>ULYQ01046187.1_pt1 | contig 37105 bp, 30 predicted proteins | sample 1962271 | NCBI WGS metagenome assembly ULYQ01 (sample SAMEA4835865, study PRJEB28245) | human gut metagenome | biome: gut microbiome; material: fecal sample | place: Denmark | collected 2008
ATTAAGGGTGCAGCGCTACCGCTGAATAGTTACCTTTTGGCGAATAGCGCCTAAAAAATGAAAATAACGTAAATAAAGAGAACGATATGAGCAAAAGCGTAGAAGACTACCAAAGAGAGATAACACGTGTGATGAAAGCACACCGGACCTATACGAAGGCACTGGACATGCAGATACACAGCCTGGCGAGCGCCCTGCGCAACCTCGACCTTGCCAATCAGCAGATAGACACGCTTTCGGAGGTGACGGTATGGGAGACGACGAGGTACGGCGAGAAGCTTGCACCGCACCCAGTCTTCAAGATAGCCAAGGATGCACAGGACATGATAACACGCCAGATGAAGGCGTTGAGCCTGACGGTCGACGACCTGGCAGGAGAGACAGACGAGGATCCTCTGACAGACCTCACGAAGAAATTAGTCAAGAAGCGCAAAGCGCCTAAAATCATAAAGCCGCTTGAAGAGGATGCGGAATAACAGTAGCAGCTACCTATGACAGAAGAGGAAAAAGACAGATTGCGCCAGGCGAAGGAAGACGTGACCCGAAAGCTACGGCATACGAATATAGGCCGCTACCGTCTTACGGAGGTGGACGGCCGACTGGACAGCTACGTGCGCGAAGTGGCAGGCAATCCGGACGGGCATAACCTGTACGAGCAGCTGGCGGTGGCCCACTTCTTCCGCATGTGCGACAAATACGGAATCAACGCTACGGAGGTGCAGCAGTTTTACGACTTCTACGAAAGTCTGTACTTTCCGGGCAAGAAGGGTCAGCAGCGCTATGAGCTTACCCCCGTGCAGTGTTTCCAGTTTGCCGGCATCTTTGCTTTCTGGCAGGACGGCCGTCGGATAGTGCGCGAGGCGGTGCTATTTGTGCCCCGTAAGTTCAGCAAGACCACCAGCACGGCATCATTGGCCATATACGACGTGCTCTATGGCGATGCGAATGCGGAGTGCTACACCGCCGCCAACAGTGCCGACCAGGCTAAGAAGTGCTTTGACGTGATACGTGGCTGCTTCCGCAAGCTCGACCCTAAGGAACGCCGCTACCTGGTGAACGAGCAGACCATCAAGAGCCGCCGTCGAGACCGTAGCGCCTTCGCCCAGTGTCTCACCGCCAATGCGAAGACGAAAGACGGCCTTAACGCCTCGACGGTGATAATGGATGAGTTCAGCCAAGCAGCGGACAGCGAACTGCTGACCGTGCTCACCACCTCCATGGGCGTGCGTGACAATCCACTGACGGTGATCATCACTACAGCTTCGGACGTTTTCGACGGCCCGTTCTATGAGATGCTGCAGGGCTACAAGTCGGTTCTTCTTGGCGAGTATGAAGACGACAGCCTCTTTGCCCATATCTTCGAGCCTGATTTGGATGATCCGGAAGACAGCGAAGAGACATGGCGCAAGGTGCATCCACATCTGGGCGTAACGGTGAATCCCGACTTCTATCAGCAGGAGTACAACAAGGCGATGCGCAACGGCGCTGAGGCGATGCTGGCGTTCCGTACAAAACTGCTCAACATCTTCGCCGAGAACGAACAGCGCAGCTGGATAAGCAGCACCCTGGCACGGCACATATCAAGGCCTATGATGCTTGATGCCATAAAGGGCAGGCCAGACGCCATGGTGGCCCTCGACCTATCGGAAAGCGACGACTTTAGTGCAGTGACAATGGGCATCTACAGCTACGAAGGCAAGAGCTTCAGTTTCCACACGGCCTACTTTTTCCCCGAAGGTGCCTTGCCGGGTCACCCGAACGAAAAGCTGTACAGAACCTGGGCGGGCAAAGGTTTCCTCACTCTGACAAAGGGCGACGTAATAGACTACCGTGCCATAGTAGACTACATTCTGAGGCTAAATCAATGCGCGCGAATCCTTGGCATAGGCTATGACCCGTGGAAGAGTCAGGAGGTCATCAACATGCTGGCAGCGTCAGGGGCAGAAAACGTGATAAAGGGCGTGCGGCAAACTTACGGAAACTTTACGGCACCGGTGGAGAGCTTTGAGCACGGAGCCAAGACCGGCCATATCTTCATCAACGACAACCCCATCAATGCCTATTGCTTTGGCAATGCCGTGCTGGACACCGACAAACTGGAGAACTGCAAGCCTGTCAAGCGCAAACAGACACAGAAAATAGACGGAGTGATAACAATGCTGATGTGTCTGCGCCTATTCATTGACTACGAACGTTAATCTTTGCTAAATATTTAAGAACCCGATGCCATTATAAAGGCTTTCGGGCTTTTATTGTTAATATCTACTAAAAAAGTGGTACCAAAAACCGCGTTTTGCACGGTATGTAGAAACATGTTAGAATTATATGGGATTATTTCAATACCTAAAGCGAATGTTTAGCTATGAGGCCTCGGTTGGAAACGGCATGGTGGCGGCGCCCCGTGTGGGCGGTGCTGCTATGCTGTATCCGTCCGGCTCCAGTCCGCTGCACGTAGCTACGGTTTACCGCTGCGTGGACCTGCTTGCCAACAGCGTGGCTAATCTTCGTTTGCAATATATGCGCAGAAAGGGCGAAATATTTGTTGAAGACACAAACAGCCGTCTGCATTACCTTCTGACTGTGCAGCCGGATACTTATCTGTCGGCTTTCGACTTTTGGCGGCAGGTAGTCACTTATATGCTTTTGAAGGGTAACGCTTATATCGTGCCCGTTTATGACACCCTCACCATGGAGATTGCCCGACTGGCACTTGTAGACCCAAGCTGTGTGGCGCATGACACTGTACACGATACGTACACGATAACGGACATGAGTGCGGGGATAAGCGGGACTTTTGACGAGGGGGAGATCATCCACATCAAGAACTACACCCGCGACGGCAAGATAGGCATCTCTACGCTAACCTATGCTGCCACCACTCTGTCCATAGCCAACACGGGCAATGCCGAAACGCTTAGCCGCTTCGAGAACGGCGGCAACGTACGAGGTATCGTATCCAACGACACAAGCGTACGCGGCTTCGGCGAGTATCAAGACGACCAGTTGGAGGAGACCGCCAAGGACTTGGACGGCAAGTTCAGAACCGGGCAGCGTATTGTGAGTGTTCCCGGGCAGGTGCAGTTCAGTCCGTTGTCGCTCAGCAGTACGGACATGCAGTTCTTGGAGACACGAAAGTTCACCGTGCGTGAGATATGCCGCTTTTTCGGTGTGCACCCTTCGTTCGTCTACGACGACACGAGCAACAATTACAAGAGTGCTGAAATGGCGAACGTGGCGTTTTTGTCCAACACCCTCAACCCTATCCTGCGCAAGATAGAGAATGAGCTACACCGCAAACTGGTAGCCCCAACACTGTGCTGCAAGCGCCGTTTTGAGTTTGACCGCCGCGATCTGTATGCATGCGACCTTGACAGTCGGGTAAAGTATCAGGCGAGCACCATAGCGGCAGGCATCTACACGGTGAACGAGTGGCGCAGGGCAGAGAACAAGGAACCGATAAAGGGAGGTGACCTGGTGCTTGTCAGTGCAAACCTTAAGAGCATCGATGAAGTGGCGAACCCCACCACCGGCAATGAATACTCAAACAACAGCGAAGAAGATGAAACAGGAAACAAAGAATAAAAATGCGATGGTGACGCGCGAGCTATACACGCCCGCGGAACTACGTGTACGAGAGACGGGAGAGGGCGAAGCCCCCAGTAGAACCATTACCGGCTACGCAATCCTTTTCAACACTCCGAGCGCCCCGCTGTGGGCTGATGACGAGGAAGAGGCGCGTGAAGTGATAGCCCCGGAGGCGGTGACCCGCGAACTGCTGGACGGTTGCGACTTCGAGATGACGATGTTCCACGACCGTCAGTTGATACTGGCACGCAGCAAGAACGGCAGCGGTACGCTAAGCTATACAGTAGACAAGCGAGGCGTGTCATTCAGCTTTGAAGCCCCGAACACGGTAGACGGCGACAAGGCTCTGGAACTGGTCAGACGCGGCGACCTATCGGGATGCAGCTTCGCTTTCCGCACCCACTACTACGATCGTAAATGCGTAGAGTGCAGCATGGAGCGCAAGGACGGCAAGACACTGATAACCTACACGGTACGCAGTATCATAAGCATCCACGATTTTACGCTCACCGCCCACCCAGCATACCCGGACACCAGCTGCGCAGCCGAACAACGCGACCTGATAGCCCAACTGCGTAAGCCGGAAGAGTCAAGAGAGAATAACGAGAAGATGCGTGAGCAAGTGCAGGAGATGCGTCGCGCCGCTTCACGTAAACTATAGTTTTGTTTAACAACCTAAAGTATCAAGAATGGACAAGAAAAAGCAAGTAAACGTACGCCAGTTGGTTGACAAGTATCAGACCAACTGTGAGCGTATCAGTGCAATTGCGGACGCATGCGAGTCAGAGAAGCGCGAGCGTACCGAGGCCGAGACTACCGAGTATGAGGCGTTGGTGCGTGAGAACCAGGTGCTCCAGATGAAGATGCAGGCAGCCGCTGCTGCGCAGATGCGTGAGAACCCTAACACCGTAGCCGACGTGAACGCCATTATCCGTGAGAACATGCAGAAGGGCATGCAGACACAGATTATGCTGGTGCGCGACATGGTGATGGTGGCAGATGCCACACCCGGTGGCATTATCCCCGTAAAGGTGCAGGACATCTTAGACCCACTGGTGGAGGGCCTAATCCTCGATAAGGTCGGTTTACCGATGCCTACTGGCTTGGCAGGTGACTATGTTTGGCCAACCTACGAGACTGTAGAAGCAACTATCGCCGGCGAGGGTGTGGCACTAACAGACACCAAGGTGAAGTTGTCGAAGCTTACAGCTTCGCCTCAGCGTATCGGAATCGCCATTCCAGTAACACGCCAGTCGATGATGCAGACCGAGGGCATTCTGGAGATGATCGTCAAGAAGCTCATGCCGTTGGCAGTGGCAAAGCTTCTTAACAAGATTCTGTTCAGCACAACCAAGGTGACAGCAGCCACCACACTGGTAGGTCCGTTTGTCGGTTTGGCTGCCACTGCGACAGCATTCGGCGAGACCCCGACATTCAAGGACTATAACAGCCTTAAGGCGAAGGTATTGGCAACTGGCGTTGACGGTGACAACCTCTGCTGGGTAATGACCAAGGCGCAGAAGGCTATCGCCGAGGCTACACCGAAGGACGCGGGCAGCGGCATCATGGTGTGTGAGAACGACAACATTGCCGGGCTGCCGGTATTCACCACCAACTACATCGGCGAGGGCAACATCGGTCTGGGCGACTGGCGCTATCAGCCTATGGGACTGTTCGGTGACATTTCGTTCATCATCGACCCGTACAGCCAGGCGCGTAAGGATGCCGTAGACTTCGTACTCAACGTGAACTACGGCACCACCACTCTGCGCAAGGAGGCATTCGCCCTCGCCAAGGTTACACCAGGTAAGTAATAAGAGAATATCAGCATACATAAAAGTTAACAGCGTTTAGTTATGGCTATAGTGGACTTAGAACTGCTCAAGAAGCATGTCCGGGCAGACGACTTCACAGACGACGATGCCTATTTGCGGCATCTGTTAGACACTGCCGAGGAGTACATATGCACAGCCACCAACCGAACCGGTGACGAACTGCTGGAAGCTGGCGGGGGCACGTTCCCCGCTATGCTGCAGCAGGCGGTATTGCTCATTGCCGGACACTGGTACAACCAGCGTGAGGCTGTAGGCAACGGTCAGATGGCAGAAGTACCATACACCATGCAGGCCCTAATTAAGCCTTACAGAAAGTTAGTGAAATGAGAGCCGGAGCAATGAAGTATCGTTTGAAGCTGCTGCAGCCAGTAGTAAGTGCCAACGAGTACGGCGAAGAAGCGACCACCTACGAACCGACACGCACTGTGTGGGCGGAACGTAGGAAGCAAAGCGGATTCCGTAGCGAGGAAGTGGGCGAACATTTCGCTGACTATCGAGCCGAGTTTAACGTCAGGGACGCGCACCCCATAAAAGAGAATTGGCGTGTACAGCAGCTGGACGGTCATTTATATACCGTTACCAACATTGTCCCCAACAAAGACAAGGGCATGAATACTTTGGTATGTGAGAGAGTGAACGAATAGTACTGGCTTCTATATGCGACCGAGAATATGAAAGAAACCGTTACCGACATAAACAAGCCGTTCGCGGATGTGTTTAAGGCGCTCGACCAGAAGACGCAGCGGAAGGCCATGAAAAGCGCCATGCGCAGGGAGGGCAACCGACTGAAAAAGATAGCGGTCGCCAATCTACGCGAGAGCCGCGTGGGACAAGGCACAAAACGCGACCTGTCGAAGGGCATATATGTGCGTACGTATCCCGACCGCTACGGAATGGGCTTCATGGTGAGCGTGAAACCACACGGAAGACACAAAGGCATCCACCTCAACCGTCAGGGCAAGGAGAAGCCCGTATTGATGTGGGCAGAGGACGGAACACGCGAGCGTAGAGCCGGACGGCGCATTTCATCATTCTTCGGCAAAAGCCGATTCACGGGCAAGAAGATAAGGCAGTATCTACGCGGCGGCCCGAGGCGTGGCAAGATGAAGCGCTATGCCTATCTTGCCAAGACAGAGCAGCAGACCGCCGACAGCGTAGAGACAAACCTTTTTAACAGCTTGCAGTCGAACCTCGAAAAGGCAGCAAGGAAGCAGGGACTATTATAGAAAAAGATTCGAGTTATGGCACTAAAGAAGACATCATTGAGCGCTGGCGCAGTAATACGCGACATACTGCTTGCCAACAAGGAAGTGAAGCGAAGGACCAACAGTGTTTTCCCCATCGTGATAGACAAAGCGCAGCTGCCTTATATACTCTACCGTCGTGCCGCCTTACTGCACAACCCCACTAAAGCGGGTGCGCCAGGCGCGGACACGGTAAGCATGGAGGTGGTGTGCTATACGGCACAGTATGCCGAGGGTGTGGAGTTGGCTGAAGCTGTAAGGGCGGCACTTGACTACGCCCATGGCGAGCGAGAAGGCGTGATAATGCGCAGTTGTACACTCGTAGACAGCGAAGAAGGCTACGAAGATGATGCCTACGTGCAGCAGCTTGTTTTTCAAGTAAAGATTTAAGTATAACCGTTTAAAGATTTAATGATATGGCAGAAACTGGATATATCAATGGTAGTGACCTTCTGCTCATGGTAGGAGGCAAGGCTGTAGGCCACTGTTCAAGCCACACGCTTACATTCAACAGCGAGACCAAGGACCGTGCGGTAAAGCCGGCATCGACAGCGTCGAAGAGCCGTGGACTTTGGAAGGAAAAGGGCGTTACCGGACTTTCAATCTCGATCAGCGCGGAGGGCTTCCGCTTCTACGAAGAGGCCGAGAACGGACACGAGCAGATTGCGCCACTATGGGGCAAGGGCGAGAGCGTAGAGGTTCAGGCGTTCAAGCGCGGCGGTGACAAGACACCATACGTAAAGGGCAAGTTCATTATCGCCTCGCTTGAGGAAACAAGCCCTGCGCAAGACGATGCCACTTACAGCGTATCGCTGGAGAACGACGGCGAGCCGGACGTTTACCCCAGTAAGACAGCTGAAGTCGTCTAAGAACACGGAAAAGTTGTTTTGATTTTTCAATAAATAAGCATTATGGCAAAGATTGAAATCGTGATCGACAACAAGGCATACCCCTGTAGACAGACTATGGGGGCTATGCTTCGATTTAAGAAAGAGACCGGCAAGGAGGTGACGGAGTTAGGCAACAGCCTATCGGATATGTGCACCTATCTGTTTTGTTGCGTGGCATCAGCCTGTAAGCACGACGGCGTAAAGTTCGATATGTCGCTTATGGACTTTGCCGACAGCATCACGCCCGAAGACCTCAACAAGTGGACGGACACCGTAAACGCCACAGCAGACCAGGCACCTGAGGACACCGACGCAGAGGGCGAAAAAAAAAGTTAGGCATCTTCGACATTCTGGGCATAGCCGTTGGCAACATCGGTTTGCCCTACAATGATTTTTGCGCCCTCGCGCCCGAGGAGTTCAGCCACATATACAAGGCGTACAATGACGAGCGGACGGCGCAGTATCAAGACAGTTGGGAACGTATGCGTATGCTTGCGGCAATAATCATACAGCCGTATGCAAAGAAAGGGCTGACACCCCACGGACTTCTACCCTTTCCATGGGAGAAGAAAAAGCCGGAGCATACGAAAGCGGCCCCGGCAGTATCTAAGGAAGATGCGTTAAAGCGTTTTGAGGAAGTGTTGGGAAAAGTGGAAAACGGCTAAAACCAAGCTTCCCAAGGGACATTGTAATATCCCGGTTCATCGGGATGGGTGGTACTTGCCCCGTCAATGGCAATCCAAAGCACCACCGTACTAATGGCAGTGGCAACCAAAGAATATATATTCAATCCAAATGGCAAGCAGCTTAATATGGAAACTACCAAAGCCAACAGCGCCCAACGAGAGACGCAAGCCCAACGTTTACGCCTTTTGTCGTACTTCGTTGGCTCATCCTCACCGATAATCTCAAAACTGATTTCGGCTTTGATTTCCTTTGGCTGTTTTGTTACTTCATTCGTTTTCATTGTGTTGTACCGTTTGATTTATATCACAAATTTAGATAAAATATCGGTTACTTAGTTACCTATACATTAAAATTATGGCAAAAGAAATAAAGTTTAACATTAAACTGAACATTGACGGCAAAGAGCAGTTGGTTTCCGCTACATCGACAGTGGAAAACTTACGCGGTGTCGTTAACGCCGCCAAATCGGATATACAGAAAGCCAACGCCGTTTTTGTAAACTTCAACCAACAGGTAATGAAGCTTCAAAACATCAATGGCGCAGTGCAGCAGCTTGCCTCAACGCTTAACAGCGTGACAGAGGAAAGCCGCGCATTCGGTGCAGCCATGAACGTAGCTAACACGATGGCAGGAAAAAGCGGTGACGATTTTGCCAAGCTGAAAGGACAGGTAACCGAGTTGTCAAAGACTTTGCCAATAGCACGTGAGGAACTTGCCAACGGATTGTATCAGGTAATCAGTAATGGCGTACCTGAAGACAACTGGATAGCTTATTTACAGAAATCGGCAAAGGCTTCCATCGGTGGTGTGGCTGATCTGGGCGAGACAGTAAAGGTTACATCTACCATTATCAAGAATTATGGTTTGTCGTGGGACAAGGCAGGCGACGTACAGGATAAAATACAGCTTACGGCCAAGAATGGTGTAACATCGTTTGAGCAGCTTGCACAAGCCCTACCGAGAGTTACGAGCAATGCCGCCACTTTGGGCGTAAGCATCGACGAACTTATGGCGACCTTTGCGACGCTTACAGGCGTGAGTGGTAACACGGCAGAAGTTTCTACCCAGTTAGCCGCTATCTTTACCGCTTTGGTTAAGCCGTCGAGCGAGGCAAGCAAGATGGCACAGCAAATGGGCATCGAGTTTGATGCGGCAGCTATCAAGGCGGCGGGAGGTATGCGTAATTTCCTCACCGACTTAGACAAGAACGTTAAGGCATACGCCAACAAAAGCGGTATGCTGGAGCAGGAAATCTACGGTAAGTTATTCGGCAGTGCCGAGAGCCTGAGAGCATTGGGACCACTCACCGGACAACTCGCAGCCAAGTTTAATGAGAACGTGGAAACGATGAAAGGCAGTGCCGGAACCATTGATGATACTTACGGCAAGGTAGCCAACAGTGGTTCGGCGACACTCCAAATGTTCCAAAACCAAATGAGCGAGTACACCGATGCCGTAGCGGCGGCGGTAAGTGGTTTCATGCCAGCCGTCAATGTTATGGCGAAGTTGGGAAACACCGCGGTTTCCATTCTTGCGCTCAACAAGGCTTTGCAAGTCTTTTGCGGCATAAATGCCATTACCAAGACCCGAATTATTGCCACTAACGCAGCGGCATTGGTATGGAACGCAACATCGGTGCGTATGAATGCCCTGACACAAGTAATGTCTGCATCATTTCGCGGTGCGGCGGTGAGTGCCACAACGCTGAAACTTGCCATGCAGGGTTTGTTAATATCTACAGGCGTTGGCGTGGCTATCGTTGCGCTAACAGAAGCGATTTCTTATTTGATGTCTTCATCGGACAAAGCCGCAGACAGCACTAAGGAGTTGTCAGAGGCGGAATTGGCAGCGCAGAGTGCAAGACTACAGGAGGCCCAGCAGATAAAGGCGGTTTATTCGGAGTTGGACGTAAATATTTCCAAACTGAAGAACTTCAAAGGCTCAAAAGAGGAAGAAAAGCGCATAGTCGGTGAAATGAACCGAACTTATGGCGAGACAATGGGATATTATTCCACCGTGTCGCAATGGTACACGGCATTGATAGGCAACAGCAAAGCGTATTGCAGCCAGATGATAAACGAGATACGCATACGCGACTTAGCCAACAAAGCGGCAGATTTACAGCAGAAACGGCATGACTTCACCCACGATGCTAACGGAAAGACACGCCGTTTCAGCAAAAAGCGCAAGGCACGCAGGGTAGCCATTGGGCAAGTCGACGCCGGGGATGGTAAGATTATCCCACAGTATGCCGATGTGGAGATTAAGGGGTCAAGCGATTTGGAGAAAGCCAACGCTAAGGCTACAGATCTGTATAGACAAGAGCAGTCTGTAAGAAAGCAGATGGAAAATTTGGTTAAGCAGAACAACCAAATTAACTATAAGCATTTTAAGGGGTATAAGCCTACTGCCCCAACTGTAACAGCCCCTACTCCAGCAAAGACCACCCCGAAGACAACACCAGGCAAGCACGACACCACTACAGAGCCGAAAACCCACGTAGAGGAACTACAGGCGCAGTTGGCGGCGGCACAAAAGGAAATGGGCAACGCCATGACCGTAGAGGCAAGGGTGCAAGCCGATGTAAAGGTAGCCGACATACAACGGCAGATAGACGAAGCTACAAAGGGTAAGGTATCCATCGGAGCAGAGACAGAACCGACATACATCGTGCAGGGAAGCGATGCCGACAAGAGACAGAGCCGAACCAATGCACAACACAACATAGACCGGATAAGGCAGGACTTTGAAATAGGACTTATCGGCAAGGAAGATGCCGAAAGGCAGATAGCCGACATTAACAAGCAGCTTGAAAAGTTGGGCGTTAAGCCGATAGAGGTACATTTCAAAACCTACATCGAGGAACTGCAAGAGCAGTTGCACGACGCGCAGCAGGAGTTTGAGGAAGCCACCACAATAGATGCAAGGGTGAAAGCCGATGCCAAGGTAGCCGACATACAACGGCAGATAGACGAAGCCACAAAGGGTAAGGTATCTATCGAAGCCGAAACCGAGCCCGGATACATAACGTCAGGCAGCGCAGCCGACATACGTCAAAGCTATGCCAACGCCCAAAGCAAGGCAAGTCGTATACAAACCGACTTCGAAATAGGCCTTATCGGCAAAGAAGAGGCACAGCGACAGATTGCCGACCTCAACAAGCAGATTGCCGACATGGGTGATAATCTCAAGCCCCTAAAACTCGAAGTAGATGCCGGCGGCTTCAACAAGGCTATGGGAGATATTAAAAGCGGTTGGGGAAGCGTCCAAGGCATTGGCAATGGCATTCAGGGCATAAGTGACGCTTTGGAAGGCAATGGCAACGCCTGGCAGCAAGTGACGGGACTCATAAATGGCTTCATATCCATAGCGGAAGGCATACAAGGCATCGTTGAGCTATTCCAGATGCTGACCGCGGCAACTGCGGCGCATGCAGTGGCAGCGACTACGGATGCGGCAGCGACCACCGGGGAAACAGCAGCAGCAACGGCCAACACGGCAGCCAAGAGCGGCGAAGCGGTAGCAAATGCCACGGCGAGCGGTGCAAAAATGCCGTTCCCTTTGAACCTGGTAGCAATTGCAGCAGGCGTGGCGGCTGTTGTGGCGGCGCTTGCAGCGGTTACGGGATTCGCAACGGGCGGTGTCATCGGAGGCACCTCTACCTCAGGCGACAAGAAGTTTGCCCGAGTGAACAGCGGCGAAATGATACTCAACAAGTTTCAGCAGGCCAAGCTGTTCGGCATGATCAGCGGAAGGTATCAACCGCCGACGTTCACCGACCGTAAAATGCCACCCATTATGATGGGCAATATCACAAGTGATGTGGAGATGCCGAAGACCGAGGTTAACGTGAATCTAAACGCCAACGCCCGCAAGATGCTCGACGCTTTGACGGACGTTAAGCGCGTCACAAAAAAAAGCGGCAGAAACTATAATGTATAAACCCTAAATTAATTGCTAATATGTACTTACACGGCAGTTTTCTAAGCCAACGGGGCGACACGGTGACGGTACACATCGTAACCCGGAACGACCGCACCCAGACGTTAGAGGTAGGCACCGAAAAGGCGGATGTGTATTTTAGTGAGGATCCCGTAGAAATCACGAGTGAGGTAAATGATACCTTCGATGTTCTGCTACGGCATTCAGCTACTATCAGGTTGCTTTGCGGCAATCTGATAGCCGACCTTTTCAGCACCTCATGCCGTGATGCGGTAGTAAACATATACAAGAACGACACCTGCGTCTTTGCGGGATTCATCGAACCGCAGACTCTGTCGCAGCCGTATAACGACCGATGGGACGAGATAGAGCTGAATTGTATCGACGTGCTCAGCGCTTTGCAGTACAGCAAGTACAAGAACGTAGGAGCATTGGGCGTTATCTATGCCTTCGTTAAGAATGAGGCAGCACAGCGAAGTCTATACGACATAGCGACCGAGATACTTAAGTCAGTCACCGCCGGCCTTGACATTGTAGGTGGTCAGGCAATCAATTATCTGTATGATGGCAGCAAGGCTATCGACGGGCAAATCGCCAACCGCTATCAGATATTCAAGCAGCTTTCAATAAGTGAGCTTTTATTCCTGGGCGATGATGAGAGCGAAGTGTGGCAACAAGACGAGGTGCTTGAGGAACTATTGAAGTATCTGAACCTGCATATTGTGCAGGATGGTCTGAAGTTCTATATATTTTCGTGGGAGACTGTTAAGGCATCGGCAGACAAGATTATCTGGCATGAGCTGACCGACAATCAAGTGGTCAACACGGCTCAGACATCCGTCAGCATATCGTTGGACAATGTGGCGGACTGTGACACGACTATCAGCATAGGCGACACATACAATCGGCTGCTATTAACCGCCAAGGTGGAGAACATAGAAAGCGTTATAGAGAGCCCCCTTGACGAGGATCTGCTGGACAGCCCTTATGTGAGCAAGCAAAAGTATATGACTGAGTATTCGGCAGACGGCGCAGGTGGCGGTGCCTATGATGCAATGAAGGCAATGGTGAGAGACGAAAAAACTGCCTATGGTGCGGGGGCAATCACTGATTGGTACATTCAGATAATGCGCAACAAGCAGTGGGCATTTCCGATGAAGGGCAACACCGGCGTTGATTTGTTGGACTACTTCTGCAGTGAAGGCAAGAGCCAGCACGCTTTGCCCGTATGGCTGGGAACGTCGCCCGGAGCATGTATCATGTCTATGGGAAGCGTCAAGACCAACACTGCCCAAGACGACAACAGCCCGACATCGAGGGTAAACATGACGAACTATCTTGTAGTGTCGGTGAACGGCAACGAAGTGGATAACGATGAGACCCAAACATACCCGGGCGAGGCAGACATAAAGACAAATATACCATACGCCGTGTACACGGGCAACAGCGCAGGTGGCGTTTTCTCACCGCCGGACGATGACACGACCAACTACATCGTATTATCGGGCAAGGTAATACTAAATCCGATAATGAAGACTACGGGCAAATTCTCTGAGATGCGTAAAGACATGGGGTCGAAAAAAGGATTAATCCCTGCTTACTGGATAAATACCGTTCCGAGCCGTAACAATAAAAAAGGGCGTTATTACACGCGCAGATACTGGAGGGCGGACACGCCTAAAGACGAGGTCGCATGGTATGACAGCGTGGACAATGGCCTGTACCCCTATTCGGGTGAAGGCCCGGAACAATATGAATTTAAGTACAGCGCCATAGGCAACCGTACGGACACTATAAGCAAAATAGCAGTATTGGCGTGTATGCTGATTATCGGCGACAAATGCGTTGTAGAGACCGGAACGGAGGGGCAGACGACAGATTTTGTTTGGCAGACATACAAGACACGTGAGCAATGCGGTAGCGACGACGAATACTATCAGCAGTGCTTTACTATCGGCTTCGACCCAAAGATAGGCGACAAGTTGGTTGGCACGGAGTTCAGCTTGCAGAACAACATCGACTACAAAATGGGCATTGACGCCGAGGGCATTGCTATACCGATCAAGAAAAAAGACAAGGTGAGCGGACAGGTCAGGTTTATGATATTAGGACCCGTAAACGCTACATGGGACGTTATCACACGCCGCCACCCTACCTTTTTCCGGCATACAAAATGGAGCTCTACAAGCGTGCCGCTACTGGCACACGTAAGCAGCATACTGGTTAAGGCGTTTGAGGTGAAGATTTACAGCGACAACGGGCTGGTAAGCGACGGCAGCAGCGGCAACGACATTGTCTACATGAGCGACACGAAGGAGGCTTTTGTTAACGTAAAAGACGACCTGGAGTTTAAGATAAACTCAGCTCTGACAGCAGAGGAATGTCGGAAATTAGGCGTAAGCAATTCTGTGAAGTTGTCAACGCCTCTAAATATGGCGACTGGTGACGGAGTGCTGGAGGTGTACGACAGGAACGGGAACGTGAGGGCAAAGCCAGAACAGATATATGTGGACAGCTATTATAACGAATATCACAAGCCACGTATCGTGATGGAGCAGAAGCTTAGGGACAGCGACGACGTTGTCGGGCTTTTCAGCCATTACCGACATGAGGCACTGATGAAGGATTTTTTTGTACTTGGAATTGGCAGGAACCTCATTGAGGGACGCGCCGACCTAACATTAAAGGAGATAAACAGATGATTGATGTTAAACAAATCGCTAAGCGAAAGAACAGTGACAGCGGAGGATCGTCAGCCAGTGGCAGCGGCTTCGGCCCAATTGGCAAGATTGCCGAAGAAGCGAAGCACGCAGCAAGAGCTGATAAGGCGGCTTTTGCAGAGCAGACGGATTATGCTAACCGCGCCGGGTATGCAAGCCGTGCAGCTTATGCGGACGCGGTCGGCGATGCGGGTGAAGACAGTCCACTATATGATCATTTTCTGCGTAAGGACAAGGAGGATACGGCGCAGAAGCTGATTCGCTTTATGGAGGGTTTGAAGCTGGGCGACGGCGACATGGGGCTTGACGCTAAGGGCGGGGCTGTGCTGAGCGACGTTGTGGTGGACCGTGTGCATGACGCCAAGTCTACGCCTGCCGACCGCGTTATGGTTGGCGCTCAGGGCTTCGACCTGTACATGGGCGATGACGGCAAGAGCCACATGTACGTGGATTATCTCGTGGCGCGCGCTAAGTTTTTTGCGGCGAGTGCGGAGGTACGCAAGGTGTCGTATTCTGGGGGCACGACCATCTTCTCGAATGCCGGCTCGACGATTGCTAAGGTGACTTATGTGTTTGACGCTGCGGGCAAGAAGGTTGTGGCGTACAAGTGCTACGCTCTGGCTGATGACGGCACTACGAGGACTATGAACTGGTGGCACGTGGGCATGATGGCGCTGTGCCAGACGTTCAACGTGAAGGCAGACGAGCCGGAGAGTCTGCAGAACCGCTACTACTGGCGCATGGTGATTGGTGTGGGTCAGGAGACGTTGGAGGACTCGAAGCTGTATGACTATGTGATTCTGTCGAACGTGTGGGACTTTGAGGGCGGCGATGCTATGCTGCCGAGCCGTGGCGTGCGTGTGTTGGCTGACGAGAGGGGCAGGGTGCTGCGCTGGGGCGGTGTGGCTGTGGCTACGGTGTATGACGGCGAGCTGGTGTCGATGGCTGAGCTGTTTGCCAAGCAGGAGAAGGGCAGGACTACTGACGACGGGGGCAACGTGATTGCGCAGAGGGTGTTCTACGGTTATGAGGCGGTGAACGGCGGCGAGCCGGATGCTCCGGCTGCGGGCGATGTGATTGTGCAGGTGGGCGACCAAATAAGATGGAAGAGTCACGGCAACGTGATAAAACTGTCGACTTCGACTGAGGACAATGCTACGGACAAGACTACGGCCAATGCTCCTTCTATCACGATGTATTACGGCGTAGGTGCGCCTCGCAAGGTGGGTACTGCGGTCACGCCTTACGTATGGCAGGAGGTGACGTGTATTCTGTCGCCGGGGAAGGTGAGAATAAATGCTGACATGTTCGAGTTGTTTTCGGGCAGTACGGGCAATGTGATTGAGCCTTACGTGGTGTCGTATGAGCTGGTGCCTACGAGCAGGACGCTTGTAAAGCACGACGACGGCACGACGACTCCGAATGGCTTCGGGGTGGACGTGATAAAGCGTGTGGGCAGCTCGAAGACGGTGCTAAAGGCTGATGAATACACGGTGAAGGCTGAGGTTACGTATGAGGATGGAAACACGGAGACGCTTAGTCTTGCTGACCTGTACGAGAGTGTGCTTCGCAATCTGACTGCCTTGAAGCTGGTAGCTTGCAGCGCAAAGGATGCTACTGACGTGCTTGCAGAGACAGACATTGCCGTGCTGAGTGACGGCAAGAAGGGCGCTGACGGTGCAAATGGAAACGACGGTGCAAACGGTACGGACGGTGAGAGTGCGATTGAGGTGACGTGGAATCCGAATCCGATTGTCCTCACAACGAAACGGGACAGTAATGGCAATGTTTCTGTTGTGTTAGGTTCGGATAGAGTTTCAAGGGTGACATTTAGTCGTGACGGACAGGATTGGGGCAAGAATCACATTATCGACTTCTCAATATTGGAAATGAATGGTTGTTACGCCGTGGTAGGAAGCGGCGATGGTTTTCTTATTGTTATCGAGCGTGTAAACCAACAATCTATTACCACGTCGGACGGTAAGACTATCACGGTGCCTGTGACGACTGCGAGTGTTTCTGTGGCTGCGAAGTATCAAGCAGCAGATGGTTCGTACAGTTATATATACTCTACGCTGACGGTGAACGTTGACGTGTCGGCCGTTTGGGGCGGACTGAAGATGGATATGCGCGGACTTACTACGCAGTATAATGAGATTAGCGGCAAATATAATGAATTGCCGCTGAAGACTCCGGGCCAACTGACGGAATATACTTCGACTATCAAGCAGACGGCACGGGATATTTCGTTGAAGGTGAGCGAGACGGCTGTGGGCAGGAAGAATCTGCTTGTGGACAGTGCTTTCGAAAAAAGAAATGTGTTCGTGACGGATAGTTACAATAGTGGCATACAGGTGCTGGATAATGTAGGCGGAGTGAACAGCTATTGTCTCGAAGCGGTGAATCCGGGTGAATATCCGTGGTTTTCGTGGTGCGGCGATGCAGGGGGTAATATTAAAGTGGAAAAAGGCAAGACTTACACGTTGTCGGTATGGGCGAAACGTGATTCAAGTTATGCATACTGTTACTGCGAGTTTTACCTTCATTCGACGAAGACAACAAAGCATGACGACAGTAACAGAGTAAGTCTTTCTGCACATGGGTTCTCTTTTCGCGCAAACAAGGTTTGGGAACTCAAGACTTACACTTTTGCCATCCCCGAAAACGCCACAATGGAGTACCTTGAAGTAATGTTGATATTTACGCCATTGACCAGCAAGACCAGTGCTGATAAGATACACTGCTGGTATTGTCAGCCTATGCTCGTTGAGGGCGACGAATATGTAGGATGGTCTATGTCGAAGGAGGATGCTGAGTATGTTGGCGGCAACCTGCTGGATAATACAGATACGCTGAAGACTGGAGGCACGCTGACAGTGGCGACTGAGAATACGGGGCTGCATCCGAACAATGACAGCGCGGACGAGATTGCACGGCAGACTTACAACGGCTGTGCTACGCTCAATTCGGACGCTCGCTACTACAGCGGCAATATAGACACAGTAAAGTGGGATTTGGGCGATACGGGTTTTGTTAAGCAAGGGCAGGACTATATGCTTAGTTTTTGGGCTAAAGGCAACAAGGGCGAATGCTTTACTGCTTACTTCTACAAAAGCGACACTACAGAGAAGGTTTTTGTCGAGGTGCTGGACAGAGTAAACGGGTCAAACCAACACTCGGCAGCCAACGGCAATGCTCAGGTGGAGTTTAAGGAAGACTATGTATGGAAACGATACTGGGTGCACTGGAGAGTGGTAGACAGTAATCTGCCTAAATACGTGCTGATACGCTGTATGCAGGGGTGCGACCTCTATGTGTCCCAGCCGAAGCTGGAATACGGTGCTACGGTGACGGAGTACACCACAAGCCGCTCTATGTCGTCGCGACTGCTTGACGCTGGCATAGACATAAACAGCAAGCAGATAACGCTGACGGCAGACAAGACGGTGTTCAGAGACCAGAGCGGAAAAGAGACCGCCGTGTTCAAGGACGGTGCTATAAACGCTAATCTCATAAAGGCGAAGCAAGCGGTAATCGACACTCTGAAATCCGAGAGCGTGGAGGCAGGGAATTTGTCGGTGACCGGCAGCAGTACGTTCGGAATATGGAAGATTGAGCATGACAGTACTTATAACTGCGACATCATCACTGCCAATGTTGATACGTGGGGAGGGGTGAACATAAGCGGCAGCATGATACAGTACACCCCTGCCTTTGTGAGGAGCGGCAACCCTTTGAGCGGATACATGCGTGTGGGCGCTTACGTGACGGAGTTCGGCTTCGGCGAGAGCAGCGGTCAGTACTATTCTGGGGTGTGGCTGGGCAGGGCTGCATATACTGTTGCTAACGGAAAGCAGAACAGCTGGGGTCTGCCTTCGGCATACAAGATGGCGGATAAGTCTGTTGACGCGACGAAATTCGTAGCTTACGTATACTCGCCTTATAGCGGCAATACGCCGTCGGTGTACATGTACAAGCCGAAGGGTGGCGTGGTGATGGAGACGAATGCAGGTATACGTGCTGCCTTTATCAGTCATGTGCACGACACTGGCAGCGATTCGGGTGCAGGTGACAGCACTGGACTCATAGTCACTACCAACAACAGCTACAGTATCACGGTGAAGCTGCCGAATAACCCTATAGCTGGACAGCAGGTGACAGTGGTGCAGAAGGGCAGCGGCAAGGTGTTTATAAAGAGCACAAAGGCGAACATACGCACAGCTGGCGAGTCTTCGGCTACGCAGCAGCGTGTGGGCAACTCGCAGGGACAGATAAGTCTTTTTGTGTTTGACGGCACGGACTGGAACTGCTCTTACTTTAACAGCAGAATGTATTCGAATTAAATCCAATTGTCTAACATATAAAAATTGATTGAGATATGGCAGATTATGAAGTTATAGACGTTACGAAGCTTGACAAGGCTGAGGGCGTGAAAGACGGTGACACGCTGCTGCTGATACGCCAGCAGGGCGACGGCGCAAGTAAATGTATGCGCACTGACGGCGCACAGTTTAAGGGCACTGATGCCTATGACGTGGCGAAGGCTAACGGCTTCAGCGGCACGCGCGAGGAGTGGACGCAGGAGGTGGCGAGGATTAATGAGGTGTCGGCGGCGATAGACAACGCCAATGACACCGCCAATCATCCGACGAAAATCGGCAGCGACAACTACGTGTACGAGTGGAACAAGGCGGCAAAGGCTTACCAGAAGACCGGCATCCTCGTTAAGGGCGACAAGGGCGAGAGAGGCGCTACGGGCGCTCAAGGTCCGCAAGGAGTGCAGGGCGCGAAGGGCGAGACCGGTGCCAGGGGTGCACAAGGCGCAACCGGCCCGCAGGGTGCTCAAGGACCTCAGGGCGAGAGGGGCGAGAAGGGCAAGTCGCCGATCATCCAGAATGCGTCGTGGTGGATATGGGACGAGGCGAGCGGTGCGTACAAGGACAGCGGCATGTCGGTGTCGTCGCAGTATACTCTGACGAAGGGCGCTGTAGAGGGTGTGCTGACGGGTGATGTCAAATCGCACTCGCATAGCGCTTATGCTGCTAAGACTCACACTCATACGGAGTATGCAGCGGTTGGCCATACGCATACTGAGTATGCAGCTGTCGACCATACTCACAGCAATTATGCCTTGACAACTCACAAGCATACCGAGTATGCAGCTGTTAGCCACACACACGACAATTATGCGCTTACGGGGCATAAGCATACAGAGTATGCGCTGGCATCGGCTCTCAGCGACTACTACACTAAAAAGGAGGTAGAGGATATGGTTGGCAATGCCGGCGGCGGTGTAGACGAGAGCTGGCTGCAGCAGAAGGGGTATCTAAAAAAGAGCGACATGAGGGAGACTGTTGTCATTAAGCTTGTGAGTGACAAGGGAGAGTCTGACTCCGGGCTGATTGGCGCGACTGTTACTGTGAGGGGTAAAGGAATTGTATATACCAAAGAGACTTGGCAGGGTACTCCTATAAAGGTTGGGGTGATGTGTGATAGAGATGTGACGATAGAGGTTAGTGCCGTAAAGATGTATATGAAGCCAAAGGCATTGACATACGTGCCGTCGCCACTGTATAACAGAGAGGTGACATTTACGTATAAGGCTCTGGAGCTGGGTGTGTTTATTATTGATAAAAATGATAAGACCTATAAAACAGCTGGAGAATTTAAAAACTCGGGTACAGATATTAAGGATGTCATCGGCACACTACTCGTTACAGATAATGCGGCTATTGTGGTAGCCAATTACAACTCAGAGCAAATTGATTGGGGTCCTACAACTCTTGTTAATGGATGTACAGTTGCAGCTTCTTCAAGTGAAGCCGCCCAGGATTTTGCAGGTGCTGCGAATACAGCAGCCATCATAGAGACGTATGGCTTATCACCTAATATAGCTGCCGCTGTATGTTATAACTATATATTTGGAAATGGCAGAAGGGGACATCTCATGTCCGCAGGTGAGGGAGCTGTAATACAACGAATGTGTCCTAATATAAATAGTTTGATGAGTAGTATAGGTATAAATACCAATTCTATAATACAATCAAATAAGTACTACTGGACCTCTACACAAAAGAATGCTTCATCCGTTTATAGATATTTTATGTACAGGGATTCCCCACAAGACATTGTAAAGGGAAATATAAATTATGTTATCCCCATCTATTCACTATACGATTAAAACAAGTAAAAGGATTATGATATGAGAGCAAGTGATGTATTGATTGAGAAGATTAAGCAGGTGGAGGGTTATCGGGCTAAGGCTTACAAGTGTGCGGCGGGTCGATGGACGTGTGGGTACGGGCATACTAAGGGTGTGACGGCTCGCACGATGTGCGACAAGGCTAAGGCGGAGGTGTGGCTGAGGGCTGACCTTGAGCCGATTGAAGTGTTTCTGTCAGCCATACCAGAGATTTGCAAGACGCAGGGGCGATTTGACGCTTGTACCGACTTTTGTTTCAACGTCGGCATAGGCAATTTCAAAAGCTCCACTCTGTTTAAAATGGTTCGTCGCAACGCTGCCACCGCTGATATCCAGCGTGAGTTCTTGAAGTGGGTATATGCAGGAGGTGTGCCACTCAGCGGCCTGTTGAAAAGACGTAAGTGGGAAGCCGCCCGTTGGACGGAGTTTTGAGTTTTGAGTTTTGAATTGGTCGAAATGAATAGTAAAGAATCAAATAGTTAAGTAAGAATTGATATATATGGAAATGGACGGACTTGTTAACAATACGGGCGGACGGGCTATCGGAATGCTGATGTTCGGGTCGGAATTGGTGGACGTTGTGCAGGAAATGCGATGGATGCTGCTCGCTTTGGCAATCTTCATCATTGCCGACTTCAGATTCGGATGGGGCGAGAGCAACAGGCACTATGCCCTTGCAAAGGAGGCAGGCAACAGAACACTCATGGACAAATATAAATGGAGGACTTCGCGGGCCTTGCGCAGAACTATCAATAAGGCTATAGACTATCTGATGTGGCTCGCTATTGGTGTCGTATTCGGTATGTCGCTGCTTGAGCCTGTCGGGATAGCTCATATATACGGTGCGGTGGCAGCTATGTGTGTGGCATGGCTGTGCGAGCTGAAGAGCATTATAGGACACTTCTTTTATCTGAGGGGAGTGTCGGTTGAGAAGAAGACCGTTAACGGTTTTTTCAAGGCTTTTGCAATTGCTCTTGCCAAGCGCAAGGATGAAGATGTAGGTGAGGCTCTGAAGGAAGCGTTTGACGAGGGTAAAAAAGAGAAGAAGCAGGTATGAGAAAGTGGATTATTGGCTGTGTACTGGTGTGTTCGTTGTGCTTGAACGTGGTCTTATGTTGTGAAAATGGCAGAGGGCGAATAGAGGGGCGAATAAAAACAGACACTGCGAAGGTGACGGTCGTGGACACTGTCACCTATACACTGCCTGTAGCGAAGGACAGCGTAGTGGTGAAGTATGTGACTAAGAAACTGCCTATCGTGCGCGATACGGTGCATTATACGCACACAGACACAGTAAGGATAAGATTACCAGTGACGCAGAGGCGATATGAGGACAGCACGTATACGGCATGGGTGAGCGGATATGAGCCTACACTGGACAGTATAAGGGTGTATTCACACAGAGAGATTATGACAGTAACAAATAGACTACGCGACAAGCCGAGACGGATTAGTCTGAACCTGAACGTTGGATACGGTATTACCCCAAAGGGCACACAACCATATATAGGGTTCGGCGTAGGATATAGACTGCTTTCTTTGTAATCCCTTCTTCTTTGATTAACCTCTCTGGGCATTAGCTTAGAGAGGTTTTTCATTTAAGTAGTCTATCACCTGACGATTGGCTTTATCGACCTTGTCCAAACTATACTTAATATAGATACCCGTTATATTACTGCCGTGCTTATGGCCGAGGGCTTCGCTTATAGTGTCCTTGGGTATGTCCAAATCCACCGCATAGTTCGCCCAGCTGTAACGCGCCCAATACCAGGTGAGGCCACGTTCCAACTTACCGAGCAAATCATTGCAGTTGTAGCGGAAGCAGCTGACCTTTTCCGAGAAGTTGAGCAGATGCGTTTTGCCGGGATATTTATCAATGATGGCTTGCGCCTCCGGCTGCACCAATATGCTGTAGTTCTTTCCCGTCTTCGCGCGTTTATAATGTAATCTGCCATTAACGATGCAGTCTTTAGGCAACGCCAGCAAATCCGCCATATTTATGCCTATCAAGTAAAATGAGAGCATGAAGGCATCCAGATAGACTGCTGTCTTGCCCTTAATCTTCGTGTCACGTATGCGGCGCAAGGTCTCAATCGGCAGATTACGCATCGGCGTATCGGCTTCTGCCCTACTGTTAACCTTTAGGTACGCTTGATTTACGGCCACACCATCCTCAACTGCATATCGTATGACGGTCTTTATACATTTGAGGTATTTGGCCACCGTGTTGCGTTTAAGGCCCCCGTCTTCCATAAGTTTGATGAAGCCCTCAAACCAGGCATAGGACATATCAGTAAAACGCAACCGCGACGGGTCGCAATACTCCTGAAGCTTCGCTATAGTGTTATTGTACGACTTGGCCGTTTGCTCCGACTTCAGAGCCTTTACCTTTTCCATATAGTCCAGGAGCGACGGCACGCCAATAGTAGGAGACGTTAGCGACATATCTGTAAGCATTTCTCGAAGCTGTGCTCCGGTTAGCTTATCCCATTGCCCCGCCTCTTTTAGATCCAGGATCCTGTTACTGATTGAGGTAAGAAGGGTGCGCAGGATATTGTTAATGCTACGCGCCTGTCTGCCAGTACATATCTGTAGACCGGGATCCCAATCTTCCTTTTCTATATAAATACCAGTGGCCAGATACAAATTTGTACCATAGCCGACCTTTACCTGCACGGGGTAGGTACCGTCTTGCAGCGCCCTACGAGTATCTAAACGAAGTGTTGATTTTGCCATAGTCTTTGCTGAAAATTTGCTGAAAAGCCCACCTATAGACACCTAAAAGCCCCCTTTTTGCGCCTGTTTTCGACAAAAAACGCTGCGTGAAAGCATACCCTAAGCGCCGTGCAAATCTTGTAATATACTGATTATCAGCGCAAAAGAAAACGCGGCGCCCATATAAGCGCCACGTCCCCTTTGGTATACTTGGTTTTGCCATTTATTAATATAAAATAAAGAACTACTTGCGAACGATTGTCTGGTCGCGGTCCGGGCCTATTGAGATAATGCGTATTGGTGTCTCAAGATACTCCTCAAGGAACTTGACATAAGCATTGAACTCTTCTGGGAACTGATCCTCGCTTGTAAAGCGTGTCATGTCAACGTTCCAACCCTTGAATTCCTTATATACGGGTTTTGCATCATACAGTTCGTAAGGCAACTCAGTAGTCTGTGTGCCATCAGGCAACTCGTAAGCTACACAAGCCTTGATAACGGGGAAGCCGTCGAGCACGTCGCTCTTCATCATTATGAGTTCGGTAACACCGTTGATCATGACAGAGTACTTAAGCTGTACGAGGTCGCACCAACCACAACGGCGCTCACGACCTGTAACGGCTCCGTATTCGTGACCAAGGTCGCGAATCTTGTCGCCAGTCTCGTCAAACAACTCTGTGGGGAAAGGACCAGCACCAACACGTGTACAATAAGCCTTCATAATACCATAAACATTGCCAATACGGTTAGGACCGATACCCAATCCGATGCAAGCACCGGCACAGATGGTATTTGAAGAAGTTACGAAAGGATATGAGCCGAAGTCAACGTCAAGCATTGTACCCTGAGCACCCTCACAGAGAATGTCCTTGCCTGAACGCAAAACGCGATTGATTTCATGCTCTGAATCGACAATCTGGAACTGCTTGAGATATTCAATGCCCTCCATCCATGTCTTCTCAGTCTCGGTGATGTCGAAGTCGGTGTAGCCAAGAGCTGCAATCTGCTTGAGGTGAGCAGCTTTGTGAGCCTCATATTTCACCTGGAAATTGTCGATGATATCGCCCACACGGAGTCCGTTGCGCGACACCTTATCAGTGTATGTAGGACCAATGCCCTTGCCTGTAGTACCTACCTTGTTCTTGCCCTTAGAAGCTTCGATAGCAGCATCAAGCACACGGTGTGTAGGCATAATGAGATGAGCCTTCTTAGAGATGTGCAAACGGCTCTTAAGGTCATGTCCGCTCTTCTCAAGATCCTTAGCCTCCTGCATGAAGAGGTCGGGAGCGAGAACTACACCGTTGCCGATGATGTTGACCTTACCTCCCTGGAAAATGCCCGACGGGATGCTGCGGAGTACATACTTCTGGCCTTCAAACTCAAGTGTGTGGCCTGCATTAGGACCGCCCTGAAAACGTGCGATCACATCATACTTCGGGGTGAGGACGTCAACAACCTTGCCCTTACCTTCGTCGCCCCACTGCAATCCGAGCAGGACGTCAACTTTTCCTTTGTTCATATATTTCCTTATTTTTCTTTCTCTGTCCCTGAGGACCGAGTATGTTTTTTATTAATATTTGCGTCTTGACACGCTCGTCGCTGGCATGAAGCACACAGACCAAATACGTAAAGTGCATAAGCAGTGGGACGAAACCGTCGCGTTTTAGCTCCTGGCAACAGTTCCACTTCGGTAGGTGCACAGATATCTGTCGTACGACCACACACTGTACAAACCTGCCGGCATCTTGCACGCGTAGGATCAACCACTTCGTAGCGTGTACAGTTTTGCATTCTAAGACATACTATAAGTCGCAAATCGACAAGTAGCCGTAGCGTATTGTAAAGTGTGGCCCGACTAACCTTAAAACCTTCGTTTGTCAACTTAGCTGCAATGTCTGCTATAGAGAAAGGAGCATCCATAGAGCATGCTGCATCAAGTATGGCTCGTCGTTCGGGTGTACAGCGACAATTCATGGCCTGCAAGCTTCGAGCTAGTGTAGCATGTGCATTTTGTATAGCATCTTCTTGCATCATGTTGCAAAGTTACGTTTTTTTGGCAATTCAACCAAGAAGATATGCTAAAAAGCGTCAAATCCAGCGTCATTCAGTACGGTGGCAGCTGTTTTAGCCTGAGTATGGTCTGTAGACGCCATATATTGCAAACACGATACGAGTGCACGAAGCAATTGTCGGTCGGTTGTCAGAATGTCGATACGAGCCACATCAAGAAGTTTTTCTATAGTAGCAGCACTGACGGAACAGCCACGTTTGAGCAACCTACACACAAGATGATAGGCTCCAGCACGGATTACCATATTGTCGTTATCAAGCATGGTGTGTGCAAGACTATCAGCATACGGAAGATGCTGGAACAGATTGAACACAGCCATCTCCATTATCTCGGATGTTATATCAGCAGACGTTGCCCAATCAATAGCTTCATCGGCAGACATTTGGTCGGCAGGCATTATCAGCGTAGCCAACAACCGACACTCTCTCACACCATTCTCAGCCCACAATGCAGAAGCCAATTCTGCATCGTGACCATACTGAGCCGCCATACGTTTTAAATCGGGCAATTGAACGCCCCAATTTATCTTGTAGTTAAGTCCCTTGCTACGCATCGAGGCAGCAGTGACTCCGTTCATAAACAATCTAAATGAACGCTTTATCTGTTTTACCTGTTCGGATGTTTCCATAATATATTGTTCATTCATGAGTTTGAGGTGTACTCGCGCGAGTAGCGCATCATCTGTTCATCGTACTTCTCACTGTAGTCAACAACAACATCTGTGGGAGTACCCTCAGTGTCAGTGATTAGCGTCATATGTGGGTTTATAAAACCCTTGTATGGTGCAATGCCGAGAGAACGATAGCGTTCGAGCAACTCTGTGTGCAAGTCGGCATCGACATCTATTGCGTATTGTTCGACAAGAGTCTTAGCAGCCTCATAGTCGCCCTCGCTCTTTATGCGCTGTATCTCACCGAGCAGAGCAGCAAAAGCGTCGCGTAGATGCTCATAGTCGGAAATCTGCACACGGGTCTTGCCTTCCTGTAGCACAAGCTGTACGGCATTTGGATAATGACAGAGCACCCATCGTGCGATGAGGGCTCGGTTGCGCATGTGAGCCTCCTCAATCTGGTGGCCAGGCTTGATGCGTGTGAGCTGAGTAAGCAGACCATTCATCATGTATGTATAATACTGAGAACGATAGGCTTCGGCATTGGGGGTAAGTCCAAGTTGCACAAGTTTCGGGTCAGCGATGTAGTATAATCCGAAGAGGTCGGCACGTGCCTCCTCTATTGTTGAGCCATATGAGCCAAGAGCATCGGCAGGGACACCAGGTAATAACAGACCAGAACCATGACCGAGACACTCATGGAGGTCGGTATGCAAATCGTCGCACAAATCTCCATAGAGACTTATAAGAGAGCGAGTAGACTCGTCGTTGATTGCAAACTCCTCAATAAAGCCATTGCCTCGTGATGCCTGATTGTAAGCATGTGTCAGGTTGCCTATAGTAATACTCTTGGAACCATATTGAGCACGTATCCAATCAGCATTGGGCAAATTGATACCAATAGCCGTTGACGGATACTCATCGCCACCAAGCATTGCAGCACAAACCACATTGGCAGTAACGCCAACAACCTTTGGTTTACGGAATCGAGGGTCAACCGGAGAGTGGTCTTCAAACCACTGTGCATTGCCAGAAAGAGTAAGTGTGCGCTGCGTTGCTACCGGGTCTTTATAGTGTACAATACCCTCCCACGAACCTTTCAGTCCAAGCGGGTCGCCATACACCTCAATGAAACCATTGATAAAGTCGATACGTCCCTCATGCTCCTTCAACCATTCAATAGAATACTTGTCGAAAACATGGAGGTCGCCAGTGCGGTAATATTCTATAAGAAGACTTATAATTTCAACCTGTTGTTCGTTCTCAGCCACAGCAGAAGCCTTTGTAAGCCAGTAAATAATCTGCTTGATTACACTGCCATATAAGCCACCTTCACGCCATACTTCCTCTACGATAGAACCGTTGTCTGTACGACGTAACGTAGAATTAAGGCCATAAGAAATGGGAGTTGCTTTATCGGGGTCGGCATTGCGCATTTGTGCATAATAGTCCTCCACCTCTTTCTGACTTACATTGTCATAAAAATTGCAAGCCGAGGTCTTCACAAGGTCATCGCCAGCACGCTGATTGACGCGCTTGGGCATGATGGCAGGATTGAACATTATGGGGCACAATTCGTTCAATTCGTTGCTAACCCATGCGCTGTCGGAAAGTTGCTTGCTGTACTGCGAAGAGTTATCAGTTACGTTGTCAGAAGTTGCCTGTGCGGCAAAGAATTTTGCTGTGTTCAAAACGACACTGCGGAAATAGTCCTCAGTAAACCCTGGAATAAATTTTTCGCATCCATAGTGATGATGAATGCCATTGGCAAACCACACACGCTTCAAATAATCAACAACGGCACAAAACTCGTCCGTCTGACGATTGCCAGAGTAGCCCTCATAGACAGCCTCAAGCAGGAAGCGTATGCGTAGATTATATCGGCCAAACTGTGCGGTCGTAATATCACGACCGCACAGTGTAGCCTTAGCGAGATAATAAATGTAGAGTTTCTGACGAAGCGTCAGACTCTCAAATCCGTCGAGACGATAGCGGAGCATCTGTATGTCGGCAAAACGCTCGTCGGTATAGTTGAATTGTTCTGTCATTGTAATTAAGATATTTATTACAGTTGCTCCTGATACTGTCGAGGAGTCTTGCCAACAATCTGGCAGAAAGCTCTATAGAACGACTGACGATTGGCAAACCCAACCATATCAGAAATCTCCTCAATGCGTAGATTGGCATAACGTTGGTCTTGCAACAAAGCCATTGCCTCTTCAATGCGCAGCTTGTTTATAAACTGCGCAAAGTTAGCATGATAGCGCACGCTGAGCACGATAGAAACATAGCGCGTATTGGTATGTAGCATCTCAGCTAACTGATGGGCTGAGAAGCCTCTTTCGCGATAGCGTTTCTCAACGACAAGCACGTGCAAGATTTGCTCCTTAAGCTTGTCGAAAGTTTCACGCGAAATTTTTGTCAGATACACGGGAGCCTTCTTTGCTTTGGCTGTCTTTTCCATTTATTAATGTTTAGTGGATATTTAGCGACTTTAAAGCGTATCACATTCTGCCAACCACAGCGTTGAAGCGGCATCGGTAGGCATGCGCCAATCGCCGCGTGGCGAGAGTGAAACACTACCAACCTTAGGACCATCGGGCAAACATGAGCGCTTGAACTGCTGCTGGAAGAAACGTCGAATGAAAGTACGCAACCAATGCTTGATTACGTCGTCATCGTAAGTTGCCACATCAAAAGCATGACGAGCAAGCATAAAGAGTTTGGCAGGACGGAATCCGAAACGCAAGAAATAATAGAGGAAGAAGTCGTGCAGTTCGTATGGGCCCACAAGATCCTCAGTCTTCTGGCTTATGTTGCCATCCTCGTCGGCAGGGATAAGTTCTGGCGAAATCGGAGTATCGATAATATCGAGCAGCGTCAGACGCGACTGTTCATCAACACTATTATTTGCCACATGACCAACAAGATAGCGTATGAGAGTCTTCGGAATACTGGCATTGACTCCATACATTGACATGTGGTCGCCATTGTATGTTGCCCAACCAAGTGCAAGTTCGCTAAGGTCGCCAGTACCAATGACTAAGCCGCCCAACTTATTGCTTAAGTCCATGAGAATCTGCGTACGCTCACGAGCCTGTCCATTCTCGTAAGTCACATCATGAACGTTGATGTCGTGTCCGATATCCTCGAAATGTTGAGTTACGCTCTTGCCGATAGGTATCTCACGAATTGTGATGCCAAGGCTCTGCATGAGCGAAATAGCATTGTTGTAAGTACGGTCGGTAGTACCAAAACCAGGCATGGTAACACCAATAATGCCCTTACGGTCGTAGCCAAGTTTGTCGAATGTCTTAACGCAAACCAGCAGCGCAAGAGTAGAGTCCAAGCCGCCACTTATGCCAAGTACTACACGCTTTGAGCAAGTGTGTACAAGGCGTTTGGCAAGACCACACACCTGAATAGAGAAAATCTCATCGCAAGAAGCAAACATATCATTGCTTGTAGGTATGAATGGATGAGGATTGACGTTGCGCAGAAGAGTGAAATCACGAGGTTCGACTGCATCTGTAGAAATGATAGTTACCGGATTATCATTATTGGCACTTGCCTGTACGAACGATGTGTTCTTACGGCGTTCGGTGCGCAACTTGTCTACATCAATCTGATTTATCACGAGTTGTTCGTCAAGAGCAAAACGCTCCGACTCTGCCACCATAGTTCCATTTTCACAAATGTACGCATTGCCGCCATAGACAACATCCTGAGTACTCTCACCAAATCCACATGAGCTATATACGTAACCACATATCAAGCGAGCACTTTGCTGACAGAGTAGGGAACGCAGATAGGCATTCTTGCCAATAAGGTCGTCGCTGGCAGAAAGATTGAGAATAATATCTGCTCCTGCGAGAGCAATGTCGTTTGACGGTGGAACTGGTGCCCAAAGGTCTTCACACAGTTCTATGCCAAACTTCACCCCGTCGCAAGTCTGGAACAGCTGAATACCAGGTTGTACGATAATGGTGTTGCCAGCAAAACGTACTTCTGTAGGACGTACAATATTGTCAACAGAAGCAAACCAACGCTTTTCATAGAATTCAGCGTAATTAGGCAGATAACGCTTGGGCACTATACCAAGGATATTGCCATGCTGGCACACTACAGCGCAGTTGTACAGCCCAGAACCAATACACACTGGCGCTCCCACAACGCAAATAATATCGAGTTTGCGAGAGAAGTCGAGCAACTGCAGAATCTGCATTTCAGCTTGCTCAATAAGCGTCTGTTGTGCAAAAAGGTCTTGACAAGTGTAGCCCGTGACTGAAAGTTCAGGGAATACGATAATCTCAGCCCCTTTACCTTCAGCCTGAGCTGTGAGACTCTCTATTTGCTTTATATTGTAATCGGCATCAGCAACCTTCACCGAAGGAATGGCCGACGCAACTGTGATGTAACCGTACTTCATTTCTATATTATCTGATTGTTACCTGTGTAGCCCCATAACCATATTCCTGGAAAGAGGCGTCCTGATAAGGATAATTCTTATAACGATAGCGCAACTCATTGATTATAGCATGACGAAGCACGCCTTCACCCTTGCCATGAATGAACACTATATGAAGACCTTTATTATGCTTGTTCTCCTCAAGGGTTCTACGGAAGTAGTCAAGCTGATAGTTCAATATGTCAGACGTACCCATTCCTGCAGTAGTCTCAAGGAGTTCGTTAGCATGGAGGTCGACAACAAGAGGCTCATTGGATGATTTTTTCGACTTGGCGTGCTTTGGAGTATTGAGCGATTCAAGTCCCTTCAACTTGCTGTAAGAAACATTAGATTGAACATCTTTCTTGCTCTTAGTTTCAGTCTCATCAGACTCTACATATATAAGTTTTTCAGCCTCAATAGGTTTGAGCTGTGCTACCTCGTCGTTTTTCACCACGGGATAGAGCAGAGCAGGAGTTTCGAAGAAATCGTTTGACTGGAATGTGTGCAACTTGTAGAACTTCACCTTGTCAATACGGAACTGTACATCGCAAACAGGTTTAGCTACGAAATCCTTATCACGCTTGAACGAGAGAAGCTGGAATCGTACACGGTCAATTTCGTTGAGTTGGTCGAGTGCAAAGCTCTCAATATAGAGCTTGGTATTGGGTTCAAGTTCGCCCTCACCGCGCAGGTTGAACGAATGGCCGTCAACACTCATATAGAGATAATGTACATAGTAGTTGCTATCGTTGACCAAATAGCAGGCAAATGTAGACTTCGAGATATTCTTGACATCCTCAGGAACAAAAGCATAATAGAGGTTAAGCACGTTGCCACCCTTGCGCTCTTCTACCTTAGCACGGTAGGTAATCTCACGGTCGGCTGCATCATATTCATCCTCTTCAACAAGTTCATCATCGATGGTAGCGTTGATTTTCGCCTTTACCGACATGTTGAACGTATCAGGATCGGCAGTTTCAGAAACCTGTTCTGCCCCACCCTTCTTGACTGCCGAACGCGAAGAAGAATATTCTTCGCCGCTACCTGTCACTACAAGGTCGGAAATGGGAGTTGGTATCTGAAATCCGTCTTCGTCCTCAACCAAGGCAATGTCTTTACCTTGAAAACCAGCAATCTTTCCGCCACCGATTTCGCTGAGAAATTGTACTTTATCACCTATTTTCATAATTGTAATCTGTTTCTTTATTTAATAATATGGACTGCTCACACTATGGGATGAGCAACGAACTGTCTCCGTAGCTCAAGAATCGGAAGTCGTGCGCCAAAGCATAATCGTAAATCTTATGCCAATCTCCATGCAGGAATGCACTCACGAGCAACAGCAACGTAGACTGTGGCTGATGGAAATTTGTAACGAGCATCTTGACAATCTTATATTCGTAGCCTGGGGCTATGATTATCTGCGTACTTGAATGGAGCGAATTAAGCGAGTGACGGTCGAGATAAGCAAGAATGTTCTGTATGGCCTTAAGAGGCGTAACATTAGCTGCCATTTCGAAGGTTTCACCTTCATAAGGCTCCCACTGACATACGTGCAATTCATCTTCAGAGAGGTCAAGATTCTTCTCAAGCTTAACACCCATATAGTAAAGACTTTCAAGCGTGCGAACACTCGTAGTACCTACGGCGATGGCACATGCATTATGCTTAATGAGTTTTTCGAGAGTCTGACGATGCACACAAATGTATTCAGTATGCATCTCATGGTCTTGAATTTCCTCAGACTTTACGGGTTTGAATGTTCCAGCTCCAACATGTAGAGTAACCTCCTCACGGTCGATGCCATGAGCATCGAGCGATGCGAGCACATCAGAAGTGAAGTGCAGACCTGCCGTAGGAGCAGCCACGGAGCCCTTGATTTTAGAGTATACTGTCTGATAAGTTGTCTTGTCACTCTCATGAGTTTCACGATTAAGATAAGGAGGTATTGGTAACTCGCCTACTGAGTCGAGCAATTCGGCAAAGGACACTGTATTATCATCCCATGAGAAATCGACACGATAGCTCTTGCCGACATCCTCACGACGTTCGGCAGAGAGAGTCACCTCACGTCCCTTAACCTCAAAGGTACGACGAAGCGTCTCACCCTTCCATTTCTTTAAGTTGCCAATCATGCAGAGCCAAGAGCACGAACCCGTTGTCTGAAACATCTGCTCATAGTCGGCAGGTGCATAAGGTTCGAGCAAGAAGACCTCGATGAGCGCACCAGTAGACTTGCGGAAGTGTAAACGTGCCTGGATTACCTTGGTGTTGTTGAACACCATAAGAGCACCCTCAGGCAGATGATTAGGAATATTATAGAAAACATCTTCCGACACCTCACCATGCTTATAAAGAAGCAACTTGCTGTGGTCGCGTTGTGCAAGCGGGAACTTGGCAATACGCTCGTCGGGTAGAGAATAGTTATAGTCCTTAATATGTATATGTTTTGTTTCCATTTTCAATTTTTATCTTACTGAGATTTCAATAATATAGTTACAATAATATGGTCTTAATAAATAAACAAAGCCCTGAATAATGTGATAAGAACTGTCGACACAAGCACAAGAACCACAATGTCAACATCGCAGAGTCTATAGCCCGTTGATGTGTACTGGGTCGACACATAATTGTCCTCACCAAACATTTTGCGACTCACTCGCAAGTAAAAGAAGTAAACTCCTATAGCACATACACTACCCCAAAGAATGCCGCAAACAATATCGGAGGGGTAATGCAGGCCGAGATACATTCGAGTATAGCAGTTGATGAGCGACCAAAGCACAAGAGCCACGCTCAAGACACGACTCCTTACAACCATGCAGAAAAACAGCGCTAAAGAGAAAGTGTTGGCAGCATGAGCCGAGAAAAATCCATAAGACGAACCACGACAGCCATCCACTACCGCCACATCATACTTGAATATGGGGTCGTTGCTTGGTCGCCAACGCTCGACAAGAGGCTTAACAATGACATCGGCCATGATATCGGCCAATGCCACACAAGCCAAAGCACACCCCACAACAAGCATTATCTGTTTCATGGTTTCGTTGTTCTTGACCACAAGATAGAACAGCGACGCATACAGCGCCACCCATGTGAAGCCTGACGTAAGGGCAGACATCCATCCGTCGAGAAAGACGGAGTTGCTACCATTAAACCATGACAGAACAAGTCTGTCGTTTGCCAAAAACGTCTGGATATCTAACAGCATTATTGCGAATGGTTTTATTATATTATTTGAAAAATCTTGAATTATATCACTTCTACCTGATTGCTCTTAATCCATCCCTCACGACCATCGTCAAGACGGATGCCCAACCATCCCTTCATCAAGCTATCGGTAATAACTACCGACGTGCCCTCATGAAGCACAAAGGCACTTGCACTTGTATCTGAAGGAGTCTTTCTGATTTGTGCTGACGGACGCACTACAACGGCACGATCATGAGCATTGAATGCACGCAGTTGCTGCCAGGCAAAGAGATTGGACATAATGAATATGACGAACGAAAGCAACGCTCCATAGAAGCCCACCTTACGCAGCACGACCCTACCACATAGGAAATAGACAGCAATAAGCAGAAGCATTACAATGAATGAAGCTACACCAATGCCAGCCCAACCATCTATGCCACAAAGATTGAGCATCGACTCATACCAATCGACAAAGAACATACGCGAACCCGAAGACACGCGGTCGATGGTCTTACTGTGGACAAATTTGAGATTGGCACGTATGTCTTCATCCTGAGGAGCGAGGCGCAGAGCCTTCTCATACGCCACTACCGACTGACCGATATTGCCCAAACGATAGTAGGCGTTGCCTAAATTATAATAAAGCGTTGCGCTTTCATCTGCCTTCAAAAGTTCGTTGTAAATCTTGGCTGCCTGTATAAAATTGCCGTTTGTATAAGCCAAATCTGCCTCTGACTTGTCAGCAGCAGAGACTCCGAGACTGCACAACGACAATACAAAACCTATGATTACAATGGATAATGAAGATGCAGTCTTTGCATCACGCTTGTCATGCGACGATTTCAAATCGCCCTCTATGTCAGTAATAGCTATCATAGCTGTATCGTATGTTTTCATCATATTGCCACCTACATCGCCTGGAGCATAACGCTCATACTCGCACTCGTCAAGAGCAGCAATAAACTTGTCGATAGTGTCGCGACTTATCTCACACTCTTCAAGCTTTGCAGCAATGTTTTCGCGCGAAAGTAGTTCTACTGGCATGTTCAACTTGTCACCAGCATAACCCCACAGCGCTCTCAAAGTCTCGTCGTAGAACAAATCCTGACGACCGGCATTCAGAAGCTGCAGAGCCTTCTTCAGACGTTTGGTTGCTACCTTGTTGGCGCGCTTGCCCTTCATACGTGCTACGTCGGCATTCTCGCGTACCCGATTGCGGTGGTAAACAATAATGCTCACGAACAACACGAAAGGCACTATAAGTCCCAACCAGTAATAAGCTGAACGATAGAACGAATAGCCTTTACCGGATGTCGATTCGCCAGTCTTGATTGCACGGATGTCGGACGATTCCACGCCCGAATAATCGGTTACCGACGACTTCTTTCCGTCGCCCTTACCTACATTAATCTCTATAGGCTGAGTACGGATGGTCTTATAGGCATCGGCTGCCACATCATAATAATTCAGCTCTACCGAAGGAATCGTATATTTGCCTTGGTTGCGTGGCACAACAAGATAGTCGTAAACCATATTGCCCTCAATACCATTTGCAGTAAGACGGGTACGGTCGGTAACCTTAGGATCATATTTGTCAAAATCCTTGGGGAAATTGACAACAGGCTGCTTTACTAGTTTAAGGTTGCCGTTGCCGCCAACCACTACACGCAAAGTGACGGGGTCGCCTTCTTTGTATGAGCCACGTCCAAGTAGCTGGGCAGAAATATTGAAACGTCCCACACCACCGCTGAAGTTTGCAGGTTTGGCGGGAAGCGGAAGTACTTCAATGTTCAAGCTTGGAGCCACGATGTCACGCTTTATCTCCACATAGCCCGAACCACCATTGAAGAAAGCTTCAAAGGGGTCTACAGAGTTGTTACGAGCCACCACAACACCCTTGAATGTAATGCTCGGAATCTGCAATTTGCCCGTCATCTGCGGATACATTACATATTGACTCCAAGTAACACAACGATAGTTGCGACCGTTGACCTTCTCTATATGGAAGCTCTTCTGCTGTGGCAGTTTTATTTCCTGGGTATGAAAGCCAGTAAGGTCGGGCATCTTGCCATCGAGCGAAGTCAAATCGACAAGTGTGTAGACCTTGTAAGTGAGCTGTATTGGTTCCTGCTCATGCACGCGTTTCTTATTGGCACTAACCTTCACAAACAGATCCTTGGCTGAGATATGTCCGGAATTATTGACATCGTAGGTCTGTTCTTCATGATTTTTAGGAGCCGACGAACCGCCACTCTTTGCAGCACCAGACACCCTTATGTGTACTGATTGCGAACCGATAGTCTTGCCATCCACCTTAGCATGCGCACCAGGAATGGTGTAGTTACCTGCCTTCTCGGCATACAGAGTATAGGTGTAGGTGACACTTGCCGAACGACTTGTATGTCCGTTTATCATCTGATAGCTTGACTGATAGGACGTATACGGACCTGCTATCACCTCAAGACCCGAAGGAATGTTGGCAGCCCGGAAGTCGTCCACACTTTGAGCGTTTATACTATACGTCAGACGGAAGTTCTCACCAGTCGCTACATGCGACGGGGCAGAAACAGAAATGCCCTGTGCGTAAGTACATAATGTAAATACGCACAGAACATAAAACAATATAGTCCGTTTCATTCTATTTAGCTTTGTCATTAGCTTTCCCATTGAAAGTTTATTTTCTTATTACCAGTTTTTCTCAAGACGTTTTGACTTGCCTGCACGTTGCGCTTCCTTAACCTTGCGCTGCGTAGCCTGCTCGTTTTGCATGGCAGCGTTAAGCAGCTGCTCGGCGTTATCCTTGCTCATCTTCTGCTTTTGCTCTTCAGACTTTTGCTGCTGCGGCTTGTTCTTTTCTTCCTGCTTTTTCTTATTGTCTTTTTTCTTGTCGTTATTCTGTTTGTTTTGTTTGTTCTGCTGTTTTTGCTTTTGCTTGTTCGACTTGTTCAGACGTTTG
>ULYQ01048688.1_pt1 | contig 37098 bp, 38 predicted proteins | sample 1962271 | NCBI WGS metagenome assembly ULYQ01 (sample SAMEA4835865, study PRJEB28245) | human gut metagenome | biome: gut microbiome; material: fecal sample | place: Denmark | collected 2008
GATTCCGGCAAAGAGTTTGAGAACAAAGGCTGCGAGCGGTATAGAATCAGTTAAACCAACACTGGTGCGGGCAGTGATATTTTGGGTTTCAATTACTCCGGGCGGCCAATGCCAAGGTTCATTTAAGAAAAACGCACCGCCCAAATAATGCCAAGATGGGTCGCCGCCAGAAACCAGCCACAAACTCTGTGGATTCAAAGAATCCCAACCCAACAAAAAAGCGTTGTAAAAAAGGGCAATTAAAAAAATTAAAAAGCCGATGAGAATGTTTTGGCGATTTTCCACGGTAAACCTTTTTATTTTTTTAAAACGGTAATTTTAAAACTTTTTTGTGGTTCACCGTGGAAAATCACGGTTATTGTTCCAACTCCAAAGGCATTTGAAGGCGAACGAGAAAACCATGAGAGAGATTTTGAAAAGTCAAGTTGCCCGCGTGCAAGCGCGTGATGCGCTCAACAATAGCCAAACCTAATCCTGTGCCTGTGGTATTTGTGCGGGCGGATTCACCGCGCGCAAAGGGGCGTTTGATGCGGGAAAATTCTTCTTCCTTCACGCCATTGCCGTGGTCAAGAACTTCAATAATCAAGGATTGTTGTTCAGCAAAAACTTTTAAAACAACAGGCGGGCAGCCGTATTTGAAAGCGTTATCAATCAAGTTCGTTACAGCACGCGTGATGCTTGCGCGCCGCAAAAGCATGGTGGGAATTGTGGCAATTTCAAAAGAAAAATTGGCAAGATGCCGCTCTTTGATGCGTTGTGCCAAATTTTGAAAAAGCTCGGTAGGCGCTAGCAACAATGGAGCTTCTCCGCCATCGCTTTTGGCGTAATCCATAAATTGCGCAATGATTGCCTCCATTTGTTCAATGTCATGCACCGCGTTGGTGCGGCTTTCTTCATCCACCATGCTCATTTCGGCTTCCAAACGCAAACGGGTTAAAGGCGTGCGCAAATCGTGCGAAATGCCCGCCAAAACAATGGCGCGTTCTTTATCATGTGCGGATAAATCTTCTGCCATGCGGTTAAAGGATGCGGATAATTCGCGAATTTCGCGGCTACCTACCGCAAGATTGGAAGGTGTAAAGGGTTCGCCGCAACCTAATGCCCGCACTTTTTGGGCGAGATTTTTTAAGGGATTAGCCAGTTGCCTTGCAAAAATAAAACTTGCCAAAAGCGTTAAAAATGTTGCAATCACGCCCCAAATGAGCCAATGCATAGCAAAAGACAAAGGCGCTTTGGTGATGGGAAAGCCTAGCCAATATTCGTCTTCGTCCTTGGGGTCAAAGCGAAAACTCACCCAAAAACCTTCAAAGCCATCTATGCTGGAAGCCAAGCGCGTTGATTCGCCTAATCGCTTTTGAATTTGTTTAGTAACAAGTCTGGTAAAAGCATCATCTGGCAAAGTTTGCACTTCTTCATCGTTAAAATTGGCAGGGTGCAAAAAAATGCCCTCGCGGCTGGATAGCTCTTCTAATAAAAATCCGCGATTTTCCGGCGCGGCAGCATAAAGTGCGGCGCGAACCAAATTGACCATAGCAACTGCCAAGTTTGCCGTTTCTTTGGCGCGCGCACTAGAACCGTTAAAATAAGCCACGGCAAGCCACGTGGCGTTGGATACCAAAAGCAATGCAGCCACCCATAAAAATAAGCGCGCGAATAAGCTTTGCGGCAGTTTCATTGTTCTATTGTTTCTTCTGGCACAAAAACGTAGCCAAAACCCCAGATGGTTTGTAAATAGCGCGGATTGGCGGGGTCGACTTCAATGAGTTTGCGAATGCGCGAAATTTGCACATCAATGGCGCGGTCAAATGAGCCTTGTTCCCTGCCACGCGCCAAGGTCATCAATTTGTCGCGAGATAACGGCTCGTTTGGGTGTTGGAGCAACACTTTTAATAAGGAATATTCGCCGGTGGTTAGCGTGATGACTTCATCTTTTTTGGTTACCGTGCGCGTGTTCAAATTCACCACAACATCGCCAAAAGAGATATGTGTTTTTTCTTTTAAGGGAGCGCCCGGTATTTCTGTTTTTTGCCGCCTTAACACCGCGTGAATGCGCGCTAATAATTCGCGCGGGTTAAAAGGTTTGGGCAAATAATCGTCTGCGCCCATTTCCAAACCTACGATTCGGTCAACCTCTTCGCCTTTTGCCGTTAGCATAATGATGGGGACAGTGTCGCCTGCACCGCGCAAACGTCTGCAAATGGATAAGCCATCTTCGCCCGGCATCATCAGGTCTAAAACCAACAAATCAAAATGTTCGCGTTTTCTAAGTTTGTCCATTTGTTGGCTATCTGCCGCCGTTTGCACGTTGAAACCTTGTTCGCTCAAATAGCGCGTTAAAAGGGAGCGCAAGCGCGTGTCGTCATCCACCACCAAAATTTGCGTCATTTTTTTGTCCTCAAAAGCAACCGAGCTAGCTTAACGAATTTTGCGCCCTTTAAAATGTAAAAAACGTAAGCAAGTTTTTCAATTCGGCGTTTAGAAATAATATTTTACATTTGCTTGCAAAATGTTTTTAAAAAGCAACGCACAATAACGGTATGAAAAAGTTGGTGTTGATTTTTCTTCTTGCGCTCGGTTTTACGAGTTTTTTTGCCTTCGCCGATGATGACGAAGATGATGATTTTCGCGCCGCTTTTTCAAAAATGGAAAAAGAACGCATGAAAATGGAAATGCGGCGTTTTTGGAATAAAGGCAATCATCCGCCGCTGCCGCCGCCTGTTTTGAACGCTGATGATAAAAAAGATTTAAAGCGCGGCATTCAAATGCACAACATTACTTTGCATTGGGAGCGCCGTTGCCGCGATGCACAAGAAGCACCGCCGCGCGAATGGCAAAAATTTTTGTATAAAAAATGGCCCAAAAAACAGCGCAAACTGCACTATATGGCAAGCGTGGGCGATTTGCATCCGTCTGCCGCGGCAGATTATTACATTTTTGGCGCTTATTCCAATGCCCATTGGGAACACTTCCGCCAAACCTGCCACAATGGAATGCCGAGCGAATTGAAAGCCAAAATGGAATCGCTTGGCTTGTCTGAAATTCCGGTTAAAAAACACAAAAAACGCCATTTTCCACGGTAAACTGCCAAAAATTTTCAAAAAAAATCACCGTTTACCGTGGAAAAACATTTTCAAAATAGTCTCTGGCAATTGTGTGCGCCTTTTGATGCCGCTGGCGACCAGCCGCAAGCCATCCAAAAACTTGTGGAAGGTTTAAAAGATGGCTTAAAAATGCAAACGCTTTTGGGCGTAACCGGTTCTGGCAAAACTTTTACGATGGCCAATGTGATTGCCCAAAGCAATCGCCCCGCTTTGGTTTTGGCGCCCAATAAAACCTTGGCAGCGCAACTTTATGCCGAATTTAAAGAATTTTTCCCCAAGAATGCGGTGGAATATTTTGTTTCTTATTACGATTATTACCAGCCCGAAGCCTATGTTCCTGCGCGGGATTTGTATATAGAAAAAGACAGCGCCATCAACGACCAAATTGAGCAAATGCGTTTATCCGCCACCAAAAGTTTGTTAGAGCGCCGAGATTGCTTGATTGTGGCTTCCGTTTCTTGCATTTATGGCATTGGCGAGCGCGAAGATTATCACCAAATGATTTTGGTTTTGCGCCAAAACGATGAACTTTCCCAACGCCAAATCATTGCCCAACTAACCAAAATGCAATACACGCGTTCAGATTTTGATTTTCACCGCGGCACTTTTCGCGTGAAAGGCGATGTGATTGATATTTTCCCCGCCGAAAATTCAGAAAACGCCATTCGCGTTTGCCTTTTTGACGATGAAATTGAAAAAATTCAAGTGTTTGACCCTTTGACTGGCAAAATTATTCACGCCACGCCAAGGTTTGTGGTTTTTCCTGCTTCGCATTATGTAACGCCGCGCAAAACCGTTTTAAAAGCCATAGAAAGCATTAAAGAAGAATTGCAAGAACGATTAGAATTTTTTTACAAAGCAAACAAACTAGTTGAAGCGCAGCGCTTAGAACAAAAAACGCGTTTTGATTTGGAAATGTTAGATCAAATTGGATTTTGCAAAGGCATTGAAAATTATTCGCGCCACCTTTCGCGCCGAAAAAAAGGCGAGCCGCCGCCCACTTTAATGGATTATTTGCCAGACGATGCACTGCTTTTTATTGATGAATCGCATGTGACCATTGGGCAAATTGGCGGAATGTTTAAAGGGGATCGCGCCAGAAAAGAAAATTTGGTGAATTATGGCTTTCGCTTAGAAAGTGCGCTGGATAATCGTCCGTTGCAATTTTTTGAGTTTGAAGGCTTGATGCCGCAAACCATTTTTATTTCCGCTACGCCCGCCGATTACGAAGCGAAGCACACCGGCCAAATTGTGGAGCAGCTGGTGCGCCCAACCGGCATTTTGGACCCAGACGTTGAAGTTCGCTCGGCAATAACGCAGGTTGATGATTTGTTGAATGAAATCAATTTGCGCATTCCCAAAAAAGAGCGGGTTTTGGTTACCACTTTAACCAAAAGAATGGCAGAAGATTTAACCGATTTTTTAAATGAACACGGTATTCGCGTGCGTTATTTGCATTCTGATATTGATACTGTTGAGCGCGTTGAAATTATTCGCGATTTGCGTTTGGGCGTTTTTGATGTTTTGGTGGGAATCAATTTGTTGCGTGAAGGTTTGGATATTCCCGAAGTTTCACTTGTTGCCATTTTGGATGCGGATAAAGAAGGTTTTTTGCGCTCCACGCGTTCGCTTATTCAAACTATTGGCAGAGCCGCGCGCAATATCAATGGCAAAGCCATTTTATATGCCGACATTATTACCAATTCCATTCAAAATGCTTTAAATGAAACAAAGCGCCGCCGTGAAAAACAAATTGAATTTAATATTCAAAACCATATTACGCCAAAAAATGTTTCAAAAAAAATAAAAGATATTATTGATGGTGTTTATAAAGATGAAGAATCAACCATTCAAAATAAAAAAGAAAAAAACAAAAAATCCGTTTTGGAATATTTAAAAATGGATGAAAAAACTTTGGGCAAACATATTCAAAAATTAGAAAAAGAAATGAAGAAAAACGCCCAGCAATTAAATTTTGAAGAAGCCATTCGTTTGCGGGATGAAATCTTCAAATTGCGGCAAGCGGCATTTGGCGCCGCGGTGCATGATGCTTAAATTTTTTTCAATATTTTTACAAAAAACCGCAAAAATCCACGGTCAACGCCCAATTTTTTTGAAAATTGTGTCCAATTTTTGCAAATTTTAAAAAATTTTTTAAAAATTTTTTGGCGTTGACCGTGGAAAATGGCGTGCGTTTCAATGTTGCCAAAAGGAAAATGTTGCAAGGCTTTGCGCCGATTTTATAAAAATAAAAAATTAGGGCGGCTTCTTCTTTTTTTGTTTTGTCAATTTGTTTTTTTAAGATTTTGTTTGATTTTTGTAGAAACTTTCGCCTAAACTAACAACATTGTTTCGCAATCTTTGCAGACGACTGATTTTTGCGGTTTGTAGGACGTTGCTCACAAGGCAACGAAATCATGGCGCGATGAAAATCGCTGACTTACTTTGATAAGGAGCTTCGATGAAGATAATCAGTGCACAAGAAGCGGCAGCCTTGGTCAAGGAAGGCAACAGCGTAATGGCTGGTGGCTTTCTGGCTTGCGGTTCCGCACATTCGGTGTTTGCCGCCCTGGCAAAATTAGGCACCAAAAATCTCACGTTAATTGGCAACGATTCGGCTTTTGAAGGCGTGAGTTACGGTCAGTTGATCGTCAATAAACAAGTTAAAAAACTTATTGCCACCCATGTGGGCACCAACAAGGAAACCGGCCGCCAAATGAGCGCTGGGGAAACCGAAGTGGAGCTTGTGCCGCAAGGCACCTTGGCGGAACGCATTCGTGCGGGCGGCTGGGGTTTGGGCGGCATTTTAACGTCAACCGGCTTGGGCACCATTGTTGCCGAAGGCAAGCAAGTCATTGAGGTAAAAGGCAAAGCTTATTTGCTTGAAGAAGCCCTGCGGGCAGATATTGCGATTTTGTATGCCACCAAGGCGGACAAATACGGCAACCTCGCTTATGACGGCACCACACGCAATTTCAACCAAGTGATGGCGATGGCAGCCGATTTGGTCATTGTGGAAGTGGAAGAAATGGTGGATGTGATTGAACCCAACAGCGTCATCACACCCGGTGTTGTGGTGGATTACATCGTCAAAAAGGAGTAGGCGTATGAATCTCTCAAAAGAACAAGTGGTTGAACGCATCGTCAAACGCTTAGCCAAAGAATTTAAAACCGGCGATCTTGTCAATTTGGGCATCGGTATGCCGACAAAAGTAGTGAATTATCTGCCGCCCGATGTGAAAATTACCCTACAAAGCGAAAACGGTATGTTGGGCATGGGCAAATCGCAAGACCCGAACACGCCCAATCCAAGAATTGTGAATGCCGGCGCTCAGCAAGTTACCATTGAAGAAGGGGGAATGTATTTTGATTCTTCATTCAGCTTTGGACTAATTCGCGGCGGTCACGTGGATATCACCGTTTTGGGCGGTTTGGAAGTGGATGAACAAGCAAACCTTGCCAACTGGATTGTGCCGGGCAAATTGGTGCCGGGCATGGGCGGTGCAATGGATTTGGTCAACGGCACCAAAAAGGTGATTGTGATTATGGAACACTGCGACAAAGCAGGAAATTCCAAAATCAAAAAAGCCTGCACCTTGCCTTTCACCGGGCTTCATTGTGTGGATCAAGTCATCACAGAACTTGCCGTTTTTGAATGGCGCGATGGCAAGCTCACCTTGGTGGAATTGCAAGAAGGTGTTTCAGTTGATGACGTCAAAGCGGCAACCGAAGCCGAATTTGTTGTTGCCGTTTAAAACAAACCATCGGCAAGCCTTTTAAAACTTTCTTAAAAGGCTTGCTTGCTGACTGTAAGGGGAAAACTATGATTAGTGCACTTGCCGCGGTAATGTCGCGTTTTGTGGAACGCTGGCTTCCAAGTCCGTTGCTTTTTGCGATTGTCTTGGGTTTTGTGATGTTTGTTTGGGGGATGTGCTTAGGCAATACCCCGTTGGAAATGGTGAATATTTGGGGCGGTGGTTTTTGGGGTTTGCTTGCTTTCACCATGCAAATGGCGATGATTATCGTATCAGGTTGCGCCTTGGCAAGCTCTGCGCCGTGTCGCAAATTGTTGGCAAGCATTGCTTCTGTGCCCAAAAGCAATAGCAGTGCGGTTTTCACTGTGACCTTGTGCGCCACCATTGCTTGCTCATTGAACTGGGGTTTCGGTTTGGTGGTTGGCGCCATTTTGGCTCGTGAAGTGGCACGCCAAAATCCCAAATACGACTACGGCTTATTGATTGCCGCAGGTTATATCGGGTTTATGGTGTGGGGCGCGGGTTTTTCAGGTTCGATGCCTTTGTTGGCAGCCACGCCCGGCAACCCGATGGCTGCCAAAATCGCCGCTTTATTCCCGGAAGCCTTGCCCGATGGAACCATTCCCATTCAACACACGCTTTTGGCAACGTATAACATTTTCTTGGTGGTGGCGATGATTGTGGTGTTGCCGCTTATCACTGCCAGAATGTTGCCCAAAACACCACGCGGGATTGACCCATCTTTGTTGGAAAACGACCAAAGCTCTTTCAATATTGACGTGCCCAAAGACGCCGTGCCAGCGGTGAAGTTGGAAGAAAGCAAAATGGTTACTTGGTTGGTCAGCTTAATCGGCTTGGCATATTTGGCGAACTACTTTTACACCAAAGGGTTCAACATCAACATCAACGTTATGAACTACATTTTTGTAGTTGTTGGGATGATTTTGCATAAAACCCCAATGGCGTATATGCGTGCCGTTGAAGCGGCAACCAGAAACACCGCAGGCGTGGTGATGCAATTTCCATTTTATGCCGCCATTGCCGCGATGATGGAAAAATCCGGCGTGGGCGCGCAAATTACCGAATGGTTTGTGGCAATTTCCACGCCAGAGACTTTCCCCGTATTCACTTGGATTTGCTCTGGCATTATCAACTTTGTGGTGCCATCGGGCGGCGGCCACTGGGTTGTGCAAGGACCATTTGCCATTGATGCGGCGGCGGAAATTATCAAAGCCAACAACCTACCCGTTGCGGAATACATGGGCAGAATGACAATGGGCATTGCCTATGGCGATATGTGGACGAATATGGCGCAACCTTTCTGGGCATTGCCTGCTTTGGCAATTGCTGGCTTGGGCGTGCGCGATATTATGGGTTATTGCATTACCGCTATGTTGTTTGGCGCACCGATATTCTTCATCGCGCTCTTCTTCTTTTAAGAAGTAAGCCGATTAACGCGCACCAAGTTTTTGGTGCGCGTTTTGTTTTTTTTGAAAAAACAAAAAACCACGCCTTCAAAGCGTGGTTTTTTTGTTTTCAATTTTGAAAAAAAAATTCGCGGTTTACCGTGGAAAATCGTTTTTTTCTAAAAATCCACGCCTTTGCGCGTTTTGCGTTTGGCTTCTTCTTTGGCTGCCAACTCGCGCATATGCGCTGTTAATTCGCGAAAACGCTTGCGTTCTTCATCAAACTTGGCGGTTAAGGTTTCCAATTCTTGGGTTTTGGAATCAAGCAGTGATAACTCTGAAAACTCTTCGTTCGTTGCCGTCTCCAACTGCACTTTTAAAGATTGCGGCACTTCGGCATCTGTTTTGTATTGTTTGCGTTGCTTTTCCAATTTTGCCTTTTTGGCTTGCGCTTTTTCTAAACGCTCTTCAATTTTTTTAATATTGCGTTTGATTGTGCGCTCTTGGCGTTTTTGAACAAGGGTAATTTCGTCTTCGGAATAATACGTATCCAGAAGTGCTTCATCCACGCGGGCTTTTTTCTCTTCTTTTTTGCGTTCTGATGCGGTTTTTTGCACAAATTCGGTTTGTTCGCGTGCTTCAAAGCGTTGCAACACATTGCCGTTTTGGTCAATCACACGATACGCGCGCCCAATGCAAGCCTTGGCAATTTGGTAAGTGTTGCAAATTTGCGCGCCTGTGGCATCTTCGCAACAATAAGTGCGCACGGGGATTTCACTTTGTGCAAAAGCAATGTTGCCAAAAGCCATTGCTAGGCAAAAGGTTAAAAGATTTTTTTTCATTTTATTTCTCCGTATTGCTTCAAATAGGCGTCAATGTGTGCAATTTTAGGCGCATTTTTTGAATCAAGGGCTAAAAAATTACGCACATCCAACAAACTTGCAACAAAAATCACAGGTATACCATAATTTTCTAAAACTTCCGCTGTGGCGAGTTTTTCGCCTTGACCGCGTTCGCAACGGTCCAATGCAATCAAAACGCCCGCAGGCTCGGCGCCAGCATTTTTAATCAAGCTGACCGATTCGCGAACCGATGTGCCAGCGGAAATCACATCATCCACAATTAAAATGCGTCCCTTTAATGGCGCACCGATTAACAAACCCTTTTCGCCGTGATCTTTGGCTTCTTTGCGGTTATAAGTAAAACCGCAATTTTTGCCACGTTTGGCAAGCGCTACCGCCACCGCACTTGCCAAAACAATGCCTTTGTAAGCGGGACCAAACAACCCATCAAATGCAATGCCGCAGTTCAAAGCCGTTTGGGCGTAAAAATCCGCCAAATAAGCCAGCGATTTTCCATCTTCAAACAACCCTGCATTAAAAAAATAAGGCGATAATCTGCCTGCTTTGGTGGTAAATTCGCCAAACTTTAAGGCTTGGGTTTCTAAGATAAATTTCACAAATTCGTTTTTCATATGATTATCACCACTTTTAATGTCAACGGCATACGCGCCGCCTGCCGCAAAGGTTTTGGGGAATGGTTCAAAAGCCAACAGCCCGATATTGTATGCTTACAAGAAATTCGTGCCGAAGAATCAGAAATTCCGCACGAAATTGTAAACCCTACCAATTATCACGCCCACTTTTTTGCGGCAGAAAAAAAAGGTTACAGCGGCGTGGCGTTGTTGTCCAAAATCAAAGCAGATAACATTCAAAAAGGTTTTCAAAGCCCTGAATTTGCAGAATTTGATTCAGAAGGCCGTTTTTTAAGCGCGCGTTTTGGCAAGTTGCAGGTTATCTCGCTTTATTTGCCAAGCGGCTCAGCAGGCGATTATCGCCAAGAATCCAAAATGCGATTTTTGTTTGCCTTTTTGCCTTATTTAAAAAACGCTTTTGAAACAGCACAAAACAAGGGCGAATCGCTTATTTTCTGCGGCGATTTCAACATCGCGCACAATGCAATAGATTTAAAAAACTGGAAAAGCAACCAAAAAAATTCTGGTTTTTTGCCCGAAGAGCGCGCGTGGATGAGCGAAGTTTTAAAACTCGGCTTTGTTGATGTTTTTCGCCATCTTTATCCTGCCGAGACCGATTGTTACACGTGGTGGAGCAATCGCGGCAAGGCAAGAGAAAACAATGTTGGTTGGCGCATTGATTACCAACTTGCCACGCCCGACATCGCCAAAACTGCGCAAAAAGCGTGGGTTTTGCGCGAACCGCGTTATTCTGACCACGCGCCATTGTCGGTTTTTTACAATTTCGCTTAAACTCTTTTTTATTTAGCAAAGGAAAAACAATGAATCAAGAATTGCACGCTGACTTGCGCGCCATCATTGATGATGCGGAAGAATTGCTCAAAAACACAGCAGATATTGGCGGCGAAAAAATCGCCGCTTTGCGCCAAAAAGTTGCCGCACGCTTGGATGCCGCGCGCGCCAACTTGAAAAATGCCGAAGAAGTTTTGTGCGAAAAATCGCGCCAATGCGCAGATTTAACTGACCAATACGTCAAAGAAAATCCGTGGAAAGCCGTTGGCATTGCGGGCGTGGCGGGTTTGGTGTTGGGTTTGTTGCTTGGGCGGCGCTAACGGGTGAAAAACCGTGCGCTTATTTTGCCTTTTAAAATCCCGTTTGGCGCTTATTCGCTTTGAGTTGGAATCAGAAAAGCGCCGAATCACCGCGCTTGTTTTGTGTGCGCTGGCTGGTTTTTTCACGCTTTTTTTGGGTGTGATTTTGGCGGTCATTGCCCTTTGTTTTTATTTTTGGGAAGTGCGAAGCGCCATTGCAGGCGGCGCTGCGGCGGTTTTTATTATTTTGGGCATTGTTTTTTTTGCTTTGTTGCCGCGATTTTTAAAATCCACGCTTTTTGCCGATTCGCTTACAGAACTTGAAAAAGACATGCAGTTGTTAAAGGATGCGGCAGGCCAATGATTTTTTTGTCAAAAAACGCAATCACCGAAATAGAACACCGCGCCGCTTTGTTGGCGCGCATTCAAATGGAGCGCGAGATTTTTATTAGTGGAAACCCGCAAATTTTTACCTTGCAAAAATCGGCAAGCTGGGCAAAAAATCATCCTTATCTTTTGGGCATTGGTATTGCCGCCGCTTTTGTTTTGTTGCCCAAACCGCGCATAACCAAACTAAAAAAAATTATGCACGGCGCAACAATCTTTTATAAAACGCGCAGAATTTTGAAAATTTTTCTGCGTTGACCGTGGATTTTTGCGATTTTTACTTGTTTTCCACGGTCAACGCCAAGTTTTTTTTAAATTAAAATTCACTTTTGCTTTATCCACGGATTTTCGGTGATTTTAACTTTGGGATTAAACCATCACAGCGCGCCGCTTGCCATTCGCGAGCGCGTGGCTTTTGGGCCAGACAAAATGCAAGACGCATTTTTTGGCCTTATGCCGCTTGCCAACGAAGCGCTGATTTTATCCACTTGCAACCGCACAGAAATTTACGCGGTCGGTTCGGATTCTGAACGTTTAACCCAATGGCTTGCCGATTTTCACGCCATTGCCATTGATGAAATTCGCCCTTATTTGTATGTTTTGGAAAATGATGATTCGGTCATCCACGCTTTTCAAGTTGCCAGCGGTTTGGATTCTATGGTTTTGGGCGAGCCGCAAATTTTGGGACAAATGAAAGAAGCCTTGCGCCTTGCTGAAAAAAATCACGCTGTGGCAAGCATCATTCAAAAACTTTTTCAAAGCGCTTTTTCTGCGGCAAAAGCGGTTCGTTCCGACACACAAATCGGCGCCAATATTGTTTCAATGGCGGCGGCGGCGGTTCATTTGGCGGGCAGAATTTTTGAAAATATTAGCGATTGCAATGTGTTGTTCATCGGCGCGGGCGAAATGATTGATAATTGCGCGGCGCATTTTGGTGCGCAGCATCCCAAAAAAATTGTGGTTGCCAACCGCACGGTTGAGCGCGCCACAACGCTTGCCACGCAATACAACGGAATAGCCATCACCTTAAACGCCTTAAACGATTATTTGCCCAGCGCCGACATTGTCATTTCTTGCACGGCAAGCCCTTTGCCAATTATCGGTTTGGGCTTGGCGGAGAGGGCTATTAAAACCCGCAAACACGCGCCGATTTTTATGGTTGATTTGGCTGTGCCGCGCGATATTGAATCCGAAGTCGGGCACTTGGATGATGTGTTTTTGTATAGCGTGGATGATTTGCAAGAAGTTGTGCAAGCAGGAGCAAAGTCGCGCTTAAACGCCGCCCTTGATGCCAAAGCCATTGTGAAAGAACACGCCGCTTTGTTTTTTCAATGGCAACAATCGCGCGAAGTGGTGCCGCTTATTCGCGCCCTGCGTGAAAACATTGAGCGCATTCGCCGCACCGAATTAGAAAAAGCCTTAAAAGATTTGAAAAAAGGCAATGATGCGCAAAAAGTGTTAGAAGCCTTTTCACAACGCCTGACCAACAAATTTCTGCACGCCCCGTGCGAAGGACTACAAAACAACAATGCGCTGAAAAACGCGGCACGGCAATTATTCCATTTGCACGATTCTTCCAATTAAAATCGGCAATTTTCCACGGTAAACCAATATTTTTTTTGAAAATCAACGTTATGGTTGTTTCACTTTTTGCAACTGCGTTTTCACAATGGGCGCTATTTCTTGCCAAATTTTGTCTAATGCCAAATAAAGCAAGGTGCAGCCAATCACAATTTCCACAATTAAAACCAATGCGCCAAATGTTTGCGCACTCAATTTATGCGCCGGGCGCGTGGCACCGCACTGCGGGCAGAATTGCGCCGAAGTATCCACAGTGTGTTCGCAAGCACGGCAAGGTTTGAGCGCCATTTTTGACCTTTTGCAAAAATCGTTATTATATAAACGTTATGAAAATGCCGCCCGCAATTCTTTTATTTGGTCCTACCGCCACCGGCAAAACAGATTTGGCGTGCGCCTTGTGTGAGGTTTTGCCAGTGGAAATTATTAGCGTCGACTCAGCGCTTGTTTTCAAACATATGAATATCGGCACGGCAAAACCCACGCCCGATGTTTTAAAAAAATACCCGCACCACTTGGTGGATTGCATTTTGCCCACCGAATCTTTTTGCGCCGCACGTTTTCAAAAAGAAGCGTTATTGTTAATGAACGAAATTTCAGCGCGCGGCAAAATTCCATTGTTGGTTGGCGGCACAATGCTTTATTTTGCAACGTTGTTGGAAGGCATTTCTGATTTACCTTCGGGCGACTTGAAAATCCGCCAACAAATTGACGCAGAAGCCGCAACAATCGGTTGGGCAAAAATGCACGAAAAACTGCAAAAAATTGATGAAGAAACGGCAGCGCGCTTAAAACCGTTGGATTCACAACGTATTCAGCGCGCCTTGGAAGTGTTTTATTTAAGCGGCAAACCGCTTTCTTTTTGGTTCAAACAACCCAAAAAACCTTTGCCATTTTCAACTTTAAACTTGGCGTTGTTGCCAGACAATCGCGCGGATTTGCATGAAAAAATCGCCCTGCGTTTTGCAAAAATGTTGGATGAAGGTTTGGTTGATGAAGTTAAAACCTTGCGCCAAAATTTTGCTTTAATAGCGCAAATGCCGGCTATGCGTTGTGTGGGTTATCGCCAAGTCTGGCAAATGTTGGAAGGCGAAATCAACCCCAAAGATTTAAAAGACAAAGGCATTTTTGCCACAAGGCAACTTGCCAAACGGCAAATCACGTGGATTACCAACCGCCTGCCACACCAAGCGCTTTCTGCTTACGATGCGCAGTTGTTTGAAAAAACGCTATTCAACATTAAAGATTTCTTAAAATCTACGCTTTAATAAAAAAACGTAAAATGCAATTTTCAAAAAAATAAGGCGTTGACCGTGGAAAAAAATGAAAAAACAGCAATGATTTTAGCCGCCGGACGAGGAGAACGCCTGCGCCCTTTAACCGATTCCACGCCCAAACCTTTGGTTGTTGCAGGCGGCAAACCGCTTATTTTGTGGCAAATGGAACGCTTGGCGCTGGCTGGTTTTCGCCATTTGGTCATCAATATTGCCTATTTGGGCGCACAAATTGTGGATTTTGTAAAAAAATCGCCTGATGTTTTGCGTTTAAATTTTAAAAGTATCTTATTTTCCGTTGAAAAAGAAGCGTTGGAAACCGCAGGCGGCATTAAAACTGCTTTGCCTTTAATTCAAAAAACTGCAGGCGATTTGCCTTTTTTAATTACCAATGCAGATATTTACGCAGAGTTTGATTATTTAAAATTTTATGAAACATATAAAAATTTAAAAAATAATCAAGCGGCAATTTTATTAGTCAATAATCCACAACATAATAAAAATGGTGATTTTTCATTGTGCAATAACAAAATTTGTTTTGTTTTAAAAGATAATACGCTTACATATTCAGGAACAGGAATATTCACTGCTGATTTTTTTAAAGATATAAAAAAAAATGAAATATACAAATTAAAACCTTTATTAGATTCTGCCATTTTAGAAAATCGCTTGTTTGGCGAAAAAATCACGCATTATTGGTTGGATGTGGGCAACATTGCGCGTTTAAACGAATTAAAAAAATATTTGATAAAAAATGGATTGTGTTAAAATGTTTTTTTTGAATTGAACTTGCATTGCAATGGAAACCACTGAAAACGCCGCAATGGCGGCAAGCGTTCTTTCCGCCGAAAAATCTGCTGAAAAACCCGCCGAAAAACCACAAAAAGATGAAGCAACTCTTGCTGCGCAAAGCGCCAAACGTGCTTCCAACAAAGATGCCTTGCAACTTTTGCGCACGCGTTTTGCCGTTTTCCAAGATTACAAACCCTTGGCTGTTGGCATTTTGAACGAAGTGCAATCGCAGGTTTGTGAGTTTTCGCGCACGCGTTTGCGCCGCGCTTTGCACATGCATGTGAGTCATATGCGCTATTTAAAAGCCGTGGCAGCAGGCGGCAATCGCTTGCATTTGGATGGCTCGCCAGCAGATGAAATCACCGAAGAAGCAGTGCGTTATTCCAAAGAATGTTTAAAAAATTTAAAAGAAAAAATGCGCAAAAAACAACCGAATGTGGATAAAAAGAAAACAAATAAACCCGCCGCGCGTTTTAATAAACAAGAAAATGCTGAAAAGGTAACCGTGGCAAATAAAGATGCCGCGCGTTTGCAAAAATTGCAAATGTTGGCAAAAAAATTTGGTAAAAAAGCCTGATTTAAAAAAATCCACGGTAAACGCGATTTTTTTTGAAATTTTCAAAAATCTACAATTTGAATTTCTTTTTGGTCAATTAAAAACTCCAAACGCGAATAAAAATCGCGGGATATTTCAATTTTTCCGTTTTGATTGATGCGCAAAATATTTTGGAGTTTTAAATTTTTGGCGATTTTTTGCCATTGATTGCCCGCAATAAAAATGGGTTTGGAATAAACATCGGAATATAAACCAGCGTTTTTATTTTTGGGAATTAAAATTGTTACCGCTTGGGTTGCTGTTGATGGAAAACCTGTGCGCGGGTCCAACAAATGGTGGTAACGTTTTTTATCAATTTCAAAATAACGCTGATAATCGCCCGAAGTGCCAATAGATTCTCCATCAAACAAATCCAAAATGGCAATGGGCCCGGGCGCGCGCGGGTGTTGAATGCCAATGCGCCACGGTCTGCCGTATTTATTTCCTAATGCCAAAATATTTCCGCCGATATTAATCAAAGCGTTGTTGATATGATGTTCTTTTAAAATCATTGCGGCGCGGTCTAATGCCCAACCTTTTAAATAACCGCCAAAATCAAGAGCAACGTTTTTATTTTGAGATGTCAAAATATTTTCTTTAATTGTTAAATTTTGAATGCTCGGACGTTCTTTTAAATAAAAATCAATTTTTTCTTTTGGCGGTAATATAGGTTTAAAATCATCAGAATGAAAACCCCACAATTCAATTAAACGCCCGATGCCCGGGTCAAACAAATAATTTGATTGTGCACTTATATTTTGTGCATTTAAAATAAAAGATTTTAATTCTTCATTCAAAATAAAAGGTTCACCCTTTTGAATGCTGTTGTTTAAATCAGTCAGCTGTGAAGGTTGCCACGCGTGGTAATGGTTGTGAATGCGTTGAAATTCTTTTAAAACGGCTTGAATGGCACGTTCACCTTCGGCTGAATCGGTGTTGGCAACCAACACTTCAATTCTGGTTCCAAAAATATAGGCTTCCTTTTCCACAATAGGCGGGCGACCGCAAGCCATTAAAAAAACAAAAGCAAATAATAAACAAAACTTTTTCATTTGATTTTCACCAAAAAAGCACCAATTAGTTTTTTGGGTAAATTTAAATAAACTTCATAACCATTGCCGGGGGCAATTTTTATATTTTCGCCTTGTTCATTTTGAATAAAATCAATGTTTTTTTTAATATTTCCTTGGGGGTGTAAACATTCTATTGTATCGCCCACTTCAAAATGATTTTTCACGCGGATTTTCATTAGTTGTTTTTCTTCATCAAAATAAAACGCATCGGCAACGTATTGGCTTTTATCAGAATAAGAAAATCCGCGCTCATAATTTTGGTATTCTTCCACAGAATGCCGATCAAAAAAACCATCGGTATAACCGCGATTAGCTAATAAATTTAAAGATTCAAATAAATCTTTATTTATTTTTTCACCTTTTAAAATTAAATCCATCGCCGTTTTATAAACCTGCACTGTGCGTGCCACATAATAAGCACTTTTGGTGCGTCCTTCTATTTTAAAAGAATGAATACCGATTTTTATCAATTTTTCCAAATGTTTTAAACCACACAAATCTTTTGAATTGAATAAATAACTGCCGTGTTCGTCTTCTTCTAATGCCATCCATTCGTTTTTATTTTTTTCTTTAACAACATATTCCCAACGGCAAGCGTTGGTGCATGTGCCTTGGTTGGCATCGCGATGATTAAAATACCCCGACATTAAACAACGTCCAGAATATGCAATGCACAGTGCACCGTGAATAAAAACTTCTAATTCAATATCGGGGCAATGTTCACGGATTTCGGCAATTTCATTGATTGATAATTCTCGGGATAATATTATTCGCGATATTCCATTTTTTGCCCAAAAACGAACAGAAGAATAATTCATTGTGTTGGTTTGCACGGACAAATGCAAAGGAATATTTTCAAAATTATTTTGTATTAAATCAATAATTCCCGGATCCGATACAATTAACGCATCGGGTTTTAAATCCACAATCGGTTTAATATCTTTTAAGAAGGTTTTAATTTTTGTATTGTGTGCAAATATATTGCTCAAAATATATATTTTTTTATTTTGTTTTTTAGCAATTTCCACTGCTTTTTTTAATGCTTCTATTTTATGAAATTCATTGTTGCGCACGCGCAAACTATAACGCGGTGCGCCTAAATATACCGCATCTGCCCCAAAATCAAAGGCGGTGTGGAGCATTTGCAAAGAGCCCGCAGGCGCTAACAATTCAGGTTTTTTAAGCATTTGGCGCGGTTTCTTCTAATTCTAATGATGCCGCCAAATTCGCCAAGCGCGCCACTACGCCATAAGCGTAAAAGCGGTTAGGTGGCGCATCGGGTCTGTCGGCGCAATCGGGTTGGTGGCAGCCTGTTTCAAATGCCAAGGGTTCAAAGTGCATGCCGGGCGCATTCAAGTTTTGGTCTTTGCCGCGGCTTATATGCACGCGGTAAAAGCCGCCAACCACGAACTTGTCCATCATATAAACCACAGGTTCTGCCGCTGAATCGTTTAGGGTTTCAAAGGTGTGGACGCCTTCTTGTATCAGCACTTCGCTGACTTCTTGGCCTTCTTTAATCACGCTCATTTTGTTGCGTTGTTTGCGGTTCAAAGCCACCACATCGCGCGCATCATAGACCGTCATAATGCCCATGCCATAAGTGCCTGCGTCCGCTTTGACGACAACAAAAGGTTTTTCGGCAATGCCGTATTCCTTGTATTTGGCGCGCACGCGTTCCAACACCACGGCAACGCTGTGCGTCAAACACTCTTCGCCTTGGCGTTCATGGAAATTCACGCTTTGGCAAACGCCAAAAGCGGGATTGATGCGCCACGCGTCAATGCCGATGTGGCGAGCAAAATCATTGACCACGCGGTCGTAAGCGGCAAAGTGGTTGGATTTGCGCCGCGTTTTCCAACCCGCGTGGATGGGCGGCAAAACAAGTTGGTTTGTTGCCGCCGCCTTTAAAAAATCCGGCGCACCTGCGGATAAATCGTTGTTTAATAAAATTAAACAAGGCTCAAAATCTTTTAATTTTAATTTTCCGTTTTCAAAAATTAATGGTTCTAGGCAAATTGTTTGATTACTTTTTAATTCAATTATTTTATTTTCTTTTAAATCAGGAATTAAGCTACCAATGCGCACTTCTATTCCTGCAAGTTTTAAAATATTGGTAATTTCAAAAACATTTTCCAAATAAAATAAATTGCGGGTATGATTTTCAGGAATCAATAAAACTTTTTGGGCGTTTGGGCATATGGATTCAATTCTAGATATTGCCGCTTGCACGCACAAAGGAAAAAAGGAACGGTTTAAATTATTAAAACCACCCGGAAATAAGTTGGTATCAACAGGCGCTAATTTAAAACCTGAATTACGCAAATCACACGAAGAATAAAAAGGCGCTTGATGTTTTTGCCATTGTTCTCTAAACCAAAATTCTATTTTGGCAGAATGTTCCAAAAATGTTTTTTCTAATTCCAACAAGGGACCATTTAAAGCGGTTTTTAAATGTGGCACCATAATTGCAAAATCCTTTTCTTTTAAATACGCACGGCAATAGATTCTATATTGCCGCTTTCAAAGTTTACAAATTCACGCAAAACGCTCATGCCCGTTTCGTTTAATAAAGCGTTTAAATCTCGCAAGGAATATAAACAAACCGGCCGTTCAATATGGTATTTTTGCGCAAGTTGGGGTTGAATAGGGCAAAAACGTTCCCGCACATTTTTTTCTTTGTGTGGGTATTTTTTGCCAAACTCGGATTCTAATCCAAATGTAGAAATAAATATTTTGCCGCCAATATGCAGTTTTTGCATTAAATCTTCAATAAAATAACCTGCTTGGGCGTAGGTCATTTGGCTTATGCAATTCGTAATATAAATTAAATCATATGGAAAATTTTTGGAAGAATCATTCGGCAATTCTGGTAAATAGAATGGTAAAAAACAAAAACGTTCTTTTAAATGTTGTTTTAAAACTTTTTGGCGGTTTTCTTTTTCATTTTCTGGTAAATCAATGAGCGTAATATTAGCGCCCATTTTTGCTAAATCAATTGCCAAATCAATAATATTATCTGTGCCCAAGATTAAAATAGAAAAATTGCCATTAAATTTTAAACATTTTTGGGTTTCAATTTTCAAAAAATGTTTTAAATCGTTTTCAATATTCATTTTGGTGATTTTCCACGGTAAACGACTATTTTTTTCAAAAAAATAGTCGTTTACCGTGGATTAAAACAATTCAATGCTGTTTGTTGTGGCGGGGGTTTGGTATTTTTCCAAGGCATCTTCCACGCGCATGCCGTGAATCACCGCATCAAACATAACCATTTCTTCGGGCGTGGAATAATGTGAGCGAATTTTTTCCTGCAATTTTACCCATTCTTCGGGCAAAAATAAGCGGGATTTGTCGGATACCAAAGCGCTTAAATCGCCAAGGCCAGAACTTACATGCGTTAAACGTTGTGCGAGTTTGTCGTAAAACTGAAAGGCTACCACGGCTTTGGCAATGAGATTTGCCGCGTATTGCGAAATGGCAGAAAGGTCAGCTTTGGCGGCTTCCAAGCCTTCGCCGCTTGACGGCAGTTTTTCAAACCCTTCGCAAATTTTGCGCATTGATTCAGCCAATTCGGTAAAGGAATTGCCCAAGGTTTCAACCGACACGTTGCCGTCTTTCATGGCGGATTCAATTTGCTTGGCGGCTAATTCCAACATAACCACGGTTTCATGCACTTGGCTCCAACTCAAATCAGGATGATTGGCCGTGCTGGCTTGCATGGTGTTTTTCCCTAAATATCAATGCGGGCAGAAAGCGCATTCGATTCAATAAAATGCCGCCGCGGTTCAACCACTTCGCCCATCAAGGTGGTGAAGATTTCATCTGCGGCAATGGCATCTTCAATTTTAACCCGCAACAAACGGCGCACCGTTGGGTCCATTGTGGTTTCCCACAATTGTTCGGGGTTCATTTCGCCCAAGCCTTTGTAGCGCTGTTTGCCAAGGTTTTTTTCTACATCCGACAACAAACGCGTGATGGCTTTGCCAAAATTTTTGGCTGCGTATTTTTTATCCCCGCGCTGCAAAATGGCTTTGTCGGTTAATAAGGGTTTTAAGGTTTCTGCCATGCGTTTTAAATGCGCAAAATCGGCGGAACGCGTGAAGTCTTCGTCCAAAAACGTGGCTTTCACATTGCCGTGGATATTTTCGGTGATTTTTAAACCCCACGATTCCGATTCTTCATCAAAATTCGGTGCGATATGAATATGTTGTGCAACGTGTTCCGCAAAGGATTCAGCTGTTTTTTGGGTTGTTGCCTCGTCAGTAAAGTTTAAATCCAAATTGTGATACACCAAAGCAAAAAGCAATTCGGCATTCACCGATTTAGAAGCGATGATATTTTGCGCATTCAACCATTCGCCCACCAAGGTGGCAAGCGCCGCGCCTTCAATTTTGGAGTCTGCGCTGGGCATCAACGCCGTTTCTTTTAAGGCTAATTTCAGCAAAAAGTTTTGGTATTCCACATCGTCCTTTAAATACGACTCCGTTTTGCCGTGTTTGACTTTGTATAGCGGCGGCTGCGCAATATAAACATAACCGTGCTCAATCAATTCAGGCATTTTGCGGTAGAACAGCGTGAGCAAAAGCGTTCTAATGTGTGCGCCGTCCACATCCGCATCGGTCATAATGATGATGCGGTGGTAGCGCAATTTTTGAATGTTGAAGTCGTCTTGACCAATGCCAGTGCCAAGCGCTGTGATTAGCGTTACGATTTGTTCTGATGCAATCAATTTATCAAAGCGCGCTTTTTCCACATTCAAAATTTTGCCGCGCAAAGGCAAAATGGCTTGGAATTTGCGGTCTCTTCCTTGTTTGGCAGAACCACCGGCGGACTCACCTTCCACAATGTAAATTTCGCAAAGGGCAGGGTCTTTTTCTTGGCAGTCGGCTAATTTTCCGGGCAAACCTGCGCCGTCTAAAACGCCTTTGCGGCGCGTCATCTCGCGGGCGCGCCGTGCGGCATCGCGCGCTTTGGAGGCTTCCACAATCTTGTTGCAGATGATTTTGGCATCTGCTGGATTTTCTAACAAAAACTCGTGGAGTTTGGCTGCGACCACTTCTTCCACCGCCGGCCGCGCTTCGCTAGACACAAGCTTGGTTTTGGTTTGCGAAGAAAATTTTGGGTCGGGCATTTTAATAGACAACACGCACGCCAAGCCTTCGCGCATATCGTCTCCCGTGATGTCGACCTTTGCTTTTTTGGCGATTTCGTTGGTTTCAATATATTTATTGATAACGCGCGTCATCGCCGCTCTTAAACCTGTTAAATGCGTGCCGCCGTCAATTTGTGGAATGTTGTTGGTGAAACACAAAACTTGCTCTTGGTAAGAATCGTTCCATTGCATGGCAACTTCCACGGTCAACGCCGAATTATTTTCATTTTCAGCCGTGGATTGCCCCATTGCATAAAAAATATTGGAATGCAAAACGGTTTTGTTGCGGTTGATAAATTCCACAAAGCTCTTCACACCACCTGAATAAGCAAAGGTTTCTTCTTTGTTGTGGCGTTTGTCAATGAGCAAAATTGACACACCATTATTCAAAAAAGAAAGCTCGCGCAAACGGCGGGATAAAACTTCGTAGGAAAAATCAATATGCCCAAAAATTTCGTGGTCTGCCAAAAAATGCACTTCCGTGCCGCGTTTTTCGGTTTCACCCAAAAATTGCATGGGAGAAACTTCCACGCCGTCTTTTTCTACAATTTGTCGGTTTAAGGTGTTGCCTTTTTCAAATTCCAACAAATATTTTTTGCCGTTGCGGCAGACGGTAAGCTTCAACCATTGCGACAAAGCATTCACACAAGACACACCCACGCCGTGCAAGCCGCCCGAGACCTTATAAGAATTTTGGTTAAACTTGCCGCCTGCGTGCAGTTCGGTTAAGGCGATTTCGGCGGCAGAACGCTTGGGTTCGTGCTTGTCGTCCATTTTGATGCCCACCGGAATGCCGCGACCATTATCCGCCACGCTTACCGAATTGTCCGAATGAATCGTTACCACAATGCGGTCGCAAAAACCAGCGAGCGCTTCATCAATGGAATTATCCACCACTTCAAAAATCAAATGGTGCAAGCCCGTGCCATCGGAGGTGTCGCCGATATACATACCCGGGCGCTTGCGCACCGCCTCCAAACCTTCCAAAACTTGAATACTGCTTTCGGCGTAAAGCGGTGCTTGTGCGTCTGTCATTGTTGAAAATCCTTGGTTGTTTTTTGGGGTTTAAAGGCGCACGGGCATAACTGCGTATTTGAATTGGTCGTTGCCTTCAACGGTGATAAGCGCCGTGGTTTTTTCGTCATCAAAACCCAAAACCACGCGCTCGCCTTCCACGTTGTTCAACAAATCGGTTAAATATTGCAGGTTGTAGACCAATTCCACGGGAGTTTCGCCCGTGAATTCCACTTCCATTTCTTCTTGCGCGTCTTCGTTTTTTTGGTTATTGGCAGAAATCATCACCTTGCCGTTGTCAAAGGAAAAGTGAATGGCGCGGGTAGAATTTTCCATGCTCACCACCACAGCCACGCGTTGCAAGGCAGCTAACAACGCCGTGCGGGAGAAAATCGCTTTGTTTTTTTCAGGCTTGGGAATAATAGGGTTGTAATCGGGGTAGGTTACATCCAACACTTTGGAAATCATCTCCACGCCGTTTAATTCAAAACGCACTTGTTTTTTGTTGGATCCCAAAATGGTGATTTTGATGGGCGCATCTTCTGCGCCAGTGTTGGCAATTAAACGATTCAATTCCAAAACCGTTTTGCGCGGCAACACAATTTCTTTATCGTCAATATTGTCGTTTAAGGCTTTGGTGGCAAGCGCCAAACGATGCCCATCGGTTGCGGCAACGGCAAGGGTTTTGTTGTCAATTTTCATCAAAGTGCCGTTTAAGAAAAGGCGCGGTTCATTGGCTCCCATCGCATATTGCGTGTGTGCAAAAAGTTTTTTTAGTTCGCTCTTGTTTAAAGAGAAAGATGCGGATTCATCGTCTGTTTCTTTAATGCGGGTGAACTCTTCTGCGGGCAAGGTTTGCAAGGTGTAGCGGCTTTTGCCACTTTTGATATTGAGTTTTTCGCCATCCAAAATGAAATTAACTTGGGCGCCAGCGGGCAACACCTTTAACACATCTTGCAAAATGCGGGCGTTGACCGTGATGGCTTCGTCTTTTTCAGCTGTTAAACCGTCCATAGGTGCGGTCATTTGAATTTCGGCATCGGTGGCAACCATGCGCACTTGACCAGCGCTTTTTTCCAACAACACGTTGGCGTAAATCTCGTCAGTGTGTTTGCGATCCACAATGCCTGAAACCAAAGAAAGCGAAGTCAACAATTTGTTTCTATCTGCGCTCAAAAAATCCATTTCGTTTTACTCCCAAAAATCTTAAAAACGTGCCATTTTAGCACAAAAAAAATTCTGCGTTTACCGTGGAAAATCGTTAAAAATCAAGGCTTGTAACGCCTTTAAGCTGTTTTTTACAAACGCATTGGCATCACCACGTATTGAAATGCATCATTGCCTTCAATGCCAAACAATGCCGTTGCGTTTTCATCTTCAAAACGCAAAACCACGTTTTGGCCGGTTATATTGCGCAACATATCGCTCAAATATTGCAGGTTATAAACCAACGCAACGGGCGATTCGCCCGAAAACTCCGCTTGCATTTCTTCTTGTGCACCTTCGTTTTTGTGGTTGCTGGTAGAAAGCAACACCTTGCCATCATTGTTCAAAGACAAGTGAATGGCGCGAGATGCCCGATCAGTATTGACAACAACCGCCACGCGGTCCAAAACCGACAACAAGGCTTCGCGCGAAAACACCGCGCGGTTTTTGGTGGGGTTGGGAATGATGTTTTTGTAATCGGGGTATTTTTCTTTTAAAACATTAGAAATCATTTCCACCCCGTCCATTTCAAAAAGCACTTGTTTGCCTAAAAAAGAAACGTTCACAAGCGGTGAGGCGTTTTTTTCCGCCTTTGCTGATTCGGATGATTCTTCCGACTCCAATTTCGGCGCCGCGGCGTTGAGCCAACGATTCAATTCCAACACCGTTTTGCGCGGTAATAAAATTTCATACGTGTCGCCTTTATCACTATCCAACTCGGCGCGGGCAAGCGCCAAGCGATGCCCATCGGTTGCCACAGCGCTCAAATGTTTGTTTTCCACTTTGAATAAGGTGGCGTTGAAGATAATGCGAATATCGCTTGAACTCATGGCGTATTGCGTTTGCAATAACAAGTTTTTTAAGGTTGATTTGGGCAAGGAAAACTGCACGTTTTTTGTATCTTGTAACGTCAAACGCGCAAAGTCTTGCGCAGGCAAAGTGCGCAAGGAATAACGATTGTCACCGCTGGTGATTTTGATTCGCCCTTCGTCTTTTTGCGAATTGTCCAACTCAAATTCCAAGAATGCATCAGGCGGCAACACGCGCAAAATATCCAACAAAATATGCGCGTTAACGGTGATGGCTTCGTTGTTTTCAACCTGAACGCCCAAAACGGGCGCCGTCATTTGAATGTCGCCATTGGTTGCAACCATTTGCAAAACGCCGTCTTTTTTTTCCAACAAAACGTTGCCCGCCATCTCTGTTGCGCTTTTGCGATCTGCCACATTGGCAATGGTAGACAAAGCCGACAACAAAGCGTTTCTATTGATTTTCAAAAAACTCATTTTTTCCCCTTTTTTTTGAAAAAAAAATTAGCGTTTACCGTGGAAAATCACGCATCCGATGAACCCGTGATGCTCATTTTTAAACGTTCCAATTGCAATTTAAATTGGTCATCCGCATTCATTGCCTTTTGAATGGCGTTGATTGCGCTCAAAACGGAGGTGTGATGCCGCCCGCCAAAACTTGTTGCAATTTCCGGCAAACTTTTGTGCGTGATTTCGCGGCACAACCACATCGCCATATGCCGCGGGCGCACAAGCGCACTTTTGCGGGATTTGGAAATCAAATCATTCACCCGCACTTCGCAAAAGTTGGCAACGGCCTGCAAAATGTCTGGAATCTGCACGTTCACAATGGCGCAGATGGTATCCCGCAAGGCTTCTTGCGTTAATTCCAAATCCACTTTTTTCTTATTCATTAAATTGGAATAAGCTTTAATATTATTTAAAGCGCCTTCCAAATCTCTGACGTTGGTATATAAATGTTGCGCCACATAAAATGCCGATTCTTGATCCAAATGGATTTTCATTTTTTCAGCTTTTTTATTTAAAATCGCAACCCGCATTTCAAATTCCGGCGGATTAACCAAAACGGTTAACCCTTCTGAAAATCGGGTTTTTAAACGATCATCCAAATCTTTTAAATTTTTTGGCACATCATCGCTGGTTAAAATAATTTGTTTTTGATTTTCTCTTAAATGATTAAACAAATAAAAAAACTCTTCTTGCGTGCTGCCTTTTGATGGAAAAAATTGAATATCATCAATTAACAAAACGTCCACGTCTTGAAAATCTTGTTTAAATTCATCCGCCTTGCCTTTTCTAATGGATTCAATCCATTTGTTGGTATATTGTTGCACCAACATATAACGCACTTTTTTTTCCGGCATGGTTTTTAAAATTTGGTTGCCGATGGCTTGCATAATGTGCGTTTTGCCCAAACCCGATGCGCCGTAAATAAAAAGCGGGTTAAATTCCTTGCCCGGTTCTTCGGCAATGCGGCGCGCGCAAGCATAAGCAAAATCGTTGGATTTGCCACGCACCAAGTTTTCAAAAGAATAATTCTCGTTTAATTGCGCGAGATTTTGTTTTTTGCCCGATTGTTTTTTTGAAACTTTTTCAGCGTGCACCGTGGATTTTTGAATACCACCGCTCATTTTTGGTGGGTTTTTGCCGATTTCAACTTTTAAAGAGAATTTTTCGCCTTCAAAATAATCCAACAAAAAGGTTTTAAAAAGTTCATAGAATTTGTCTTCAATAAAATCCGCTGAAAAAGCATTCGGCGCAAAAATAGTTAAATCAATTTTATTATTGTCTTTATCGATTTTAAATTTCAAAGGCATAATCCAAGTATTAATTTCATGCTCGGATAATTTCGTTTTTAAAAAAGCAAGAAACTCGTCTTTAAAATCTTCAATCATAAAACTCTCCAAAAAAGCGGTTTTTTTATTTCAAAAAAACCGCTTTTTTTATTTTTACATGGGCAGCGTATCAATCAACGCTTTCATTGAAAGTTTGACTCGTCCGCGGTCATCCACGCCGATGGCTTTCACCCGCACACTTTGACCTTCTTTCAAATAATCTTCCACTTTGTTCACACGTTCTTTGGCAATTTGCGAAATATGCAGCAAACCATCTTTGCCCGGCAAAACTTGCACCACCGCACCAAAATCCAAAATTTTTATCACGGTGCCTTCGTAAATTTTGCCCACTTCCACTTCCGCCACCAAATCTTCAATGCGTTTTTTGGCAAGAAGCGCCATTTCATTGTTGGACGAAGCAATGGTCACTTGCCCATCATCGGTTAAATCAATGGTGGTGCCGGTTTCCTCCGTTAAAGCACGAATGGTAACGCCACCTTTGCCAATCACATCCCGAATTTTCTCTGGATTGATTTTAAAGGTATAAAGGCGCGGCGCATAAACCGACATTTCTTCGCGGCAGTCGGAAAGCGCATTTTTCATCAAACCCAAAATGTGCAAACGCGCTTCGTGCGCTTGGGAGAGCGCCACTTGCATAATTTCTTTGGTAATGCCTTGGATTTTGATATCCATTTGCAAAGCGGTAACACCATTTTCCGTGCCAGCCACTTTGAAATCCATATCGCCCAAGTGGTCTTCATCACCCAAAATATCGGTTAAAACCGCAAAGCGATTGTCTTCTTTAATCAAACCCATTGCCACGCCTGCCACATGCGCTTTCAACGGCACGCCGGCATCCAACAAAGACAAGCAACCGCCGCACACCGATGCCATAGACGATGAACCATTGGATTCGGTAATTTCAGAGACCACGCGCATACTATAAGAAAACTCTTCTTCGCTGGGCAACACCGCCGCCAAGGCACGTTTTGCCAAGCGCCCGTGGCCAATTTCGCGCCGCTTGGGCGAACCTACTCTGCCGCATTCGCCTGTGGCAAAAGGCGGCATATTGTAATGCAGCATAAAACGCTCGCGGTATTCGCCCGACAAAGCATCCACAATTTGTTCATCGCGATTGGTGCCAAGTGTTGCCACCGCCAAAGATTGCGTCTCCCCGCGCGTAAACAAAGCCGAGCCATGCGTTCGGGGCAAAACGCCTGTGCGAATTGTAATTGGGCGCACTGTGCGCGTATCGCGCCCGTCAATGCGCGGCTGCCCGGATAAAATGCGACCTCTTACAATTTTGGCTTCCAAATCCATAAACAAATTGGCAAGCGTATTTTCCGCCACGCCCGATTCCTCCGTGCAAAATTCGGCTATTGCCGCATCGCGCAAGGTTTTAAGCGCATTGTTGCGCTCTTGTTTGGCGGTAATTTGAAACGCCTCGGTAATTTTGGATTCATAGTTTGCAGAAAGTTTGGTAAGCAGTTCTTCATCTTTGGGCGGCGCACTCCATTCCCATTCGGGTTTGCCGGCTTCTTCTACCAGTTGATTGATGGCTTCAATGGCTTTTTGCATTTCATTGTGCCCAAAAACCACCGCGCCCAACATCACTTCTTCCGACAATTGTTTGGCTTCTGATTCCACCATCAACACTGCCGATTCGGTGCCTGCCACCACCAAATCCAAAGCCGTTTGTTTTAATTGCGATTGTGTCGGGCAAAGCACATATTCATTGTTGATAAAACCCACGCGCGCCGCACCCAAAGGACCATAAAACGGCACGCCAGAAATTGCCAAAGCGGCGGATGCGCCAATCATCGCTGGAATGTCGGGGTCAATCTCGGGGTTTAAAGACAAAACGGTCGCCACAATTTGAATTTCGTTGTAAAAACCTTCGGGGAACAACGGGCGAATCGGGCGGTCAATCAAGCGCGCCGTTAAAATTTCTTTTTCAGAAGGGCGGCCTTCGCGCTTAAAAAAGCCGCCCGGAATGCGCCCGGCGGCATACATTTTTTCTTGGTAATCCACCGTGAGCGGAAAAAAATCTTGCCCTTCGCGCGCGTCTTTGGCGGCAACAACGCTAACCAACACCACCGTTTCATCCATAGAAACCAAAACGGCGCCTGTGGCTTGCCGCGCAATTTCACCCGTTTCAAGCGTAACGGTGTGTGCGCCATAAGAAAATGTTTTTTTGACTTTGTCAAACATTGAAAAAACCTTTCGTTATTTTTCCACGGTCAACAAAAATTTTTTTTAAAAAAAATTTTTTGTTGACCGTGGAAAATCATTATTTGCGCAAACCCAAACGCGTAATCAAGGTGCGGTAGCGTTCAATGTCTTTGCTTTTTAAATAATCCAACAATTTGCGGCGTTGGGAAACCAAACGCAACAAACCGCGGCGCGAATGATGATCTTTGATGTGTTCTTTAAAATGCGGCGTCAAATCATTGATGCGTGCCGTTAAAAGCGCCACTTGCACTTCGGGCGAGCCGGTATCGTTTTCGGCACGTTGGTAATCTTTGACCACAGCAGCTTTTTGTTCGGTTGTTAACATTTCAAACTCTCTCTTTCTTTGAAAAATGCCCCAGTTTGATAGAGCGGTTAAAAAAAATGATTTTACAACAAAAACCTAAATCTCGTTTTCCAGCATCCAATCATGGATAAAATCCGCCACTTCTTGCCAACCTTGTTCGTGCGTTAAAGCGTGCCCCATTCCTTCAAAAATATGCACGGGCAAGGAATAATTTTGACCGGTGGCTTGCACCAAAAAAGGCGGCACAAGGGCGTCTTTTTCCGCACCGATAATGAGCATGGGCGATTTGTGAATCAAGCGCAACTGCGGCAGGCTAAACATAGACATATCCCAAATGGCGCGGTGCGACTCCAAGGTCATTTTGCCCACCCATGAATTCAACAATTTTTTATCCACTTGTGTGGCAAACAAGGCTTCGCGCAAAACGGCAATTTCAGGGTTTTCATGCGTATTTAAAATTTGGTTGATTTCCGCAAACAAATGCGGTTTTTGCAAAATCAAATTCATTTGAGAAGCCACCAAACCTTGCGGCGGCACCGAACACATTAAAACGGCGGCGCGAAGCCCCCTTCTTTCCAACACTTTTTGCACCACAAAACCGCCCATAGAATGCCCAACCACCACGGGATTGCAACCTTCTTTTTCATCCAACCACGCCATTGTTTTTTCCACATCATCGGCATAATCGGAAACGGAAACCCAATCAATATCGCCAAAACCGGTGCTCTCGCCGTGGCAACGCAACGACAAGGCATAACAAGAATGTCCTGCTTTTGCCAAATACGGCATAAAGGTATCTGCCCACATCCACGCGCCAGCAAAAGCGCCATGAACAAACAAAATCGGCGGCTGGTCGGCAGGAAAATCCGCTTCCACAGACAAAACTTCCAAACCTTCAACCTTGTGCTTTTTCATTAAAAATCCTTTCGTTTTTTAAAAAATCTCCCAATGCTGCAATGCGCACTGCGCGAATTTTTTGGGCGATTTCATTGGGTGGCGTATTGTGAACGATTTTTGAAATTTTGGCTGAATGAAACGCCAATGCCGCGCCACGCAAGCGATTCACGTTTAAAGGTTTTAAAACCGCCGCCGCTTGCAAATAATCTTCAAAACGTTTTGGGCGGCGAATAATATCAAAAGCGGTTAAAAAATCGTGCCAATTTTCCGCGGTCAACGCTGAAATTTTTTGATTTTTAAAACGGCACAACAACGCGCTAGCAACCGCACAATCTTTGGGTGCGGCAAATTGTTGTGCGATTTTTTTTGCCATTGTTTCATCGCCCAAAATGCCGCAAAAAACCGCAAAGCGTTGATTAAGCGCCAAATTTTGTTGGGCGGCATCGTTTAATTTTGAAAATTTTTTGGGGTTGACCGTGGAAAAATCCAAACCTTTAAAAAAATGCTGAAAAATGTCAAATTGCCACCAAAATTCCAACATTTTGGCAGGCGTTTTTTCCATCAAACCTTTGGCAAATTCTTGCCAAACGCGCTCTTTCACCAAAAAATCAATTTCGCCTGTTGCAATCATTTTTTGGCAAAGGCTTTGCGTTTCATCCGCAATTTTAAAATCTGCAAACCTTGCCCAAAAACGCGCCAAGCGCAAAATGCGCACGGGATCTTCACAAAAAGCAAGCGATACGTGGCGCAAAATTTTGTTGTTTAAATCATTTTCGCCGCCAAAAGGGTCAATTTTTTTGCCCGTTGCCAGATTTTCCGCCATTGCGTTAATGGTTAAATCGCGCCGTTTTAAATCTTCTTCAATGGTTACACTGGGCGCGGTGTAAAAGGTAAAGCCGTGGTAACCTTTGCCGCTTTGGCGCTCGGTTCTGGCAAGCGCGTATTCTTCGTGCGTTTTGGGATGCAAAAAAACGGGAAAATCGCGCCCAACCGGCATAAAACCATTTTTGAGCATTTCTTCTGGCGTGGCGCCGACTACCACAAAATCGCAATCGTGGGCGGGCAAACCCAACATTTTATCGCGCACAAATCCGCCCACGCGGTAGATTTTTGACAAAGCAATCACGGCTTTTGAGCGAAAAAAAACGCTATTTTAAAATAAAGTCGTAAAATGTCGTAAAGAAGGTATGGGTTTTGTAAGGAGCCAACAATGAGTTTAACCGCCACCAATATGAGCCAAAACGCGTTGCTTTCGGCAAAAATCGCGCAGCAAACTGGCAACAATGGCAAAAATAGCGTGCAAAACAATAGCGCGCAAAATGCCACGCAACCGCAAACGGCGCAAAAAACAAAGCAATCGCAAAGCTTGTATCAATACCAACGCCAACAGCTCAACACGCAAATTTTGCAAGCTTCCGCTCAAGTTTCTTTAACAAGCGGCAACCAAGCGCAAGCACTTTTTTTTCAAAGTGCCGTAACGAATATTTCGGAACGTTTTGATTTTTCAGGCGCATCGTTTAATTTTTCTGCCACGCAAACGCAAAGCCAAATTTATGCGCTTTCTTGGAATACGGATACCGATACTTCTGCCCAAGCTACTTCCGAGAGAATTTTAAACTTTGCCACGGGTTTTTATGATGCTTACAAAACCCAAAATCAAGGTTCAAACAAAGACGAATCCACCATTGCACAAAACTTTGTGAATGAAATCCGCACGGGTTTTGAAAAGGGTTATAACGAAGCAAAGGGCATTTTGGAGAGCTTACAAGTCTTCAACGGCAACATCAAAACGGACATTGAAAAAACCTACACGCTTGTGCAAAACGGTTTGGATAACTTTTTGAATCAACAATTGAATGCGTTGAAAGTTTAATCCACAAACGATTTTCAAAAAAATCCACGGTTGACCGTGGATTTTTTTGAAAATTATTTTTTTAATTAAAAAAATGTTTAAAAAATGTTATATATCCTACCTCCCCCCCCCACGGATCCTTATTGCTGTTTTGTTTTTAGGTAGTTTTTTGATTCGTTTTGTTAATGGCGATTTTGAAAAAATTATTTTGTTTTATCCCGATGAGTTGCGTTATTACCAAATTGCAGAAAATATGGCGCGCGGCAATTTTTTAATTATTAATAATGAAGCCGTTAGTTACCAAAAAATATTATATTCCTTGTTTTTAACGCCGATATTTTGGATTGAAAATCTTGCAATCCGAGCGCATTTGTTTTCTGCTTTGAATGCTTTTTTTGTATCTTCTATTATTTTTCCTGTTTATTTAATCGGAAAATTATTATTAAAAAAATATATTTATATTCTTTGTTTTTTGAGTCTTTTGTTATCTGACCTCGTTTATTCTATTACTTTTATGAGCGAGGTTTTGTTTTTGCCTTTGGGTGCGTGGGGTGTTTATATTGCGTTAAAAATGATTGTTGAAAATCGCAAAAATATTTGGCTTTCAATATTTTTTGGTTTTTTGATTTATATTTTGTATTGGTGCAAAGAAATTGGCGTGGTATTTTTATTATCCTTTTTTGCCTATTTGTTTTTTGCAAGTGTTTTTAAATTAGAAATCAATTTAAAAGCACAAATTCAAAACGCCATTGTTGCCGCTTTTGCATTTTTTGCGGTTTTTATGTTTTTAAAATTAACGCTTTTTTATGGTATGCCCAATTCTTATGCGGCACAAACTGGTTTTTCTGTCTTCAAAGAAGATGGTCGCTTGCCATTTTTATTTTATGGTTTTGGTTATTATTTGATGCATGTGATTATGGCAGGATTGTTTTTTCTTTTTGCCGTGCCGATGATTTATTTTAAAAATCTTAATTTAAATGCAAAAAGATTGTATCTTTTTATTATTTTAATTATCCTTTTGAGTGCCGCCGTTGTGGCTTTTACGATTACTGTTCGGGAAGATTTTGCGCAGGTATTTCCACGCGCCCATTTGCGTTATTTGGTTTATATTTGGGCACCGATGTTGGCAATATTTTTATCCATGTTGGAAGAAAATAATTTTCCAAAAATAGTTTTAAAACAAAAAATATTATTATTCTTTTTTGCTGTGTTTTTAACAGTGTTTTATATTGGTGCCAACCACGTTGGCGATCATACGATGTTGGCATTTTTGCGCAATGCAGAAAAATTGTGGCGCTTCAAAATATTGTTGTTGATTGCGCTTTTGGTATTTTATTTTTATCCAAAACGCCGTTATTTTTGTATTGCTTTTTTAATTGTTTTTTCCATAGTTCAATTTTTTAACAGCCGCCATAGCATTCGGATATTTAAACCATTTTATCAAATCAGCGCAGAAGAGAAGGTGCAGATTCAAAAAATGCGGGATTTTATAAAAAATAATCCCAACAAAAACTTTTTAGTGGCAGACCAAATCGGCATAAAAAGCCAACGCGCCGCGGATACTTTTTTGAATGAAGCCAATGTGAAAACAGTTTATTTTGATTCTTTCAAAAATAATGCAGATGCTTTTGAAAATATTGATTATTTTATTTTCAATGCAGAAAATAATTTTAATTTTAATAAAACCATTCCAAAAGAAAATTTGCAAGGTGTTTTGTGGAAGGTTTTGGAAAATCCACGGTAAACATTTTATTTTTTTCAAAAAAATTAGGCGTTGACCGTGGAAAATTGAAAACACAACCAAAAAATCGGCAAAACGGCGCAAAGGCTATCCAAGCGGTCCAAAAATCCGCCGTGGCCGGGCAAAAGTTGGCTCGAGTCTTTAATGCCCGCTTGCCGTTTGAACAACGATTCCAATAAATCGCCAACAATTGATAACACGGCGAAAAATATGCCGAAAATCACCGCCAAGCAAAAGCCACCCGCACTTTGCCAACTGTTGGTGATGGCAACAAAATAAACGACCACGCCCAAAATGCCGCAAAGCGCGCCTTCCTTGGTTTTGCCCGGGCTGATGTTGGGCGCTAATTTATTTTTGCCAAAGGCGCGGCCTGCAAAATAAGCAATGCTGTCGGCAATCCACACAATTGCCATCGCTGCGACCAATAGCACCACGGAAAATCCTTGCATTTGCACGATGGCTAGCCACAAGGGGAACAAAATCAAAAATCCCAAAACAATGCCAAGGGCGGCGGGAGCGCGTTCTAAGCACCATTTTTTGTTTAGCCAAAATGTTGCGCCAAAAATCCAAAAAGCGGCGTTGGCGGCATAAAGCGCTAAAAGGTAGCGTGATGAACGTGCTTCTAAACATTGCGGAAAAAAGTAGGCAAAGGCAAGGCAAACCAAACCACCTGCAACACCAAGCGTGATGCGTTTGTGTTTTGCAAACCCCAAAAAGCCGCCCCACTCCCAAAAGGCAAGCGCGATGATGATGGCTAAAAAAAGCGCAAAATCAAAGCGCGACAACAAAAACAACGCGGGAATAAAAACCAAAAGCATCACAAATGCAGTAAGAATGCGGGCAAGGAGCATGGGTGTCTTTCAAACAAAAATGAAAATTTGCGAAATTTTATTTTGTTTTTTGTTAGCATAGTAAAAAATGTAGTGAAAAAGGAACAAAAAAATAGCAATTATTTACGACTACACTCCTTGAAATAGAAATAAAACAAGACGGGTTACAACTTGAAGATTCTTTGAAATAAACAATTAAAAAAGTTAATGAGTTTTTAATAATTGTCTCAAATGCGTGCCAATTTTGAGTTTTCTGCGAATAGGATGTGTCCAAATAAAATATTTGTGGTCAATATAAAACATAAAATATTTGAAAAATTTCCAAAACGGAAATATTTTTTGTGGAGGCAAATAAAAAAAACGTCTTAATTCTTTTGTTTTATAAAGAAAATAGGGACCACTATACCAATCATTTTTGCGGTATAAAAATGGTGAAAAACCAACATCAATATAAGTAACATTGGCGTTTTTTAATTGATTGATAAGCATTTGATGCTCTGCAAAATAACCGGTTATTTTCCGACAAATAATGGTTGTGATTCCGTTTTGGCAAAAAATTAAATTGTGCGCAATAGAACCTTCGGTAGCAGCAAAAATTTTGCAATGTTGCAAAATGGCAAGTTCGTCTAAAAAATTTAATTGTTTAGGGTAAATAATTGTAAAACCTTGTTCTTTAAAACAATTTTCAATATCTTTTTCATTGCAATCTTTTTTTATTTGAAAAGCAAGGCGTGAAAAATAAACTTTTTCAACGTTTAAATTTTTGGGCGCAGGTAATTGTGGCAGGCGATTTAATAAATTTAAATATTCCTTTGTGTAAAAACGTTTTTTTGCATAAAAATCGCTGAAAAAACATTCGTCTGGCACAAAAACTTTGGAAAATATTGTTGGTGTTTTAATAAAGTGTAGTTTATTTTTTGGAATGCCAATTGTTTCTAATAATGTAAAAAAATTATCCGATGGCGGCATTATGCGGCGTGTAAGCCCCGAGCTAAACACAAATTGCAATTTTTTTAAATTTGCATATTTTTCATCAAAATAAAACCAAAAATGCCGCAAATCGTCTGTGATTTCATGTCCCCAACAAGCGATAAGATTGCCATCAAAAACAACCGTTTCATCGTCATATTGATTTTTCTGGGGGAGGGTGATGTATTGTATTTGTTGAAAAGTGCTTGGTTATTAACCCAAATGTTGCCATCAAAGCCCAGGCAAACCGTGGCGTTTTCATAAACACGCACCTTTAATGTTTTGTTTTCAACCAAAAAAGATTGTTGCGATGCGGCAAGCAAGGTTGGCACATCGTTGGGATTTATAAAATTGGTGTTGATATTCATTGTTGGCGTGTTTAAAAAAAGAGAAGGAAATTTTATAAAAATCCACGGTAAACACACAATTTTTTTCGTGTTTACCGTGGTATTTTTTAATCTACTGCTTCGCAATAAAGCGCTACTTCGTGGAAAAGCGAAATATCCGTGCCTTTGTAAATGCGCATTTTGTAGCCAAGATTCCAACTTTCAATCATCGGTTTAATGTCAAAATAATCGCTTTCATTGTGGTAAAGGCTGATTAAAAGCGCTGGTTTTTGGGTGCAAATGGTGTGTTTGGCGCCCTTTAACAATTCTTGCTCAAAACCTTTCACATCGGCTTTGATAAAACCAATTTGCAGATTGTTGGCAGATACAAACTCGTCAATGCTTACAATTTTTGCGGTTTCTTTGGTGTCTGTGTTGTTTTCACGCGCAAAAGAAGAAGCACCGCCACCTACCAAAATGTTTTGCGTTGTGGATACCGCGCCAATGCCTTTGTTGATGGGCACCACGCGCTTGGAATTGTTGAGTTTTAAGGTTTGCTGCATTAACGCGAATTGTTTGCTGGTGGGTTCAAAAGAATAAATGGTTTTGTCGCAAAATTCGCGCTCAAAAATAATGGCGGAATCTGCCAAAAAACCGCCTGCATCAATGATGTCCTTTTGGCGAATATTGTCTAGCGTTTTTTGTGAAAATATTTGGCGCAAACCGTGTTTGTAAAAAAACACGCTGGGGCCAAAAGCACCTTGTGGCAAAAAATAGCCATCATAAAAATACAAATCATCAGCAATTTTGAAAATGTTTGGAAAAAATTCGCGGTCTAATCGTTCGCGCTCGCTGATTTCTTTTTGGGTTAAATGATGAACCCAAAAATTGCCGGTTTCCCACGCTTTGCGACTTAACGCCACTTGGCGCACAACCATTTTTTGGTCTTCTATGGGCAAATTGGCGCACAAACGCAACACTTTTTCTTTTAAATTTTTATTGCGTTCTGCATTGTTGCAAATGGCCGCAAAATCGGGTTCTTCGGGAGAAACGTTGTAGTGAATGTTGTAGGAATAGCGTTGGTTAGAAAGCAGGGTATGGGTGGCAACCCAAAATGGAATTTTTAAAAAATAATAAGTGTTTTTAAAACCCAATACTTCGGCACACATCGTGCCCCCCCCTCCCCCGAAATGCTGGGGATTGGCGCGGAAGCCAACAACACGCGGCGGCGCTCCAAAATAGGAATGCCCAAACAGCTAATGGTTGTGCGTTGCACATCGCCGGCGGTCAAATCGCCAATAACGGTTTTTTTGCAAAGTTTCATTGTGTTTTCCTTTGAATGTTGAAAAAGAAAATTTTTGCAAAAATCAACGGTCAACGCCAAATTTTTTTGAAAAAAATAATT
>ULYQ01016964.1_pt1 | contig 36990 bp, 31 predicted proteins | sample 1962271 | NCBI WGS metagenome assembly ULYQ01 (sample SAMEA4835865, study PRJEB28245) | human gut metagenome | biome: gut microbiome; material: fecal sample | place: Denmark | collected 2008
GGGCGAGTCGTTAATTCACCCGCAAATTGAAAACATATTAAAACATTTGCACGATGAAAATATTTCTTTTACCCTTTCTTCTAATTTAAACGTGAAAAAAGATTTGTCTTTTTTAATTGATTCGCAACCTGATTATATTCGTGTTTCCGTCTCAGGTTTTTACCAAGAAATGTATAAAAAATACCACAAAGGCGGGAATATTGAATTGGTTAAAAATAATTTAATCCAGCTGCGCAAAATAATGGATGAAAAGAAAATAAATGTTTTTGTTTATATTTTTTATTTGATTTACAAAGATAATTGCGATGAAAATATTTTAAAAATGTATGAATTTTGCCAAGAATTAAATTTTGGTTTTTTTACGGGATTGGCGTATTTGATGCCGTTGGAAAATATGATTTACGCCATGCAAGATGAAAATTTGTTAAGCGCGGCGGATAAAGAAATTTTAAATTCTTTGTGTTTTACGCCAAAAGAATGTTTTGAATTTAGCCAAAATGTGGATATCGGCAAAACTTGCGAATTGTTAGAACACCAAGTTGTCATCAATTTTGACGGTTCCGTGCCGTTGTGTTGCGCGGTTTATGAACCGCAATTCTGCCGCGTGGTTGATGATTTTTTGCAATACGATTTGGCACAAATTCAACAACGCCGCCGCGCACAGCCTTTGTGCCGTTTGTGTGTGGAAAATAAGCTAAACGCAATGGTGTTGCAAGCACCGATGAATGTTTATAATCGCCAACTGCGGCGCAAACAGTTGGAAAATGCCACGCGCTGGCCGGTGCCGTATTTGGTTGATCTTCAACTTTTTAATGGAAAATTTTTAAAAACGCCGTTTTACCCAAACCCCGCTTTCAAAAAGGAATAAGCTATGCCCACGCTTGCCGTAATTATGCCGAGTTTTAACCACGCTGAATTTATTGAAGAAGCCATTTTGTCGGTGATGAATCAAAGCCACACCGATTGGCATTTGTATATTTTTGACAACGGCTCCACCGACAACACTTATGAAATTGTCGCACCTTATTTAAACGATGCGCGCATCACTTGGCACCAAAACCCTGAAAATCTTGGCTCTTTTCCTAACATTGTGCAGGGTTTTGCGCGCGTGGCAGAAGATTATGGCGTGTGCTTGTGTGCGGATGATTTTTTTGAACTGCATTATTTTGAAGCCGTGCAAAACGCCATTGCCACAGCGCCCAATGCTTCTTATTACGCTTTTGGTTGGAGTTCTTATTTTATAAACGAAAACGGCGCGCCGCAAAAAATGTATGGCAGCATTCCTTTTCCAAAAGATTTTATTGGGCAAGTTTATTTATCGCCTTATTTTGTTTGGAGCAATTTTGTTTCATTCGGCGCCATTGTTTTTGAAAATAAAAAAATCCGCCCAGTTTTGCAAGAATTATTAAAAACGCCCATTCGCCAATGCGGTGAAGTTTATTTAATGAAACGATTAGAAGAAGAATACGGCGCGGCATATTTTAATAATTCTTCTTCATTTTTTTGTTGGCGACGCCATGAAGGGCAACTCACCCAACAAAATAATGAAAGCCGTCAGGTCCACATTGAATGTATAGTTGAACCTTTAATCACCACCAAAAAACTGCCTCAACATATTGAAGGCAAAGAAGATTTTTTAAAAGTCTCGCGTTTTTTGGCGCTTGCTAGTTTTTTAAGGTTTGGTGCGCAAATGCCGTTGCGCTCTGCTTGCCAATGGTTGCTATCTGATCTTGGAAAAAATTTTCAGTTTACCGTGGATTTTTCTTTAAACGGTTTGGAAAAAGAAGCCATGGCAACTGCTTTTGCCGCCACGCTTGCTTTAACCGTTGAAGGCGGTATGCCCAATATGACTCGCGCCGATTTTTTTGAATGGTTTTTGGCGCTGCAAAAAGATTTTGGCTTTAAAAATTTAAAAGAAATTGTGGATACCGCCAACGCCACTTACCACGGCTTTTTTATGCCAAATGATGCGGCAACAGCCTTTGTGCGCCAATGCGATGTTTCTTTCCCCGTTACGCCCACAGCCCTTGCTTTGCAGGATTATTACAAACTCTTGGCAACCCACAACATCACCTTGCACGAAGCACCCTATTTTGACCGTTATTTTGCAAGTGTTGGCAAAATTCCGCGTTTTGAATTGTGGCTTGCAACCGATGAATCGCTAACATCTTTGAGTGTTACGCTCAACAATTTGGCGCGTTTGTATTATGACGATTATTCCGTTCGCATTTTTTCCAAAGCCGCATTGCCAGAAGTTTTGGCAAATACGCCAAAAATTGCTTGGCAACAATTCAACGATTCACAAAATTTTTGGCAAGCCTTTGCCGAGCATTTGAACGAATGCACGGCGGATTTTGTGATGGTGTTGGAATCGGGCGATATGTTGTTGCCTTATTCCCTGCCCTTTTTGGCAGAACGTGCGCTCAACAACCCAAACTGGGCGGCGGTTTATGTGGATGAAGATCGCTTGGATGAAAACGGCAACGTGCTTGACCCTTATTTCAAACCAGATTTTTCAGCGGATTATTTTTTGGCGCACAATTTTGTGGGCGATGGCGTGTTTTTTAATGTGCAAGCGCTCAAAAAAATTGGCGGTTTGAATGCGAATGACCCCAACCCCGTTTATGGCGCCATTTTGCGGCTTTATCAACAATTGGGCGAATCCGCCATTGGGCATTTGCCAGATGTGCTTTATCACCGTTGGGGCACGCGCATTTTGAACCGCGGTTCAGATATGAAAAAATGGCTTGCCGCACAACTGCCTTCTTTTAAGGTTGAAGATGGTTTAATTCCCAACACCTTCAAAATTCTGCCGCAAACGGTTGAAGAAAACACCATTTTGTGGATTGGCGTGGCGGTCAATTCTTTGAGCGCCATGCAAAATTTTGTTGAAAACACCGTGCCAGCTTTTGCCAATGTTTCGCAATACGCCATTTTGGTGCCGCCAGATTTGGACTCTGATGTTTTGAATTATTTGGATGAAATAGACCAAAACCCGCCAAACACCAACTTGGCGTTTTATTTAATCAAAAAAAATCAAAGTTTACCGTGGATGGTCAACACGCTCATTGAAAATTCGCAAGCCAGCGCCATTTTCATCACCCGCCCAGATTGGGTGGCAAGCGCCCCGAATATGTTGCAAGAAATGGCGGCGTTCTTGAATACGCCATTTGTTGGCGCTTTATCCCCACGCTTGGTTACCAAAACGGGCGATGTGTTGGGCAATGCTTTAATTCTTGGCACAAGCGGTTTGGCATCTTATTTTGGCAGCGGCACGCATTTTGACGCTTTGGGGCATTTTGGGCGGCAACTTATCACACAAAACCCTTCCGCCTTAACCTTTGATGCTTTGTTGTTCCGCCGCGAAACATGGATAGCCGCAGGTGGTTTGACTGAAACTTGGGAAAGTTTAAATGCCGCTTGCGCCATTGATTTTTCGCTCAAAATCAAAGCCACAGGTCAACATTTGGCTTGGTTGCCGTGGATTTCTTTAATCGCTTTGGATGACAAACGCGAATTGGTTGAAACAATAGACCAAGCGCGGCTTTTGGAAAAATGGTTGCCGCAATTAGCTTGCGACCCGTTTTACAACATCAATTTTTCGCGCGATGCGGCTTTTCAAATCACGCCGCGCCCGCAGGTGTCAAAAATCCGCTTGAAAGAAAAATTTGTGCCGCGCTTGATGGCTTTTAATGCAGATGAAATGGGTTGCGGCCACTACCGCGTGATTGAACCCTTCAACGCGGCATTAAAAGCAGGTTTGGTTGATGGCGTTTTAACGAATTTGCACTTTAACCCTTTTGATTTGAACGTGTTGGATGCGGATACTTTATTTGTGCAACGGCAAATCACTGACGAGCAGTTGGTGATTTTGAACAATTACCGCAAATATGCCGACATCAAATTGGTTTATGAGTTGGACGATTTGATTACGCAAGTGGATGTTAGCAGCGAACATTTTGTAAGCATTCCCAAAGACGTTGGCGAACGATTAGAAAAAGCGCTTTCTTATTGCAATCGCTTTGTGGTTTCAACCGAACCGTTAAAAGAAATGTATAGCCGTTATATCAACGATATTCGCGTGGTGCCCAATTATTTGGACAAAGAAAAATGGCTAACTTTAAAACCACGCCGAAGAGCAGGCAAAAAACCGCGCGTTGGTTGGTCTGGCGGCGTGTCGCATCGTGTGGATTTGCTCATCATCCACGAAGTTATCAAACGCTTGGCAGACGAAGTGGAATGGGTGTTCTTTGGTTTTGTTACCGAAGAAATTCGTTCTTTGGTGCAAGGCATCAACGGCGTAGCAACGCCGCAATATCCTGCGCAACTTGCCGCAATGAACTTGGATTTGGCGCTTGCGCCTTTGGCACACAATGCTTTTAATGATTGCAAAAGCCATTTGAAACTCATGGAATACGGCGTGTTGGGTTATCCCGTAATTGCAAGCGATTTTGGCCCTTATCAGCGCGCAGGTTTTCCTGTTACGCTGGTTGAAAACCGCGCCAAAGATTGGATTAACGCCATCCGCGAACATATCAACGATTTAAACGCAGCAGCACAAAAAGGCGATGAACTGCGGGAGTTTGTGATTAAAAACCACATGCTCCAAGACCACTTGGAAGAATGGCGCAGCGCGTGGTTTGATTTTTAAAATAGTTTGCAAAAATCCACGGTAGACCTTGCAAAATTTTGAAAATTTTTTTTGTTTACCGTGGAAAATCGCTTAAAAATCAAACGCTGCCCAAACGGGCGCGTGGTCGGATGGGCGATTCCAAGAACGCGGCATTTTATCAATGCCGCTGTTTAAACATTTTTCAGCATTTGCCGTTCGCATTAAAAGAAAATCAATGCGCAAACCAAAATTTTTCAAAAACGAAGCTTGGCGATAATCCCACCATGAAAAATGCCCGCCTTCGGCATTTTTCAAGCGAAAACTATCACAAAAACCCGCACGCAATATTTCAAAAAAGAAGGCGCGCTCCGTTGGCGTGCAACAAATTTTGTTTTGCCACAACTCGGAATCAAAAACGTCCAAATCGGTTGGCGCAATATTAAAATCGCCGCCAACAACCAAATTTTCTGCTTGCTCGGCTTTTAAAAAATCCAAAAATGCACCAAGCCATTGTTGTTTGTAAATAAATTTTGGGCTTTCTAAATCGCTGCCATTGGGCACATAAGCGCAAACAAAACGGGTGTTTAAAATATCTGCGGCAATCAAACGTTTTGAATCGTCTGCAAAATTGGGCAAATTGATTTGCACGTTTTGGATTTTGTGGGGAGAAACAATCGCCACGCCGTTGTAAGCTTTTTGCCCAGCAAAAGCCACATTAAAACCAGCTTCAAGAAAACTTTGAATGGGAAATTTATCATCCGTTGTTTTGGTTTCTTGCAAACCCAAAATATCCACTGGATTATTTTTCAGCCATTCCAAAACTTGCGGCAAGCGAATATTGAGCGAATTAACATTCCAAGATGCGATTTTCATTTTTCTTTCAAATTTCAAATTTTTTCAAGGTTTACCGTGGATTTTAAGCTTTGGTCTAAAACGCGATGCCGCACCCAAACGGGAAAATCATCGCCAAAATGTTGGGCGAGTTTTTCCGCCAAATAAACTGAACGGTGTTGGCCGCCCGTGCAACCGATGGCAATGGTCAAATAGCGGCGGTCGTCTTGGGCATAGTCGGCAAGCCAGTTGGAAATAAACCGCACAATGTCGGCTTCAAAATTGCCAACACTTTTTTGCATACTTAAAAAATCCTGCACGGGTTTTTCCTTGCCGGTGCGTTTTTTTAAGTCGGCAATATAATAAGGATTCGGCAAACAGCGTGCGTCAAAAACCAAATCGGCATCCGATGGAATGCCGAATTTGTAAGCAAAAGATTCAAAAAGCAATGCAATTTTTTGCGTGTTGGCAATGTTCAAAAACTCGCGGCACCATTGGCGCAAAACTGTTGGTGATAGCGCGCTGGTGTCCAAGCGCAAGCCTAAATCCTGCAAAGGCGCGGTAAGTTCGCGGTCGCTCAAAATCGCCTCCGCCAATGTGCGTTTTTCAGAAGTTAAAGGATGGCGGCGCCGCAATTCCGAAAAACGCTTAATCAAAGTGGCATCATCCGCAGTTAAAAATAAAAATTGCGTGGAATCCGGCAGTTGCGGCAAAATTTTGGGCAATTCTTTGATGCTTTCTGTTGAGCGTGCGTCAATGGCTACGGCAATTTTTTGAATATTTTGTTTTTTTAAAATCTCTGTGGCGCTAATCAACAAGGCAGCAGGCAAATTGTCTATGGCATAAAAACCATTGTCTTCCAAAAAATGCAAAACCACCGATTTGCCCGAACCTGAAAGGCCGCTGATTAAAATAAGATTCATCGCACGAGTTTTTCAAAAAAAACAAAATCATTACCGAAACACAAAAAAAAAGCAAAAAACTTGACGCTTTAAAAAAACGCCGTATAATGCGCGCTTTGTGTTCCCCAATAGCTCAGTCGGTAGAGCGCCGGACTGTTAATCCGTAGGTCGTTGGTTCGAGCCCAACTTGGGGAGCCAAAATCAAAAAAACTTTTGGTTCACCGTGGAAAATCACAAAAAAACGCAAAAATCCACGGTCAACGCTTCAAAATTTTAAAAATTTCAACGCTACCCTTTAAAAACATTGCGCAATTCGCGCAGTTTGGCAAAAAAAGCCACGTCATTGGCATTTTCTTTGGCGCCGTTTTTAATCAAAAATTCCCGCACCGATTGTTGATTGATTCGCAAAAAAGGATTAGTCGCTTTTTCTGTGGCTAATGAAAACGGCACGCTAACCGGATTTTTTTGGCAAAACGCCCAACGTTTTTGAATTTCAACATTGTGCGGCTCCACCACTTTGGCAAATTTTAAATTTTGCAAGGTGTATTCGTGGGCGCAATAAATGTTGGCAGAATCAGGCATTGCCAAAATTTTTTGCAACGAATCAAACATTTGCGCTGCTGTGCCTTCAAACAAACGCCCGCAACCTGCGCCAAATAAAACATCGCCCACAAAAAGGTTGTTGCCGATTTTATAAATCAAATGCCCCAAGGTGTGGCCAACGGCGTTGATGACTTCTACTTTAAAATCAAGCAAATCCAAACTTTCGCCGCCTTCTAAAAAATGCGTGGCTTCAACAATATTTTCTTTTTTCGGCGCAAAAATTTGAATATTTGGAAAAAGATTTTTGAGCGTTTTGATGCCGCCGGTGTGGTCAAAATGGTGATGCGTAATCAAAATGCCGCCAAGCATTACGCTTGAATTTTCTTTTAAAAATTGCAAAACGGGCGCGGCATCGCCCGGGTCTATCAACCACAAATTTTGGTGATTTTGAAGGCACCAAATATAATTATCGGCAAGCGCTTTTAAATAAAAAATCATAAAATTCCCCCGATGACAAATTTTTCAACAGACGATTTTTTCAATGCCTTTTTTGCGTGGCGTTCAAGCCCGCAAGCGGCTATTTTATTAGAAAAAGAATGCGCGGCATTGCTTGCTACAACCGCCAACATTTTTGGATTCCACGCCGTGCAGTTGGGTTTTCCGTTGTTTGATGCGCTGGCACAATGCCGCATTCAACAAAAAATTTTGGCAGGCGTAGCAAGCCCAGAAAAAAATGTTGACGTGGAATGCGAATTAACCGCCCTGCCCTTTGCAGAAAATAGCGTGGATTTGCTGATTTTGCCGCACGTTTTGGAATTTGCAAGCGACCCGCAAGCCATATTGCGCGAAGCCGAGCGGGTTTTAATTTCAGAAGGGCATTTGTTGATTACGGGGTTTTCCGCCTTTTCCATCGGCGTTTTGTGGCGCTATTTGGGCAAAAAAACGGCATTTCCGTGGTTTGGGCGATTTTTGCCTTTGTGGCGTTTGAAAGACTGGTTGGGCGTGTTGAATTTTGAAGTTGCAGCGCCCGCAATTAAAATTTTTTCAAGCATTTACACGCCAAACGTTTATACTTTGCACGCCATCAAACGCCGCTATGGTATGCGTTTGATTGTGCCAACGTTCCCGGCGTTGAAAAAACACCGCGCAACGCCCTTGCCTGTGAAAACTTTTGAAGGAACGCATTATGTCGACAACATTCAAAGACGTTGAAATTTATACCGATGGCGCTTGCAAAGGCAACCCCGGGCCCGGCGGCTGGGGCGCCGTTTTGTTATTCCCCAACGCACAAAATCCACAAGAAAAAATAGAGATTTTTGGCGGCGAGCTGGAATCCACCAACCAACGCATGGAATTAACCGCCGCCATCAAAGCCTTTGAATGCTTAAAAGGAATGCACCACGTGCGCTTGATTTCTGATTCGCATTATTTGGTCAAAGGCTTATCGGAATGGTTGCCCAACTGGAAAGCGCGCGAATGGAAAACATCGGATAAAAAACCCGTTGCCAATGCAGACTTGTGGAAAAAATTAGACCGCTTTGCCATTGCCCACAAAATTGATTGTTATTGGGTCAAAGGGCACGCGGGCAATCCCTTGAATGAACGCGCGGATGCCTTGGCAAATCAGGGGTTGAAAGATATAAATGCGCCAAAAAGCGTATAAAAAAATTGTTACAAAATTTTGCATTAAAAAAACACACTGTGGCGCAGTTTTTTTTTACACTGTTTCTTGTGTTCTAAACCCCTCCTCTCGAAAAAATGTTCGAGATTTTCCGCCCAGTGTTTATCAACTGGGTTTTTTTTTGAATATTGCCAAGTATGCCAACCCCTTTTGAAGAAATAATGCAAAAGTCTGGCGTTGTGCCGTTGAATGCTTCGCCTTTTTTAAGCATACAAAAAAGAAAAACGCCCAAACTGCCAAAGCCGCCCAAACCAAAGGCAGAATTAAAAAGCGCGCCGTGGCGCGATTCGTTTGATGATTTTGCACCATCTTTTGCCAAAAATGGCGTTAATCAACATCACTTTAAGGCGCTCAAAAATACGCATTATGTGGATGCCCGCTTGGATTTGCACGGCTACACGGTAGATGAAGCCAGAAGCGTTTTGTTTGAATTTTTGCAAATGGCGCAAGAATCACAGGCGCGGCGGGTGTTGGTGATTCACGGCATTGGACGCTCGTCATCCAACGGTTTTGGTGTTTTAAGGGCGCACACTTTTGCGTGGTTATTTCAAGCCGAAAACGTGTTGGCTTACCACAATCCTGCGCCGCCATCATTGGGCAGCATGGGCGCTGCGGTTGTTTTATTAAAAAAGAAAAATCCACGCTAAACAACCAATAATTTTTTTAAAAAACCGCCAAAATCCACGGTCAACGGCTTATTTTTTTGAAAAAAATTTCAAAATTTTTTCACGTTGACCGTGGATTTTTTTTATTTTTTCAATTTTTATTTTTTTATTTTTTTAATTCTTTGAAAGTCAATAGTTTTTCTCTATAAAACGCATATTGTTTTTTGCGGGCAGTCATTTCTGCGGGCAAACCGATGCAAATATCGCTAACCAACGCATCAAATTGATCCAAAATCTCCACCACTTCATTTTGCACTTTCAAAGGCGGAATGGGGATTTTAATTTTTTTTAAATTGTCATTATATAATCTGGCTATGGTTCCACCTTTTGAAAAATAGTTTTTCCATTTTGTATTTTTGTAGATATAAAATAAAAATTTATTAGTTACCAAATTCTCATTATTATCAATCCAAACAATATTAGAATCTTGATAATAAGATTCTTTACCGTCATAAATAACGACTTTGCCAATTGTTCCTGATGCAGAAATTAAAACATCACCTTTTTTTGGATAAGAATATTTTCTTTTAAAATCTTCAAACAAACTTTTATCTATAAATGATGATGATGGAGTGCCGCCAAAAGTTCCAATAGTATAAAAAGGAATGTCTCCTGTTGCTTTTGTTTGATTTTTAAAAATTCGCTTACACATTGAAACTTTACCAATCTCGCCCAAACTCATCATTTTCACGCCTTGACCTTCGGCGCGTTTTTCAAGCGCTTCAATGCTTAAAAGTTTTTCTCTGTAAAATTCGTATTGTTTTTTGCGGGCTTGTAATTCTGCTTGTAATTCTGTAAAAGCGTCCAAAATCAAAACAACTTCTTTTTGAATTTCTAACGGCGGAATGGGGATTTTGAGATTGAAAATTTCGCGCATATTTGGATGTTTCACTCCCGCACCACGATAAAAATTTTCAACTATTTCTCGTTTAGAAATTAAAAAATAATAAATAAATTTTAAATTTATTGTTTTGTTATCTGCCGAAACCGCTAACAAATTGCCAGAATCTACAAATTTTCCGTTGTAATATTTGATATTTGCCACGCCGCCGCTTGGCAACGAAATTACTTCATCTTCATTAATCAAATCTTTTGCCAAATCTTGCGTTGTAAAACCATCAAAATTTCCTGTTGAAAGTAGTTTTATCGTCCCGTTTTCACGTTTTAAAGATTTAAGAGCCGCCGCTGAAATGTGCTTAAATTTAATTTTTTTGGCTTGTTTTTCAACTTCTTTAAATTTTTTATCCCAAATCGTAACCTCCCCCAACGCTTTAAATTCCACGCCTTCGGGGCAAAGTTGGTAAATCAAATCATTGATTTTGCTCATTGTTGTTTTTTCCAAACTTTTTTGATTTTCAAAATGCTTTATTTTAAAAAAAATCCACGGTCGACCGTGGATTTTTTTTGTTTTTTTGCTTTTTTTGATTTGTTGATTTTTTCTTACTTCACCACCAAATCAATTTGTTGAATAGAACCTGCGCCGCTGCCATCTTCTTTTAAAAAAACGCCGCTGGAGCGCACTTGACCTTGTAAATTGTTTTCTTGGTCGGTGATTGAAAATTGCGTCTCGGCATTCTGCAAAGCAATGGCGCCCACGCCCACCGATTTTAAAGATTTGTAAATGCCGCCGCCAAATTGGTCGGGCGTCCAAACGCCGAGTTTTTCAAAAATGGAATCGTTTTCATCAATCCAGCCGTTGCCGTCTTCGTCATATTGCGCCAAATCAGCAAAACCATTGCCGCTTTGCGTGCCGAACATTTCCGAGCCATCGTTGATTTTGCCATCGTTATTTTTATCCAACACCAAAAAACCCGAACCTTTTGCCAAACGATGAATGTTTTCAGTTGTGCCATCGGCGTTTAAATCAAAAGAAAATGTGCCGCTTTCCAATTGGGTGGAAGTGCCTTCAAAATTCACCACCAAAGGATCCATCAAATAAGTGGCATTGCCCACCGAAATGCTGCTTTGACTTTCTTTAAAAAAATGGCGCTGCATTGAAAACGACAAATGAAAATCAATGGTTTTGCCATCTTCGGTGCGCACACTGCCAGCGGCATAAAAATTGGTTTTTTCATATTCGCTGTAACTTTCATAACGTTGATAATCCAGCGCCATGGCATTTTGGGCAGCATCGCTTTCTAAAAGAGAATTTGGATTGTTGGCATCTAAAAAATCAGAACCATCATAAACATTCATTTTTTGCCCGGTTAAAGATTCTATGATGGCGCGCAAAATTTGCAGCCGCATTTCACTTAAACTTTTTTCAGGCGAATCAATGGCGGTTTTTTCAGGCGCTTGAACATTCAAAACTTTGGGCGTGGCTTGGTTGAATGATTCTTGCAAAGCTTTGGCGTTATCCGACAAATTCACTTGACTTTGTGCGCTTTGTTGTTGTTTTAACAAATCGGTTTTTTGTTCTTGGGTGGTGCGCTCGCCATTTTTAAAAACGCGCAGTTTTTCAAAAAGCGTGTGTTGTTCTTCATATTGCCGTGCAGAATGTGTGCCCAATTCGCTATTTGCAATTTTCATTTTGATGCTCCAAAAAAACGATGGCTTATTTTCTTTACGACTTTTTTTCTTAAAAAATTTAAAATGCCAAACACACAATTTTGGGAGCAAACAATGAGCATTAAATCCGACCGTTGGATTCGCCAAATGGCAACAGAAAAAAAAATGATTGAACCTTTTTCGCCAGAATTGGTGCGGGAAGTGGATGGCAAAAAAATTGTCTCTTATGGCACTTCCAGTTACGGTTACGATATTCGTTGCGCGCGGGAATTTAAAATTTTCACCAACATCAACACCACCATTGTGGACCCCAAAAATTTTGACCCGCAATCTTTTGTGGAAATGGAAGGCGATTTTTGCATTATTCCGCCCAATTCTTTTGTGTTGGCGCGCACAGTGGAATATTTTCGCATTCCGCGCAATGTTTTGACCGTTTGTTTGGGCAAAAGCACTTATGCGCGTTGTGGAATCATCGTCAATGTCACGCCTTTTGAACCCGAATGGGAAGGTTTTGTTACCTTGGAATTTTCCAACACCACGCCACTGCCTGCCAAAATTTATGCCGGCGAAGGTTGTGCGCAAGTTTTGTTTTTTGAATCGGATGAAATTTGTCAAACGTCTTACAAAGACAGAAGCGGCAAATACCAAGGACAAGTTGGCGTTACCTTGCCCAAAATTTAAAATCCACGCTCAACAAAATATTTTTTTGAAAATTTTGAAAATTTTTTGCCGTTGACCGTGGATTTTTTTTGATTTTTAAAAATAATGGCGGTTTTTTTAATGATTCCATTTTCCAATTCCCTTTTTTCAAAAAGGAAAAACCATGCATTTTCATTTTCCCATCATCATTATTGACGAAGATTTTCGCTCGGATAACGCATCGGGTTTGGGCATTCGCGCGCTTGCCGATGCGTTAAAAAACGAAGGTTTGGAAGTTTTGGGCGTCACCAGTTATGGCGATTTGCGCTCTTTTGCGCAACAACAATCGCGCGCATCGGCGTTTATTTTGTCCATTGATGATGAAGAATTGATGAACAAATCAGAAGAAACCTTAACGGAATTAAAAGATTTTGTTTATGAAATTCGGCGCAAAAATGAAAACATTCCCATTTTTTTGCACGGCGAAACCCGAACCTCGCGCCACATTCCCAATGAAATTTTGCGCGAATTGCACGGTTTTATTCATATGTTTGAAGACACGCCCGAATTTATCGCCAAAAATATCAAGCGCGAAGCGCAAAGCTATTTGGATTCTTTGCCGCCGCCGTTTTTCCGCGCCTTAACGCATTATGCGCAAGATGGTTCTTATTCGTGGCATTGCCCGGGGCATTCGGGCGGCGTGGCGTTTTTAAAATCGCCCGTAGGGCAAATGTTTCACCAATTTTTTGGCGAAAATATGTTAAGAGCCGATGTGTGCAACGCCGTGGAAGAATTGGGGCAACTTTTAGACCACACGGGCCCAGTTGCGGCATCCGAAAAAAACGCCGCGCGGATTTTTCACAGCGACCATCTTTATTTTGTAACCAACGGCACTTCCACTTCCAACAAAATCGTTTGGCATTCCACCGTTGCCCCGGGCGATATTGTGGTGGTGGATAGAAATTGCCACAAATCCATTTTGCACGCCATTATTATGACCAGCGCCATTCCCGTTTTTTTAATGCCCACGCGCAACAATTTTGGCATTATCGGCCCTATTCCCAAAGAAGAATTTTCTTGGGCATACATTCAAAAGAAAATTGCCGCCAATCCGTTTATTCAAAATAAAAACGCCAAACCGCGCATTTTGGCTTTAACACAATCCACTTACGATGGCATTTTGTATAACGTGGAAGAAATCAAAACCATGTTGGATGGCAAAATTGACACCTTGCATTTTGATGAAGCGTGGTTGCCGCACGCGGCTTTTCACGATTTTTATGGCGATTACCACGCCATTGGCGAAAATCGTGCGCGCTGCCAAGAATCTATGATTTTTGCCACGCAATCCACACACAAATTGTTGGCGGGTTTAAGCCAAGCCTCGCAAATTTTGGTGCAAGATTCAAAAGCGCAACATTTTGATAAAGATGCGTTTAACGGCGCGTTTATGATGCACACTTCCACTTCACCGCAATATGCCATTATTGCCTCCTGCGATGTTGCCGCCGCGATGATGGAAGCGCCCGAAGGCACCGCTTTGGTGGAAGAATCTATTTCTGAGGCTTTGAATTTTCGGCGTGCCATGCGCAAAATTGAAAAAGAATGGGGCAAAAACAACGCCAACAATTGGTGGTTTAAAGTTTGGGGACCAGACGATTTATCAGACGAAGGCATTGAAGAGCGCGATTCATGGATGCTCAAACCCAATGAACGCTGGCACGGCTTTGGCAATGTTGCCGATGGTTTTAATATGTTGGACCCGATTAAAGCCACCATTATCACGCCCGGTTTGGATGTGGATGGCGATTTTTCCAATGAAATTGGCATTCCAGCCGCCATTGTGACCAAGTTTTTGGCGGAACACGGCGTGATTGTTGAAAAATGCGGCCTTTATAGCTTTTTTATTATGTTTACCATCGGCATTACCAAAGGGCGTTGGAATTCTTTGGTTGCCGCCTTGCAACAATTCAAAGACGATTACGACAAAAACCAACCATTGTGGCGCGTTTTACCTGAATTTGTGCATCAATTTCCGCGTTATGAGCGCGTGGGTTTAAAAGATTTGTGCCAGCAAATTCACAATGTTTACAAAGAAAACGATGTGGCGCGCTTGACCACAGAAATGTATTTGTCCGATTTGATTCCCGCCATGCGCCCAGCGGATGCTTTTGCCAAGGTGGCGCACCGCGAAATTGAACGCGTGAAATTGGATGATTTGGAAGGCAGAATTACCGCGGTTTTGTTAACGCCTTATCCGCCGGGCATTCCGCTGTTGATTCCGGGCGAGCGTTTTAACCAAACCATTATTCGTTATTTGAAATTTGCGCGCGATTTTAATACCATTTTCCCCGGCTTTGAAACGGATATTCACGGATTGGTCAAACGTGAAGATGGGCGTTATTATGTGGATTGTGTGAAATGAAAACAGCATTTTTATTTTTTGCCATCGCTTCTTTTTTAACGCAAAACGCCTTGGCACAAACAGCAGAAGGTTTTGTTGGGCATTTTGAAAAAAATACCACGTCGACCGTGGATTTTTTGAAAACTGCCAAAAACAACCGCGAGGCTTTTCGTTTAAAACTTGCCCAGTGCCGCATTGAAGGCGCACTGCAATGGATTGGTTCACATTATGCAAGTTTTACCAACGGCGATTGCTTTTTGGTGTTTCAATTTGCGCCGGATTTTCAAAACGTGAAAGTTGCCAGCAAAAATTGCATGAAAACATGCGGGGCTGAGATTTCAAAATCAGCCGATGGGCAATATTTAAAACGCTAAAAAACAAGAAAAAAAGCAATAAAAAAAGCCATTGCTTTGGGCAATGGCTTTTTCAAAAAATACCAATTGAGGCGTAGAAAATCACGGCTCACCGCGCACAATTTCAATTTCTTTTGCCATAAATTGATTTTGTCCTTGCGGAATCACTTCAATTTTTGCCCATTCGCCCACTTTCACATCGCTTAATGAAATGTTGTAATCGTATTCCACCAAGCCGCGGCGCTCCACTTCAATTTTGGTAATGGGGGTTACCATAATTTTCATTGGTTGCCCCATTTTATCAATGGTAACGCTATCATTGGTGACTTCTTTGATTTGCCCCATCACGTCAAAATCAATATCCGCCAAGGCGGGCATTGAAAAACAAACAGCGCCCAAAAAAGCCACACAGGTTTTGTTGAAAATCATTTTTTCTCCTTGTTAGTTACGCACAATTTCAATTTCTTTGGCCATAAATTGGTTTTGTCCAATGGGCACCACTTCCACTTTTGCCCAATCGCCCACTTGAACTTGACCCAAAGAAATGTGGTAATCATATTCAAAAAAACCGCGGCGTTCCACTTCAATTTCGGTAATGGGCGTGACCATAATGTCCATGGATTTTCCCATTGAATTTAAGGTAATGCCTTGCGGATTAACCGCGGTGATTTGACCCATCACATCAAAATCATAATCTGCCAAAGCCGGCGTTGAAAAAGCCACAGCCGCTATTGTTGCCAAACCACAAAAAATTTTTTTCATTTTGCTCTCCTTTTGAAAATATTTAATCAGCGCACAACTTCTAGTTTATACGCCATTAACGAACCATCCACCATGGGCGCAGCTTTGACTTTATACACCATATCGCCCGCTTTCAAAGCGCTAACATTTGCGCTGTATTTGTGCTTGCCGTAAACGGAATATCCCTTGATTTTAACCTTGGTAAAAGGCGTATAAGATAGCGACACCGATTGATTCGCAGGTGTTTGCAACACAATGGCATTCGGCGTTACAGATTGCACGGTGCCGCCATAAAAATAACCATCGCGCGCTGCCGCAGGCGCGGCAGCAATTGCCGCAGTTGCGCCAACAAGTGCGAGTTTTTGAAAAACATTCATTTCAGAATCTCCTTTTGAAGAATATTGTTGAATTGCCCTTATTCTAAAAAAGACAAGCCTTAAAAGTTTTTCACAAAGCTTTGCGATTGTAAGCAAAGGTTAAAAAAACGCCGTTTTTTAACAATTTGAAACACTTTGCGCAAAAATCCACGGTGAGCGGCGATTTTTTTCAAAAAAAAGAAAGGTTGACCGTGGAAAAAACGATTTTTGGCTTTTTTTCAACTAAACACGAATGCTGCCGCCATTCAAATCGCCCAAAACAATCCATTTTTGGCTGGTTAGCCCTTCCAAACCCACAGGTCCGCGCGCATGGATTTTGTCGGTAGAAATGCCAATTTCTGCGCCCAAACTGTATTCAAAACCATCGGCAAAACGTGTTGAAGCGTTCACCATCACGCTTGCCGAATCAACTTCCTGCAAAAATCGGCGAATATGCGCAAAATTGTTGCTTAAAATTGATTCCGTGTGGTGCGAAGAATAATGGTTGATATGGCGAATGGCTTCATCCAAGTTTTCAACCATTTTGATGGCAATAATCGGGGCTAAAAATTCGGTGTAAAAATCTTCATCTGTTGCGGCAATGGCGCTTGGAATTTTTTTGCAAACAGCGGGGCAAGCGCGAATTTCAATGTTTTTTTGAATCAACATTTCCGCAATTTTTGGCAAATGCGAATCCATTGCTTTATGTTCAATTAAAAGACTTTCCGCCGTGTTGCACGTGCCAAAGCGTTGCGTTTTGGCATTTTCCACAATGCGAACGGCATTGGTAATGTCGGCAGAATGTTCCACATAAATGTGGCAGTTGCCATCCAAATGCTGAATCATCGGAATTTTGGAATGTTCCAACAAAAAACCAACCAGCGATTTGCCACCGCGCGGAATGACCACGTCAATAAACTGGCGCATTTTTACCAGTTGAATTAAAAAATCGCGTTCAGAACTTTCCACCAGTTGCACGGCGTTTTTGGGAATTGCGCTTTTTTCAAAAGCGCTATTCAAACATTTTAAAAGCGCGCGGTTGCTTAAAATGGCTTCTTTGCCGCCTTTTAAAATTGCCGCATTGCCAGATTTTAAAGCAAGCGCCGCGGCATCAATGGTTACATTCGGGCGCGCTTCGTAAATAATTGCCAACACGCCCAAAGGCACGCGCATTTTGCCAACCTGAATGCCCGATGGGCGCGTTTTAAAATCGGTCATCTCACCTACGGGGTCGGGCAATTCGGCAATTTCTAAAACGCCCTTTGCCATTGATTCAATTTGCGATTCTGTTAGCGTTAAACGATCAATAAAGGCGGACGGTAAATCTTGGGCGTTTTCTAAATCCTGCGCATTGGCTTTTAACAAAGCGGATTTTTGGCGCAAAATTTCTTCTGCCAAATGGTGCAGTGCGGCATTTTTTTGCGCACTTGTTAATTTTGCCGTCAAAAAAGAAGCCGTGCGGGCATTTTGTGCAAAAAGTTCGGGAGTTGACATAGCAAAAAAGCATACAATATTCAAAACGCTTATTTTAATGGAATTACACCCATGGCAGAAAAACTCGTGCTACCCAACGAAGTGCCGCTTTGCGGCACATGCAGTTATTGGGATGGCAAACGCAAGGTCGACGAAGAATCGCAGTTGGTTGTGGTTGAAAACAACACCCACGGCACGTGCATCATCACCGAAAAACAACGCCCTGCCTTATATGCCAACCCCAAAAAACACGCCTGCTTGTGGGAAGATTTAAACCCACTTGAAGAATCTGCCGAATCGCCCGAATCAAAAAAAGAAGAACGCAAAATTGATTTTCAAAAAAATGGCGCCAAGTGAGAAAAGAATACATTCTTGCCGCCACTTATTTGATTCGCTTTTTAAAAGAATTGGAGAAACAAGCAACTTTTTTCAAAAATTTTCAAAAAAAATCTTCGTTTACCGTGGAAAACCGCATTTTCCACGGTTTTTTGTTACTTTGCCCATTCAGGCGGATTATTCTGCAAGGGCGTTTTGTCAAAAACCCGATGGCGATAATTTTTCTCACACGCCAGCGGATTCCACGCATTCAAATTTTGCTTAAAACTGGCGGCTGAACGAAACATATCCCGCAAATTTTCTACCTTTGAAACATCCCAAGAATCCAATGGTTGATTAAACGATGTTGCCCCATAAAACATTCCGCTCATATCTTTCACATTGGCAACATTCCACGCATTTAATGGTTGATTAAACAAAATTGCCGAATCAAACATCCCGCCCATATCCTGCACATTGGCAACATTCCACTTTTCCAAATTTTGGTTAAAAGATGCGGCACCGTGAAACATATCGTCCATTTCTTCAACTTTGGATACATCCCACAAATCCAAAGGCTGGTTAAACAAAACCGCATCGTAGAACATTCGGCTCATATCCACCACATTGCCAACATTCCACGCATTGAGCGCTTGATTAAAAGATGCCGCATCATCAAACATTCCTTCCATATCCGTTACCTTGGCAACATTCCACGCCGCCAACGGTTGATTAAAAGACGAAGCACCGTGAAACATATCGTTCATATTTTCAACATTTTCAACATTCCACGCCGCCAACGGTTGATTAAAAGATTTTGCCGAATCAAACAAACCTTCCATTGCCACAACTTTTGCAACATTCCACTTTTCCAACGGTTGATTAAACATTTCTGCGCCGTGGAACATATCCGTCATATTTTCAACATTGCTCACATTCCAGTTTTCCAAACTTTGATTAAAAACAGTGCAGCCAGCAAACATTCTTTGCATATCGCAAACATTTTCAACATCCCACAAATCTAAGGGCTGATTAAATTGAACGCAGCCTTCAAACATAGCCTGCATATCGCAAACATTTGCAACATTCCAAGCGTTTAAATTTTGGTTAAAAGACGGCACAATGTCCGGGGCAAAACGCAAGGTTGATGCCATACTGAACATTTGATTCATATCCGTTACATTCGCAACATTCCACGCATTGAGCGCTTGATTAAAAATCGGCGCATCGCTAAACATTTGCGCCATATTCTGCACATTCGCCACATTCCACGCCCCAATTGGCGCATTAAAATATTTGGCATAAGAAAACATTGCCCGCATATCCGTCACGTTGGAAACATCCCATTTTTCAATGCCTGAAAAATCACGCCGGGAACTGCCTTCAAACAAATACGCCATATCGGTGATGGCGCTGGTGTCAATTTCGCCCAAGCCAACTGACTCATCGGCAACTAATTTTTGCAATTCTTCTTTATTTTGCGGTTTAAACATTGGCTATTCCTTTTAAAAAAAACAATTTTCCACGGTAAACCTTCTTTTTTTTCAAAAAAAATTAGCGTTTACCGTGGATTTTTACCACGGATTTTGAAGCGGCTTTTGTGTTTCAAAACTTTTCCACAAACGCCACAAACCTTCGGAAAAATTTTCCCCAAACTGTGCGGTGTCGCACACGGACGATTTTAAAAATTGAGCACGCAAATTCTGCCGAAAATCATTAAAACCGTTTGGATTTTCCACCAACTGTTGCGCAAAATATTGCGCTTTTTTAACATATTCATCGGGCGTTTTGGCAATCCAATCTTTTAAGCCCGAATAAAACAAATAAGAAGCCGAAAGGCGTGATGCCATCAATTCCCCCGTTAAGCTAACCACTGGAATGCCCATATACAACGCTTCACAAGTGGTTGTGCCGCCAGTTGCAGGAAAAGTGTCCAAGTTGATATCAACCTTTTTGAGTTGCTCGGCGTATTCAAATGAATTTTGGTTACCAACCAAAATCAAGCGATTTTCATCAATGCCCAAATCAGCAAAATCCTTGCGGTATTTGTCGACAAGTGCTTTTTCTCGCAAATAACCACGGCAAAAAAGCATTTTTGAATTCGGCACGGCGTGCAAAACATTTGCCCATAATTTGAGCGTTGCTGCACCCACTTTGTTGATATTTTGAAAAGCGCCAAAAGTGACAAAACCATTTTTTAAATACGGCAAATCAACAACTTCGGGCAAATCATAAGCAGGCGTGTAACAAGCCCAGTTTTGATTCAAAACCAAGGGCGTCTCCACAAATTCTTGTGCCGATTTTTTATCGGGCGAAATAATTTTATCGGTAATAATAAAATCCACGCCCGGGGTAGCCACGCCACCCAACCAACCGATATAAGTTACCTGCACAGGCGCTGGACGTTTTGCAAAAACCCCAAGCCGATTGCCCGCTGTTAAGCCCGACCAATCCATCAAAATATCAATGCCGCAATCCACAATTTTTTGCGCCGCTTCATCATCGTTTAAGGCGTGAATTTCAAACCATTCTTTAAAAAATGGGCGCAAAAAAACGTTGGTTGTGTTGTCGGGCGTTTTGTCGTTATCAAAAGCAATAAAATCAAAATCCTTGCCTTGCAAGGCTTTTAAAGCAGAAAGCATAAAAAACGAGACGGCGTGCGCACGAAAATCAGCACTAACAAATCCAATTTTTAAGCGAGTTTTTGCGGTTTTGGGCGGCGTGTGTTGAAACGGCTTGTGTTTTTTTGTTCTTTTTAAACAAATAGCGTGCGAACGGCGGGCGATTTTCCCCATTTCTTCTACTGTTACCGAAGCACGGTAAGGGTCAATCAACAAATGCATAGAAAACTGCTCGGGCTTAAAACTTGGCAATTTCCTCACTTTTTCAAAATAAGCCATTGCCGCATCCGATTCGCCAATGCCGTGCAAAGCAGAAACCACGCCCATTCCATATTTGGCGTTAAAAGGCTCCAAAGCAAAGGCTTTTTTTTGCAAATCCAAGGCTGCCATGCGTTGGTCACGTTTTTCAAAAACGGCGCCCAAATTGTTGTAAGCAAATGCCAAATTCGGATTGATTGCAATGGCTCGCTCTAATGATTCTTGCGCTTTGTCGTAATTTTTTTCTTGAAAATAAATAATGCCCAAATTCGCCAAGGCATAAGCGTAATCGGGCGACAATTTCAACGCCAATTCGGCATAAGTTTTTGCCTTTGGAGCATTGCGAAAAGCGTGTTGCTGCAACAAAGCTTGCGCCATATTGTTCAAAATCACGGGCGAATAAGGGTCAAGCGCCTGCGCTTTTTTTAAAACCTCAAAAGCCGCATCAAAATCCTCTTCTTCATCGCCCAATTCGGTTAAAGTTTGCCCCAAGTTGGAAAGCGCTTCCGCATCTGTTGGGTCCAAAACCGTGGCTTTTTTTAAATACGGCAAGGCACGCTTTTTTTCATTCGTTTGGCACAACGCAAAACCCGCCGCCTTAAAACCCAACGGACATTGCGGAAAATCTTTTTGCATTGCTTTTGAAAATTTTAAAACATCAGCAAAATCGGCACGCTCTACGGCTTTAAAAATTTTGGTAGCAAGCAAATCCAAATCTTTTTGGCTTTTTTCCACGGTCAACCTTTGATTTTTTTGAAAAAACAACATTTTACATTTCAAAAAAAACTTTGCATTGACCGTGGAAAATCTTTGCTTATGATTAAAAAGAATTAAAAAAGCAAAAAATAACGTTTCACAGATTTAAAAAAATTTTTTTTAATAGCCGCATTCGCAATTTCTTTCAAAGGACAAAAAAATGACTATCGCAAATTCTGTTTTGGATTTAATCGGCAACACGCCGCTGGTGCGCTTAAACCGTGTGAATGACAGCGCCAAGGCGGATGTGGTGTTGAAGTTGGAATATTTTAATCCCGGGCATTCGGTCAAAGACCGCATTGCCGCCGCAATGATTGAAGCGGCAGAAAAATCCGGCAAATTAAAAAAAGATTCGGTTATTGTGGAACCAACCTCCGGCAACACCGGCATTGGCTTGGCAATGGTTGCCGCTGCCAAAGGTTACAAAGCCATTTTGGTGATGCCCGACACCATGAGCCGTGAGCGCCGCTTGCTCTTAAAAGCTTATGGGGCGGAATTGATTTTAACCCCGGGCGCCGAAGGAATGCCGGGCGCCATCGCCAAAGCCAAAGAACTTGCCGCCTCCGACTCAAAATATTTTATTCCCCAACAATTTGACAACTTGGCAAACCCTGAAATTCACCGCCAAACCACCGCCGAAGAAATTTGGCACGCCACCGAAGGCAAAGTCGACATTGTGGTAGCCGGCGTTGGCACAGGCGGCACCATCACGGGCGTGGGCGAAGTTTTAAAAGCCAAAAAACCGGGCGTGAAAATCGTGGCGGTGGAACCCGAAACCTCGCAAGTGTTAGCAGGCAAACCCAAAGGTGCGCACCCCATTCAAGGCATTGGCGCAGGCTTTGTGCCAAGCGTTTTAAACACCAAAATTTATGACGAAATCATCCCAGTTGCCGCCGACAATGCCTTTAAAACCGCGCGCCTTTTGGCAGCCAAAGAAGGTTTGTTGGTTGGCATTTCATCGGGCGCGGCAACTTGGGCGGCGTTGGAAATTGCCCGCCGCACTGAAAACGCTGGCAAATTGATTGTGGTTATCATTCCATCCTACGGCGAGCGCTACCTTTCCACTGCCCTTTTTGCGGATTTGGAAGCCTAAAACTTTTTTCCCCTGCTTTTTACCGCTTTTCTTTTGAAAAGCGGTTTTTTTTAGCAAAAATCCACGGTCAACAAAAAGTTTTTTTGAAAAAAAATTGTCGTTGACCATGGATTTTTGCAATTTTAAAATAAAAGAATGAATTCCAAAAAAACACTTTTTCTCATTTTTATTTTATTTTTGGCGAGTTTTGCCACACGTTTTTATTTTGCCTATTTTAATAAAATTATTTTAATTTACCCAGATGAATTGCGTTATTTGCATTTGGCACAAAATTTTGCAGAATTAAAAGGTTTGGAAATTTATAATCTTCCAACCAATTTTCAAAAAATTCTTTATCCTTTATTTTTATCACCTGCTTTTTTCTTTGAAAATATTGCAAGCCAACAATTTTGCATTGCGCTCATTCATTCTTTTTTGGTTGCATCCTCTATTTTCCCCGTTTTTTTAATTGCCAAAACATTATTAAAATCAAACACAAACATTTTAATAATTTGCAGTATTTCTATTTTTATGGTCGACTTGGCTTATTCTATGACTTTTATGAGCGAGATTTTATTTTTGCCTTTGTCGCTTTGGTTATTTTATGGTTTTTCAAAACTAATTATAAGCGAGAACAAAAATTCTACCAACTTGTGCATTATTTTAGGCATTCTTTCTTATGCTGCTTATTTGTGCAAAGAAGTCGGCATTGTATTTCCTTTTTGTTTTTTGCTTTATATCATCACGGCACACTTTTTTAAAATACAAAAAAATTTAAAAGAAAATTTAAAATGCTTTGCCATCATTATTTTAATATTTTCAGCCTTGTTTATTTTAATGAAACTTACATTTTTTGCAGGACTCGGTAATTCTTATCATCATCAACATAGCTCGCCAGACGTTTTATTTGAATCAGGAAGAATTTCTTATTTATTTTTTAGTGCCTTTTATTTTATAATGCACATTGCAATTGTTTGCCTTATTTATCCGTTATTTTTACCGATTATTTTCTTTAAAAACTTGAATAATAATTCCAAAAATATATTTTTATTTTTAATAATTTTTATTATTTCAATAGCATTCCTTTTAGCATACGCCATATTTATCCGTGAAGATTTTTTTGATTTTCATGAAAAACCTCGTGCCGCTTTGCGTTTTGTGCCTTTTTTGTGGATACCAATTTTAATTATTTTCTTTTCATTATTTGAAAACAACATTCAAAAAACAAAGAATATTTTGTTTTTAATCATTCCTATATTTTGCATTTTATTTTTTTATAACGGAATCAAAGACATCACAACGATTGACCAACAAATCGCCTTTTTATTACCCAAAAATGCCATGGAGACCGAAGCCATTACACTTGTGCATTTTAAAATATTATTGTGTTTTTCTTTTGTGTTATTTTATTTTGACTTACAAAAATTAAAAAAACAATTATTGTTGGTTTTTGTTGCCATTTTTGTTTTTTTACAAATTCAAAACAATGCCCTTGCCATTTATTGTTGGCAAGAACTTTATTCTGTTAACAATAACGAAATGGTGAATATTTTGGAAACCCAAAACTTTATTAAAAACAATGCCGACAAAACCTTTTTATTTGCGGGTTCGGTGCCTTTTCGTGGCACAAGAATTGCTGATTCTTTTTTAAATTTCAGAAATTTAAAATCCATACATATTTTGAATCTTTTAAAGTTAAATGGCGCAGAATTAAAAAGCACGACTATTCCCGTTTTGGGCGGTGCGATTGATTTTCAAAATCCCGTTTTTACCGAATCTTATTATTTAAAAAGCGTGGATTTTTTAATCTTCCCTTCCGAATTTGCCGAGAAATTAACGTTGCCAAAGCCAATTTTCAAAAACAGTAATTTTTGGATTATCCCAAACCCCAACCCCAAAACCCTACCAATTTTTGAAAAAAAATGACGTTGACCGTGGATTTTCAAAAATAATCCGAAATATACGGTGTTTGTTGTTCAATGGCGTCTTCCAACATATCAATAACGGTGCCGTTGGTTTTTAAACGCCCGATATGCGCCAAATATTCCGGGCGTTTGTAGCCCATCAACATCGTTGCCATCGTTTGAATATCAATGGAATCAGGAAATTCCGTGTTTTCTTTGATAACTTCTGCCTTGCCGTTTTGGTTGATTTTTAAGGTAAAAGCGCCATCATTACAAGGCATTATCGGGTCATGCAACATAAATTGCCATTGTCTATCCATCGTATCCGCCTTAAAAGGATATTGCGAAACAAAGGCGGCAAAATCCACAATGCGCGCCATATAATACGGCGAAATCATCTCTTGAATGCTGGCATCTTCAAACAAAAACGAGAGCGATTCATCCGTAAAAGTTGTGCCTTTAACGCGGTCAATCATTGAAAAATGAGCGCTAACAAAATTCCACAACGCATGGCGCGCGGTTTCATTCAAAAAACCCATATCTTTAATATGAAAAACATCGCGCGCAATGGAATAAATCAAAAAACCATCGGCTTCGCCCGATTCGCTTAAATAAACCGCCGCCGCCATATCCGTGCCATCCCAGAGCCAATATTCGTTCCACGCCAAATCGCCTCTTAAAATTGCACCGTGCGTCTCCATTGCAAATCGCCGATAAGCGTTTTTCAAATCATCGCTATTGGTTTGAACACGTTTGACCATCCCGGGCATTGGGCGGTTTTTGGGAAGTTGGTAATCCTGAATTTCATAAGTAATTTTGTTAGAAACCAACTCCCAACCTTTGCGGCGATAATAAGGAATGGAATAAGGAAAAAGATACGAAATATATTGCCCTGCCGCGCGCATTTCTTGGAGCGCCTTTTGGAGCAAATCGTGCATCAAACCAAAATTGGAATATTCCGGGTAAGTGCCAACGCTCGTTAAACCGCCCAATTCAAAGGTTTTGCCAAAAATGCGCACTTTTAAAGGATAAACAGCAACTTGCGAAACAAGACTTTCCCCTTCAAACCAACCCCAAATGTTGGCGGATTCAAAAGTGTGGAATTTGGCGCGCCCCAACTCGCGCTCTTGCCAACCAGCGGAAGTTAAATCTTTTTGCGTAACCTGAAAAACATAACAACAAAGTGCGTTGTATTGCGCGGCGTGTGTGGTTTCTAAGCGCCGCATGGTTAAATTTTCCTTGCGCGTTTTCATCACTTTTCCCTTGATTTTTAAACATTTTTTTTTAACAAAAAAGGCAAAAAGAGTCAATTTTTGCGATTTTCCACGCTAAACAATGATTTTTTTTGAAAAAAACAACTGGTTTACCGTGGATTTTTTTGCAAAGCCACGGCAAAAAAAGCATCGGTTGAAAATAAAGGGGAAGAAAAAAAGTCGCCATTTTCCGTAAACATTGCGGCAGGCAAATTCAGTTGCAAATTTTGGGCTGTGCTTTGCAAATTCAGGCGTGCAAAGTTTGGGTTTTGGTTTAAAAATTCAGCAATGGCGCTTTCATTTTCTTCAAACAAAAAAGAACACGTGGCATAAAGCAAAATGCCGCCTTCTTTAACTAGTCGCGCAGCAGATTGCAAAATGGCCAATTGCGTTTTTTGCAAATCAGCAAGTTTTTCTAAATTAAAACGCCATTTTAAATCCGGATTGCGCCGCAATGTGCCTGAGCCCGAACACGGCACATCCACCAAAACACGGTCAAAGCGATTTTTAAAGCGTTTTAAGCGCGCATCATTTTCTGATTCCAAACGCAAAAAATGCACATTGGATAAACCGCTTTTTTTAAAACGTGCAGAAAATTTGGATAAGCGTTTTTCCGAAGTATCCGCGGCATAAAGCGTGCCGCTGTTTTTCATCAAAGCGCCCAAAACCAAGGTTTTGCCGCCTGCGCCTGCGCAAAAATCAAACACCATTTGGCGCCGCTTTGCATCCGCCAACAAGGCAACCAACTGACTGCCTTCGTCTTGCACTTCAATTTTGCCTTCCAAAAACAAGGGATTTTTGGATAAAGGAATTTTCTTTTTCAAACGCACGCCAAGCGGTGAAAATGGCGTGGGACAAGAATGAGCAAAAGCGTTTAAAACTTCACAGCGCTTGGTTTTTAAAGGATTGATGCGCAAATCCAATGGCGCGGCTTCATTCATCAATGCCGCAACTTCAAAAGCTTTGTCGCCAAAACGTTTTTTTAAAGCGTCAAAAAGAAAATCAGGAAAACTATAAAAAACCGCTGGCGGCACCGATTCTTTATAAAAATCCCAAGAAAAACTTTCAAAAAAACGTTTTTCTTCATCACTTAAAAAGGATGATACGGCGGAGAATTCGCCCATCAAAAATGCGGCGATTTTCAACACCGCTTCGTCTTTGGTGGGTTTGCCAACAAGCCATTCAATCAAGCGCCAATGGCGAACGGCGGTGTAAATCAATTCGGCAACAAAGGCGCGCTCGCGTTGGTTTAATCGGCGAGTTTTAAAAAAATCCGACAGGCGCAAATCCAAAGGATACGAAAAACTGCGCACCGATTTTAAAAGCAAGGCGGCGGATTCAAAAACAGTGCGCATTTTTCAAAATTTTTTCAGGTTGACCGTGGATTTTTGCAATTTTGGCAACTTTTACGCGTGTTGCCGTTTTTTAGCCGCAATGCGCAAACGCAAGGCATTCAATTTGATAAATCCTTCGGCATCGCGCTGGTTATAAGCACCGGCATCGTCTTCAAAAGTGGCAATGGTGGAATCAAACAGCGAATCCGTTTTGGATTCACGCCCCACCACTTGCACGCTGCCTTTGTAAAGTTTCAAATGCACCTCACCATTGACGTGTTCTTGCGTGTGGTCAATTAACACTTGCAAGGCGCGCCGCTCGGGCGAAAACCAATAACCGTTGTAAATCAAAGCGGCATAGCGCGGCATCAAATCGTCTTTCAAATGCGCCACTTCTCTATCCAAGGTTAAAGATTCTATGGCGCGGTGCGCTTTTAACAAAACGGTGCCGCCCGGGGTTTCATAACAACCGCGGGATTTCATTCCCACATAACGATTTTCAACCAAATCCAAGCGCCCAATGCCGTGTGAGCCCGCAATTTTATTGAGTTGCGCAAGCAATTCCGCCGCGCCATACGGTTTTTGATTGAGCGCTACGGCATCGCCTTTTTGGAAAGTAATGGTGAGATATTCCGCTTTATCAGGCGCATTTTCAGGCGAAGTTGTCCAGCGCCACATGGATTCTTCTGGTTCCGCCGCGGGATTTTCCAAATGTCTGCCTTCATAAGAAATATGCAGCAAATTGGCGTCCATAGAATAAGGCGAGCCGCCGTTTTTGTGCTTCATCTCAATAGGAATGCCGTTTTTTTCGGCATAAGCCAAAAGTTTTTCACGCGAGGTTAAATCCCATTCGCGCCACGGCGCAATCACTTTGATATTAGGATTTAAGGCATAAGCGCCCAACTCAAAACGCACTTGGTCGTTGCCTTTGCCGGTTGCGCCGTGGCAAATGGCATCCGCTTTTTTCAAGTTCGCAATTTCAATCAAACGTTTGGCAATAAGCGGCCTTGCAATGGAAGTGCCCAACAAATATTCGCCTTCATACAACGCATTGGCGCGCAACATGGGAAAAACATAATCGCCCACAAAGGCTTCACGCAAATCGTCAATAAAAATATTTTCTTTGGCAATGCCCAACTGCAAGGCTTTTTGGCGCGCTTTGTCCAGCTCTTCGCCTTGACCCAAATCGGCGGTGAAGGTAATCACCTCGCAAGCGTATTTGTCTTGCAACCATTTTAAAATCACCGAAGTATCCAAACCGCCAGAATAAGCCAAAACCACTTTTTGAATTGCACTCATTTAAAATCCTTTTTTGTTTTCAAAAAGAAAGCGTTTATTTTGCCTGATTTTGACTTATTCTTACGATTTTTCCACGGTCAACTCCCAATTTTTTTCAAAAAAAATGCGTTTTTTTCGTTTGTTTAAAATTATTCGCACGGCATCCGTTTTTGGTTTGGATGAAATGCTCAGCCATTATGTGCCTTTTTTAAAATGGTGCGCCACCTTGCAATGTTGGCGAAAAATTGAAAAACCGCGCGCCGTGCGGCTGCGCCTTGCATTGGAATCGTTGGGACCGATTTTTGTGAAATTTGGGCAAGTTTTATCCACCCGCCCGGATTTAATCCCAAGCGACATTGCCCAAGAACTTGCCAAACTGCAAGACCAAGTGCCGCCTTTTGATGGCGAAATTGCCAAAAGCATCATAGAAAACAATTACGGCAAAAAAATTGATGAAGTTTTTTGTGAATTTAATTTAAAACCCATTGCCAGCGCATCCATTGCGCAAGTGCATTTTGCGCGTTTGAAACACAATCCCAAACAAATGGTGGCGGTTAAAATTTTGCGCCCCAATATGCAAAAAACCATTGCCAATGATTTGGCTTTGCTGGATTTGTTCGCTTATTTATTAGAAAAACTTTGGAATGACGGCAAACGCTTGAAACCGCGCGAAGTGGTTGCCGAATTTGCCAAATTTTTGCACAACGAATTGGATTTAATGAAAGAAGCCGCCAACTGCGCGCAGTTGCGGCGCAATTTTTTAAATTCCAACATTTTAAGCGTGCCGGAGGTGTATTTTGATTTTTGCACTTCCAACATCATGGTGATGCAAGCCATGCACGGCACGCCAATTTCAAAAATTCATCTTTTAAAAGAAAAAAACATCCATTTGAAACAACTGGCTGAAAATGGCGTGGAGATTTTTTTCACCCAAGTTTTTCGCGATGGTTTTTTTCACGCCGATATGCATCCGGGCAACATTTTGGTGGATGACAACGGCAAATACATCGCGCTTGATTTTGGCATTGTGGCAACCTTAACCGATTTGGACAAAAATTATTTGGCGCAAAATTTTTTGGCTTTTTTCAAGCGCGACTACAAACGCGTGGCGCAAATACACGTGGAATGCGGCTGGGCGCCTGCCAACACGCGCATTGATGAATTTGAACAAGCCATCCGCGCCGTGTGCGAGCCGATTTTTAATCGTCCTTTAAAAGACATTTCTTTTGGCAAAGTGTTGTTGCGCCTTTTTCAAACTTCGCGCCGTTTTAATGTTGCCATTCAACCGCAGTTGGTGATGTTGCAAAAAACGCTTTTGAACATTGAAGGATTAGGGCGCGAACTTTATCCCAATTTGGATTTGTGGCAAACGGCGCAACCTTTTTTGGAAAACTGGATGAAAAAGCAAGTTGGTTTTCCTGCTTTTAAAAATCACTTAAAAGAAGAATTGCCGAATTACGCCAACATTTTGCCGCAGTTGCCACGCTTGGTTTATCAACATTTAAGCAAACAAAAAAATGTTCTTGCGCCACTCATCACCGAATTAAACCAACACCACAAAACCCAAAACCGTTTGTTGTTTTTGATTTTGTTGGCATTGTTGGCGTTGTTATTCAAACTTTGTTTATAAAAATCCACGGTCAACCGATTATTTTTTTCAAAAAAATGGACGTTGACCGTGGATTTTTATGCTTGTTTGGATTTCACCCATTCCACAACGCTTGCCAAAGCTGCTTTGAGTTTTGCAACATTGTTGCCGCCGCCTTGTGCCAAATCGGCGCGGCCGCCGCCTTTGCCATCAATTTGCGCACAAACAAAACGCACCAAATCGCCCGCTTTCATTGTTGCAGTTAAATTTTTGGAAACGCCAGCAATCACCGTGATTTTGCCGTTTTCCACACTTGCCAAAACCGCAACCGAATTGGGTAGTTTGTTTTTGATTTTGTCCAAACTTTCACGCAAATGCACAACCGATACATTTTCCAACTGCACGCTTAACACATCAATGTTTGCTATTTTTTGGGCTTGTTGAATCCAAACATCCACATTGCTTAAAGTTTGGGCGTTTTTCAGTTGGGCATTTTCTTTTTGCAGATTTTTGTTTTCTTTTTGCAAAGCATCCAATTTGTTTAAAAATTCATTTTGCGGCGTTTTTAAAATGTTTAAGGCTTGTTCTATCCACGTGCTTTGGTTTTGCACGTAACGCAGCGCATTCCAACCGGTTAGAGCTTCAATGCGGCGAATGCCCGCTGCCACGCCCAACTCTTGCGTTATTTTAAATAAACCAATATCGCCCGTTTTTTCAACGTGCGTGCCGCCGCACAATTCGCGCGTTTGGCCAATATCCACCACGCGCACTTCATCGCCGTATTTTTCGCCAAAAAGCATCACAGCGCCCAATTTTTGCGCTTCTTCTATGGGCATTTCACGGCAAATGGTGGGCGTATTTTTTAAAATTTCGGTATTGACCCAGTTTTCAACCGCGGTTTTTTCTTCATCGCTTAATGCTTGATGGTGCGCAAAATCAAAACGGGTTTTCTCAGAATCCACCAAAGAACCTTTTTGTTGCACGTGTTCGCCCAAAACGTGGCGCAAGGCACAATGCAACAAATGCGTTGCCGAATGGTTGCGCATAATGGCTTGCCGCACATCGTGGTTGATTTGCGCAAATAAAGAATCGCCCACTTTGAATGTGCCGTTGGATACTTTGCCCACATGCGCAAAAACTTGTGCTTTGATTTTTTGCGTATCCCACACCACAAATTCGCCGCCAGATGCGCGCAACACGCCTTTGTCGCCAACTTGCCCGCCCGATTCTGCATAAAAAGGCGTTTTGTCTAAAACAATCATTGCGGAATCGCCGTTTTCAATGCTTTCAACCGATTCGCTATTTTTATAAATTGCCAAAATTTTGGCGTGCGCAACAAGATGCGCATAACCTTCAAAAGTTGATTCGGCGCCTTCATAAGCCACGCCTGCCGCCATTTTGAATTTGGCGCTTTCACGCGCCATTTGTTTTTGGCGTTTCATTGCCAAATCAAATGCCGCTTCATCCACTTGGATATTTTTTTCACGGCAAACATCTTGCGTTAAATCCAGCGGAAAACCAAAAGTGTCGTGCAGTTGAAAAGCAATGTCGCCCGATAAAAAATCGCCTTGTTTTAATGGTTTTAACGCATTTTCCAACAAAGCCATTCCATTTTCCAAAGTTTGAAAAAAGCGCGATTCTTCATCCGCAATCACTTGATGAATTTTCTTTTCTTTTTCTTTTAATTCTGGGTAAGCCTCGCCCATTTCCGCAATCACGGCGGGCAACATTTTATAAAAGAAAGGCTCTTTCACGCCCAGTTTGTAGCCGTGGCGCACGGCGCGGCGAATAATGCGGCGCAACACAAAACCGCGCCCTTCATTTAAAGGCAACACACCATCGGCAATTAAAAAAGCGCAAGCGCGGCTGTGGTCTGCCAAAACTTTTAAAGAAGAATGGTTCAAATCTCCACACGCCGTGATTTTTGCCGCCGCGGCAATTAAATTTTGGAACAAATCAATTTCATAATTGGAATGCACGCCCTGCAACACCGCCGCCATACGCTCCAACCCCATTCCAGTATCCACCGATGGTTTGGGCAGTTTGGTTAAGTTGCCTTCTTCATCGCGGTTAAATTGCATAAAAACAATGTTCCAAATTTCAATAAATCGGTCGCCATCTTCATCTTTGGAACCCGGAGGGCCGCCAAAAATATTTTCCCCGTGGTCGTAAAAAATCTCTGTGCAGGGACCACACGGGCCGGTGTCTCCCATCATCCAAAAATTGTCCGACAAATACCGCGCGCCTTTGTTGTCTCCAATTTTGATAATGCGATTTTCTGGCACGCCAATATCATCGCGCCAAATAGAATAAGCTTCATCGTCTTCGGCATAAACGGTGACGGTTAATTTTTCTTTGGGGAGTTTAAAAATATCGGTGAGCAATTCCCACGCAAAAAGAATGGCATCTTTTTTAAAATAATCGCCAAAGGAAAAATTGCCCATCATTTCAAAAAAGGTGTGGTGCCGCGCGGTGTAGCCCACATTTTCCAAATCATTGTGTTTGCCGCCGGCTCTCACACATTTTTGCGCGGTGGTGGCACGCGTATAAGAACGTTTATCAAACCCCAAAAAAACATCTTTGAATTGATTCATCCCCGCATTGGTAAAAAGCAAGGTTGGGTCGTTTTCTGGCACAAGGGAAGAAGAATGCACCACGCGGTGCCCTTTTTTGGCGAAAAAATCTAAAAATGTTTGGCGAATGGCGGCGCTTTTCATCGCTTTTCTCTATAAAAAAAAGCGACATTTTAATGCGATTCGGCTATGCTTTTGCTTTTTTCGCCTTTAAAAAATTATGAAAATCATAGACGGCAAAGCCTGCGCAGAACACTGCCGCAACGCTTTAAAAGCACGCGTTGAAAACTTAAAAGCCCGCAAAATTACGCCCGGCTTGGCAGTTATTTTGGTGGGCAACAACCCTGCCTCACAGGTTTATGTGAAAAACAAAATCATCGCTTGCGAAAAATTAGGCATTTTTTCGCAAAAAATCGCCTTAAAAGAAGAAACAAATGAAGCCGAACTTCTATCGCATATTCACCAACTCAACCAAAACCCCAACATTCACGGCATTTTGGTGCAGTTGCCCTTGCCCCAACAAATCAGTGAAGAAGCCATTTTAAAAGCCATTGCGCCGCAAAAAGATGTGGATGGTTTTCACGCACAAAATTTGGGCGCTTTGGTGCAAAACGCGCAAGCTTTGGTTGCTTGCACGCCCAAAGGCATTGTGCGCTTATTAGACGAAGAAAAAATTGAAACTGAGAGCAAACACGCGGTAATCATCGGGCGCTCCACCATTGTGGGCAAACCCTTGGCGCTGCTTTTAATCAACCGCGGGGCAACCGTCACCGTTTGCCATTCCAAAACCAAAAATTTAGCCGCGCACACCCAAAACGCCGATATTTTAATTGTTGCCATTGGCCGCGCCAATTTTGTTACACAAGAAATGGTCAAAGCAGGCGCCGTTGTAATTGATGTGGGAATCAATCGTTTACCAAACGGCAAATTGGCTGGCGATGTGGATTTTGAATCGGTAAAAAACAAAGCCGCCGCAATTACGCCGGTGCCCGGCGGCGTGGGCCCGATGACCATTGCAATGTTGATGGAAAACACGGTGTTTGCCGCCGAAAATTTGGAAAATGCGAAAACCCAAATGGAGGAATCCAAACTCTTGCAAAATTCCTTCAACGCCTTTGCATTAAAAGGTTTATTTGGGCGCTAGTTTAAAAAATCAGCGCTTCCACGGTGAACCGATTATTTTTTTCAAAAAAACAATCGGTTGACCGTGGATTTTTTAAAAAAATGGATTGCATCGCTTTTTACGACTCGCCGCTTGGCAAAATCACAATGGCAAGCGATGGTGCGTTTTTAATTGGCTTGTGGTTTAACGGCGCGCGCTATTTTGCAGAATCGCTTTTTGCCGAACATCAAGAAAAAAACTGCCCGATTTTTGATGAAACACGCCGTTGGCTAGACCTTTATTTCAGCGGAATTTGCCCGCATTTCACCCCGCCACTTTTAATGCGCACCACGGCTTTTCGCCAACAAGTTTGGGAGATTTTGCTTCAAATTCCCTTTGGCAAAACAAGTAGCTATGGCGAAATTGCAAAACAAATTGCTGCCCAACATTCCACCAAAAACAAAAGCGTCAAAAAAATCTGCGCCCAAGCCGTGGGCAATGCCGTGGCACACAATGCCATTTCGCTGATTATTCCTTGCCACCGTGTGATTGGCAAAAACGGCAATCTCACAGGCTTTGCCGCTGGAATAGACAAAAAACAAAAACTTTTGGCATTAGAAAAAAACCACAACGCTTTTATGCCAAAAAACAATGATTTTCCACGGTGAACCGCTATTTTTTTTGAAAATTATTTAATGTTTACCGTGGATTTTTAAAATTTAATTGCGGTCGTGCGCAATTTCCAAAAACACGCGGTCGGATTCATCCCAATGCGGAAGTTCGCTTGCCAAATCCCGCAAATCTTGCGCTTGTTTGGGGTTTAAACCATCTTCTGGCAACAAACCTTCGTGTTTTTGAAAACCCAAATTGCCGGGCACGTTTTTGGGTAGTTGCCAATAGTCACCATAAAAACCGCGCAAGGCAAAGTCAATGTTGCGCGGGCAGGAAAATTCCACGCCTTCAAATGTGATTTTGGATAATGGAAAAATTTTGTTATAAGGAATGCAATAACGCAAATCATCCACATCGCCCCAAAGTGGCAAAACCAAATAACCGTTTTCCAAGGGCGGGCGGTTTTCCAAAATTTCGCGGTTGAAGTAGCCAACCAATTCTTCTTCATCAAAACTTTCAGGCACGCAATCCCATTTTTCGCGCCCGCGTTCATCACAACGCGCTTGGTGTTTTAATTGTGAAAAAGCGTAACGTTTGCCCATTTTGCGCGATATTTTTTCCAACTTTTCGCCCGTTGGCACTTCAACGGTGTCGCCTTGTGAAAATGGGAAAATGTCCAAATTCAAGCGCGTGTCGCCATAATAAATTTGAAAAAATTTAAAATTAAAAAACCACTGCTCTTCTTTGCGCCACAAATGGATGATTTTTTTCAAGCGCTCGTAATCGCGGCGCAACATTGCAATGTCCAAATCATCATCCCAAGGCACAAAACCACCGTGGCGCACGGCACCCAACAATGTGCCAAAACTCAACCAATAAGGAATTTCGTATTTGTCCAAAAAATCGGTAAAGCGTTTTAACAACGCCACGCTTGCCATTTGGTGCAAGCGCAAATCGCCTGTTGCGCGGGGCAAATTTTTGGTTTGGGCAGCTTCGGTGATTTTGATTAAACCTGCCAGATAATCCGCGTTGGTTTGCAAAATGCGCACATTTTCTTGCCAAACCAAATCGCCACGCAGGCGTTTTATAAGGCTTTTAAGACGAGGGATTAGACTCTCTCTCTCTCTCTCTCTCTGCATAATTCGTGCCACTTTCTTAAAACATTGTTTTTTTTTACACTTTTTTCTGCGGTGAACCGATTATTTTTTTAAAAAAAAGAAAACGTTGACCGTGGATTTTTGGAATATTGTGGCGGAGAGAGGGGGATTCGAACCCCCGTCAGGGTATTACCCTGAACACGCTTTCCAGGCGTGCGACTTAAACCACTCATCCATCTCTCCGTGGAAAAGTTCGCCATTGTAGCAGTTTTGTAAAATCGCGCAATTGTGTGTTTTTCGCCCAAAAAGAAAACGAAGAGTCATCCTTTTCAAAAAACGTTTAAAATCGCTTTTTTAAAAAAACAAGGCAAAACGCTATGTTGAAACGCACAAGCTTAAACGCCACGCACCGCGCGGCGGGCGCGCAAATGGTGGATTTTGGCGGATGGGAAATGCCGCTTAATTACGGCTCACAAATTGCCGAACACCACGCCGTGCGGCAACACGCCGGCGTTTTTGACGTATCCCATATGGCAGCGCTTGATATTGCAGGCGCTGACACCTTGCCTTTTTTGCGCCAACTGCTCGCCAATGATGTGAAAAAATTAGTTGCGCAAAAAGCGCTTTATTCCTTGCTTTTAAATGAATCGGGCGGGGTTGTGGATGATTTAATTGCTTATTTAATCGCCCCCGATTTTGCACGGCTGATTTTAAATGCCGCCTGCGCAGAAAAAGACATTGCGCACATCACGCAATACGCTGAAAAATGGGCGCTGGATGTGCATTTTAACCGCCGCAGTGATTTGTCGCTCTTGGCGTTGCAAGGTCCAAAATCTTTAAAAATATTCGCTCAAAGTTTTAAAGAATTAGATATTACCGATTTAAAACCCTTTACCTGCCGCGTTTTTCCCAAAGCCTTTATTGCCTACACGGGCTACACGGGGGAAGCAGGCGTGGAATGTTTGATTCCCAACGAATCAAGCCTTCATTTTTGGCAAACTTTTATTAAAAACGGCGCCACACCTTGTGGTTTGGGCGCGCGCGATACGTTAAGATTAGAAGCTGGTATGCCGCTTTACGGCCACGAAATGGATGAAAAAACAAACCCTTATGAAGCTGGCTTGGGTTGGACCATTGATTTAAAAGACGAGCAACGCCAATTTGTGGGCAAAACTGCCCTGTTGGAAAAAAAACCAACTTTTCAAACATTAGGCATTGTTTTAAAAGAAAAAGGCGTGTTGCGCAGCGGCTACAAAATTGAAACCAAATCGGGCGAAGGGTTCATCACCAGCGGCACGTTTTCGCCTTCCATGCAGTGCGCCATTGCCTTGGCACGCTTGCCTTTGAAAGTGAAAACGGGCGATTTGGTATCGGTGATTATCAGAAATAAAAAATCCCCCGCCCTAGTTGTTCAACCGCCATTTGTTAGAAATGGCAAGGTTTTGGTTGCTTAAAATTTATTTTGGTTTACCGTGGATTTTTGTTTTTTTTGAAAGGTTTTTGTATGTCGTCTACCCCC
>ULYQ01014932.1_pt1 | contig 31253 bp, 49 predicted proteins | sample 1962271 | NCBI WGS metagenome assembly ULYQ01 (sample SAMEA4835865, study PRJEB28245) | human gut metagenome | biome: gut microbiome; material: fecal sample | place: Denmark | collected 2008
TGCCAGTGTAGGCAATACGTCTTGTCTGCGTCTTGCGACCTATAAGTACGGCATCAGTCAGTCCGTACTTGTCGTTGAACATAATCTTCTTCATTTTTTTAAATCTTTAGATTTGCGTCCAAGCCCAGTGCCCAAAGGATATGCTGTAGCTCGTGAACGTACTTTATCCTATGTAGAGTGTCACCTTTAAGAGTGACATCTACACATTCACTATTAGGAGTGCAGATAACTTCGATGTTGTGACCATAAATGTATGACACCAGTTTATCTCGCTCCCATCCGTTCTTTTCGAGGATTTCGGGAGTAAGAGGAGTAGGTAAGAGACTTTCACAAGACATGTAAGCGTTTACCTCTTCTGTGATTTTCTTTTCGTCTATCATATTATAACTAACTAATGTGAAACTTGTTTTTATCTGCGTAATATGTAATTGATGAGAGCATCATTTTTGGGCACTCTACTGCGAGATTGCCGTGCTTGTTTATCAGCTTCCGCATCAAGTCAACTATTTCGCTCGCTTTAAGCGGTATGTCACACAGACATGTTGGAGTGAAGAATTCTCGTTCGGCATCGTAGATAACATCTGTAATGTCTGTGCTTTCAAGTTCGACAGTCTTGTTGCCATATTGGGCTATCATCCGTTGCAAGCTGTCAATGAAGTCTTCGGCATGGACTGAAGGCTCGTATTCGATTAGCATAGGGCGCTTAGGGCCATGTTGCTCTTCCAACATTTTTATGTATACTTCCTGCTTGCTAATAAGCTTAACAGCATCGTTAAAATGCTCCATAAGACGGTCGTAAGCACTCAGTCTGCCAACTTTAAAGAAAGTATAGAAGAGTGCTATGGTGATAGAGAGGCTGGCGATGATTTTCAATATTTCTATTATCATAACTTAGAATTTTTCTCTGATTTTATGATATTGTTCAACAAATGTCTTTTCCGTGACCCATTCGCTGTATCGTGTGCGGTAGTAGGTCTTGGGCTTGCCTGATACCAGTCCGTTCTTGTCGCGAGGAGTGTTGACGCTCTTGTATATCTTCGGGACGATGTCGGTGGACTGGTATGCCGTGACGTATTCGTCCTCGAAGGCTATGTGTGCGGTCTCACGGAACTTGACGTTTTCGAGAGAGAAGGGGCAGCTCATTCGCTACCTCCTTCCGTGTAGGGGTCGGCTGTGCCGAGGAGGTGGGCGGTGTGCTCGTTGTAGGGGATGCAGTAACGATAAGAGCCGCCCATACAAACATAAGGATAGTCTTTATCCTCTTCATAGTAAAGCGAGAAATAGTTAGCAATCCACATCTGTTCTTTACTATCCCTTATCAATACTTTGTCGAACGGCTTGAACGGACATTCGGGCTTTACAGGCTCTACTTGCAGGGTCTCGGGGTTGTACTTGCCTTTAAGTATTCTCTCTACCTTTTCAATGAACTGCTTGCGCTCCTTCTCTGTTGCTTTTCGGAAAAGAAGTGTTGTACAAACTTCTTCTTCACCTGTATTATTATCACAATACAGATTGACGGTAGTGTTGAACTCTGTGTAAGTATCATTTACCCAGCCATCAAAGACAGCAGCCATACCACCCCCTTTTTTTATCACTATGTCCCCTCGCTTAAAAAACTTCGTCCAGTCGCGCATTTCAGAGGAGGGGAAGAGGACACATTCCGAATTAGGGTATGATGTATAATGACCTTCTTCAGTGAATGATGTTTTTATACCATCGAGCTTATATACTATAATACAACATTTCTCATCTATACCTAATGTAACTTCTCCAAATAAAGGAGTGTATAACTTTGTTCCTTTTGGGCAGTCCTTCAATATATCTGCTATATTAATCTTGTTTTCCATTGTTGTAATTTTTATTGTAACGCATTTCCAGGAATTCTATCTTCTCTTGGAGGTATTTCATAGTCTCCTTGAGGTAGGCTATTCTGTAAGTCTCGGCATATTCTGACACATTGACGGTAATCTTGAACACGTCAGACGTGGCGAGGTTACGGATGTGCCGTTGGTCTTTCTTCTGAACTTCTGTTTAATTGTCTTCTTATTCATAGTTGTATGTTTTTAGTTGCGCAGGATATGTACTTTGACGAGCTTGTGTACTGCCCGAGGCTGCGACTTGTGGAAGTCTTCTATAAAGCGACGTTCGAGGTCGTCGTGAAAGATTGGTCGGTCGGACTTGGGGATAAGAATCTCAGCGCGTACACGCTGACCGTTGTCGAACGTGAGGATTGCTGTGCGCTGCTCACGAGGCATAAATGGATTGTGAATCATTTTGCGCTCCTTTCTGCTTCGACAGCACATGAGAGCTGTTCTACTTGCTGCTGTAGCTCCATCTGCGCCTTGTTCGCCTTGTCGCGTTCGGCTCTCGCTTCCGCAATGCACACGTTGCTCACTGACGTTGCCACTATCAGCACAGCGCCTATGCACACCCATGGCAGCCGATGCACAAAATCGTTTACTTCACGGCACACACCCTTTACAAATGCCCATCCGTACTTCATTGCGTAGACGCCTGCCTCTCTGGTCGTAGCGTTGTCTACAAAGTCAATTGTTGTTGTCTTCATTGTTAATCCTCCAATTTCATTATGTCTTGAAACTCATAATACAATATTCGTTTTCTTGCTGATCGTGTGCCATCATTTTTGGGTGGATTCACGTAAATGGTGAAATGCCCATTCGGTGTTATACCGTTCAGCAATGTAGGACATATATCATGTATCCAAAACACCTCTTTTGTTTTGGTGTTAATACACTTATCATCTTTCTTGTATGGTAGGCTTTTGATGTCTTCATTTACAAGTCTTATAATGTTCTCGTTGATAATGTTTCTATCAGCAAGTAAGCCGATAATCTTGTTGTTCATATTCTAAAATAAAAAGCGTTAATAACTTGATTCGTACTCAGATCAGAATTGTATCAATCGTTTGGGTCGTACTCGTCATCTTCCTCGTACTCCTCATCATTGCCGTCATCGTAGCAGTAAGGGTCGTTATCGCCATAATAACCACCGTTGGCGTAGAATGCTTTCCAGTCTATCATAGTAATTCAAATTGCCAAATGGTACATTCTACTGCAGCTCTACTAACTCCTGTGCATACATTCTTTATAGTAGCGTTTACATCGCCACGGACAAAGATTTTTTTATCTCTTACAAGACGCTTATCTGAAGAACATTCTCCTTTTTTCTTGCAATAGATTACCAAGGACTTGTCTAATCCGTTCTTATCAATACCTCTTTTTACATCGACTGGGAACGTGACTTCTTTTTTGTTATCGGCTGAAATGCCCACCTTAGCATCCTCTGTTATTGTTCCTATAAATTCAAGTGCTATCATGTTTAGGTCTAATGAAATATTATTATTACGAATATCATTTCTACAACGAACAGTACAGTGTATACCATACCCCAAACTGTATCTTTGTCTTTCATATGCTTGTCCTCCAAAATTTAAGTATTTCCAAACCAGTATAAAACTTTCTTTTAGTTGCCTTGCGAATACCACATTTTAACAAACCAGCTTTCGTGTAGTTCAATATTGAGTTTCTATGCACACCCAATATCCTGGCAGCCTCTCCAATACTATAACGAGAGGATGCATTTACTATAGGTTCTATTGGTGTTATCATTTTAATCTTCGCTTTCGAATTTTGAAATTTCTTTTTCAACGACATTAATTTCTTGAAAGAAAGAAACCAATGAATCTCTAATACTTGTCAGTAAAGCGTTGTCGGCAATAAGATTGCCAAGCTCTTTATAGAAGTTGGCTTCACTACCAATTTCGTTTCCTGCGAGTAGTTCAAAACTGCCGGTTGTTCTAACATTGGTCGCGAAAGACTCCTCACCATGTCTTCTCTTTGACATCCATACCAAATCCAAAACCTTGTGTTTGTCTCCTCCAAGACTAATGGTAGTTCCTGCTCCGGCAAACAGAATATCAACTGACTCAACTTTCCAATTGGTTTTATACATAATGGATGATATTTTCTTCGAATAACTATCAAATATAACATCCATTTTATTCTTTAATTCTTTCATTTTTATGTTTTTTGTTTCTTCCATAATCCTTAATTTTTAATTGGTTCAACTTATTGGGAGGGTCAGGTTAATCAAATGTACCTCCCATCTTTCTATATGCAAAGGTACTAATAAATCCGCATATATACAAATATACTAATAGATATTTTAGTTAAATATACTAAATCTATAGATATTAACCAGTATTTATTTTCTAACTTTGCAAGAAAAGACATGATAAATATTGAAGAATTATTTTCTCTTACTGATGTTTCTGAAATCATTGGTAAATTAAAGGAACGGTCTATTTATGTTCCTAGTTGGAGTAAGCTCATAATCGAATATGAACCTAGTCTACACGAAATAGTCGAGGATAAAACTGGCCGGCGAGACAAAATCTTACCTGGTGGTATCGTCGAAAAGGCAGCGCGTATTCCTATCGGTCTCGAAAAACTTCTGACGCGCCGTATATCTGAATTTACGGTATCTATACCAGTAAAAAGAATATATTCTTACGACAAGAACGACGGCACTCTTAAATCTATAGCAAAGGCTATAGAAAAAATCTACACTAATGCACATATTGATGCAGAGAACATGAAACGTGCCAAGTGCTATTATGCATCTTGCGAAATGTTCACATTATGGTACACGCAGCGAAAAAAGAACAATCTATATGGGTTTGAAAGTGAATACAAACTCAAATGCCGTACATTCTCACCTATGGATGGGGTGCATATTTACCCTTTGTTCGATGAATACGAGGATTTGCTCGCCTTGTCTTTTGAATACGATAAGAAAGTTGCTGATACCACTATTACTTTCTTTGAAACATTCACATCTACACATCATTATAAATGGAACTCGTCTTCTGAAGATAATACAAACGGATGGCAGCTTGTAACAAGTGACGAGATAAGCATTGAAAAAATACCAGCTATATACTGGTATCGACATGAGCCATGTTGGGAGGGATTAAAGCCAATTCGTGAAAATATTGAGTATACAATATCTCGAAACAGTGATGTTATTGCTTATAACTCTGCACCAATATTAAAAGTTGCCGGTGCTATTGTAGGAGAGGAACACAAGGGCGAAACACGACGAGTTTACAGAGTTATGGAGAACGGTGATGTAAGCTATGTTTCATGGCAACAGGCTATAGATGCCCTGAAATATCATGTAGACACTCTCATTAAGCTGTACTTCATGCTATCACAAATGCCAGATATTTCTTTTGAGAATATGAAATCACTCGGAAATATAGGCTACGACTCGCGCAAGACACTTCTAATGGATGCTCACCTCAAAATAGGAGAAGAAGCTGGTAAGTGGACGGAAGGCTTCGAGAGAGAAGCAAACGTAATAAAGGCATTCCTTGCAAAGATGAACACAAGTTGGGCTGATCGCTTGGATGAAATTTCCATTGAGCATGTTATCACTCCTTTCATACAGGAGGATGAAGCCGCTGAGATTGAGAAATGGATGAAGGCAGATGGCAATAAGCCAATCATCAGCCACAAGGAAGCCATACGACGTGCTAACCTTACAGACAATGCAGACGAAACATTTGAGGAGATTCAAAAAGAAGAACAAGCAGAGAGTGAAAGGTCTGCTCAATCAATGCCTAACTTATTTTCAGAATAATGAGAAAGAAGCAAGAAGTTATAATAAAACGCTTTTGTAGAGATTGTGCTCATGCTCGTGACTTTCACAGCATGAGCCTTCTTAATGAGCCTATACTATGTAAATGTGACTTCCAACGATATAGTATGTTGCTGAACCACGATTTCTGTGAACATTTCAAAAATAAAACGTGATGGCAAATATAAAAACACCTAATCAGAAAAAGGCATACAAAGATCTATCCAAGAGATTGAACCAATACACAAAGAAGGTGTTGGCTATATACACTATGCTTGCAAAGGAAGCCGCCAGCATTGCTTTATCTGAAGGATATGACGGGAACGATGAATTCTTATTTGCCAACTATCCTAAGACAAAGCGTAAGATAAAATCTCTGCTTGACTTCTTTTACCAAAATATGAAGGCCCTTGTATATAGCGGTATTTCTGACGAATGGGAGAACAGTAACACTCTTCAAGACTTACTAGTGCGGCGTGTCATGAAAGCATACACGAAACGTATAGGGCAGAAGCGCGTCACGGAATACTATGAGAAGAATAATGCTGCAAAAGAAGCATTCAAGCATCGCACGATAAATGGTTTGAACCTGTCACAGCGTATATGGAATCAGCAAGAAGATGTAAAGAAGTCGTTGGAACGTGCGTTATCTACTGGCATAGAGAAAGGCATGAGCGCAGTAAAACTAAGCAAGCGTGTCAGTAAATATCTCAATGATTATCCATCACTCGCCAAAGACTATAAGAAAAAGTACGGTAAGGCTGTAGACGTGTCAGGATGTGAATATCGCAGTGTTCGCCTTGCCCGCAACGAGATAAACATGTCTTACCGCGCTGCAGAACAGGCGCGTTGGCGTAATCTTGATTTTGTCAAAGGGATTGAGATTAAGACAAGTGGAAGTCACCCCAAAGAAGATATGTGTGACATCCTTGCCGGGAAGTACCCTGCTACATTTAATTGGTATGGATGGCATGTGAATTGTATGTGCTACGCTATACCAATTATTATGAGTGAAGAAGAGTATTGGAGCGGCAAGCAACCGACTAACACAATGCCTGGGAACTTCGATGGATGGATGCGGCAAAATAGTAATAAAGTCAATAAATCATCATACATAATACGATATGCAGAAGAATTAAAGAAAGAAAGTCTTGTGAATCTCAGTGCTCCTAAAGTAAACAAGAAAAAATCAGAATTAAAAGAATTCATAAAAAAAACTGTTGCCAATAAGTTCAAAGAAGTAAAGATTGAAACTGGTGATACGGCGAGGAGATTATATCTAAGCAACAATGGTGAAGAATATGTTGTTGGTAAAACCTTTCTCACTGAAACCATGGCCAAGAACATAAGGAATAGTAAACTTAGTGAAACATTGCAAGTCGCATCTGAAGTAAACGAATGGTTCCAGGATGCAAAATTTGAAAGGATAGAAAATGGTGAGCACCATGATTTCAAGTTCAAGGTTTTTTCAGCTACATATAAAGGGAAGAAAATTGAATGCAAGGTTAAGCTCACAAAAGAGAATATTCTTTATACTATGAGATTCATAGAATAAAAGATGAAATAAAGGAAGGGACTGGAAATCCCCCCGAAGTCTGCATCTTACGACCGACGTGTGAGGGGCCCATCCAATCCCTTTTTATATTGAGTCATCTTTACCGCTGTAAAGGTACGCAAAAACTTTTAATTAGCACTATAATCTTCTATGAATTTTAATTGGTTTAAAAAGCTCAACTGTTCTTTACTATATGAATCGCCTCAAATATTTTCATACCTGCTGCATCAAGCCCTACGATGTTACCATCGTTCGACTCGTTCATTTCATTGTATATCTTCATTGCTCCTCTAAGGGCTGCTAATAATTCTTCTTTCATGACTTTGGAGTTTTAATGGTTAGAAGCTTGCTTTTAATCCTGCTTTTCTGTAGGCTTGCATTATAACTTGGCTTACACGCTCTTGAATAGATGAAGAAATGTCAAGAATGTCGCCAATCATAATCATTGCAGGAAGGTGATCTGTTTTTGTGATTGTAGTTGTTTGCTCGACAAGCGTCTTCAAACAGTCGAGGTCGGACTTGATTTCCTCAATATCCAACATGTACTTCTTGGACTTCTTTCTTGGTACAGGTTCGGTAACAATTATTCCACGTCTCTGCAGGTTGTGAAGCCACTTACGTCCTTTCTCTGTCCATAGTAGCATTGAGAAAGACTTGCCTTTCTTTACTCCTGTCTTGGTAACAGTAAGACCATTACTTGCGAACTTACTTGCCATTACCCATGCATCATTTGTCTTGTAGATAATACCGGCAGTCTTCAGCTCCGCATTAAGGGCTGCAGCACTCTTTGCGCCCAACAGCTTTGCCATTTCCGTAGCGTTGTAGTACTTGCCGTTAGCATTGAGTACTTCCTCTGCATAGCGTGCGCTGTCAATCACATCGTCTACCGTCTGCACTGGCAGGAACTCTCTTTTTTGGTTCTCTACTTCCAACTGGAGTTGTTCTACCCACTCCTTGGTTTCCTTGACTTGAGCCATCCAGCTTTCGTCTTTCTGAAGCTCCTTGGCTCTTTCTGTTAATTGTTTTCTTGGTGCCATAACTCTTTCTCCTTACTTATGGTTTACCTGAGCTCATTTAATAAAGTAGGCAGCCGCTCATTACGCCTTGGTTGGAGAAAGAGCTACCAATAGCTGGTAGGTGGCGTAAATCACGACTGCCCATAATTATGGCTGTACTGTAAAAATATCAATATGTCTGAGCTTAACGCGCTCAACGGCTATTAAGATAGCTCCTTCTCCATATACAAAGGTACTAATTTTTTCGCAATCCACCAAATTTTAGGCAAGAAAACTAAAATTATTTCTCTGTATATGAGCGTGTTAGAACGTGTCTACCACGAACTTTATTATCTTATCTTTACGGATGGCTATCTTCTCTTTGTCCCATGTCCTATCCGTTTCTGTCATGTCTCGAACCTCTTGCTGTTGCAGCAGTTGAGTGTATGTCTTGCGCTTATCCTCAAACGGAATATTGCCGATAGAGATATTGTGCTGTGCCGACAGAAGAAGATAATTACCAAGCGAATCCAAATACGACTGTTGGAAATCTTCGTCATACTTACAATACCCACTCTCAGGATTTTCTGTCTGTGGAGCAATGTGTTCCAGTTGCGGCTTAATTACTGCATCAAAGCGTAGCAATGGATAGCCCGGCTTTCCTTCCTCTATCAAATGGTTCTCATACTCCCAAAGTATCATCTTGATAACGTCACGATTCAGCCATCCATGCAACGCACGATTGAACTCAGTGTTGTTCCAATAGCCCCAAAATCCACCATCTTGAACTTTCATCCATTCTATGCGGTCAATAATGGGCTGCACATCACCCGCAAAGTTTTGGAATACTTCACTCAACCTCCATGTGAGTATGGCACGTGTGCCTACCACACGATTGCGCATAAAGATTGAAACCATAGCTTTTGCCAGTCGCTTGAAGTCTGCTTCAGGAACATTGTATTTGTATGCCTTTACGATGAATGGCATCATAAGTGCTGGTACGCTAACCACATACAATACATGGATGTCAAAGTCATATTTCTCTTTTTCAAGGAATGCAGCAATGAACTCGAAACTCATAACAAGCGAGTGTGTAAAATCACGGATAAACACTATTCTTGTGTCTTTCTCCAATTCGGAGTATATCTTCTGCACGGCATTCTTCTCGCCAAGAGAATTGAAGAACACTCTCAATGTGTAAATGAGTACATCATCCTCCTTAACCTTATCCTCTATGATGGAAACGTACTTGTATACTTCCTCAAAGCGATTCTTTATCTCACTGACAAGTTCATGTTTTTCTTCCTCATCAGAAGCGTAAAGATGGATATTGTACAGGAATTGGGCCTTTATTATTTCCAAATCAGACGGTTTCTTTCCACGATTATTTTGGAATATGAACATTTGTATGGCTTCCGCCTCGTCATTAACCGTATGGGTAGTGCATGAAGCGTTGACAACAGCACTCATTAACTCACTAAGCGTAGCTTCGTCCATGTCCGACATTATTCTGCAGAAGTAGTCATAAGCTGCTACTATGCGTTTTTGTGACTCTGTGGTAAGACCGTTTGTGTCGTTCTTTATTTGGTTGATTACATAGTCCTTGAACAGTTGGCTATCGTAGTCAACAGTCGAGAAACGGTAAGTCTGACCAACCTTTATCATTGCGCCATATGTGAAGAGTTCTTCCTCACTTAATTGTCTGCAAACTTTTATGCGAGCATAAAGAGCGGATATGAATATTGTTATTGTGGTCAATCTTTGCTGACCGTCAATAATAGCATAGTTCTTATTACCCTTGTCTTCAAACAGAAAATGTCCGAAATAGTACTTTGAAGATGATCTACTACTGATGTAATCCTGTAGGTCTATGATAAACTGACTTACCTGCTCAATGTCCCATGCATAGGCTCTTTGGTATGCCGGAACAAAGATTGTGTTGCCCGACAGCATTTGACTGATACTTGTAGATGCGTCCATTTATATAATTTTGTTATAATCTCGGCTCTTTGTTACTTCTTGAAATAGCCAGAGTGATATAGATATACTATGCAAGCACGTACAACCCATGAAAATCCAAGCATTCCTACAGATGCTATTAGACTCATTATAGCTGTCATAAGCGTTGGTAGTGTTGATGCAAATGACGAATATTCGTCTGGCAATACGACAAACAGTATGACTATAATAGACAATAATGAAAGGACTATACCAAGTTTCGCTATTCGGCTTATCCAATCCGCTACTTCTACATTGTCGTCAACAGATGGTTTTTGGTTACTTGTCTCTACCTTAATGTCTCCTGACGGTAACATGCCTCCAGGCATATATTGATTATTTCCCATTATGATGCGCCCGTCATGCCGTTAGCCCAGCTTTAGTTAGTACTTTAATACTAACGCATCAAGTCAGAAATTATTATGTTAAACCAATTATTTTTCTAAACGACATTGAAATCAACACCATCATAGTCTCCATCATCAAGCACGATTTCACTATTTCGGTACATACGTTTTACCTCTTCCAAGGCATCGTGTGAAGATTCTGCATTTATCTCGACGATGCGGCTGAGTGTTTCCTTGATGTATATTTTGTATCTATCCATATTTGTTGTTTGTTAAATGTACTTGTCTAATACGTTTTCAAGCTCGTTTCTATTGTATTCGGGAAAATTTTCACACACTGTGTCTACTGCCCACATATAAGAGTTCTCTCCGTCGTTGAATAGAATCCAGAAACATTCCGTATACTTGTCAAAATTTCGTTGAATGTGATTTGTCTTGTACCATTCCATTGCTTCCGCATAGGCAACTTCAAGCTCTTCGCGTGTTACTTTTTGGTAGTTTTCAAATTCTATCATAATCTTCGCTTTATCTCGTACAACAATATTGCTATTTGTTCTTTTGCCAAATACATTTCTTCTAAGATGTCCTTTATATGGTATGGTGCTCCGTTTGCTCCATGCCCATCTTTTCCTATCCATAATGAGGTTTCATAATCCACATCAAAGTTCTTTAGGTATTTCTCTAATTGAATAACAAATGATCGCAATTTTCTTTCTTCACATTGTATGGAAAACACAAAATCATTAGTTCCTATCATTTGTTCAAATTCAAAATTCCCATTATCAATGGAAACTTTCCAACCACATAAATTAGCTATATTTTCTATTGTTTCATTCATAGTCTCTAATATTTAGCATTACAGGAAAACGTGGAACCATTGCATCGGTATATCCTTGATGCTGTATTGTAGCCTTCTTTCCTATTAACTTGTTTCTTTCATTAAGATACTTGGCCCGAAGTTCCTTGGAACCTGTAGGACGTGCGCAGAAGTTGAAGTTTTCCGCTTTAAGCAAGAATATAGCCGTACCCGCATCATTACCTCCGGCTTCTAATACATCAACAACCTCAAACTCTGTTGTGTCAAACACTTTTAATTTCATTAGGTCATTGCTGCGTCCTTCTATATACCCGTGTCCTATGTTACGGATTATCGCCCCTTCATATCCTTGTTTTACGAACTTATCATGCAATTCTTTTATTTGTTCTTCTGAATGGCACATATATGTCATTGAGCGGTATACTGGCCATATAGTTTTATCTGCCGGTATCTCACATTGAAGGTTGATGAAGCGCATTTCAAATCCTTGCTCTTTAACAGGCTTATCGTATACAACCATTTTGAGCTTAGCTGTAAGTTCTGTTTTGCATTTTACTGCAGAACAAATTTGCTGGAATGTAAGTTCATTGTGGTTGTATATTTCACCGTCTAAAGGCAGAAGACTACGGTGATGTTCAGCCCATTCTTTTATTTGAGGAACGTCGTATTCTTTCCCTCCTCTTGACATTAAACGTATAAATCCATCATTATCTTCATACAAAAGACATCTGACACCATCATACTTCGGTTGAACAAAGCACGGGAATTTAACCTGTGCTTTGTCGTATTTAGTTGCGAGCATCGGCTTCATAACCAATCCTCCTCTTCTTCATTGCCGTAATCACTAAATCCTTGATTTGGATCTGCTGTTGGCATGTCGTCTATGTATTCGCCACTCTCTGTTATTGATGGCCATTTAATATTAGGGTTGTCACCATACGGATATTTACCGTTTCCGAATGCTAGTCCAATCCCTATTTGCCGAATGTCTTCTGTCACATTGTCTGTGATGACCTTGTGGCCATCAGGACAAGTTATCTCGCCGCTATTGTCGTTATAATCCTTGTATGAATAGCCATTCATTTCAGCAAGCAATTCATAAAAATCCTTACCTCCGAACACTCCGTAGCCCTCATAGCAGTTCTCCTTCCACTTGTTACCTTTGTCGTCAACAAGGTAAACAGTATGTTCCTCGCCATTCACAATCCGATGGTGCGTGTCCATCGTAAACCAGCTGAACTGTCCCATAGTCTAATCCTCCGTACAGTCTAATAAGATTTCGTCTTCAAACGCTCCCTTGAATGCATCTATGATATCTTCAGTGTAACCAATTATGCCATTCCACTGAAGATATTTGTCGAACAGTTCATATGCATCCATATCGTTCACTCTCGCTTCTTTATACTCAGCCTCTTCAATGAGGTATTTTTTTAATTCTTCCTTTGTCATAGTCATTTGATTTTATCTTGGTCACAAAACAATACGTTACCTACTATATAGTCTTTAATGCCGGCTGCATTAATAAGTCGTGTTGCCTTAGCATTGTAAGGTAGGTTATTAAGTTTACCTTCCTCATTGCAAACAAGAAGTTTATCTTCGATATGAAGAACTTCAATATATCCGTCAACGAATTTATTTAATTCGTCAAGTGAGAAGTCAGTCCCATTTGCAGGATTTACTTTCTTTATGGAACCACTTGCCATAATTATTACTGATTGCATAGCTCGTACCCTTCTATTGTTGAATTGTATTTTATTTTACCCTCATATTGAAGCATCTGCATTGCAGTGTGAAAGTCAAACACGTTAAAACCAACCTTACATGCTTCCGCAATATAACGCTCTTCATTGTTACCGTTCTTGATAGCCTTAACTATTCTCATTTTGAATAAACTTACCTTGCTCATAATATTATTAATTATAGATTGAACAACCAGTGTTGATAATTCTCTTGGCATTGTTTATTGTAACTGCCTCAGTCTTGAAGTCAATAAGAACTGATACGAAACCATTTATATCCTCAAACCTTTGAATGATATGGTTTTTGTAAGTGATACATTTTGTTTCTGACATAATCTTTAATTATTTAATTGGTTCAACTTATTGGGAGGGTCAGGTTAATCAAATGTACCTCCCATCTTTCTATATGCAAAGGTACTAATAAATCTGTATATATACAAATATACTAATAGATATTTTAGTTAAATATACTAAATAAACTATTGTATATCAGTGGTTTACATTGTCTGCAATAGTTTCAACGAAAAAAAATAATAAGCCGCACGGAATAAATCCACACGGCTTTTGTATTACAGGAAATCTCTCATAATCTGTTCATCCGACATATTGTTTAGCCATTCTTCGCATTTCTCTATAACACCAGTTGCTGCATCTGGCGCATCATCATGAGCGTTATATCCCTCTTTGCGATAAGCTTTTAAATCATGCGCAAATTCTGGCCATCGCTGTTCCCAGTCAGAGGGGAAGACAAGTCGGTTATTTACTTCATTCGAACGTGTGAATATTCGTATCTGTTTGTTCTTAGACTGAGTAAACGTTACGAATCTTGTCTTACGGTTACCATACTCTTTTGTAAGGCGTTCTACGTTTCGAGCATATGAACGACCTCCGTTATTGCTTTCTACAAAGCAAATGTCTGTCTTGTTGCGTTTTAACATATTGGCTTGAGCTGGCTCTGTGAACTCCATTGGACGCTTTGTGTATAGCACATCTGTTACATAGTAGCCATCATCATGTGCGTCAAAGCATATAGAGCACAGGAAATCAAATCCAGTGTCTGCAGAGTCTGTATAGTTGCCAAGCATACGTGCTTTTCTTCTTTCTGGCAATGTATCGTACGTTCTGAAAGCATGATACATAAGTCCCTCCATAGGTGTAGGATTCTGCATATACTGTGTCTCGAATACGAACTCACTGGCGTGTTTGATTTTATAAAGTTCTTCTAGTGTGTGCTTGAACGGCCACAATGCGTGTTCTGTTCCATCATCGTCACGCTGTATGACAGGCAAAGAAACTACAGTCCAATCATTAGGCTCAATCTCTTGCAAATATCCACATAGGTCATGCTCATGCAATCGCTGCATAATTATGATAATTGGTGTCTTACGTGAGTTCACACGGTTTCTTATGGTAGTCTCAAATCGTCTGTTGATAGACTCTCTTACATTGTCAGACAAAGCATCATCTGGACGTAAAGGGTCGTCAATAACAATAGCACCCGAAAAATGATCCGGATTGAATTGTGCAGTAAATTCATCAATGTTTTTTATTTCATCTTCTGTCATTTCTGCTTGGCCGGCACCAAAACCAGTAATCTGTCCAAGCGTAGAAGTAGCGTATTCACCACCACCAGCTGTAGTACTCCACTTAGCACGTGTATTGTCGTTCTTTCTTATTTGTACTTCGGGAAAAAGTGTTTGAAAATAGGTAGATGTGATAGTGTCTTTTACTGCCATGGAATTTTCTTGAACCAAACTTCCTGAATATGATATATGCAGAAATTTTGATGCTGGATTTAATGCAAGTCCATAGGCTATAAACATTTGAGAACAAAGAAGCGTTTTACCATAACGTGGAGAAATGTTTATTATAAGCTTATTGGTTTTGCCTTTAATAACATCCATCAATGCATTGCATATAATCCTATGATGTTCACCTACAACATACTCTCTGCGAGCTGTGTAAGCGAACATCTTAGTGGTAAACTGCAATAGCGAAGACGCTAAAAGCTGTCTATGAAAAAAACGTTGTTTTTCAAAATCCATTTATATCTTTCAGTTCATTAATATCGTCCATAGATAGTTTTGGGAATTTGAATTCTTCGCCATCTTTACCTGTGACTTCCTGTATATGCTTGTCTGCAAGGCCATTCAAACGAGCAACTATATTACTGTCAAACTGGTGTATAAGCGCACCGTCAAGCTGTTGTGATGCAACAACATTTTCAATTTGCATTATGACTGGCTCAAAACCTTTGCGCTTCATATTACCTCGCTTGAAATCTGCCCATTTTTGAACTATTCCACAGAAAGCACAAAATCCATATAGAGTGTAAGCCCTTTGCATAACACGGACTTCTTGACGCATGGAATTACTTTGTTTACCATTTTCTCCTGCTATAGAATTGCTTCCTGTTTTGACTTGCCAAGGATTGTTCTCGACATCATCACAGTAAGCCACAAACTTATCCCAAAGTTCAGCGGCAGACTTTATTTTAAAAGGTCTGCCAACTGGATTTGGAATTCTATGTACAAACGATTTTGTATTCTTCTGTGATGTATCTTGCGTCATGATTTTTTAACCTTTACAAGTTTTCCACATTTGGAGCAATGGTATTCCCAGTATTCAGACGGTTTAGCCTGCATTCCCGTTTCCATTGCTCGGGCTTCTTGCTTAAACTTAGCGTCTTTCTGTTCCTCTGTCAGAACTACTTTCTTTTGTGCTTTCTGCGTAGGAGGTATAGACGCATCTGCTTTAGAGATTGTGTGCTGCGGTTTGGGTTTTTGATCCATACCAAGCATAGAGAGAATATTCTCATCAAAGCAATACTGCAACGATTGCGGAGCCTCCAAGTAAGACAACTCCTTTCGGAGTTTCTTTTCGTTCCAACGAGCGAACTCGGATGTCTTATTATCTGCAATGCGATATTGCTGTATCTGCTCATCAGTGAGATAGTCTGTGCGAATACAAGGAACTTTCTCAAAACCTAACTCGGTTGCCGCTTTGTACAGGGCATTACCTGCAACGATTACGTTGTCTTTATCAATGACGATAGGCTGTTGAAAACCGAATTCCTGCAAGGACTTCTTTATCATTTCAACTACACCGTCTGTTTTATGTGAGCCATTGTATGGTTTTACGTCACCAATAGCAAGCTCTATAATTTTATCGTTAATCTTTATTTCACCCATATTATTAGTCTTCTATATCAATGACTTCTATGTTGCCACAATACGGACAAACGACTTTCATAAAGTGCGTTCCGTCTTCACGTGTCTGCAATACAAACAGATTCTCTGCTGGGTCAAGTTCTTCATCAGAAGAACTACCTACGGACTCACCATTTTCACCTTCAGCATGGAATTCTTCTGGTTCTTCAGTACCATAATTCTCTTGGTCATAAGAGGTGTTCTCTGTATCTTCGTAATCATTCATAAAGCCTCCCATTTCTTCGGCTTGTGCGTTAATGGTCTTTATGTCGAAGTTCAACATATGGTCAATATCCTCAAAGAAGAAAGCCTGCATTTCTGTTGGGACTTCCATTTTTCGAAGTTCCTCCAGTAGCTCGTCTTCATCAAATTCTGACTTCTCGGCGAGTTTATTATCTGCTATACGGAATTTCTTTGCCTCTTCATCATTCATATTTGAATAAATGACAGGCACGTACTCCAAACCAAGTTGGAATGCAGCAACGTAACGAGTATGACCACAAATAATTACTCCTTTTTGGTCACAGATGATAGGCTTAATAAAGCCAAACTTATTGAAACTTTCCTTTACTGGTTCAATGGCATCCGTATTGTCTCGAGGATTGTCATAGTAAGGAAAAATATCTTTTAATTTTACTGACTGTATTTTCATTTCTTGTCTTTATTAATTTCTACACCACTACGAGCCACACGTTTTTCGTCAACGACTTTTTCGACTGCTGCGGAATACTTGTAGTTCTTAAATACTTTTGCAAAACCTGTAATGTACTTTAGCTTCACAAGTTCTTTCATTTCAAATCCAAGTTCTTCACATATCTTACGCTCCGGAACTCCATCACGCAACATATTGAAAAGAATGTTAGACATTCCGTCTACAGAGTGACTGCCACGAGCACGATTGTGTCTTACAGTTGATGCCATACGCTGATCAATATCCTTGTCAATAACGACTATTGGCAAACGACCGTGGCATCGTTCCGCTATGTCCTTGAACTTGCGTATAACGAGGTTTCGGTGGAATCCGTCTACAATTACATACTTCTTCAATTTCTCATCCCAAATGGTTACTATAGGCATTGTATAACCGTCCTCGCGCACCGATGTGTACAAGAGGCGCATTTCTTTGTCAGCTACGGAATTTGGGTTGTAGTTGTTTGCTACAATATCTTCCATGGGAATCCAAAGAACACGTTCTACTGGGTTTGCTTTCTCGGGAGAGAAGGAATAAAGTATCTCTCTTACTTGATTTAGAAAGGCAAATTTATCTGAAGCCTTATCATACTCTTGTTTTAATAACTCTTTCAAATCCATATCACTATTTCTTATTATGTTCTAACTCGGCTTTCTTAATGTCAGCATAATGGTCTGAGCAGAATTGGTGCATTGCTCTGTCAACATTCCGAAATCTACTTCCGACAAAATCTTCACAGACAATACATACAGCGCCGAAATATCCGACAAAATCTTCTATGTTTTTTCTTCCTGCATACCAATATCCAATTTTGTTCAGCCATTTGTCGCGTACTTGCCGATACATACGAACAATCTTTTGACCATTCTCTTTCTTTTCAGAAATGTTTTCTGCTAAATAAGACACATACTCGTCCCAGGAAGCAAAATATGGTGGTAATTGCGAAACCCAATAGGCTAAACTATTATGTGCTTGTACAGTTGTATTTAAGTTGTCAACTCTTTTCTGTAGCCTGTTGTAGAATTTCGGGTCTACCTCTTTTATGAATTGCACATCATGAATAGCATTTTCATGAATAAGTGAGCTAACACGACAAGCCTTTAACGGCTTTTGCGTAAATTCATAGTTATAAAGTTTATTATATGGTATTTTCTTACTGAAAATATAGTACCATACATCGTTTACCTTCCAGTCCCAGATAGGGTATAGTACCATACTACGAGGCGTGCCGTCTTTATAATAGCCGCCACCACCACCCCATGTAATACCGTTGTATACATTGCCGTGTGTCAATCCCGACATACGTGCAGGTGATTCTTCTATACGAACACCACCTATACTTACAAAGCTTTTACCGAAAAGAGTTTTTTGTACGCATGAAAGGGTGTGGGTGAAATATTGGTGAACCTTCAAGTCTAAATTCGCATGTGGATTGTTTGGCTCCTTTTCTCGACACCACTGTTCGCCTGGCCCCCATACGTTAAACCAATCACCTTTTGAGGCGTTCCATTCTTGAAAGAAAGACTGTACCCAGTAAGGCTCAACCCAAGGCAGATTCATAATATAACGAATATACTCAACCGTCATCGGTGTTTCAGCCTCTTGATCAAGGAATAAAACAGGAATCTTTTCAATCCCCATCTCATCCATAATTTCCTTTGCCAAATACAAACATACGGTAGAATCCTTTCCACCTGATATAGTTATGACAATAGGGCGTTTACCGTAAAACTCGTTAAATATATAGCGATACCTTTCAAGGGCAGCTTCATAAACGTTTTTGTCACTGTAAAATATCATATCTTATAGTCCATGTAGTCCTTTGCTACTTTTAATATTGCATGTCCACATATATCAGAGAGGATGAAATGTTTTCCCTTTTCTCTAATAAAAGGTATAACATTTCCATAACCGCAGTTGAAATCAAGGATAGTATCAAACTTTTCTGCCAATATTTTTAGGAGCTCATGGTCGGAACTAAATTTAAATTGTTCGGAGTTGTATCCTGCAATTTTGAAGTTTTTCTTGTCTTTGTATGGATAAAAATATATGTCTTGTACCCACTGAGGCTTCAATGTTCGTAACATGTCCGCTCCACATAATATGAAGCTTGGTATTCCAAGTTCTTTAATTACCTTTTCTTGATTCAAAAGATAATCTTTATATGGTGGATATTGCGTCGTATTGCTACGTTGCATGAATTTTTTATATCCATGTCTCCAAGCTGGCTCCGAGTATATACAGTCAGCGTTTCTAAAACGGGGTGATACACCTTTACTAATGTCATGTCTGAAAACTACGTCACCATTGGACTCGTAAATGTCAATCGTCGGTGCTTTTTCAAAGTTTTCAGTTTCAAAATCCGATGCATAATTACTTTGAATCTTCATGATTTTCTGTCCTTTAATAATACCCTATTTACTGAGTTACTGAAATTTTTATTCAAGTATTCCTCAAGTTTATTCATTATTTCACTATTGTTATGCCCACGAGCAGCGTTGTGCATTATTGTTGCGTATCTCAATTTTTCCTCGTCAAACTCAACAAAACACACAGGTACCATTTTGTAGCCTATTACGCAAGCAGCTCGATAACGATTCTCTCCATCTACAATTTGCATTGTAGATCTGTTGACAACTATAGGTTGTGTAAAACCGAAATACAACAGTGATTTTATCAACAAGTCGAAGCTGTCTGCATCATGAGTGTTAGGGTTGTAATCATTTGGGTAAATATCATCAACTTTGACATATTCAATATGCAACGGCTTCATCTGTTCCACTTCTATATTATCTTTCGCTAATTTTAAAGCGAGGTTTTCTTTAGAGTTTTTTGTATTCATCGAGAAATTCTTTATTTACTATTTCTTTAACAAAGTCTTTTGTTGACTTGGCCAAATATGGATTTTGAAATTCTTCTTTCCAATTCACCTTTTCAACATCAAGTTGGTTATCGTAGGTGCTGCTGTATCTTTTGAATTTTCCAACCTTCCCTGGGTTTCCAAAAGAACTTCTATACGCACCAAAGTGTTGTACCAAACCTGGGACTATCGCATAAAGGCAAGTGTTCTTGAACTGTAGGAAAGCTCGCATTCTGGAATCATCGTAATAGACTGGATCTTCTGTCATTTTATTAGAAACCTCTACGAACTCTTTCCCAAAGTCATTTGGATATACACACGCTTGGAGCCAAAAATTTGAGCGTGTCGAAATTACGTGTTTGCCTTTCTCAAAGCAATCAGTGTAATCTCCATTCGTTGGGTTGTAAAAACTTATAACATTGTTTTCCGGAGCATTTGAAAGAATGTAGAGTATCTTCTTTAATATGTTTCTGTCAAAAGAAATATCGTCATGAATAATCATTCTGTGTGTTCCTTCGGCAACTTCTTGCGTTAGTGCACATGAATAATTGTCCCATAACCCCAATCCTCTATCCATAGAAATGCTTACATCTATTCCAAATGGTTTCGCACTTGTCTCGATTAATTTTTTTAGATATTTACCCTCTTGTTCCCTCTTTGGGATATTGAGGATAATTATTTGTGAAAGCTTTATCATGAGAGTTATTTTTTAATAGTCCATTCTCCTCCACGTTTTGCAATACGACTGATTGCTACAGCAAGTCTGTTACGATTCATGTCACTTCCATAGAAAACCTTTCCGGCTTCATATGCTGCTTCTGCTACGAGTCCTTGTCCTAAGAAGAAGTCTGTTATGGCATTAAATGGTACATCCTTACAAATCTTGAAGACAGCATCCCATTCATCCATTCCTTCAAGTCCCCAATCTTCTTCCGTCTTAGACCCTTGTACAATCCAACACACATTTTTTTTATTATGATAGTATGTGCTGTTGTAAATCTTAACATAAGGGAACAATGATTCAACCATTGGAATGATTTGATTTTTGTTACGAGCAAAGCATTCTACGAAAAGTCTGTTAGGATTTATCTGTTCGATACACTTTTTAATATGTGCAACAAACTCGTCAAAACTTTGTACCGGACACTCCTTTTCTGCTTTTGTATAATACGCTTTTAGCACACCTTTATTTCCTGCCGGGTCTATAAATACGCAATCGGCATTTTTGGAAAACTCTGGGATTTCTAAAGTTATATCGGCAATAGTAATTTTACTGCCGTTGGCTAAACTGTATACTTCTCCTTGTGTAATGGGGTATTTATCAATACTTCCATCATAGCGCAATCCTTTCTGTTTCATAGTCATTTACAATTATATAGTTGTGATATTCTGAAATGGTGTTTTTACCAAAGATATGTTCAAGAACTTTCTTAGAGTAAATGTTATGACGAAACTCAACATCACATTTTTCATATGTTACGGGGTGATAATCCTCCTTGTAGAACATAAGAAACTTCCTTGCGTTACTCTTAGATATAGCAATCAATGCATATGCAGAGAGATATGACGGTGAGCCAAACAAAGCTATTATGTTGTCAAACTTTTTACCAGCAAAGCCATGTCCTGTAAAAGGACTATTAATCAACCTATCTGTAAACTCTGGATGCTTCGCTTTAAATTGCGATAACATACCCTTACTTGGATCAATACCAAGATAATCATTTGGAGAAACATTGTAAATCTCCGTTAGCAATCCAGTACCGCAACCTATGTCTAAAATTGAACCTTTTAGAGGTGGGAGCATTGCCCCCACCTCACGGTTCTCAACTAAACTTCTTTCATCACGAAAGAGGTCGTCGTACTTGACTGCTATGTCATCATACTGGGAATAATTCATTTTCTACCGTTGGTTTTTGCCAAATCAATTTTTTACTTGATATTGTTATGTACTTTTGGTGATTGTAGATATTGCAACCAGGAAACATTGCTTTTAATTGTACACGGTCATACTTGAAATGATGCATTTCTTTGAATTCTTCTGGTTCAAAATCCTCTCGATAAAACATCAAACAGTAATCAAGTCCACTCTCACCAAGTTTCTCTAAATATTGGTGCATAAAATACGAAGCTGTTCCAAATAGAGAAATAACTACACTGTCAGCAGATAACCATCTATTGATGGATTCCTCAAACGAATTTGTTGAGCAGCGTCGATAAAATCCTAATGCGTTTGCTCGGAATTGCTTTATCGCCTTTTTGCTTGAATCTACTCCATAATACATTTCAGGCTTTATTTTTGTTAGCTTTACAAAATCGCCATTTCCAATGCCAGCCTCGAATACTTTTTTATCTTTAAATGTATAGAGGATGGTCTTTGCCATTATGTCCATTTCTTGGTTTGTATGAAGTTTTGGAATAGGCCAATCGAGAAAATCAAATTCATTGAAGACTTTTTGTCTATTAATGATTGTTGTCTCTACTGGCGGCCAACCCATTGTCCAGTATTTATATCCATCGATGTATATATATTGTAGATTATACTTACCCCATCTTTCATGTACTCCATATTCTCGTTGGGCTTCTACAAAATACTGAAACTCTTCGTCTGATATAGCACTTTTATTTCTTACGATGTATTCATGTGGAACATCTATCATTGTTGTCGCCCAATTCCACTTACATCGCTTAATATACTCTCGTAATTTGTCGTATTCGTATATCATTTGATTGCAAAAATAGTGATTATTTTGATATATACAGCATAATATGCTGATTATTAACTATATTTTAACATAAAATATATCTATTCTTAGTAATTTCTAAAGTTGTTTATTGGTATTCATAATATTCTGAATTTAATTGGTTTAACTGATTATGATAGTGTTTGGTAGTTATTGCTACCGTATTTTCTCCATATACAAAGATACTAAATTTTTCGCATATATGCAAATATATCAATGAAGACATTAATCTAAAACACCATTTTTTCATACTGCTTTTGCTTGGTGTTCATGTAATAGTTTTATCTGCCACAAGTTAGAGTTAATCAAATCCATAATCTGATTGTGATATTGGCTGTTCATATTGTGTTTTCCACGACATTGAATTACAGAGTACGATGATAAATCCACCTCTATAGTTTCTGTGCGTTTGCCGTTAATCTTTGCTGACAGAATAAGACAGTTAGGCTTCTTTTGTATATTGTAATATCCATTTGAAAATACACAGTGGCACATTTCTTTACCTTCTTCGTAGAATTCCTCTATTGACTTTAACACTTGTATATGTATTATACCATCTGTAATATCCATATCAAAATAACGTTTTCTAGTTTTTAAATACAGCGTCATAAGAGACATAGCTTCCTTGCGTTGCTTCTCGTTGCGTCTCTCTGTTTCTTCTAAGCGACGAAGTTCTGTCTTTTCTTCTGATAGCTGCCTTATTTTTGCCATTTTATCTGACATATGTTCTTTCTTTCTTTGAGCTGCAGCCATCCATTTGTCGTGAGCTTCATGTATATCTGTAGGACACACTAATGTAGGGTTGTGTAAGTCTTTACCAAGATATGCGAGATTGTCTATCATATCGTACCATTCGGAAGTTATGTCATATTTATGGCGTATCGCTATCTTTATTGCCGATGTTTTCTCAGTATCATATATAAACCCCTTAATCCTGCTTTCTTCCCATACTTTAGGATATTTACGTAACAGTGTCTCATTAAACGGACTTGCATTCACTGTGCGCATCAAAACATCTATATCTATGCTTTTTTGTCACGTAGGATATACTTATACTTATCTTGAACCCTTGCAAAATATACACCAGACCATCCACAGACATCACGAGGATCACCAAGATAAGAGCAATATTCATGTTTTACTGTCATTTCAGCAAATGGGATAAAAGCATCATTCAAGTAACCCATTCTCCTAGGTCTTGAAAGGAACACATATTTTCCATCTTTCAACCAATGCTGAAAACATTCTACGAACCATGTTTTTTTTGCTTTATGATATGCAACTTTTGTGTACATCATATAGTATCTTATTACCTGCCATCCTTTGAAAGTTGTTACAATAAGAAATGCACTAGCTGTTATACGTGATGAGCGTTTATAAGCATCTTCAATTTGTCAGCAGCTTCGCATGTTTCGCAACTGTAACGTGTATTGATATTTTGAGCTGTCATATCATTTTATTCATCGTATTCTATAATGCGAAAGCACCTTTGGAAGTCGGTGTCTTCTTTGACCATATTAAGCATACCACCAGCAATACCATTGTCTATTACAAGGTCGCAGTGCGCTATTTGATTACCAAGAAGGTTGTGTGCTACGATAGCTTCACGCTGTGGAAGTTCTTTTGATTGCCACGCCTTACTTATTATAATGGCTGCTTCTCTGGGAATTTGTAATGTGACCTTATTTTTCATCATTTTACCCTTACAAACTGTTCCTATCTCAATATCTATTGATGCTGTTTCCATATTATTTGCTTTTTAGAATTAATAAATGTTGCGCTTTACGTTTTCGCCCAACGGATTGTATAAAGTTATCATCTTTTACTTAACGTTTGTTTCAACGTGCCGTATTCTGTACGGCACACAGGTTTGCCATGTTTTCTCACGCCTTATGATTTTACGTCTTCACTAAGGTTTGACGGTGAGATATTAAGCACTCTCTTTCTGTGCTGCTGCTTATGCGTCCGCAAGCGGAACGGCAGTTATAAGTGCGTGCGACTGAGTGTAGATTTTCTCCTTCCGGTTTCTCTTTCAGTCATTTTGTGCGGATGGCTCAAAGGAATTTCAAACGAAAATCTGTACCGCATTCTACGTAGTGTTGTGCAGTGTGCGGTCTCGCTCCGCTTGCCTTTCAATCGTCACGGCTGTGGGTTTACAAGTCATTTGTGTTGTCAAGGGCTTTTTGTATCTCCTTGACCTGTGCTCGTTCTATCTCGTCAAGACGTTCGATAATCTTAGATGCGACATTGAGGAAACATAGAGCCTCTTTATTTGTGCATCCACACACACGGGCGTCGTAATCACCACAATAGTAATATGAATGATTGACGTCTTCAAGTGAGTACCAGTTAGTACCATAACCATCTTCTCGTCCAATGGCAAGAAAGTCGTAAGCGCCACCGCTCGAACGTACTCTATTGCAGGTTACCTGCACATCATCTATCTTTATTATTTCACGCTCGATGTCAAGGTCGAACATCTTAACAGCGATACTACAAGCGATTTTTTCAACACGCTCTTTGAGCTGTTTTGTCAACTTTTTGTAGTCATCACGCTTTAAAATCTCATTCAAGTTCTTTTCCATAATCGTATGTTTTTAATGTTAATAGTTCCGTGTCACGTCTCGAACGTGATGTGCGCCTGTCGCTCACGGAAGAGGGGGATTATTGTTATATGTTACTTATTTAATTTCTTAAAGAGGACACGAAGAACCTCTCTTTTTCTAACTAATAGCGGTGCGCTCTTTTCGTCTAAAACTCTTATGCGAGAATCAAGACGATTTATTTCGTCAAATATCAAGAATGTAATATTCTTGACATCGTCGTTTGTTAGTGTTACTGTTTTCTCTTCCATAGTGTATGTTTATCGTTGTTATTGATGTTTGCGAAGCCTTGGAGGGGGCGTTGCCCCTCCTTATCTTCTGTTAGTCGTTGAACCATCTTGTTTTCGTAATCCTCACGTTAGCACCTGCGATGCGGTATTCTCGTGCATCTTTCTTGACTTGTGCGTAAGAGGTTTCTTTCTTGTCGTAGGTTGATTCTACTTCCCATCCGTAGCCGTAGTTGGTGTAAATGTTCCAGCCGTAGCAGTACTTATTTTTTCGTGTGCTATTCAATAGCTTAATATCTGCTGCCGTAATGGTATCTCCTGCTCTCTTAGCACACTCAATTACCTCTTTGACCGAACGAGCCTTGATGCCAGCTTGTTTTCCGTACTTTCTGCTGTAGTTAGTGTAAACTTTGTATTTTTCCATAATCGTATGTTTTAAATTGTTATTGTTACGTTGTAGGTGTCGCTGAACGGATTATCGTCTTATGGCTTCTGCCCTACCGTGCGTCTGCCTGAGCATTGCAAGAACCTCACGCTTGATTATCTTGTTCGGCAGAGTGCGGAGGTATTTCTCAAGAGCCTGCTTTGTCCAAAAGTGGCGTGTGGTCTCTCGCCATTCTACGGTCTTACGAAAGAACCACATCGTTCCTGCTACTTCCATTGACAAGCCTACTTCGTATGTGATACCGTTAATTTTTATCATTTGTCCAAACTTTCTACAAGATACTTAATTTCGCTTTCATCCAATTCGATATTTTGAGAATACTTGAATTTAATTATCTCTTCTATACCAATTATTTCTTCTACAGCTTGATAACACATTACATCAGTGTCGTTACCTTTGTTAAGCGAAACAATGATTTTATGTGCAAAATTTGTAATCATATCTTTTGCTGCAGTTTTGACGTTTTCTATTTCTTTGCGCAAAACCTCAGTTTCTTTGTTGAATGTACAACCGCATTCAATTGCAAAATCATTCTTTATATTCTCGCACATTGTGTCAATGTCAGCACCAAATTTCTGTGCAAAATAAGTATCACCTTTAAGTGATTGCAATACTTCTATTTCTTCTTGTTTTGTCATTGCTTTCTAATTTTAATCGGTTAAAAATCATACACATCGTCTACCTTATCAAGGTCAACAACATCACAAGAAAGACTCTCAACCTCAGAAGGAGACATACCTATTTTTATCAAACGTTTCTTTAATTTCTCTACACTGCATGTGCCTATCATCATTACGTGTCCCCAGTTATATGCGAATGTTATGTTATTTTCTACGAGTAAGATTACTTTTGACTCAGGAAAGTTATCAATTTTTATTGCTTTCATAATCTTTATATTTAATTGGTTCAACTTATTGGGAGGGTCAGGTTAATCAAATGTACCTCCCATCTTTCTATATGCAAAGGTACTAATATATCCACATATATGCAAATATACTAATAGATATTTTAGTTAAAAATACTAAACATACGACGCTCGTAACTCATTGATTTTCAGAATGGTGCATCTTCTTCTATGGGTTCGTTTTCATCTGTTAATGGTGATGTATTTGAGAATACATCTGACACATAGAAATTGGTGGTTTTTTTGTCAAATCCAAGGAAAAACTTGAACGTTCCAATATTTCGTCCTTTCGCTACATCTACCATGGCTGTACCTTCTATAGGATATTCTTCTCTATTATCATATGGTGCTGGGTAGCTTCTGTTATAATACTCTGGACGATAAATAAGCATTACTACATCGGCTGCCTCTCCTATCTGTCCACTATCACGTAGACGGTTAAGATTTGGTTCAGGATTGTTACTGTCTCGCGACAGCTGACTTAGCGCAATTATCCATATACCAAGTTCTTTTGCAAGATTCTTGAATCTGCGTGCTGCATCACCCATCGCTTGTTCACGGCTGAAACTTGTATTTTTTGAGTTTACATTTAGAATCTGCAAGTAGTCAACGACTGCTCCGTCTATGTTAGATTTGAGTTTCATCATTCGTATAGATAGTAATATAGAATCAATATTAGACGTACTTTTATCGTCGAAGAAAAGGTTGTTACCAGGAAGGGCACCACGAGCTTCATCTATAAGTTTTAATTCCTCGGAAGACATACTGCCAGAATATAGAATAGTGTTGGCTGGAATTCTAGTTTTAGCAGAAATCATACGCGCTGCCAATTGTTCTTTTGTCATTTCCATGGAATAGAAAGCAATTTTTGCGTCATTTTCTATTGCGTGTCGTGTTATGGTCAATGCAAGACTTGACTTTCCCATTGATGTCTCACCAGCTACTATAATCAAGTCTGATTTTTGAAGACCTCCTTTTGCATCAAACTGTTCAAATCCTGTTTTTGTTCCAGTTGTTACACCTCCATGCTGCATGTTTAAGCTTATAATACTATTTAGGCTTCTTATTGAGTCTTCAAGTGTATAAACTCCTTCTGCTTTCTCAAAAACTCCATTTATGCCGTCAATAGCTTGTTGATGCGCATCAGACGTGGAAATAGTTTCAGATAATCCCACGCTTGACAATTTTTGCCCTATAAGCCACATTTGACGGCGGCGACTTAGATCAACAAGACGCAATATGTGGTACTCCATGCCTACAGTTGTGGCAACTTTTGCTGTAATTTTTACGAGGTCAACAGCCGATATGTGGGACTTTCCTTTCGCTAATTCTGCCGTTACGGTAATCAAGTCTATAGGAGTTCCATTCTTACCCATTGTATCTATTGCAAGCCAAATGCTCTTGCATTCATCGTTGTAAAAGCATTTCTCATCCAGATGCTGACTTGCTATAGTATAAGCTGTTTGGTCTACTAACAAACAGCCAATGACGTATTTTTCTTCCTCTAAGTCATTTATAAGTGGTACATTTCTATTGTCAGTATTCATCTGAAACTTTCCTCCTTGAAACTTATTATTTGAAACATTTCCTTCATTCTATCTTTTACACGTTCACTTTCATACTTATTACATAAATCACTTGCATTGAAGTTAGATGAAATGAACGTAGGTAACAACCGGTCGTAGCGGTATTCAAGCACGTCTATATAAGGATAGACGAAATTGCCATAATTGGAAATCTCCACTGGCTCTGCTCCCAAATCATCAATGAACAGATATTTTGTATTCTTGACTATTTTAAATGAGTTTTTGTCACGTGATATTTCAGCCAATTCTCTTGCAGTAAGAAATGTCGGATATTTATCTCCCTCACAGTAAGTTATTTTCTCTTTGTCTATCAGATAGACAAATAAATCCTTTATGGCACGCATCATTGTTGTTTTACCATTTCCGACAGTTCCAGGCATGAATAAGCCGTAATAATTATCTTCGGTAGTTAGAAAGTCTCCTATTCGTGAAATGTTGTTTCGTAGTTTGGCTGTGAATCGAAAAGTACGCTTCCTTACTTCGACTTCCCTTTTGTAGAAGCCGTAAATTAAGTTCTTTACGTCCTTATCACTTAATGGGAGACGCAAACCCCTTGTCATATTCGCACTTGTCAGCGTAGACTGGTACGCCTGACTCTTTTCTACGATGTGTTCCATTTATCTCTGTCCTGTTTTTGGTTTGACGTAATGAATTATATCTCGAACTTAGGTTTGGTATCGTGAAGTTACCAAGAAGCCATGTATCGCCTTTGTTATATGCATACTCCACAAAAGCCCTGAATGCGCTAAACATGCTCTCGTCATCTATCGGGCGAGGGTCTGCACGCCCATCTTCCGCCTTATGGCTTTTACGAGTAAACCTAATGGCGTTTAGAAGTGTTTTTAACTGTCCTGCGTCTTTTGCAGTCCAGTAATATTCTTCTGGGTAACGCTCGGTTATGTATGCTTCAAAAAACTTACGGCAACGTTGGTGTAAAGTCCCAGCGGTCGAGCGACCGCTATCCGTCTGATAAGACACTTCTTTCTTTTTTTCTTCTATAGGGGGTATGGGGGGAATGTCTTCTTTTTTTCTTTCACTTTGTGTTTCCGTTTGTGTACCCTTTTGCGTTTCACTTTGTGTTTCCGTAAGAAACGCATCAAGCCCTACTATTTCATACTCAGCGACTTCGCCTCTTACTTTACTTGCCCTAAATTTGATAAAACCCTTTTGACTCAAAGAATTTCTTACGTTACTAATTGTTTTTCTAGTGAAGTCAAGCTCAAGCTCACACTTCTTCGTCGGCAATTTGAACGGGTTTGCCCAGTTACCCAAGTCGCATTGTTTCAGCAAATAGAAATAAAAATCTGCTTCGCAACTTGTCAGCGTGCAAACTAACCTCTTTTCCCAAAAGGCATTGAGCAATTTCGAGTAATCAACCTTTCTCATAGTTCATCAATCATTGTCGGGGCAAAACTGTATTAAAGTCACTATGCAAGACGATACCAAATAATGCCACAGATAATATTGCGCCATTATTACAAATCGCTAAATCAAACATCTTATGATTGTTGCATAATACTAAATCGTATATATTCTTTTGTTTCATATTTTTATGGTTTTTTTCTATAAGCAAAGATACAGAATTGTATGCAATCATACGAATTTTTATAGTTAAATATACTAAATTATCCATATATTCATATTGATATTTTTGCATATACGCTATTTTTTATGTATCTTTGTGATAAGTAATATCTTTATGGATTTTTCTACGCAAGTGTTGCTTTTGAAGGTGTTCATAAGTATAAACATTTGTACATTCAAGATTTTTTTATAATTTTGCAAGTACAATTCATTAATCTTTAATGAATTTAATTGGTTTAATAAGCTCTACGTTGTGAAACGTGGAGCTTTTATTTTATACGTTAACATGAATTCCCTTTTCATAACTTAGTCTTTTTACTTCTTTAGAGTAATAATCTATCATTCTTTGAAGTTCTTCCGCTTCCCATTTTTTTGTCGAGTGTGCTTTCTCACGTAGTGACGAAAACCGTGCAATACCAATCTTTTTTATAAGATTTTCTTGATAAAATATCAAATGGTCGGAGGACGCTCTGTTGCATCCTCTACATTCACCATTACAATTGTCTTCATCAAAACGAGTTGCCATATTAGTGCGACCATAGAAATGACCGCAATCAAGTTCCCTGTATGGCTTTATCTTTCCACAACTGATACATTTCCCCATGCCATTCGGCATAATGTCTCTAAGACGAATATAATAAGCGAAGACTCTATCAAGCTTCTTCACCAAATCAACGCCACCATTCTTTTTGGGCAACGATGATTTCTTCTTTTTCTTTCTGTAAAACGGAAACATCTTTCTCATTTAATTTACATTTAACATAATCTGTCTCTTTACCCATATGATAAGGGCATCTGCAACAGGCTTTACTCCCTACATTTATAATTACGTGAGTATACTTCCCCTTTTGTTCATGTGGACATGGTGTTATATAGTCAATGCCCAACACTGATTCATACGTATTGTATTTTATTGTCATAACATTGTACTCGTTAGTTGTCTTCCTCTTGAATAAACATCCCACCTTGTAGTTCCTGGCGGTCTCGCAATATATAAATCTGCTACATTTCCAAAGCGTCTGTAATTTCCAGCAAGATCAACGACCCAACCTTCTTTATTGATTGACGGTCTTATAGCACGCCCTACCATTTGGTAATAAAGAGCGAGAGATTTTGTTGGTCTTGCTAAAATTATCGTGTCTAACTCAGGGTAGTCAAATCCTGTCGTGAGAGTACCACAATTACTAACCACCTTGATTTCACCTTTCTTAAACCTGTCTAGAACATTTTCACGTTCTTTCTTTGGTGTATCGCATGTGACGATTGCTGCTTCCACCCCCAATGACTGGAG
>ULYQ01031189.1_pt1 | contig 31132 bp, 27 predicted proteins | sample 1962271 | NCBI WGS metagenome assembly ULYQ01 (sample SAMEA4835865, study PRJEB28245) | human gut metagenome | biome: gut microbiome; material: fecal sample | place: Denmark | collected 2008
ACGATCGCCACGTTCGCCACGCGGACGACGCTCACGCTCTACGTAACCCTCGGGTTTCGGGAGCAGGATGCGGTGTGAGAGCTTGTACTTACCGGTCTTCGGGTCGATCTCCATGAGCTTCACCTTGATCTTGTCGCCTTCCTTGATGCCAGCCTCTTCAACTGTCTCAAGACGCTTCCAGTCGATCTCTGAGATGTGGAGGAGTCCGTCCTTGCCCGGCATAATCTCTACGAAGCAGCCGTAAGGCATGATTGAGCGTACTGTACCCTCATAAACCTCGCCTACCTCAGGGATAGCAACGATAGACTTGATCTTGCCAAGGGCAGCATCGATAGCGTCCTTGTTAGGAGCAGAAATCTGAACCTTGCCTACACCGTCAACCTCGTCGATTGTGATAGTAGCACCAGTATCCTCCTGCATCTGCTGGATGATCTTGCCACCAGGGCCAATAACAGCACCGATGAACTCCTTAGGAATCTCGATCTGGATGATGCGTGGAACCTGTGGCTTCATCTCGGCACGTGGCTCAGAGATAGTCTCCATCATGCATTTGAGGATGTGCTCACGGCCAGCCTTAGCCTGCATAAGAGCCTTCTCAAGAATCTCGAAGCTCAAACCGTCGCACTTGATATCCATCTGTGTTGCGGTCAAGCCCTTGGGTGTACCGGTGGTCTTGAAGTCCATGTCGCCAAGGTGGTCCTCGTCGCCAAGGATATCGCTAAGCACTGCGTACTTCTCCTCGCCCGGGTTCTTGATAAGACCCATAGCGATACCTGATACAGGAGCCTTCATAGGAACACCAGCGTCCATGAGGGCGAGTGTGCCGGCACATACAGTAGCCATTGAAGAAGAACCGTTTGACTCGAGAATCTGGCTTACCAGACGAACTGTGTAAGGGAAGTCCTCAGGAATCTGACCCTTCAGACCGCGCCATGCCAAGTGGCCGTGACCAATCTCACGACGGCCTACACCGCGCTGAGCCTTAGCCTCGCCAGTACAGAACGGCGGGAAGTTATAGTGAAGGAGGAAGCGCTGGTAGCCCTTCTCCAATACGTCGTCAACGAGTTTCTCGTCCATCTTTGTACCGAGTGTACATGTAGAGAGGCTCTGTGTCTCGCCACGTGTGAAGATTGCGCTTCCGTGAGGCATAGGCAGCGGAGAAACCTCGCACCAGATAGGACGGATATCGGTAGTCTTACGACCGTCAAGACGCTTGCCCTCATCGAGGATGCAACGGCGCATTGAGTCGCGCATAACGTCGGCATAGTAGCGCACCATTTCAGCGTGCTTCTCGTCGAGCTCCTCGGGTGTCAGCTCTGTGTGAGCGGCATCGTAAGCCTCCTGGAAGTCAGCAAGAATCTTGTCGAAAGCCTCCTCGCGCGACTTCTTGTCGTGGTCGCCAGCCTCAGCGATAGCGTAGCACTTGTCGTAGGTCTCCTTGCGGATCTGCTCGCGCAGCTCCTCGTCGTTAACCTCGTGGCAATACTCGCGCTTAACGTCGGTGCCAAGCTCCTTAGAAAGCTCAGTCTGGAGTTCGCACATGGGCTTGATGGCAGCCATAGCGGCCTTCAAAGCACCAATCATGTCCTGCTCCGAAACTTCCTTCATTTCACCCTCCACCATCATGATGTTCTCGGCAGAAGCGCCTACCATGATGTCCATGTCGGCATCCTTCATCTGCTCGAAGGTCGGGTTGATGACATACTCACCGTTGATGCGAGCTACGCGCACCTCAGAGATTGGGCATTCGAAGGGAATATCTGAACAAGCCATAGCGGCTGAAGCTGCGAATCCTGCGAGAGCATCAGGCTGGTCAACACCGTCGGCGCTGAGAAGCATGATCTGCACATATACCTCGGCGTGGTAGTTAGACGGGAAGAGCGGACGCAGCACACGGTCAACAAGACGTGATGTAAGAATCTCGTTGTCGCCTGACTTGCCCTCACGCTTTGTGAAGCCGCCAGGGAAGCGACCTGCTGCTGAATACTGCTCTTTGTAGTCTACCTGCAAAGGCATGAAATCTGTTCCGGGAACTGCATCTTTTGCGGCACAAACAGTGGCGAGAAGTACGGTGTTGCCCATACGCAGTACAACACTTCCGTCGGTCTGCTTTGCCACTTTCCCGGTCTCAATGCTGATGGTTCTGCCATCAGGCAATGATACTGTCTTTGTAATTACGTTCATCTAAAAATTAAAATAACATCAAAAAAATATAATATGGTAGCAAAGTTAGTTATTTTCAATGGGATAAACGAACAATGCCAAAATATTTTTGTTTTTTTGTATAATTTTCTACGTACCTTTGCAACCGCAAAAATTTAGATTTATACTTCTTCTATTATGATACGCTCGCTTATTATCGTGGCATTGGGCGGCGGCATGGGTTCGGCCCTGCGCTTCCTGGCTTCCAAATTCGTTCAGGACAACATGGCGGGAATATTCCCCTACCCCACTCTGGCGGTCAATGTTCTCGGCTGTCTGCTCATCGGCATTTTCTACGGATTGTCGTCGCGCGGCAATCTGGGTGGCGACTCTGCCAAACTCCTTCTCACCACCGGCCTCTGCGGTGGCTTCACCACATTCTCCACCTTCTGCAACGAGAACCTCTCGCTCATGCGCGGCGGCCACGCCTTCACCACATTACTATATACCGGCGGCAGCATCATGCTGGGATTCATTGCCGTGGCTGTAGGGTATTGGATTGCGGAGCGAGTGTGATTTGCTTTTGTTCTTGATTGTTTTATTATAGTGACTTTCGCATAAGAAAGTCTCTAAGATGTAGATGTCGTATACCATCTACATTAGTATCGCCATACATTCGGTCCATTGACACCACATATTTAGGATGACTGTCTTTTATCATTCGCAGATTGCCAAACTCACGCTCCACAGTTTCTTCTGAAGCAAGCATATAGCTCACCTGGATGTATACTGTGCTGCCTTGTTTCTCTGCCACAAAGTCAATCTCTGCCTTATGGAGAATACCTATATAGACAGTATAACCAAGTCGCAGCAAATGACGGTAGACGGCATTCTCCATAACCTTCTCAATATCAAAGCGACGGTTTACACCTACTAAATGGTTGCGCAATCCTAAGTCCTCAAAATAAAAGCTGTCGCCAAGTTCGAGGATTTTCTTGCCGTGAATATTATAACGTCCTATACGGTAGATAATATAGGCGTTGCAAAGATACTCAAGATAGTTGAGCACCATATTGGTGGACGTTTCCGTATTTTGTGATTTCAAAAACCCGACAATACTACGAGCAGAGAACTGCTTACCGATATTGTCGGCAATAAACCTTACCAATGTACGCAGAAGAGGCACGTTGCGTATGTTTTCGCGCTCAATGATGTCGCGAAGCACTATAGTATTGATAACATTCTCCAAATAATCGTCTACTAAGTCGGTGTTTTCAAGTCCGAGTTGGCGAAGCTGTGGCAGACCACCATTCTGCAAAAACAGGCTAAGAGATTCATCACTGTCTTGCAGGTTATGGAATTCGATAAACTCGTCATAATCGAGTCCATGTATGTGATATCCCATATATCGTCCGCGTAGACGAGTGGAAAGTTCGCTCGACAACATCTTGGCATTACTTCCTGTCACCATAATCTGACACGACTCATCTGACTGCAAACTAAGAATGGCTTTCTCAAAATCCTTAATTTCCTGGACTTCATCAATAAAAAGGTAGTTGTCTTTGGATGAATCGAGTCGCTCTGCAACATACGCTTCAAGGTCCTTATAGTTGGTGATACCAGCAAAAGCTGTCTTCTCCATATCTATATAAATGACATTGTTATGGCTGTCTTGTGAGTATTTCTCATATATTCGCCGCATTACACAACTCTTGCCCACACGCCTTTGACCGGTAAGGGCTACAACCATACCTTTACCAAACATACGCTCTATTCTCTCGGAATAGCCCTGACGTTCTATCAAAATCTGTTTCATATACTCAACACTTTTTGCAAAAATAGCAAAAGTGTTTTGTATACTCAACACTTTTGATAAAAATAACTAATCTGTTGCGTATATTTAACAAACCATCATCTATGTATTACCCCCTACTCTTTCATCCGCTTGATTTTTTCGGCTATGTAGTCGATGAATTGTTGGCAGCCGATGATTTGGATGTCGTCGTAGAGTCCGAGCACGAAGCGGCCTATGCCGAGAAACGAGGCTACGTCGGCTTGGAATGTCCAGCTGCCGTCGGCATCTGGTGTCATGAATTCGGCTGATTGGGGATATTCCTCAAGCATCAGATTGTGCGACAGCTGACCCATACACAGCGCTATAGGATAGCGCTGCTCGCCCGAGAACATGAACATGTCGGTGTAGACCTCCTTGTGCTTCGACTCAAACGCCCACGGCACGTCGATTATCTCCACCCACTCTATGCGCGACAGCTTGAACGTCTTGTTCTGATGCGAGCGCACCTCATGGCAGCGCACGTCGCTACCGTCGTTCATTATCATGTAGGGTTCTACAATACGGTCGGACACGCTGTGGCTGTGTGGCGACGAATAGTTATGCAGCGTCACCATGCGCCGTCCGGCTATGGCTTCCTTCAGGCGCGACAAGCACAGGTCGACACGCTGTTGCTGCTCAGGATTGGCAGCATCGGCTATGTTGAACGTTCGTGCAAGCTTCTGACGCACTCGCTGTGCAATATAGTCAGACGGCTCGCTGTCAGCCATACGGCGGCATACATACTCAGCCTCGTCATCGGTGAGCGACATGCTCTCGTGCAGACGACGGAAGAATGGTGACGAGCGGTCGATATGATAGCGTGTACCTGACTTTACAAGCAGAAAACCACAGTCGCGAAGATACTCGAAATAGTTGTACAGATGGCGTCGGGTGATGCCCAGACGGTCGGCTATCTGCTGGGCGGTGTAGCTGCCGTTGTCAGATAGAAGGAGGAGGAGGTCGAGTTCGCGACCGTATTTTTGCATTCGCATAATTATTACTATTTAAAGCCCTACCCCCGGCCCCTCCCCCGCAGGGAGGGGAGTAATATGTAAAGGCTGCTTACCAATTAATTCTAAAAGAATAGAAAGCTATACCCCAAAATCCCATCCACAGAAGGGATGGAAACTAAATGTATTGGCATAACGCCTTAAATATCTGTTATTTTAACTTAAGCATGTAATATTATGACTTAAGCAGCGGTTACATACCGCTCCCCTCCCTACGGGGGAGGGGCCGGGGGTGGGGCTTTTTTTTACTTCTTCTTCTCCACTTTCTTCTCCACCTTCACCACTTCAACAGTGAAGATGAGTGTTGAGTAAGGCTTGATTTCGCCTGCGCTGCGTGCGCCATAGCCCAGTTCCTGCGGGATGTAGAGTTCCCACTTGCTGCCTTCGGGCATCATGCAGAGAGCCTCGGTCCAACCCTTGATGACCTGATTGGGTCGGAAGGTTGTGGTGTCGGGGGTGCGCTTGTAGCTGCTGTCGAACACGTTGCCGTCGATGGTGCGACCCTCGTATTTCACTGTCACCTCGTCGTCCTTAGAGGCTACAGTGCCCTTACCGGCAGTAATGACCTTGTACTGCAATCCCGATTCGGTAGTCTTCACACCCTCCTTAGTGGCGTTCTGCTTGATCCACGCCTCGTTGTCGAGCTTATACTGCTGCTCGGCACGCTGCTTGGCAGACTGCATGGTGTTCTGGAAGTAGCGGTCGGCAAAGTCCTGCTTCATCAGGGTGGTGTCGCCGGCTACAGCCGAGAGGAAACCGCTGTTGAACTTGAGGCTGTCGAGAGTGAACTCGGTGCCCTTCACGTCGCTGCTTACGTTGGGATAGATGCGTGTGGTGAGCATCTGGGCAATCTGCATGGCAGCGCAACGTGCCTCAAACTGCTTGTCGTGCTGTGCGCCTACAGCCTCGCGCAGAGTCTCTACGAATGTCTGCACGTTGGTAGAGTCGACGCCATACTGCTGCTTCACGTAGTCCATGAGTCCGCGTGTGGTGAACATACCGGCTGCATAGCTCAGCGAGTCGCTGGCACTCAGCAGGCGCGGATAGGCAGGCTGGATTACAGCTGCCGGTATAGCCTTCTTCTTTTTCTTGTCCTTCTTGACGCCCGGAGTGGCGGCAAACGCTGTAGTAGCAAATACGGCAAGTGCGATGATAAGTAACTTCTTCATTGATTTATATATTTAAAATAGGGCGGCCTTGTGGGTCGCCCTTGTTTGGTTTTATTATTTCTGTGTGTGCTGGAATTACTTGCCTCCCACCTTGATGAGCTCAATCTTGAACACCAGTGGAGAGTAAGGCTTGATCTGACCCTGCTCACGCTCGCCGTAAGCCAACTCCTGCGGGATGTAAACTTCCCATACAGAGCCTGCAGGCATGTGTACGAGAGCCTCTGTCCAACCCTTGATTACCTGGTTGGCACGGAGGTCTACAGCCTGACCACGCTTGTAGCTGCTGTCGAATACAGTGCCGTCGATGAGGCGACCCTCGTAGTTTACGGTTACGAGTGATGTATCCTTAGGCATAGCACCGTTGCCTTCCTTGATTACCTTGTACTGAACACCTGAAGGAAGAGTCTTCACGCCAGCCTTCTTGGCATTGGCTGCCATCCACTCCTCGCCCTTCTTCTTGAGCGGGCCATACTGCTCCTCCATGTTCTTTGACTTGATGGCCATCATCTTCATCTGAGCTACCTGTCCTGCCTGCTCAACGGTCATAAGGCCCTTCTTGCCCTTAACGCCCTGAATGAAGCCAGCCATGAAGTTCTTCAATGAGATAGTCTTGGTAGAGTCCTCACCGTAGAGCTCGTGGTTGATGCCCTTAACCATACGGTTGCTGATCTGCTGACCAATCTGGATACCCATGTAGTAGGCAGCCTTCTTCTTGTCGTCGCCAGCGTTGGCACCTTCTCTAAGACCCTTGATGAAAGCGTCCATGTATGTTGTGTCAACATCCATCTGTACGAGATACTGCTTCAGTCCCTGTGTCTGTGCCATACCGATGGCATACGACAGTGTGTCTACGTCGTTCTTAAGATTTGGGGTGCCTGAACCCGAGTTGCCGCAAGAAGCTACGAAGCTTGAAGCAGCGATAGCCAATACGGCTACGATTGAAAATTTCTTCATTGTTTTATTTGTTTTTTTGTTCTTTCTGTATTCCGTGCTGACGCATTACATCACCTTGATGAGCTCTACGTCGAATACGAGAGCTGCGAACGGCGGGATAGCCGCACCTGCGCCACGCTCGCCGTATGCAAGCTGGTAAGGGATGAAGAAGCGATACTTGGCACCCTCCGACATGAGCTGTACGCCCTCTGTCCAGCCAGCGATAACACCGTTGAGGGGGAATGTAGCCGACTCGCCACGCTTGTAGCTGCTGTCGAATACTGTACCGTCGATGAGTCGGCCCTCGTAGTGGCACTCTACTGTGTCGTCGGCTGTCGGCTTCTTGCCGCTGCCCTCGTTGAGCACCTGATACATCAATCCTGAAGGCAGAGCCACTACGCCCTCTTCCATAGCCTTCTCGGCGAGCCATGCCTCACCCTTCTCCTTGTTCTCCTTATACTTCTCAGCGGCGGCAGCGCGCTGCTTTGCCTCCTGCTGCTGGAAAAATTCTGTAACGATTGTCTGCGCTTCCTGGTCGTCAATCTGCGGCTGCTGACCTGCTATGATGTCCTTGATAGCCTGAGCGAAGTCGTCGATGTTGAGGCTGTCGGCACCCATCTGCGAGAGCTGTCGGCCAATGCCAAGGCCAAGAGCGTAACTAAGTTTGTCCATAAATTGTCTTTACGTGTTTTATTTTTTAATACATTTATTGTGTGCAAAAGTACGACTTTTCTATGATATAATGTATAGATTGTCGAAAAATTGCATTTTATTAATAGAAAAGTTGACGAGTTGACAAGGGACGAGTTGTCAACTCGTCAACTCACTTACGACAACTCAAGCATGCGCTCGATCGGCTTCACGGCGTCGCGTGCGATGTCGGGGTCGACTGTCACTTCGGGCCATTCGTGGCGCAGAGTGTTGTATATCTTCTTGAGAGTGTTCTTCTTCATATACTCACACTCGTTGCATGAGCACCCTACTCCACCCTCCGACACTTCTGGCGGCACTGGATAGAAGCGCACGTCGGGACAGTTGCGCTCCAGCTCGTGCAATATGCCTGCCTCGGTGGCGATGATGTATTCCTTGATTTCGGGATGGGCAATGGCATAGTTGAGCATGGTGGCTGTAGAGCCCTTAATGTCAGCAACAGCCAGAACAGGAGCCTTGCACTCCAGGTGTGCCATCACCACGGCATCGGGATGCTCTGCCTTCAATTTCACGATGGCCTCTACCGAGAACTTCTCGTGTACATGGCAACCGCCGTTCCACAACAACATAGAGCGGCCCGACACACTGTTGATGTAGTTGCCCAGGTTGTAGTCGGGACCGAAGATAATCTTCTCGTCCTTCGGGAACGATGCCATCACCTTCTCGGCATTGCCCGATGTCACCACAACATCCGTGAGAGCCTTGACAGCCGCAGTGGTGTTGACATAGCTCACCACCTTATAGCCCGGATGCTCCTCCTTATACTTCTTCAAATCCTCGGCACGACATGAGTCGGCAAGCGAGCATCCGGCAGTGAGGTCAGGGCACAGCACCTTCTTGTCGGGCGAGAGCAACTTGCATGTCTCAGCCATGAAGTGAACGCCACACATCACAATCATCTTGGCGTCGGTCTGCGCAGCCTTGCGTGCAAGAGCCAGCGAGTCGCCCACAAAGTCGGCCACTTCCTGTATATCGCCTACAGTGTAGTAATGAGCCAGCAGCACAGCGTCTTTCTCGCGACACAGGCGGCGTATCTCTTTCTTCAAGTCAACAGACGCGTCGACGGGTTCGTCGATGTATCCCTTTTCTATCCACTCTTTGTTCATTGTCGTATTGTTTTATGTTATTGTTTCTATTTCCTGTAAGCCTGTCCCCTACCCCATTTGTCAACACCATTTATATATTTTCTCTTTTTATTTTTTTTGAAAAGAAAAAATATTATGAGTATTATGTGTTGTTAACTTGTTGGTAAGTTTTAGCCTTTTTCTTTGGTTATTTCGTTATCAACGTTTGATACAGGATTACCAACAGGTGTTATTAATAACTTCTTGCTGATAATGAGCGTTGTATGTGTATTGTCCACAGAATGTGGTTAACACTTGCAAAGTTAATAAGTTTATATCTTTTTTCGGTAAATATGCGTGGAAAACTTTGTAATATAGACTTAATAACTCTGGTATTTATCCACACTCCACATATTGCGCCTGTTAGCCTGTTGATAACTCCCGACTTATCCACAATTTTATCCACACGTTATACACAGGGTTTTAGGGGTTATCAACAGGTACAGGGCTGTCCTGTGTGTATAACCTGTGTTAGGTGGGGTTATACAGTGTTGGTGCCTGTGTAGCTTATGTGGAGGCTTGAGTCCTCCTTCACTTAATGTGCACAGGATGGTTATACACGAATACTGTTGATTGTACCTGTTTGTGTTTCACTCGATTACAGGGTTATCCACAGTTTTCAACATGGTGTTGATAAACACTATGCCTGTAATGTGTGGATAACCAGTTTATACACGGGGTTATGCACAGGTATTGTTGAAAACTATTTGTTGTGTATCAGTCTATTACATTAGTTATCCACAATTATATTGCAATTGTGGATAAATGGATATTACGAAGGGTTTTCCTGACTTCAATGATTAACTTGCAAACTATCATCATCCCACCCCCTCAACCTCACAACTGGAGCAAAGCTCCAATACAATATTTGCATTTTTTCGGCTGAATACTGCCAGTTGAACGCACCAGAAAATTCTTAGTGCGAAATTCTCGAGTTTTGAGTGGTTTTAGTTAGTTGGTTTATAATCAGTGGGTTATGGCGTTGGTAGGGTAGTGGTGGCTTTGGCGAGCTGTTCAAATGGAGGGTTTTTCATTGCAAAACGACGTTTTTTGATGTTCAAATGTAGCTCTTTTGCATTGTAAAAGGACTACAGTGAGAGTGTAAAAGGGCTACAGTTGGATGGTAAATGTAGTCCTTTTGCAATGAGGAGCAATTATTGCTGCTTCAAAACAATATGAAAACAGCTATCCACAACTCTATTTTGAGATTTTTGTTTGTAACACTTTTTTACTGCCAGTACAATATTTGCATGGAAAAATTAAGCCCCACCCCCTTGCCCCTCCCCCGTAGGGAGGGGAGTAGTATGTATTGTTAACTATGTAAAGATGGCTTGTATAGCCTTACTAACATGGTTATTCGCAGGTTGTGTTGATAACTACATGTTGATATTCAGACTATTACATTAGTTATCAACAGTTAGTGTTGATATGTGGATAAGTCGCAGTTGCCTGTTGTTCGTAATTTTATGCTAACACAGGTTGTTTATATTTACAGGCTGAAAGCCAGTGTTTTATGCAGTTATCCACACACCTGTTGATAACCCCTGTGTTAGTAACTGCTGCCTGTAGTAGCACATGAGGGTTTATACACAGATTATGTTAATAACTAATTATTGAGTATCAGTGAGTTAACATAGTTATCCACAGGTTATCAACAATTGTGGATAACCACACAAAAAAAACGCCATACACTACAGGCGTGTATGGCGTTTATAAATAGGGTGGGAGAGTTGTCAACAGGTTTGTGTGTAAAAGTGTTGATAACCCTGTTGGTTATTACTTCTTTTTGTCGGCAGAAGCTATATCTGCGAGTCGTTTCATCCACTTGCCGCCTTTCATACATGCTATGCCGATGATGACGAACGGAATGCTGAGGAGCTGTCCCATATTGAGCGGCAGAGCCTGCTCAAAGGCTTCCTGTACCTCTTTCGTGTACTCGATGAAGAATCGGGCGGTGAAGATGTAAGCGAGGCACAGACCGAAGAAATAGCCGGTTCCTACGCGTTCTGGATGTTTGCGGTAGATGCGCCATCCGATGAAGAAGAGTAGGGCATAGGTTATAGCTTCGTAGAGCTGTCCGGGGTGGCGTGGCATGGAGTCGACGCACTCGAAGATGAATGCCCAGGGCACGTCTGTGATGCGACCGATAATCTCTGAGTTCATCAGGTTGCCCAGACGTATGAAACAGGCTGTGACGGGCGTTGCAATGGCTATGTTGTCGAGCACCTGCCAAACGTTCATCTTGGTGCGTCTGACGTACATCCAGAGTGCCAGCATCAGTCCGAGTGTTCCGCCGTGCGATGCCAGTCCGCGGTAGCCTGTGAAGCGCCACGATCCGTCGTCGCCGATGTGGATGGGCAGGAATATCTCGATGAAGTGTTGCCAGCTGCTGAGGAATACATCGGGCTGATAGAACAGACAGTGACCCAGTCGTGCTCCGGCGAGTATGCCCACGAAGCAGTAGATAAAGAGCGGGTCGAACAGTCCCTCCTTCACTTTCTGTTCCTTATACAGGCGCTGCACTATCAGGTAGGCAAGCGCCAGTCCGATGAGCCAGCACATCGAATACCAATGAATGGCAAAGGGTCCGAATGTCAGTGCTGTGTCACTCGGATCCCACATGATGTATAAAAAATGTTCCATTTTTTATAGCTTACACATTAAATCTGAAGTGCATGATATCTCCATCCTGAACGACATACTCCTTACCCTCGATAGAGAGCTTTCCGGCTTCGCGTACGGCAGCTTCTGAGCCATACTGGATATAGTCGTCGTACTTGATTACTTCGGCGCGGATGAAGCCCTTTTCGAAGTCGGTGTGGATAACGCCGGCGCACTGCGGAGCCTTCCATCCCTTGTGATAGGTCCATGCCTTAACCTCCATCTCACCGGCTGTGATGAATGTTTCGAGGTTGAGCAGGCTGTATGCCTTCTTGATGAGTCGGTTTACGCCGCTCTCCTCCAGTCCGAGTTCCTCAAGGAACATCTGCTTGTCCTCGTAGGTTTCGAGCGATGCGATGTCCTCCTCGGTCTTGGCAGCGATGACGAGCATTTCGGCGCCTTCGCTCTTGGCGATTTCGGCTATTTGCTCAGAGTATTTGTTGCCGCTCTTAGCCGATGCCTCGTCGACGTTGCACACGTACAGTACGGGCTTGGCGGTGAGCAGGAAGAGGTCGTGAGCGTAGTGCTGCTCCTCCTTCGACTCGAACTCTACGGTACGTGCGTTCTTGCCCTGCTCGAGCACCTGCTTGTAGGCTTCGAGTACGGCTACAGCCACCTTGGCGTCCTTGTTGTTGCCGATTGCTGCAATCTTCGACTGCTTCTGCAGCTGGCTCTCAACGGTTTCGAGGTCCTTGAGCTGCAACTCGGTGTCGATTACTTCCTTGTCCTCTACCGGATTGACGCTGGCACCGCCCTCGCGTACGATGTTGTCGTCGTCGAAGCAGCGCAGTACGTGGATGATGGCGTCGGTCTCGCGGATGTTGCCGAGGAACTTGTTGCCCAGACCCTCGCCCTTGCTGGCGCCCTTGACGAGTCCGGCGATGTCTACTATCTCGCACGTTGCGGGCACGATGCGTCCCGGGTGCACTATTTCGGCGAGCTTGGTGAGTCGTTCGTCGGGTACTGTTATCACGCCTACGTTAGGCTCGATTGTACAGAAGGGGAAGTTGGCTGCCTGCGCCTTGGCGTTGGAGAGGCAGTTGAAAAGAGTGGACTTGCCCACGTTGGGGAGTCCTACTATACCACATTTTAATGCCATGTATTTATTTTTTATAATTTATTTTCACTGCAAAGTTACGCTTTTAAATCGAAATATGTGTATATAATTCGGTTTAAGCGTATGTATTAGGTACTACTTTATCGTTGTGCGCTTTGCTGGCAGGTGTTCATCACGCGCAGCCAGTTGCCTCCCCAGATGAGTGCCATGTCGCTTTCGGAGTAGCGTCGGCGCAGCAATGCCTTGGTGAAATTGACCAGTTCGGAGGCGTCGGCGAGTCCCGGTATGCCTCCGTCGCCGTCGAAGTCGGTGCCCAGTCCTACGTGCTCTATGCCCATGAGGTCGATGGCGTGCTCCAGATGGCGTATGGCGTCGGTGACTGTCGACTTGCCGTCGGTGCGCAGGAATCCGTTGTAGAGTGTTATCTGGCACACGCCGCCTGCTGCCGCGAGGGCACGCATCTGGTCGTCGGTGATGTTGCGTGGCACGTCGCAGAGTGCGCGAGTGTTGCTGTGCGAGCATACTATCGGTGTGCGCGAAATCTGAAGGGCGTCGTAGAACGATTTCTCGCCGGCGTGGCTGAGGTCGACCATCAATCCGAGACGGTTCATCTCGGCTATCACCTGCTCGCCAAACTGGCTCACGCCGCCGTGGGTGTTGAGCGTGTGGCGTGCCGAGTCGCATATCTGGTTGTCGCCGTTGTGGCACAGCGTGATGTATGTAATGCCGCGGTTGGCGAAGTGCTCCACGTTCTTTATGTCGTCTTCTATAGCCAGTCCGTTTTCTATGCCGGTGAGCAGCGAGCGCAGTCCACGTCGTTTGTTGCGCAGGATGTCGGCTTCAGAGCGGGCGTGGGCTATGTATTGCGAGTCGCTGAGTATGGTGTCCTCTATCTTGTCGAATATAAGGTCGGCATATTCGCGTGGCGTCTTGGCTCCGAGCGGGGCTATCTGGGCGAATGTCTCGCCCTGTTTTGGCTGCGGCAGATATGCCACCATGGTGACGGCGTCGGGTCCGCCTTCCTGCATCTTGTGGAGGTCGTAGAGTATACGCGGGTCGCGCTGGTCGAAGTGTATGCCTTCGGGGAAGAACATCGGCGTGTCGCAGTGGGAGTCGAGCGTGATGTTGCGGCTGTGGAAGAGTCGCATCTGGTGGTGGATTGCTGCCTCGCTGACGAGCCAGCGGAACAGGGGCAGCCCGTCTTCGGCAAGCCATTCGGGATGCCACTGTACGCCGATTATGGGCTTCTGCTCGCTGCTTTCTATGGCTTCGATGGTGCCGTCGGGTGCCATGGCTGCTGTGCGCATGTGGTTGCCTGGATTGTCTACAGCCTGATGGTGGAAGGAGTTGACATAGATGGTCGCTTCACCGCCGAATATGTCGCTCAGCATGGTGCCCGGAGTGATGTTCACGCTGTGTGTCTGGGTGGACTGATGCGAGGTCTGCAAGTGCTTGATGAGGGTGGGGGTGGGCTTGATGTCCTGCTCCACGTGTCCGCCCAGTGCCATTGCGAGTGTCTGTATGCCGCGGCAGATGCCGAGCATGGGCAGCTGACGGTCGAAGGCGTAGCGTGTGAGGAGCAGTTCGGGCAGGTCGCGCTCGTTGTTGATATTGTGCAGTTGTGGCACAGGTTCTTCGCCTGCCCAGAGCGGATTGAAGTCGCCACCTCCGCTCAATACTATAGCGTCGAGGGTGTCGAGAGTGGTGAGCAGAACGTCGTTGTCAGCCACAGGCGGAATGAGTACGGGTGTGCCTCCGGCACGTACTATCTGCTTGTAGTAGACTTCGCGCAGCGTGGCGTCGATGCCTTCATGATTGGTGGTGATGCCTATGAGTGGTCGGTAGGCGTGTGATGGGGCAGAGGTGTATGTCTCGTCGAGATGTTGTTGTAGATTGAACTTGTTCATTGTAGATGTATAAAAAAGAAAAAGACAACAAAGACAGCCGTTGTTCAGTTGTCTTTGTTGTCTTCGTTATGTGTGTAATGTTTATTTTTCGTCGTCTTCGAGATGTACTGGTATCTCGCGCTTGATGCTCTGGTCGAGCGAGATAAGAGTCTCGGTAGACACAACTCCCGGAATCATCTGCATCTTGTTGTTGAGCAGATCCATGAGCTGTTCGTTGTCGCGGGCGTACACTTTGAGCAGCATTGTGTACGAACCGGTGGTGTAGTGGCACTCAACAATCTCGGGTATGTCCTTCAATTGCTTTACCACGTCCTTGTACATGCTGCCGCGTTCGAGGTTCAATCCTACGTATGTGCATGTGCTGTAGCCTATGCTCTTGGGGTTGACATCGAATCCGCTTCCGGTAATCACGCCACCGTTGATGAGGTGCTGTACACGCTGGTGAATGGCTGCGCGTGAAACACCGCACTCAGCTGCAACATCCTTGAACGGTATGCGAGCATTTTTAGACAGTATACTAAGTATTTTCTTGTCAAGATTGTCTATTTTGTCCATGGTGTTAATGGTTTTTCGTATAATTTTCAATAATGTTATTTACAACTGTTACATTTTGTAAGCAAAATTAGACATTATATCTGAGATAAGCAACAATGTGCAACCCATTTTTTGCTTTTTTGTGCAAAATGTATAGCAAATTTATGTTTTTTGAACTACGAAAGCCATATTTGGACGTTTTTTTTACGATTGCATCTCGTGCAGACGGCGGTAGTAGCCGCCGAGAGCTATTAGCTCGTCGTGTGTGCCTCGTTCTACGATGCGTCCCTCGTGGAGCACGCATATCTCGTTGGCGTTCTTGATTGTAGACAATCGGTGGGCTATGGCAACGGTGGTGCGCGAGCTCATGAGTCGCTCAAGAGCGTCCTGAACGAGTCGTTCGCTCTCGGTGTCGAGTGCCGATGTAGCCTCGTCGAGAATGAGTATGGGCGGATTCTTGAGTATGGCGCGTGCTATGCTGACGCGCTGTCGCTGTCCGCCCGAGAGTCGTCCGCCTCGGTCGCCGATGTTGGTGTCGTATCCTTGTTCCGACTGCATGATGAAGTCGTGGGCATTGGCTATGCGTGCCGCCTGTTCCACCTGCTCCATTGTGGCATTCTCTACGCCGAACGTGATGTTGCCAAGGAAGGAGTCGTTGAAGAGGATGGCCTCCTGATTGACGTTGCCGATGAGCTGGCGCAGGTCGTGTATGCCGAGCTGGCGCACGTCGATGCCGTCGATGAGCACTTCGCCTTCCTGAACGTCGTAGTAGCGCGGTATGAGGTCGACGAGGGTAGACTTGCCGCTGCCGCTCTGGCCTACAAGTGCTACGGTCTTGCCCTTCTCGATGACGAGATTGATGTCCTTCAACACCCACTGCTCGCCATACTTGAACGATACGTGGCGGAACTCAATCTGGTGCTCGAACGACTTGATGTGTACCGGATTGGCTGGCTCCTTGATGGCGTTGTCGGCCTTGAGAATCTTGTCGATACGCTCCACTGAGGCGAGTCCCTTGGGGATGTTGTAGCCAGCCTTGGAGAACTCCTTGAGCGGATTGATGATAGAGTAGAGCATCACGAGATAGTAGATGAACGTAGGGCCAGAGAGCATCTGCTTGTCGAGCACGAGCACGCCGCCCACCCACAGCACGATGATGATGAGCACGGTGCCGAGGAATTCGCTCATAGGATGTGCCATCTGCTGTCGTATATTCACGCGCTGCACAGCCGAGCGGTAGTTGGAATTGACGCGGTCGAAGCGTTCGTTCATCTTGTCTTCGGCGCAGAACGCCTTGATGATACGCAGTCCGCCGAGTGTCTCCTCAACCTGCGACATGGTGTCGCTCCACAGATTCTGTGCCTTGATGGAGTTCTGCTTGAGCTTGCGTCCTACGAATCCCATGAACCATCCGAAAATGGGCACGAAGAAGAGGGTGAATACCGTGAGCTGCCACGATATGAACAGCAGTGCCGAGAAGTAGGAGATGATGAGGATAGGATTCTTGAACAGCATGTCGAGCGACGACATGATAGAGCTTTCCACCTCGCCTACGTCGCCCGTCATACGCGCAATGATGTCGCCCTTGCGCTCGTCGGAGAAGAAGCCGAGAGGCAATGACGTGATCTTGCGGTATAGCTGGTTGCGTATGTCGCGTACTATGCCGGTGCGCATAGGGATGATCGACGCCGACGAAAGGAAGTAGGCGCCCGTCTTGAGCATTGTGGTGAATGCCAGGAACAGTCCGATGAGCAGCAGCGTAGTGGTTGAGCCTACGATGTGTATGAGTTGCGTGACATAGTAGTCGGCGTTGTTGGCCATGACATCCTTCAGATTGTCGAGCGACCAGGGCATGAGATGTGTTGCCGTTCCGGTGCCTTCGGTGCGGAAGAGTATCTGAAGTATAGGTATGAGTGCCGCAAACGAGAATATGTTGAGCAGTGCCGAGAGTATGTTGAACACTATCGTCAGCACTAAATACTTCTTGTATGGCGGCAGAAAGCGCCTGAGTACTTGTAGGAATTCTTTCATACTGGTTGTTTGGATGTTGTGCCTTTGAGGGGCAGGATGTTGTGATTTAGTCGATAGGTTCGCCTAAGAGTGTTGCCGATGTAGAACCGGTAATCTTCACCATGACGCGGTCGCCGATGTGGTGGTTGTTCTTGTCGAACACCACTGCCTTGTTCTGCTCGGTGCGACCCATGAGCTGCTGGCGTGAACGCTTTGAGTAGCCCTCAACCAATACCTCGAATGTCTTGCCTATGTCCTTGCGGTATTGCTCTGCCGACACTTCGGTCTGCAGACGTATGAGCTCGTTGAGACGCTCTATCTTGACCTCTTCCGACACGTTGTCGGGCAGGTGCTTGGCGGCGTAGGTGCCGGGGCGCTCGCTATACTTGAACATGAATGCCGAGTCGAACATGCACTCGCGCACGAGCGAGAGGGTCTCGGCGTGGTCCTCGGGAGTCTCGTCGTGATAGCCCACGAAGAGGTCGGTGGTCAGTCCGCAGTCGGGTATGATGCGGCGTATGGCTGCCACGCGCTCCAGGTACTGATCGCGTGTATACTTGCGGTTCATCAGCTTGAGTATCTTGGTAGAGCCGCTCTGTGCCGGGAAGTGGATGTGCTTGCAGAGGTTGGGCTCGTCGGCTATGGCGTGCAGGATGTCGTCGGTCATGTCTTCGGGGTTGGATGTGGTGAAGCGCACGCGCATGTCGGGCACGCTCTGTGCCACCTTGCGCAGCAGTTCGGCGAATGAGCATCCGCCCTCGATGCGCTTTCCGGCAGGTGTCAGTCCGTAGCTGTTGACGTTCTGTCCGAGCAGTGTCACCTCCTTGAATCCGCGGTCGTGCAGGTCTTTCACCTCGCGCAGTATGCTCTCTACGTCGCGCGAACGCTCACGTCCGCGGGTGTAGGGCACGATGCAGTAGTGGCAGAAGTTGTTGCAGCCGCGCATGATGCTGACGAATCCGCTCACACGGCTTGCACCGATGCGCTGCGGGATAACGTCGCGGTAGGTTTCGGTGGTAGACAGTTCGATGTTGCAGGCGTTCTGTCCGTTCTCGCACTGCGCTATCATGTCGGGAAGGTTGAGGTAGGAGTCAGGACCGCACACGAGGTTGGCGTGGTGGTTGTCGATGAGGTCCTGGCGCACGCGCTCGGCCATACATCCCAGCACGCCGAGAATGAGCTTGCGACCCTTCTTCTGTTCGGCGTGCAGGGTCTCAAGGCGTCCATATATCTTGTTCTCAGCATTCTCGCGGATGGAGCATGTGTTGAGGAATATGGCGTCGGCTTGAGCCTCGTCGTCGCACAGTTCGTAGCCAGCCATCTGCATGATGGATGCTACTACTTCAGAGTCGGCCACGTTCATCTGGCAGCCGTATGTCTCGATAAATAGTTTCTTCATTTATATAATTATGTAAGTTTCAAGTGGATACACGTCTGTGTGATTAAAGTGCAAAGTTACGAAAAAATGGATAAACGAGTGGTATAACTTGGTATAAAGATTTATAAGACGGCTTGTTTTAAGGCTCGTCCGGTATACGGAGTGACGCAAACTAAATACAGCTTTTTATCCAATAAACACGCTGTACTGGATAAAAAAGCCGGTTTTTATCCAATAGGATGTGGCTTATTGGATAAAAACCGGCAAATCAAGCCTAATCTTTGGCGATGCTTTTCTGCACCAACTTGCCATGACGGCGAATGTACAATCCCTTTGAAGGCTTGTTGATGCGTTCGCCTTGGAGGTTGAAGTATTCCACTGGGGCGTTGTCGTTGTTTTCAACAGCCACGTTCTCTATGCCTGTAGTCTCACGGCAGTTTTTATAGTCGGAGAATTCCATGCGGTAGCCAGGCACTGGCACTGGCTCTGAACCGTCCATTGATTCTGCTCTGCTCACGGTGTAAACGAGTGGATAGCCGTATGTTTTGTCATACTCCACCTCGCCAATTTCTTTATAGAACGATGTTATCACACCATTATTTTCGTTTCTGTTTATTCTTTCGATCAAGTAGCCATAGGCGTCGTTAGTGACAGATTCATAATTGACACTCACTTCTGGCTCGTCGCTGTTCTTACTATAAGTTTCCCTTCTATTAAGGATAGAGTAGCTGTCGTAAGGATTTATCTCGCGATATTCTGTTGTATTTATAGTCTTGATGCTAAGGAATTTAGGTGTTCCTACTTCAACAACTGTATAGTCGTTCTCTCCAGGTCCGTATTCTACGTTTATACTGCCATGTTCCTCATCATTGACAATGATTTTGGCACTCAAAATACGGTTTGCGCCTTGAAATAATATATGACCATTAAGAATCTGGTTGTCGCAATTCTTCCACACAATATCCGTGTAGGCAATGGCTTCAGCCAACTTTACCTCGCCAGTTTCATTATCTTCATAGTATTGGTATACTTTAATTTGCGATGGTTTGCCGTCTTCGCCATAAGTGATAACGTCTTTTTCTTCTGTAATAAACTCTCTCTTTTGGTTCATGCGATACCTCACAACTTCAGTAACACGTCCTTTTTCATCGCGAGTGACGTCGGTCTTTTTTGAATTTAGATCCTTCGTCCATACTCCATCGGTCTTAAAATAGGATATGTCTGAAGTGACGAAATCGGGTACCACCTCGTCGTAAGTATACCCATATTTATATGCTTCTTCGAGATTCTCCTTGTCGTTGCCAAATGATGTTACACCTGCCAATAGATTGCCGTAAGAGTTGAATGTATTTACATAATAGGAATAGCGTTTCGTTGATGACTCGGGGGTCCACATTAGTTTTTCGGTGAAGATGGTTGTAGCATTACCATTTGAATCGTAGGTGCCGGTGGCGCGTTCTTCGTTCTGCCATTCGTTGTCATTCATAGTTGAAATCACATATGTGCCAGGGCGCCAAATAGCACCGTCGCCTTTCTCTTCAAGATGTGCCTTGACACGATTTTTCAACAGTGGCGGGTACGTGCCTTGTGCCATTGCTGCGGAAGCAAAGAGCAGCATTGTTGCAATGAGATAATTTTTAACCATAGATTTAAGTTGTGCAACACCATAGAGTTAAACATTTGTAGATAGCACATTAAGCGTCAAAAGTAGTGCATAGGATGTGTCCAAAGATAAGGAGTATGCTCATCCCGGTGTTGCATAATAAAATAAGCAAGTCCTTATGAACGCCACAAATATACAAATTTAATCCGATAAGTATGATATAGGAGGTACGGCAAATGTACCTCCTGATGTTACAAAGGCTTTGTAATGCTCCAACTAAGGCTTGATGACCGACCAAGGAAGGCTTACTGACCAATTAAGCCTTGATGACCGACCAAGGAAGCCTTAGTTGGCACCCAAGTAAGCCTTACTTACTTGGCAGCCTTCTTCATTTCGAGCTTGTACAAGTCGCCACGGCGGTCGCGCAGGTTGCGTACGGCACCGTAGGTGTGCAGCTCGTTGAGCAGCGAGATGTCGACATCCGACACGAGAATCATCTCGGTGTTGGGCGTTGCTTCTGCTCGCTTGCCGTCGTTGGGGAAGGCGAAGTCGCAAGGAGTGAACACTGCCGACTGGGCATACTGTATGTCCATGTTGTGAACGCGCGGCAGGTTGCCCACGCTTCCGGCTATTGCCACGTAGCACTCGTTCTCGATGGCGCGTGCCTGGGCACAGACACGAACGCGTGAGTAGGCGTTCTGAGTGTCGGTCATGAACGGAACGAAGAGTATCTTCATTCCGTCGTCGGCCATCAGACGCGAGAGTTCGGGGAATTCCACGTCGTAGCAGATTACGATTCCGATGCGTCCGCAGTCGGTGTCGAATGTCTGTATGTGCGATCCGCCCGAGAGTCCCCAGCATTTCTGCTCGTCGGGTGTGACGTGTATCTTCTCGTACATGTCTACCGTACCGTCGCGGCGGCACAGGAAGCCTACGTTGTAGAGCGAGTTGTCCTCCTTGAGGTAAGGCATTGAGCCGGTTATGATGTTGATGTTGTATGATATGGCGAGCTCGCGGAAGCGGTCGCGTATCTGCTCGGTATACTGTGCCATGGCGCGTATGGACTGAGCCTCGCCCATATCGTTGAACTTAGCCATGAGCGGCGCGTTGAAGTATTCGGGGAAGAGGATGAAATCGCTCTTGTAGTCGCTCACCGAATCGACGAAGAACTCTACCTGTTCGAACAGGTCGTCGAGCGAGTTGTAGGGTCGCATCTGCCACTGTACCAGTCCGATACGCACCGTCGGGCGCTTGTCTACATACGAATCCGTAGGCGGCTGATAGTAGATGTTGTCCCACTGGAGCAGTGTGGCGCAGTGCTTCGACTCCTCGTCGTTGGGCAGATAGTTGCGCATGACGCGGCGCACGTGAAAGTCGTTGCTCAACTGGAATGTAAGCACCGGGTCGTATATCTCGCGCGAGCGTACACGTTCGATATATTCCTTGGGTCGCATCTTGTCGGCATACTTGTGGTAGTTGGGTATGCGTCCGCCGAACATGATGGCCTTGAGGTTGAGTTTTTCGCAGAGTTCCTTGCGATACTCGTACATACGGCGTGCCAGACGCAGTCCGCGGTAGTCGGGATGTATGAACACTTCGATGCCATAGAGTATGTTGCCCTTGGCGTTGTGTGTGTTGAATGTCTCGTTGCCGGTCACCTGCGCGTAGGTGTGGTCGCCCTTCACCATATTATAATCAACAATAATAGACAGTGCGCATCCCACTATCTTGTCGTCGACGATTATCACCACCTGTCCTTCGGGGAATATTGTGATGAGTTTCTTGATTTGAGCTTTTGTCCAGAACACGTCTTCGTCGCCATAGATGCGCTTGAACGAGCGTGCGAGCTGATCGTAGTCCTCCATCTGAAGGTTGCGCAGTTCTACTTTGCTAATGTTGTGAGATTCCATTTTCTATGTTGTTTTGTTGTATTAAGATGTTGTGATGTTGTGGTGTTGTGATGTTGTTGGTTTGTAATGTTGCTAATATATATAATGTGAAAAAGCAAATTACACCATCTCAACACTACAACTTATCAACCCTAAAAAGTTTTCGACAAAAACTTTTTAGCCACTTCCCATATTACCATACCAGCCGTTACGCTGACATTGAGCGAGTGTTTGGTGCCGAATTGTGGTATTTCGAGACATCCGTCCGACATGTCCACCACCTCCTGATGCACTCCCTTCACCTCGTTGCCCAGCACTATTGCGTAGCGTTTGTCGGTGTCGAGTTGCAGGTTCTGAAGCTTTGTCGACCCCTCCACCTGCTCTATGCTGTACACGAAGAAGCCGTCGTTGTGCAGCGACTCTACTGCCTCGGTGGCAGTGGGGAAGTAGCGCCACGCTACGGAGTCTTCGCCTCCGAGTGCCGTCTTGTGAATTTCGGGGTGGGGTGGGGTGGCAGTGATGCCGCAAAGGTAAACCGCCTCGACGCGGAAAGCGTCGCCCGAGCGGAACACCGAACCCACGTTGTGCAGCGAACGCACGTCGTCGAGCACTACGATAAGGGGCAGTTTGGCTGCCTCGTGAAACTCGTCAACCGAGAGTCGTTGCATTTCTATTGTACGGAGTTTGCGCATATTCTTCTTTTTATGTGCAAAATTAGATAAAAATCCCGAATTACAAGACTATTATAGCGAAAGTCGCGGTAAAAAACCCTTTACAAAAAAATAATAACTAACTTTGTGCAAAGTGGAGTATAAAATAAGCAAATAAGAATATCAAAAGTGTATGAAGATATTTTTCTCACATAAAGAAGAGGTATGGAATTCGTGGTCGCATGCTGCGGGTATAATTCTCGGTGTGGTGGTAGGCACGGCCTTCCTGGTATGGTGCGGATGGGCGCGTAACGGTTGGGCTACGGCTGGTATCATCCTATATCTGTTCGGAATGCTGTCGAGCTACATAGCTTCCACCGTCTATCACGCCCTGTCGGCATGGTCGCCGTGGAAGGAGAGGCTGCGCAAGTGGGATCATGCCGCCATCTACTGGCACATAGCGGGTTCGTATTCGCCAATCACGCTGGTGGCGTTGCGCGAATATGGCTACTGGGGATGGGCGCTGTTCATCTTCATATGGTTGGCGGCAATTGCCGGAACCATAAAGAGTTTCATGGGACTGAAGGGCCACAGCTACGTAGAGACGGCATGCTACGTGGTGATGGGGCTGAGTGTGCTCGTGGCGTTCGGTCCGCTGATGCACTGTGTGGGTCCGTCGGCAATAGTATGGATTATAGCCGAGGGTGTGGCTTACATCACAGGTGCCGCCTTCTACTGCCTTCGCAAGCAGCGGTATATGCACACCGTATTCCACTTCTTTGTGCTCGCCGGTTCGGTATGCCACATCATTGCGGTGTGGGATATTCTGATGCGGTGGCTGTAGGAAATTGCTGACGTTTTGCAAAAGGAGTCCTTTTGCGTTTCAAATGTAGTCCTTTTACAATGCAAAAGGACTACATTTTTTTGCTTGTCAGCCTATAGCTCAACCATGATATAGCTTCATACTAATTTCCCTCCATTGCGATGACAGAATGCCGTGAGGTCGTCTGTCGTGTCTTTGAAACTTAATGTGTGCATAACGTCGTAGAAACGCTCAAGCATTTCTATACCTCTAAATATCTTAAGATAACGATATGCTTGAGTGTCTGTCAGTTTATGCCGTTTGGCAAATTCATTGATAGAGGCGATAATATATTCCGTCTTGTTTTTGATATTATCCATAGTCTTGGGGTTTTATTGTTTGCTTTTAGTGTGCCTCCAGCCAGTTTTCGCCCCAGCCTGAGTCGGCAACGAGCGGAACCTGAAGCGGATATGCGTTCTGCATTTCTTCGAGCACAATCTTTTCTACGCGTTCCTTCTCCTCGGGCAGAACCGAGAAGTTGAGTTCGTCGTGTACCTGCAGAATCATTTTCGACTTGATGCCCTCGCGGCGGAAGCGCTCGTAGATGTGCACCATGGCAATCTTGATGATGTCGGCAGCCGATCCTTGTATCGGAGCATTGATGGCGTTGCGCTCGGCAAAGTTGCGAACGGTGGCGTTGTGCGATGTGATGTCGGGCAGATAGCGGCGACGATGGAAGAACGTTTCGGCGTAGCCGTGCTCGCGTGCCAGCTCCTTCGCCTTCTCCATATAGGCTTGCACCTCGGGGAATGTCTCAAAATATCCGTCGATGAGCTGCTTGGCTTCGTCGCGGCTTATGTCCAGACGCTCTGCCAGTCCGAACACGGTGATGCCGTAGATGATGCCGAAGTTGGCGCGCTTGGCTTTGGTTCGCTGGTCGCGACTCACGTCTTCTATCTTCTCCTTATATATACGTGCGGCTGTGGCGGCGTGGATGTCGTAGCCATCGCGGAACGCCTCAATCATATTCTTGTCGCCCGACAGATGCGCCATGACGCGCAGTTCAATCTGTGAGTAGTCTGCCGAGAAGAACAGACAGCCTGGCTCGGGAATGAAGCACTTGCGTATCTCCTTGCCGTCTTCGCCACGAACGGGGATGTTCTGTAGGTTAGGGTCGGACGAAGAGAGGCGTCCCGTGGCTGTAACTGCCTGATTGAACGACGTGTGGATGTGTCCCGTGCGGGGATTGATGAGCTTCGGAAGGGCGTCGACATAGGTGCCGAGCAACTTCTTCAGACCTCTATGAGCGAGTATGTCGTCAACGATTGGTGCCTTGGAACGTAGCTGTTGCAGCACCTCTTCGGATGTGACGAACTGTCCGGTCTTGGTCTTCTTGGGCTTGTCTACAATCTTCATCTCGCCAAACAGCACCTCGCCCACCTGCTTGGGCGATGCTATGTTGAACTCATGTCCGGCGAGTTTGTATATGTTTTGCTCAATCTGCTTCATGCGGTCGGTGAGTGTGCGCGATGTCTCGGCGAGTGCCTTGGTGTCAAGCAGCACTCCGTTCATCTCCATTTCTGCCAACACTGGCACGAGCGGCATCTCGATGTTGTAGAACAAGTCGTCAACGCCAGCCTCCTTGAGGCGCGGCTTCAGCACGTTGTATAGGCGCAGAGTGACGTCGGCATCTTCTGCTGCATAGTCGCAGATATCGGCAGGCGAGAGGTCGCGCATGTTCTTCTGACCCTTGCCCTTGGGTCCGATGAGTTCGTCAATGTGTACGGTCTGGTAGCCGAGCAGCGTCTCGGCGAGAATATCCATGTTGTGTTTCTGCTCGGGTTGGAGCACGTAGTGGGCAATCATCGTGTCGAACATAGGAGCAGCGAGACGAACACCGTAATTCATCAGCATCTCCATGTCGTACTTGATGTTCTGTCCGATTTTGAGGATTTCGGTGCTTTCGTACAGCGGTTTGAATATGTTAACAATAGTTTGCGCCTTTTCACGTTCGGCAGGAATTGCCACATAAAATGCCTTTCCTTCCTCGACAGAGAAGCTCAAACCAACCAATTCTGCGTCAACAGGGTTGATTGAAGTGGTCTCCGTGTCTAGACTGAGAATTTGTTTTGTAACAAAAAAATCAAATAATTTACGCGCATCTTCCTCAGTTTCAATGAGTTGATAGTCGTGAGAGGTCGTTTTTAGGCTCTCAAAACTCGAAAATTCTGAACCAACTGCATCATTGGTCGGATTTTCGGCAAATAAATCGAGTTGTAAATTAACAACTTTTTGCGGTTGTTGTGGCTTCTTTACAAATTTGTCGAGAAGACTCTTAAATTCCAATTCGGTGAAGATTTCGGCGAGTCGGGCTGTGTCAGGCTCTTCAATCTTCAGCGAGTCGAGGTTGAGATCGATGGGAACGTCGGTGCGGATGGTTGCGAGGAACTTTGACATACGAATGTCGTCGACAGCCGACTCAACCTTTTCGCGCAGCTTGCCTTTGATTTTGGATGAGTTCTCAAGCATGTTGTCGATGCTGCCGAATTCGCCTATGAGTTTTGCAGCGGTCTTCGGACCCACGCCAGGACATCCGGGGAAGTTGTCGGCAGAGTCACCCATAAGTGCAAGCAGGTCGATCACCTGAGTAGGGGAGTTGAGTTCGTACTTGGCGCAAACCTCGTTGGGTCCCATCGTTTCGTAACCGCCGCCGTGACGGGGTCGGAATATGAACACGTTGTCGCTGACAAGCTGACCGTAGTCCTTGTCTGGTGTGAGCATGTAGGTCTTGATGCCGGTAGCTCCTGCTTTAGTTGCGAGTGTGCCGATAACGTCGTCGGCCTCGAAACCGTCTACCTGAAGCACCGGAATGTGCATCGCCTCGATTATGCTCTTGATGACAGGCACCGAGGCACGTATGTCCTCGGGAGTCTCCTCGCGCTGCGCCTTGTATGCAGGAAACGCCTCGTCGCGGAATGTCTTGCCATGATCGAACGCCACACCGATATGTGTGGGCTGCTCTTTGGTGAGAATCTCGTTGAGGGTATTGACAAATCCCATCACGGCTGAGGTGTTCATGCCCTTGGAATTGATGCGCGGATTTTTGATGAACGCATAATATGCACGGTAGATGAGCGCGTAAGCGTCGAGAAGAAATAGCTTGTCCATTTTTATGATGTTGTGATGTTGATGTGTTGAGTGCTGCGATGTTGAACTGGCAGCACTATCATCACCACCTCAACATCTCACCACCTCAACATATTTATTCTTATATGGTGTAAAATTACAAAAAAAATGTCACTAATAACGGCAAAATCCGTAACTTTGTACGAAATATTATAATACAATGGATTATCTGTCAATCATTAAGAACCCGATAGAGGCGGAACTCGCCGACTTTATAAGTCTTTTCAACCAGTCGCTCTCGCACGAGGACGGATTGCTCGGCTCTGCGCTGGAGCATATCCGCAAGCGTGCCGGCAAGCGCATGCGCCCTATGCTGATACTGCTTATGGCCAAGAACTTCGGCACTATCAACGATGCTACACAGAACGCTGCTGTGGGATTGGAGCTGCTTCACACGGCTTCGCTCGTTCATGATGACGTGGTGGATGAGAGTGAGGAGCGTCGTGGTCAGGCTTCGGTCAACGCTACTTATGACAATAAGGTGGCTGTGCTCGTGGGCGACTATATCCTTTCGACTTCCCTTTTGTGTGTGGCACGCACTCATTCGGAGCAGATTGTAACTTATCTTGCCGAACTGGGACGTACGCTTTCCGACGGTGAGATACTGCAGTTGTCGAACATCGGACGCAAGGACATCTCGGAGGACGTTTATTATGACGTGATAAAGCAGAAGACCGCGGCTCTGTTTGAGGCGTGTGCCGGAATTGGAGCACTGTCGTCGGGAGCGTCGGAGAAGGATGTTGAGGCTGCAAAGCTGTTCGGTCAGAATCTCGGTATCATCTTCCAGATACGCGATGACATCTTCGACTATTACGACTCTACCGAGATTGGCAAGCCTACAGGCAATGATATGGTTGAGGGTAAACTGACGTTGCCCGTTATCTATGCCGTTAATAATGGTGGAAACGAGGACATGCGCCGCCTTGCATTGAAGGTGAAGGAGCACTCTGTGAGTGCCGATGAGATAGCGCAGCTTGTAGATTATACCAAGCAAATGGGTGGTATAGAATACGCTGAGCGCCGTATGTGGGAATTCCATGCGCAGGCTCAGCAGTTTATTGATGATAGAGTGGGGCAGCCTGACGTAAAGGCTGCGCTCCAGACCTATCTGGATTATGTGATAAAGAGAACGAAGTAGGAAGCGAGGAGCGTGAGCTTGCTAAGAGCTAAGCCTTGCTGGGGCTTCTTAAGCCTCTCTAAGCCTTTTTAATCACGGCTTAGGGAGGCCTAGAAAGGCCCAGTGAGGCTTAGTTCTTTCAATACCCTCTATAATCTTTTCTTGCCTTTGTCATTTGTTCTCTCATTCCTCCGCTTTCCACAAACTTTATTTCCAGCTTCTCTATAAGTTTGTTCAGCATCCAGTCGGTTTGATGAATTAGAGTTATGGCGATATTTGCTATAGTTTCATCTGAACGTTCTGTTATTGCTTTTCTATAGTAGGCGCTGTCGTTATGGGTGGCGCAAGCACGTTTGGCTTGTGCAAGTCGCGGGTCGTCAGGTTGCCATTGTTCCAATCCCCTTACTCGTATATAATCTTCATAGTCTACTAACAATTCCTGTAAACTGGCTTTTGCTACGTTTGTTAGTTTTATTTCTGTTTCTTTAGAGGTGTTGCCTGCAGCCGCACCCTCTGCTATGTTCTGTTTCCCTGAACGTGCCGCTTGTACCATTTGGTCGATTGTACGGTCACCTTTTTCAAGATATTTATGAGCAAAATAGAATGTGACATCGTAAATGCACTCTGATTTTTGGTATACGAGGAGGTTCTTGTAAGAGCCTCCATGAGGAAGAAAGGGCTTAGGTGTAGGCATAAGTTTGATTTTTATGGTTAGTGAATTGGGATTATTAGAGGGGAGTAGGGGCTGTTGTATGGGCTTTGCTGAGGCTGTAGTCTGGGCCTTATTGAGGCTGTTATTAGGCCTTACTGGGTCTCAATAAGCCTTTCTAAGCCTTGGCATAAAAAGGCATAGAAAGGCCCAGTAAGGCTCAGGTAACTGCTCAGCAAGCCCTAATCCTTTAGAAGAACTTGATCTGCTCGCCCTTAATCTCGCTCAACAGCATGTTGGCGAGGCGTGATGTGCCCAGGCGGAACCACTTGTTAGTGAGCCATTTTTCGCCCAACACTTCCTTAACTATTGTGTAGTAGATGATGGCATCCATAACGCTGTTGATGCCGCCAGCAGGCTTGAAACCTATTTGGATGCCCGTTTCGTCGTAGTATTCCTTAATCGCCTGACACATAACGTAGGCTGCCTCGGGTGTGGCAGCAGGCTGAAGCTTGCCCGTAGAGGTTTTGATATAGTCAGCACCTGCGTACATAGCCAGCAGGGCGGCCTTCTTTATGTTGGTAGCTGTCTTCAGAGCACCTGTCTCAAGGATTACCTTCATGGGCACTGTTTCGCCACATGCAGCCTTCAGTTCGGCTATGTCGTCGCACACTCCTTCGTAGTCGCCCGAAAGGAACTTGCCCACCGGCATAACGATGTCAATCTCGGTGGCACCATCGGCTACAGCCAATGAAGTCTCGGCAATCTTCACCTCGATGCGGGCCTGCGAAGAAGGGAACGATCCACTGACACAGGCTATCTCCACACCATCCACTTCCAGCGATTCAGCCACGGTGTTGGCGAAGCACGGATAGACGCAGACTGTGGCAACGTGGGGCATGTCGGGATACTGATTGTCGAAGTCGTTGAGACGCTCGGTGAACGCCAGTACGCTCGTGTCAGAATCGGTTGTCTTTAGCGTAGTAAGTTCGATGCTGCCGAAGAGGAATTTCTTTACATCTATAGTGTCGTTGGCAGACACCTTCTCGGCAATGATATTGCGTACGGCATCGCGTACTGCGTTGTCGTCGATATTGGTGTTGTATTTTGCCAAAGTCTGTTCATACTTGTTAGTCTTCTGCTCTCTCTGAGTCTCCTCGTCGTGAAGGATTACATCTTTTATTATTCCCATAGTTTTATGCTTTTGTTTTATTGTTATCGATAGTCGGTTATCTGAGTTTGGGGTTGTTCTTATGGCGCAGTTTGTCGCGGTTGGTCTTCTTTTCGATACTCTTCTGTAGAGCCTCCGTAAGGTCTACGCCAGTCTGGTTGGCAAGGCAGATGAGCACCCACAGAATGTCTGCCATCTCCTCCGAAGGGTCGTGCGATTCACCCTCCTTGAAACTTTGGTCGCCATAACGACGAGCCATGATGCGAGCCAATTCGCCCACCTCCTCGGTAAGACATGCCATATTGGTGAGTTCGGAGAAGTAGCGCACGCCATACTCCTTTATCCAACGGTCTACCGCCTCTTGTGCTTCCTTGATAGTCATAACGCTTGATTTTAGATATTAACAGGCAGTCCAAGCACCATAAGATATATCGTGTAGACGAGCCATATTGCGAGTATTGCAACCAGGCAGATTCGGAATATTACTCCAATCTTCTTGCCTCGCGACACGCTGTGGAATGGTCGGGGAAACTCCTGATAAGTCATTATGCTGAAACCTATAAACAGCAAGGCGCAACCCGTAAATGCATACAACGGCTTGTTGGCTCCCCACGAATCGCGGGTGAACAGCAGCACCAGTCCTACAGCTTCGAGCAGTAGGGCAGTATTTGAAAGATACTTCTTCATAAGCTAAATTATTAAGTGGTTCTAAATGTCCGTTATTTACGGTTCTTATATCTCATTATTTCCCGTTTATTCCTTGTTTTTGGTGTCCATGCATATAGTCACGGGTCCGTCGTTGAGCAATTCTACCTTCATATCGGCTCCGAATTCACCAGTTCCAACCTCACGGCCGAGCGCATCCGACAGTTTGCGGCAGAACTCCTCGTAGAGCGGAACCGAAATCTCGTGGCGTGCGGCACGAAACCACGACGGGCGGTTGCCCTTTTTGTATGAAGCATAGAGTGTGAATTGGCTCACCACAAGCGCCTCGCCGCCCACGTCTATAATCGAACGATTCATGACCCCGTTCTCGTCGTCAAATACTCTCAAAGCAGCCACTTTCTTTACAAGCCAATCGACATCTTCGGTAGTGTCAGACTCCTCAATTCCGAGCAAAAGAAGAAAGCCGTTGCCTATTTTTGATTTGATTTCACCGTCTATTGTTACTGATGCGTGTTGCACACGCTGTATCACTGTTCTCATGTTTGTATGTTTTTGATATGTTAATTTTTACGCCGTTTACAAAGGTAATCATATAAAATGTAAAATGAGTGTAAAATTATTCCAATTTCTTTGTTATATCATTTTAAATTAATAATTTTGCAAAGTGAATGGAAGTCTGTCTAAAGGTACGTTGGCAGACTGGTTTTTAAACAATGTTTAAAGGACTTTTAGTTTTTAGTATAATTTGATATAAGGATTGACTTGTACAAGCTCGTGAGAGTGGAAGGCAAGATTTTTTGAAGATTTAAGATCTTCTCTGTGTGTGCGCTGGAACCGTGAGGTTTGGGCGCATTTTTTTTGCTTATATTAGTAGGCTATGGCGTCCCTGTCATAGGCTCACCCGATAAACTAGGGGGAAGACGCTTTGA
>ULYQ01026582.1_pt1 | contig 31048 bp, 30 predicted proteins | sample 1962271 | NCBI WGS metagenome assembly ULYQ01 (sample SAMEA4835865, study PRJEB28245) | human gut metagenome | biome: gut microbiome; material: fecal sample | place: Denmark | collected 2008
AAGGTAAAACTCAAACGCGGAGAAATTTGCCAATCAAGTTGCGCACCAACATTGGAATCGGCATAAAAAGAACCGCGCTCGGAAATTGTGCCGTAATAATAAGCGTAGGGTTTATCACTAATGGAATAACCCGCCGTGCCAAAAAAGGAAAAACTCATGTTGGACGGCAAAGAAAATATCGAATCCGCCGCCGCTGCGGCAACATTGCCAGTTGCGATTAAAAAAACGCCCAAAAGCAATTTTTTCCGCATTTGTTGATGATTTTCCACGGTCAACGCCTTTTTTTTCAAAATAAAAAGTTATAAGACGCGGAGAAAATGTTGATTCCTTCGCCATTCAAATCGCCATCAAATGGGCGGCGGTCAATCAAATAATCACCACGTCCGATGCGCATGCGCGCGTATTCTAATTTCAAGCGCTGATGCGAATCAATATCATACGCTGTGCCAAGGGCAAGCGTTTGTTGGTCGGTTATCAACAAGGCATCGCCAGAAATGCGGTTGATTAAATCGTATTGCGCAAAACCCGTTGGTTTGGAAAGGTTTTTGTAAGTGCGGCGCGACTGCGAGTCAGAAATGCTATAAGACCACGTTACATAAGGCGTAAAGTTGCCCACGCGGCGGCGCAAATTCAAATGGGCAGCGCGGGAATCCGAACCCGAGTTCACGTTGGCAGCGCGCCGTATGCCAAACTCACCGGTAAAATAAAAACCATTGCCAATATGCCAGTTGCCCATCAAAGCCAGCAAAATGTATTTAACGTCGTCAGAAGTATTTGTGCTGGCGAGCGGATAAACCTCAGCGCCGTTGGGCAACCGAATAACATTGTAGCTTTTTAAAAAAGTGCTGCCGTTGCGGTCTTTGACTTGTGCATAATGCACGCCCGCGCGCAAAATGTTGTTTTCCGCTAAATCTTCATAGCTAATAAACGTGCCGCCAGCAACAAGTTTGCGCGAAAAAAAGTTGGGGCCGCGCTGCACTTGCATAAAACTATCGCGCATCCAAAGCCGCTGCGCAAAGTTGGATGCGCCTGTGTAAACATCCCAAGAAATTGTTTTCATCCCATCTTCGCCAATATCCCAAACATATGTGGACGAAACGCCGTTGTATTCAAAAGTTGGCGACAAATTGTAGACTTCAACTGGCAAGCGCGCGGAGAAATAACTCATACCAACATTAGAATTTTGCGTATAAAGCAAAGCAGGCAAACGCGTTCTGCCGATTTTTAAAGTCCAGTTATCATTGACGTGGTAAGCCAGTTGCGCCCAAGACAAACGCGGTCGCCAGCGGTGTTCTTTGTCGCGAACGGGCGCCAATTCGCCTTGCAAAATAAAACTAAAACGCGGGGAAATTTGCCAATCCATTTGTGCGCCAATGCGCGAATCAGCATTAAAAGAACCGTGCTCGGAAATTGTGCCGTAATAATAGGGGTAGGGTTTGTCGCTAATGGCGTAACCTGCCGTGCCAAAAAAAGAAAAACTCAAATTTTCAGGAAGTTTTAATCCCGCCCCCGTGGAATCAATGGCAAGGGCATTGTTGGTTAACACACCCAAAAAAGCGCTCAAAATTACGTTTTTTTTCATCATCCCCACCCCCACTTTTTTGGTGATTTTCCACGGTCAACCCATTATTTTTTTCAAAATAAAAAGTTATAAGACGCAGAAAATACGCTAATTCCTTGACCTTCCACGCTTGGCATTGATAAAGGTTGATCCAACAATGCCGAACCCAAACCCAAACGCGTGTGTGCGTATTCTACTTTTAGTCGGTGATTGTTGCCGATATCATACGCCGTGCCAATGGCAACGGTATATTGATTAGCCATCAGCATTGCATCGGCAGAAATGCGATTCAACGCATCATACAAAGCAAATTGCGGCACGCCCGAGTTGCGCAACATTGCCGCATAAACACGGCTGGGTTTGGAATCCGACTTTGAAAAACCCCAAGAAACATAAGGCGTGAAGTGATGGATGTTTTTTCTCAACTGCACATAAAAAGCACGGGTTTGCATGCCTGATAACATATTCATCGCGCGCCGCACGCCAAATTCGCCCGAGACATAAACGCCGTTGCCCAAATGCCAATCGCCCAACACGCCAAAGAGCAAAAACTTAACCTTGGGCGTGGTTTCGCCATCTTTTGGCATATACACTTGAAAACCCGTGGGCAAGGTTACAACTTCATTGCGTTTTAAAAAAGGGACGTTGTCGCGGTTTTTAACGGCAACATAATGCAAACCCGTGCGCAAAATGTTGTTTTCCATTGCATCTTCATAGGTGAAGAAAGTGCCAACAACGTTTAAGCGCCGCGCATAATGATTAGCGCCTTCTTGCAAAGTTTGGGGGTTGGTGCGAAACCACACGCGTTGCCAAAAATTAGACATACCGCCATAAAAATCCCAAGTGATGCTTTTCATCCCATCTTCGCCCACATCCCAAGAATAAGAAGATGAGATGCCGTTGTATTCAAAGGTTGGCGACAAACCATAAACTTCAACAGGCAAACGGGCAGACACATAACTCATCCCAACATTGCCATTTTGGGAATAAAGCAATGCAGGCAAACGACTGCGCCCGATTTTGAGCTCCCAATTATCCGTTGCGCGGTAACTCAACAATGCCCAAGGCAACCTAGGCCGCCAGCGGTGGTCATCCTTCAAAGATGGCGAGAGTTCGCCTTGCAAAATAAAGCTAAAACGCGCAGAGATTTGCCAGTCAAGCTGAGCGCCAATGCGCGAGTCGGCATCAAAAGTGCCTGTGTTGTCAATTTGGTTATAAGCGTAATCTTGGTTGCTTGCGGCATAACCCGCCGTGCCAAAAAAGGAAAAGGCGAGATTATCAGGCAAGTTGAAACCCAAAGCCGAATCCGCAGCGTTGGCAGCAATCGCCACATTGCCAATTAAAGAAGCAAGCCAAAATTTCTTTAAAAACATTGTCCTCTCTCACTATTTTTTTCCACGGTCAACCCTTTATTTTTTTCAAAATAAAAAGTTATATGACGCAGAAAAGATATTCACCTTTTTGCCATCCACGCTCGGCAAACTCAAAGGTTGATCCACAAAAGACGAGCCTTGCCCCAAACGTGTGTGCGAATATTCCATTTTTAAGCGGTGATTGGTGCCAATATCATAAGCCGTGCCAATGGCAACGGTCATTTGATTGGCCATCAACATTGCATCGGCAGAGATGCGGTTGAGCGTTTCAAATGTTGCCATTTGTGGAATACCTGTGGTTTTAGACATTTCCTTATAAACCTTGCGGGATTTGGTGTCCGAAATAGAATAATTCCACGAAATATACGGCGTGAAGTGTTGAATGTTTTTGCGCAACTGCACATAAAAAGCACGCGTATCCAAACCCGAAGTCATATTCAACACCTTGCGCACGGCAAATTCGCTAGCCACATAAAAACCGTTGCCAACGTGCCAATCGCCCAACACGCCAAAGAGCAAAAACTTCACAGTATCCGTGATATCACCACCTGTGGGCATATAAACTTTGTAGCCGTTGGGTAGCGTTTGCACTGCGTTGCGTTTTACAAAAACGCCGCCGTTTCTATCTTTAACCTCTACATAATGCACACCTGTTCGGACGAGGTTATTTTCCATCGCATCTTCATAGGTCAAAAATGTGCCGACAACTTTCAAGCGCCGTGCAAAATATTTGGGAGCTTCTTGCATGGTGTCGGGATTTGTGCGAAACCACACGCGTTGCCACGCGTTGGACATACCGCCATAAAAATCCCAAGAAATCGTCTTCATACCACTATCGCCCACATCCCACGTGTAAGTGGATGAAATACCGTTGTATTCAAAAGTGGGCGACAAACCATAAACATCAAGAGACAAGCGCGCGGGAATGTAGCTCATACCAACGTTGGCGTTTTGGGAATAAAGCAAAGCAGGCAAACGTGAACGCCCTATTTTCAACACCCAATTATCAGTTGCACGAAAACGCAACAATGCCCAAGGCAACCTAGGCCGCCAGCGGTGGTCATCGCTCAAAGATTGCGAGAGTTCGCCTTGCAAAATAAAACCCAAACGCGGGGTTAAATTCCAGTCCAATTGTGCGCCAATGCGCGAATCGGCATCCACTGTGCCAGCGCTGGAGATTTTGTTGTATTTGAAATCCTGATTGCTCACGGCATAACCCGCCGTGCCAAAAAAGGAAAACGCAAGGTTTTCTGGCAAGTTAAAATCCGTTGTTTCTTCGGCATTTACCGTTGCTGTGCTTACCAACAAAGCGGCAACCAACATTTCTTTTTTAAACTTCATAATCCATCTCAAAATTTCGATTCGTGGGAGGGGGGGGGGTAGGAATTCCACGGTCAACTCCAAAAAAATTTCAAAATAAAATTACGACAGAATTTGCTCTTCCATTTTGGTTGGCTCATCCGCCATGCGTGCGTTGATTTCATCAAAGGCATCGGCAATAGCCACAAAGGCGTCAATTACATCTGGGTCAAATTGTTTGCCTTTGCCTTCTATTACAAATTGTTCCGTATCCTTTCTGCCAAATGCGGGTTTGTATGGGCGTTCCGTGCGCAAGGCATCATAAACATCCGCCACCGACATAATGCGCGCAGAAAGCGGAATTCCCTCACCCTTCTTTTTGTTGGGATAACCACTGCCATCCCAGCGTTCGTGGTGATTCAAAGCCACATCCATCGCACAATCCAAAAAATCACCTTGGTCGCCCATAAAAGCGTGGGCTTGCTTCAAAATGTCGTAACCGCGCGTGGTGTGGGTTTTCATCACCTCAAATTCTTCTTCGGTTAATTTGCCGGGTTTTAACAAAATGGAATCGGGAATGGCGATTTTGCCGATATCGTGCAAAGGTGCCGAGCGCGCATACAATTCAATTAAGTTGTTGTTGGTCAAATAAGAAAACTTCGGGCGGCGGGACAATTCCTGCGCCAAAAGCCGCACGTATTCTTGCGTGCGCACAATGTGCATACCCGTGCATTCATCGCGAAATTCCGCCAAAGAAACCATCACCATCATGGAGGCTTCTTGCAAGCGGTTGATTTGCGTCAAGCGCCGATCCACTTCTTCTTCCAACCAAGCGCTTTTATCCGCCAGCATATCGCCCCATTCTTTCAAACTCAACTGCGCTCGCACACGCGCCATCACAATGGGCGGCGAAATCGGTTTGTGGATAAAATCCACAGCGCCCGCTTCAAACCCCATTTCTTCATCTTCTTGTGAAGATTTTGCCGTTAAAAAGATAATGGGCACGTGCGCCATTGTTTCCATTTTTTTCATGCGACGACAGGTTTCATAACCGTCCAATTCGGGCATCATAATGTCCAACAGCACCAAATCAGGCGCATCTTTTTCTGCCAACGCCAAGGCTTTCACGCCATTGTTTGCCACTTTGATGCGATAATAATCCTTCAACAACCCCGTCAAGAGCGACGAGTTGGCGGGAGTATCATCCACAATCAAAATCGTGGGTTTTTCGCTCATTACAATGCCCCTTTATGTTGTTCAATGGTTTCAAGTGCCAAATCAAATTCAAAATCGCAAATGGCGCGCTCAATGCGGTGGTAAATTTCTATCGGCAAGTGGCGGCGCAACATATCGGCGTGTTCTTCCCACCAATCTTGCGCTTCCGAATCGCCTTCTGATAAAAGATGACGCAATTTTTCAACCAGCGCTTTTTCTTCTTCATTCAAAGGTTTGTTTGATTCTAATTGCGCTTGATTTTCCACGGTCAACGCATTATTTTTTTCATTTTGTTCTGTGGTGTTGCCATTCAATCCATAATGATTGGCAATGCCTTGCACTATGGGTTCAAAAAGTTCCACCGCTTGTGGAAAAAGCAAATCGACCTTTGCTTCGTCCTTTTCCTTGCAGGCAAATTCCAAACCTTCCATGGCGCGTTGCACGTCTTCTGCGCCAATGCTGCCCGACAAGCCTTTTAAAGTATGCGCCAAACGTTGCATCTCTTCCCATTGGAGTGAAGATTTGAATTGCGAAAAATCTTCGGAAAAATGCACGTAATCGCTGGCGTAACTCTTCAAAATTTTGGAATAAAGCTCCAACTTGCCTGCGGCGCGGCGCAAACCTGCTTTGGTGTTTAAGCCATCCACAATGGGCAACTGCAAGGTGTCGCGCGGGGTTTGCGAAATTGGCGCATCGTCGTCAATATCGGATTCAGTCGCCGCTTCATCGTTCTTTTGCGCCAATAATTCGGCGGGCGGTTGGTAAATTTCTGAGAGTTTTGTATAAAGTTCATCGGGTTCAATGGGTTTGCTAATATGCCCATTCATTCCCAAAACTTTGCAGCGTTCGCGCTCTTCGGTCATGGCGTGTGCGGTCATCGCAAAAATCGGCACATCGTTGTAGCGCGGATTTTTGCGCAAAATGCCCACGGCGGTGTAGCCATCCATCACGGGCATTTGCAAATCCATCAAAACAATGTGGTAAAAATCGGGCGCTGCGGCATCCAATTTTTCAATGGCTTCTTTGCCGTTGTTGGCAACATGCACCGTGGCACCGTGGCTTTCCATCAATCCCACGGCAAGTTGTTGGTTGATGCGATCATCTTCCGTGAGCAAAATGCGCATACCATCCAAACGCACGGTGTTGGCTTTGACGTTGCTCACACTTTCCACACCTTCGCCCGTTAAGCGTGCCAAAACATTGCGCAACACTTCGGGCATCACAGGTTTGGGTAAGAAATTATCCACGCCAAACTTGTTGGCGGTTTCCCGAATCACTTGCGAATCGTAACCCGAGACGATAACCACTTGCGGTGGCGGAATGCCGCATTCGGATTTTAATGTGGCAATCAAGGTGCCGCCATTCATATTCGGCATCACCCAATCAATCAAAAGCAAGTCAAAGCGTTTTTCCGTTTGAATAGATTGCAACACCAATTCATGCGCTTTTTCACCGCTATCGGCTTCTTGCACGCCGTTTTCAATGTCTGCGCCCACGCCCATTTCCGTCAACATTTCCACCAATACTTGGCGCGCCAAAGCATGGTTATCCACAACCAACACACGCAATTTGCTCACTTGTGGCAAGTGTTTTTCGTCTTTGGTGTCGGAAATCAACAATTTGCAAGTAAAAGAAAAGTTGGAACCTTCGCCCGCAACGCTTTCTACCTTCACTTTGCCGCCCATCATCTCCACAATTTTTTTGGAGATGGTCAAACCCAAGCCCGTGCCGCCGTATTTGCGCGTGGTGGAGCCATCCGCTTGGGTAAATTCTTGGAACAATTTGCTCACTTGCTCGGGAGTCATCCCAATGCCGGTGTCTTTGACTTCAAATAGCAATTCCACCGCATCGTTTTCTTCTTTTAACAAATCCACCGACAACACCACGTGGCCTTGGTGCGTGAACTTCACTGCATTGGACAAAAAGTTGGTCAGCACTTGCCCCAAGCGCAAGGGGTCGCCCATGAGCATGACATCGCCTTTGACCAAAAAGTCGTCTTTCAATTCACACAACAATTCAATTTCTTTTTCCTGCGCTTTTTGGCGCAACAAAAACAAAGAACTGCTCACCACTTCTTCCAAACGGAAAGGCACGTTGTCTAATTCAATTTTGCCCGCTTCAATTTTGGAGAAATCCAAAATATCGTTAATAATTCCCAACAAAGCCTTGGCAGCACCGTGGATTTTTTCCACATAATCTTTTTGCCGCGCGGTTAACTTGGTTTGCAAAGCCAAATAAGACATACCGATGATGGCATTCATCGGCGTGCGAATTTCGTGGCTCATATTCGCCAAGAACATGGATTTGGTTTTGGTTGCATCTTCTGCCACAACGCGCGCTTCTTCGGCTGTTGTGCGCGCGTCTTCCAAAGCTTGTTGCACGCGCTCACGCGTGGCAATATCCAACTGAATGGCTTGCGCCATTTTGTTGATCACGGTGCCCAATTCGGCAATTTCCACAATGCTCGTTTTTTGTTGGGTGCGCGCGGAATAATCCCCGCGAGATAAACGATCCGCCAACCAGTGCAAATCCATCAAAGGCATTAAAATCTTGCGCCGCGCTTGAACCAAAGAAATCGCCAACAAAGCCACCGTCAACAACAAAATGCCAATCAACACATAAATGTAGCGCAACAAAGTTTCCACCGATTTATCTACCATTTGTGAGATGCGGTTTTCAACCAAGGTTTCCAAAACGGTTTCTTTTTTGGATAAATCGTCTCTTCGTGTGTTGTATTCGTCGCTATAAATCAACTGCCGCGCAAATTCCATGTCTGGCTCGCCGTCCGAGACATAATCATTTTGCTTGGCATCATATAAGCCTTGCGTTGCCGCAAAAGCCACGTGTTCCAATTTGTTCAAGTTTTCAAAGGCTTTGAGCACCTCGTCAAAGGCTTGAAGTTCCTCCTCGCTAAAATTCAAACGCTGCAAGCGTTCGCGCAAGGACAAGGTTTTTTCTTCTGGAAAAGGCGCATGCGCAATGCGGCGGGCAATGACGGCATCCCAATAATCATCAGGATCATAATTAGGCGGGGCTTTTTTCTCGCCGTTTCTAATCGCAACAATATCGTAGTAATACATTAAAAAGCGCGGGTCCGCCGTGGTGGTATAAGCACGCACAAGCATTTCCAACAAACTGCTTTCTTGCCGAATGGAACGGGTTAATTCCATCACCCGTTGGGTGTTGTGGGAGATAACCAACATTTCTTTGTAAGAAAAATACACCCGCCCGACAATGACGATATTCGCCACAATCAGCGCAAAAGCAAAAATGGAAATCAGTTGAAAAAGTTTGGTTAGGCGCATAATCACTTGCGCAACAAAACGTTGACGCCCTCGGGAACATCTTTGCTATACAAATAACCAACGGCGCCTTTGGTGGAACGCACAAATTTGATGATTTCATCCGTGTTGGTTAAATTGCGCGGCGGCCGACCTTTGCCCACGAACTGCCGCACCGTCCAGTAAGCTTGGTATTTTTCTTCGGTTTGGTTTAAAAAATTTTGCAAAAAATCGCTTCGGAGTTTATCCCCGGGCGAGGCGTTCACAGGCGTAACCAACACGCCATCAACCGCCACGGTTCTGCCGGTGAATAATTTTTGGATGATATCTTGTGTAACATTCGGCACGTCTTCATGCGCCACAATAACAACATTTTCCGCCTTGACTTGCCCAAAAGGCACAATCAAGGAAGCAAAACAACACAATAACAACCGAGCAAGCGCATTCATTGTAAATACCGTTTTTTTCCTAATTTTTGTCTGCAAATCATAGCAAACTTAATGCCTTTGCTCAAAACTTTCTATAAAAACATTGTGTTGCCACAAACGTCCGTGATCTTTTCGCAACGCCGCAATTTCCAAGTCATCGCCCAAAACAACGTGAATTTGCCCGCCCCAATCCGTGCGAAAAAGCTCAATGCCCTTTTCTTTCAAACGTTTGATAACCACTTCACTCGGATGTTTATAACGATTCAAATATCCAGCGGATACCACCGCCGCTTTGGGAGCAACCGCATTCAAAAAAGATTCGCTTGTTGAAAATCGGCTACCGTGGTGCGCCACTTGCAAAACATCGCTTTGCATTGCGTTAGGATAAAACTGCACAAGTTGTGCTTCCATTTCAGATGGAATATCCGCCGTAAACAACAAACTTTTGCCCTTGGCTGTGATTTTCAAAAGGCAAGCCTTTTCATTAGAAGAAAATTGGCGATTTTCCACGGTCAACGGCAATTTTTTTTGAAAATCTGAAAAAAAATTTTGGTTGACCGTGTATTGTTGCAAATTTGTTGAAAACAACCAAAATTCTACGCCATCCCAGAGCCATTTTTTTGAATTAGGACAAGTTTGCGCATCAATAACATTTTGAATTTTAACGCTTTTTTTCAAACCTTCAAAACCGCCGATGTGGTCTAAATCATTGTGCGATAAAACAACACCATCAATTTTTGTCAGCTGATTTTTGCGCAAAAACGGCACAATCACACGCTCAGCAGCCGTGGCGTTGTTGGCATATTTTGGGCCGGTATCAAAAAGTAGCGTATGTTTTTGCGTGCGAATAACAGCCGCCAAACCCTGCCCTACGTCCAAAAAATCAACCCAAGCCACATTTTCTTTGGGGCGCTCTGCTTCATAAAAAAACAAAGGCAAAATAAAAAAAACACCCAAACGCTTTCCCCAAAAACCGCGAGGCATACAACATAAAAATACGCCAATTAAAGCAACAGCCGCCAAAGGCAATGTTGTGGCATTTTCAAAAACGGGAATGCGCGCACAAAAATGCAAAAAATCATAAAGGCTGGTGATGAAAAAATGCGCACATTCGGTTAAAAATTGAAAAATCGGCGTTGAAATAAAAATAAAAAAAGTTGCCAACAAAATGCATGGCGTAATCAAAAAAGTTACCAGCGGAATTGCCAGCGCATTGGAAATGGGAGAAACCAAAGGAAACCACTGAAAAACCAGCAACAACACAGGCAAAGTTACCAAACTTGCGGCAATTTGCGTGCGGGCAAACAAAAAACTGCCTTGCCACAATTTTTCACCCCAACTTTTGTGCGGTGCAAACCAAAATGAAAAACCGATGAAAATCAACACGGCAACCGTGCCAAAGGACAACCAAAAACCGATGGCAAAAATCGCCATCGGGTCAAACACCAAAACCACCAAAGCAGCGGCGGCTAAAACTTGCGAAATTGCAACAGGGCGGCGCCACAAAATTGCCGCTGCCACAACCCACAACATATAAAGCGTGCGTTGCGCAGGCACGCCAAAACCTGCCAACAAGGCGTAAAACAAAGCAAAAGCGGCGCTTGTTAAAGCAAAAATCACAGGTGCTGGCGCAATTTTGATGAAAAAAGGCACACGCCGCCACAAAAATGCACAAACAAAAGCAACAACACTGGACAACAAAGTAATATGCAAACCTGAAATAGAAAACAAATGCGTTACTGCCGTTTTATTAAACAATTCCCATTCTTCTTTTTTCACCGCTTGTTGCTCACCAATAGAAAGCGCAATAATGGTGCCAATATAAGGTTTTTTATTTTGTGGAAATGCGGCAAAAAATGTTTTTTCAATTTTCAAACGCAAGCGTTCCATTTGAATGAATATATTATTTGAAATATTTTCTTTTAAACGTTTACTTTCACCTGCTTTATACCGAACATATGCTGTTGCGCCGATGCCTTCTGAAAATAAACGTTTTTCATAATCAAACCCGCCTTCGTTATAAAAACCATGCGGTTCTTTTAAGCGTAAATATAAAGAAAGCTTGTCGCCTGCGTTTAAATCTAATGGCGGATTATTTTTTGATTTTTTTTCTTTTTGAAAATACCAATTCACCAAAATTTTATTCGGCAATTTGTCATTTTCAGGTTTTAAAATAAAACGAATACCGTTTTCAGTATATTGTGGTTTTTGAATAATTAACCCAACAACATTTAAATCTTGGCTATTGTATTCTGCTTTTAAAATATCGTTTAATTGATTTTGTGCAGAAAATAAACTCCACGATGCGCCAAAAACAAAACCCAAAACAATATAAAATGGAATATAATATTTTTTAATTTTAAACAAAATAAAAAGAATAAAAATGGCGGGAATTAAAAAATAATAAATATTAAAACCAACAATCGATTCTCGGGTTAATAAAAAAACAACACCCCACAAAAAACCGATGGTAAAAGCACGCATAACATTTCAAAAAAGATAAGGTGATAAGCGTAGATTTTTTTGAAAAGCATTCAACTTTCAAAAAAAACAATCGTTTACCGTGGATTTTTTGAAAATCACTTTAAAGCCGTCAGTTGCGCGCGCTTTTCCATCCACGTTTTGATGCGGTTCGCATCGCCTTCACGCGAACGCTTGCCCACAGAATTGAGCAAAATAATCACCACAGGTTTGTTGGCAACCACGGCGCTCATCACCAAACAGCGCCCAGCAGCAGAAATGTAGCCCGTTTTGGAAATGGCAATTTCCCACGCGGAACTATCCACCAAACCATTGGTGTTGTGGAAGGTTTGCACGCGCTTACCCACAAAAACATCCGCTTGGTCCATTGTTGAAAAATAACGGATGGTTGGGTATTGCGCCGCAGCCAAAACCATTTGCGCCAAATCATTGGCGTTGGAAACATTTTGGCTGGACAACCCCGTTGGTTCCACAAAAAAAGTGTTGAGCATTCCAAGCGATAAGGCTTTGAGATTCATCGCTTCCACAAAGGCTGGCATACCGCCCGGGTAATTGCGCCCCAAGGCATGCGCTGCGCGGTTTTCAGACGACATCAATGCCAATAGCAACGCCGTCTCCCTTGTTAAAAGCGTGCCAACAGCCAAGCGCGAACGTGTGCCTTTTAAGCGGTCTACGTCCTCTTCGGTGATTTCAATCACTTCTTCCATATCCTGCTCGGCATCCAAAACAACCATTGCAGTCATCAGTTTGGAAATGGAAGCAATTGGTTGCACATGGTCGGCATTTTTTTCAAACAGCACCTTGCCAGTAGGCGAAATCACCAACGCTTGTTGGGAACGCAAAGGTGGCGTGCCGTTTTTGTTGTAGTGCCACACATCAATATTATTCTTTTTTGCTCTTTTTCTAGTTTTAACCTTGATTCTTTTTGCTTTACGTTTAGTTTTTGATGCAACTTTTTGTTTTTTAACAACTTTCTTTTTTGCGATGCTTTGCGCTTGATTTTGCGCGGCAGAAACCTGCGCCGCGTTCAAATCAAGCGGCAAAAACATCACGAGGAGCGCAAGGACAAAAGAATAAAACATTGTTGTTGTAAAATAAAAAAGTTGTTGTTATTGAAACGCTTGGTTGTTGTTGTTGAAAAGTTGCTTTTGAAGTTATTGTTGAAATTATCACCATAACTGTTTGCATTTTATAACATTTTCGTTAAAATGCAAGCCAATTATAAAACATTTTTTATACAATTCAATAATTTGTAGGCAAAACTTAAATGAAATTCTTTGAAAAACTACAACAACGTCAAGCGCAAAGCCTGTTGTGCGTAGGCTTGGACCCCGACTTTGAACAAATGCCCGAAGGCTGGCCACAAAATGAAGCCGGCGTTTTTGATTTTTGCCGCCGCATTGTTGCGGCAACCGCCGATTTTGCAGCCGCTTTTAAACCACAAATTGCTTATTTTTCAGCCATTGGGGCGGAGGCAGCCTTGGTTGACATCATCGGTTATATACACGCGCATCACCCCGAAATTCCCGTGATTTTGGATGCCAAGCGCGGCGACATTGGCGCTACCGCCAAACAATACGCCGTGGAAGCCTTTGTGCGCTATGAAGCCGATGCCGCAACAGTTAATCCTTATTTGGGTGCTGATTCGCTTACGCCATGGTTGGAATATGCAGACAATGGCATTTTTGTTTTATGCCACACATCCAATGCGGGTGCTAGCGCCTTGCAACATTTAAACGCCAACGGCAAAGCATTATTTGAACACGTGGCGCAAATGGTGTTAAAAGCCAACAGCAACCAACAATGCGGTTTGGTAATGGGCGCAACCTTTCCCGAAGAATTAAAGAAGATTCGCGAAATGGCGCCCTCATTGCCCTTTTTAATCCCGGGCGTTGGCGCCCAAGGCGGCGATATTCAAACCGTCATTCAAAATGCTGAAAAAAACGTTTTAATCAATTCATCTCGCGCCATTTTGTATGCCAGCAACAACAGCAAAAATTTTGACACCGCAGCACGAAAAATAGCCGAAGAAACTGCACAAACTATTCAAAAAGCCCTAAACGCTATATCCGCCTAGTAGTCTAGCCTAATTTAAACCAGCAAAATCCACGGTCAACAAGAATAAACTTTGAAAAAATAAAGAAATTGACCGTGGATTTTTATTATTTTCTTCAATAAAACCGTTTAACGCTTTGCAAATAAAAGCTTTTTTGCCTTTTTAACATTTTTCTTAAAGAAAGAAGATTAACGCTTTGATTTTTAATATATTTTTAAGTTTTAAATGCAACTATTTGATTTTTAAAATATTTTCTTTGTTTTAAATATTATACTTTAAAAATCCGTCATAATTCTTTGATTTTAAAGCTCTCTTGGGTTGCACGCTTGGCGCAGAGCATCGGCAAAAAGGTTGGCAGAAAGCACCAGCAACAACATTGCAAAAAAGGCGCTTGCCAACAACCACCACACCACGGGATCGCGCCCAAGTTCTAGGCGGGCATTGTTAATTAGCGTGCCAAAACTCACCATCATCGGGTCTACGCCAATGCCCACATAAGACAACACGGCTTCTGCCAAAACCAATGAGGAAAAATCCATCACCACGGTGATGATGATGATATGCGACAAATTCGGCAGAATGTGCCGCCACAAAATATGCGCATTGGAAGCGCCAAAGGCGCGCGATGCCGCCACATATTCCAACTGCGCAAGTTTCAAAGTTTCTGAACGCAACAAACGGCAAAGCGTCGTCCAACTTGTGATGCCCAAAATGGCGCACAGCGCCAAAAAACGCAAATCCGCACGCTCCAAGGCGCTTTGAAACCAAGCGGGGTGCGAATCAATTAAAACCTGCATCATCAAAATGGCAGCGGCAATCAATAGCACGCTTGGCACGGCGTTTAACACTGTATACAAATATTGAATCGCATCGTCTGCAAAGCCGCGAAAATAGCCCGCAACGACGCCCAACAACACGGCAAGCGGCAACAAAATAAAGGTTGTTAAAAGTCCAATTAAAACCGCCACGCGCACGCTTTTCAAAATTTGATAAAGCACATCTTGACCAACTTTATCCGTGCCGAGCGGATGGTAAAAAAAGGAAAATCCACCCAAAAAAACAAAAAAAACAACAATGAAGGCAAATGTTAGCCAAAAAGCACGATTTTCCACGGTAAACCGCCATTTTTTTTGAAAAATGCCGCAAACAATGCGCCACAACAAAAAAATCGCCACAACAATGCCAATGCCGCAACTGATGAAAATCGCGGCTAAAAAAGCAATATCTCTGCCCTTTTCAGCTTCGTTTTCCAAATGCGCACCGCCAAATTGCAAGCGCGGAGCAACGCGGCTAATTTCGCCGTTTTCGTTTTCTACGCTTTCCAAGGTTAAAAGCCTTGTTGCAAACGGGGTGGAATAGCTTTTTTCCACATTTTCGCGCAAGTGTGTGGTTAAAAAATCAAGCGCTGATAAAACGTTCACCGAATAATGCGTGGCGTCAATTTTTGGGCGAAAATGCAGCGAATCCAAAACCGCCACCAACAAAAAAGCGCTCAAAATTGTGGCAGAAGAAACGGCAACGGCGTTTTGTTTTAATAATCGCGCGATATGCTGAATATTTGGATTGTTGCGTTGACAAAAAAGAAACACCACAACCAATGCAATTAAGGCAAAAAACAACAAATCGGAATATAAAAAAACGGGCTTCATTGCTTGGAATCAAAACGAATGCGCGGGTCAACGAGCGTATAAGAAATATCGGTCAAAATGAGTCCTAACAAATACAACACCGAACCCACAAAAACCATGGCGCGCACAATGGCAAAATCCTGCGCGTTGATGGCATCAATGGTAAAACTGCCCAAACCCGGAATGCCAAAAAAAGATTCCATTAACAAGGAACCCATAAAAAGCGAAGGAATCAGCACAACAACGCCCGTTAAAATGGGAATGAGCGCGTTTTTGAGAATATGTTTAAAAAAAATAACATTTTCAGGCAAACCCTTGGCACGCGCGGTGATGACATAATCTTTCACCGCTTCTTCCAAAAATAGCGTGCGATACCAACGCGCGGATGAGCCCAAACCTGCCAAAGTGCCGATGAAAATTGGCAAAATCACAAAGCGCCACGCTTCTAAACCTTCTGCAAAGCCAGAAATCGGCACCCAACGAAAAACGCGCGCAAACAAAAACTGCCCGCCGATAATATAAAAAAGAGAAGAAATGGACATCAACACCACGCAAATCACAACACCCCAAAAATCAATTTGGGTGGCGCGGAAAAATACCAAAAACAAAGCGCTGGCAATGGCAGCAATGAAACCTAATAAAAAGGTTGGCAAGGCGATTGCCAAGGAAGGCAACATTCTTTTTTTAATTTCAAAAGCAATGGACCTGCCGTCTTCTGAAAAACCCAAATCGCCCAAAAACATTTTGGCGGATTTTTGAAAAAAAATAGTTTGCGTGATTTTTTCAACACCCGATTTATTTTCATCGAAAAATAAAGGTTTATCGTAACCTCTTTGCTTTTTCCATTGCGCAATGGCATTGGGCGTAACGTATTTCACGCCCAACTGCAAGCGCGCCATATCATCTGGCGTATTGACCAAAAAAAAGAGTGAAAAAGTCAAAATATTCACACCGATTAAAATCGGCACGGCATAAAACAAGCGGCGAATTAAATAAACAAACATTTTTCCACGGTAAACGTTTATTTTTTTTGAAAAAGTTACCAACAAATGCGATTGAAGAAAATCAAAACCACCGTTGCAATTCCCGTGGAAATAAAACCCCAAACCGCAGAAAGTGTCAATGATTTGTTGGCGTTTTTAATATCTTTATCGCCTTTAAAATTAAAATAATTTTGCAATTCGCCCAACATAAATAAAGCGGTAAAAGCAAAAAAAACCATACTAAAAAATAAAAAAATCACCGAACGGTTATTTAAAGGCAAACAACGTGCGCCTTTTAAATCAATCATTATATTGTCGGTTAAAAATGAATAATGCACCAAAAAATAAGTTAAGACGCCAAAAAACGCAATGAGCATCATTGCAACCCAAAATTCCGAAGTTTTAAATTGCGCCAAAACTTCACGCAAGGTTTGCCACATTTTTTTCTCCAAAAAAGCGGGGAATATGGCGATTTTATTCTAAAAAACGAAATAATAAATCGTGCCCGCCAAAATTAATGGCAATATCGGTTTTGTAGCGCAAGGTTTCTTTGCCGTGAAAAGCAACCGATAATCCCGCCGATTGCATCATTGCCCAATCATTGGCGCCATCGCCTACGGCAACAATTTTTTCATGCGGAATATTATTTTGCGCAGCATATTGTTCTAAATAAAAACGTTTTTTTTGCGAATCCACAATCTCGCCTTTGACTTTGCCCGTCAAGCGCCCGCCAGACACTTCCAAAATGTTGGAAGTTGCAAAATCAAAACCGTATTCAATGCGCAATCGCTCGGTGAAATACGTAAAACCGCCGCTTAAAATCACGCTGCGGCTTTGGTGTTGATGAATTTTTCCCATCAATTCCACCACGCCCGCTTGCACCTGCACGCGTTTTTCGTAAACTTCGCTCAACACGCGCGCATCCAAACCTGCCAAGCATTTGAGGCGTTCTTTTAAACTCTGCGCATAATCAATTTCGCCTGCCATCGCACGTTCGGTAATCATTGCCACTTCTGCTTTTTTGCCCGCGCAATCTGCCAATTCATCAATGCATTCAACGGTGATTAAGGTTGAATCCATATCAAAAGCGAATAACGCAAAATCAGAAAACTTCACTGAATTGGGCAAAAACGCCCAATTTAATTTTTCATTAAAGGCAAGCGGCAAAAGCGCATCAATTTTTTGGTTTCTTTGAATATTTTCAAAAACACAAGTTTTGGGCGCAGAAAAACGAACGGAAAAATCGCCACTTTCCCCAAAAGCGTTTTTGAAGTTATCCAACAAAAACGTGGGCAACGCCGCGCCTTCTAAAACAAACTTCACGGTTTGGGTTGCCCTTCTAATCGTTTTGCCAACATTGGACGCAAAACATCCGCCGCTTGCAAAATAATGCGTTCCGTGGTTTGCCAATCAATGCAAGCATCGGTTACCGAACAACCGTATTTTAATTGTGATAAATCATCCGGGATTTTTTGATTCCCCGCTTCAATGTTGGATTCCAACATCAAACCTACAATTGCCGTGTTTCCTGCGACCACTTGATGAATCACATCTTGCATCACCAAAGGTTGTTGCTCGGGTTTTTTGTGGCTATTGGCGTGCGAACAATCCACCACAATATTGGGCGTGATTTTGGCTTTTTGTAAAGCTTCTTGGGCAAGCGCAACACTTACCGTATCGTAATTGGGTCTGCCATCACCACCACGCAAAACCATATGTCCATAAGCATTGCCTTTGGTGCGCACAATGCTCACGCGCCCTTCTTGATTAATACCCAAAAAAGCATGCGGGCGCGAAGCGGACAAAATGGCGTTCACCGCCACCGACAAATCGCCGCTGGTGGCATTTTTAAAACCAACGGGCGTGGATAAACCAGAAGAAATTTCGCGGTGCGTTTGTGATTCGGTGGTGCGCGCGCCAATTGCCGTCCAAGAGATTAAATCGCCAAAATATTGCGGCGCAAAAGGATCCAAAGCTTCGGTGCCAGCAGGCAACCCCAATTCCGCCACTTGCAGCAAAAATTCGCGCGCTTTGTGCATACCCATGTTGATTTTAAACGTGTCATTCATCAAAGGATCATTGGTAAAACCCTTCCAGCCGACTGTGGTGCGCGGTTTTTCAAAATAAACGCGCATCACAATTTCAAAAACATCGGCAACTTCATCGGCTAATTTTTTTAAGCATTTGGCATAATCCAAACCAGCAACAGTATCGTGAATGGAACAAGGTCCCACCACAACAAACAAGCGCGGGTCGCAATGTTCCAAAATGTTGCAAAGGCGGCGTCTGCCGTTGTAAACAGTTTCAATAGCGGCTACTGATAGCGGCAATTGTTGTTGTATTTCGCCCGGCGAAGGCATCGGTTCAAAAGCGGTCACGTTGATATTATCCAAGTCAGATTGTTGAATGTTGGTTTTGTGGGCATCTAACGAGGATTGCCAAAATCGCTTTTGATTCATTTTTAAACTTTCAAAAAAACACGCCACACTTTGGCGCAACAAGGGCACTATTTTAGCCACAAATTTTCAAAAAAAAAGCACTGCACCGCGGAAAAAGGCTTTTTTGTGGTGAATTTGAATAATGCGTCATTACTAATTCGCCAAACTTTTTATTTTTGCGAAAAAATCACAAAAATCCACGGTAAACTTTCAAAAATTTTGAAAAAAATATTTTGTTTACCGTGGATTTTTGCGTTTTTTGTTTTTATCAATGGCGGCTTGGAGATTGATAAGCAAATCGGCAAAAGGGCGAGAGGCTTTGAGTTCCAAAGCAGCGCGTTTGACAGCAATAAAATGTTGGTAAAGTGCGGCGTTGTTGGCGCTTTGCACGAAGCGTTCTACTTCGTCTAATTCCAATGGCATTTCCCACGTTGTGCGCGTGAGTTTTAAAAGCAATGAAAGTAATAAAAAATCCATGCTTGATTCATTAGGATTTTCATCCATCCATTGCGGCAAGGCACTGGTTTTTGCTTCTTCAATATTTTGCGGATTCATCAAAATGCTTTTGAGCAAACCGTGCCAGTAGTTGCTTAAATTGTCGTTTTTGCGTTGGCGCACAACCGCAGAATTTTCAAAATCAGCAGGCGCTGCGTCAAAAGAGTCAAAAGGCGAAAAATTATCCATTGAAAAATGCGGCGGTTCTTCACGTGCCGCAAGTGATGCAGAAGCGGCATCCACCGCGCTTTGCACTTCTTCTTCTTTAAAAAAAGTCCGCTCCGCCACGCTTTTGATGAGTTGCGATTTCAACAATGGCGCGGCAATTTTGGCAAGATAGCCTTTGATTGCCGACAAAAATTGTGCGCGGGATTCAGGCGAATCCAAGCCGTATTCTTCTTCAAAATGGCGCAATAAAAAGGATGATAGCGCTTGGGCGTTTTTTAAAAAATCTTCAAAAGCCTCTTTGCCGTGTTGGCGCACAAAGCTATCAGGGTCTTCGCCCTCTGGCAAAAAAACAAAAAAAATGCGCTTGGAATCGCGCAATTCGGGCAAAGCGTTGTCTAACGCGCGCCACGCGGCTTTGCGGCCTGCCGCATCGCCATCAAAAGAAAAAATGATTTTATCCACATAACGCAACAATTTGCGAATGTGAAAAGATGTAATCGCCGTGCCTAATGCCGCCAAGGTGTTTGAAATGCCATGTTGATTGAGCATCATCACATCCAAATAACCTTCGCAAACAATGGCGCAATTTTCAGCGGCAAGCGCTTTTTGTGCTTGGCATAAGCCAAACAATTCCTTACCTTTTTCAAAAACGGCGGTCTCGGGCGAGTTGATGTATTTGCCGCCTTTTTTTTCATCTTCTTTTCTTAACACGCGCGCCCCAAAACCGATGACCTCGCCCTGCGCGTTTAAAATGGGAATCATCAAGCGCGCGCGAAAAAAATCAAAGCGCCCACCGCGCTCGTTAATTTTAACCAAGCCTGCGTCAATTAAATCTTGATTGCGTTCATAATCGGGGAATATTTGCGCCAAGCCATTCCAAGAATCTGGCGAAAAACCAATGCCAAAATGTTGCGCAGTCAAACCTGTTAGCCCACGATTTTTGCAGTAATTTTTGGCGATATCGGCGTTTTTTAAATTTTGGTAATAAAAGGTTGCGGCTTTTTTAAGCGTCAACAAAATGCGCGTTTTTTTGTCTTTGGCGGCTTGGTAGCGTTGGCGCTCCATTGGTGAAAATTTGCGCTCGTCTGGGATTTCTAAACCCAAGCGGTCTGCCAAATATTTCACCGCTTCCAAAAAAGTGTAGCCGTTTTTTTCCCTTAAAAAACGGATGGCATCGCCCGACTGCCCACAACCAAAGCAATGGTAAAAATGTTTGGCAGGCACAACGCTAAACGATGGCGTTTTTTCGTTATGAAAAGGGCAACGCGCCATATAACTTGTGCCACTTTTTTTTAAATGCACCCCTTGGGATTCAAAAAAGTCGACCAAATCGGTGCGCTCAATCAAATCTTCCAAAAAATGTTTGGGAATTGCCATAAGCGTTTTAAAAATCCACGGTAAACGGCGATTTTTTTTCAAAAAAATCAAAGGTTGACCGTGGATTTTGCTATTTAATACATTTTGGGCGGCAAGACCATACTGCGCAAACGTTTGTGATGGCGTTTGACGGCAGCAGCGAGTTTGCGTTTGCGCTCGGCGGTTGGTTTTTCATAAAATTCCCGCGCGCGCAATTCGGTTAATAAACCTGTTTTTTCAACCGAGCGTTTGAAGCGGCGCAAGGCAACTTCAAAAGGTTCGTTTTCTTTAACGCGAATGCTAGGCATAGTTTCACCCCCTTTCTTATTTCAGCTTCATCAAATAAGCTTGGCATTCTAAAAAAAAAGGCACTGCTTTTCAAGGCGCAAAATTTTTTTATAAAAAAACACAAAAACACAAGAAAACTTGTAAAATTGCCGCCCATAACACGGCACACAAAAAAAAAGCCGTGCTATATTTTGCACACGTGGCGCATCAGCGCTTTATTTTTCTTACAACCATAGGAGTTAGGGTATGAACAAATCCGAACTGATTGACGTTGCCGCTGAAAAAGCGGAATTGACCAAAATTCAAACGGCAAAAGCGTTGAATGCAATTTTGGAAGCCATTGAGGAATCAGTCGCCAAACGCGACGATGTGGTGTTGGTTGGTTTTGGCACTTTTAAAGCGGTATTCCGTCCCGAAAGAATGACGCGCAACCCCCAAACAGGCGAACCAATTAAATCTCCTGCCAAATGGGTGCCGAAATTTGCCCCCGGCGCTACCTTCAAGACAGATGTCGCTTCGGCAAATGCAGCCTCGGCGGATAAAAATAAAAAGAAAAAATAAATTGCTTTTTGTAAAAACTGCAAGCGGGCACCTTTCGCCCGCTTAATGATTTTTTAAATCCTTATGGAAAATCCTTTCAACTTGCCACCTGAAATGGTGGTGGATATTGTGCTAGATGCCACAATGCCCAACGCTGTTGCACCGACGCCAGCTTTTGACCCCAGAAAACGTTTGCGCGCATTGCTTGCCATTGCCGAACGCGATAGAACGGACGAACAATGGGATGAAATTATTGAATTAGAAATTCAACTAGCGCCCGGCAACCGCGTGGATGGCGCCAACCAACAGCCAAACAACAAAGCGCGCCAACACCAGCGCGCAAATGCAATGATGTCAGCGCAAAACGCGCAAAATCCACATAACCCACAAAATGCGCAAAATCCGCAGAATGCAAAAAAACGCCCGCGCGCCAACAATTTTCGGCGTTTGAGAACCAAGGGAAATCCCAACGGCGTGCCTTCCTTTTGAAAAAACATAACAAAACTTTACATTTTTTTACAGCAACCGCGCAGGCTTGCCGTGAAAATAACGCCCTATCTTTCTTAAAACGGAGAAAAAGATGAAACGTTTTTTCTTGATGGTATTTTCTATTTTTGCAATGGCAAGCGCCACCGCCCAAGAAACGCCACAAAATACCGACATTGAAAAAAACATTCGCGAAACCTTGGAAAAAGGTTTTAATGTGAAGGTCAAAGAAATTAACCCGGCTGGTTATTTGGGGCTATACGAAGTTTATGCCGATGGGCATATTTTTTATACCGATGCAGCCGCGCAAATTGTGTTTTTTGGTGGTGATTTGGTTGATGTTGCCAAGCAAAAAAGCATCACAGCAGAACGTTTGAGCGTGTTATCCGCCATTGATTTTTCAGAATTGGATTTAAACAACGCCATCAAACAAGTCAAAGGCAACGGTTCGCGCAAAATTGCCACCTTTGAAGACCCCAATTGTGGCTTTTGCAAACGTTTGGCGGTGGAGTTGCAATCGCTAAAAAATGTGACGATTTACACTTTTTTGTATCCAATTTTAGGCGGCAATTCGCTTAAAAAAGCACAAAATATGTGGTGTTCCAAAGACCGCGTTGCCGCGTGGAACGATTGGATTTTGCGCGGCGTAGAACCTTCGGGCGGAGCAGCTTGCGACCTTTCGGCACTTTCCAAAAACCGCGATTTTGGTATGCAACACAGCATCAACGGCACGCCAACCATTATTTTTGAATCGGGCGCACGTTATTCTGGAATGCTCACGCGCGATAAAATTGAAGAAAACCTGCAAAAACCCGCCAAAAAATGATTTTCCACGGTAAACGGCGAATTTTTTTGTAAAATGCTTCTTGTTTGACTTTATAAAAGGCAAGGTTATGCGGCATTTTGCTATTTTGTTTGCGTTTTGGGTGATAAACGTTGGCAATGTTTCGGCGCAGCAAATTCGTTTGAATCTTTTCCCTAGTTTGCATTTTCAAAACGCCATTGTGGATGTTCGAGGCAATGGTTCGCAAAAAGTTGCCATTTTTGCTGACCCAAACAACTGCCCTGAATGTTCCAAACTCGCACAAAAATTGCAAACGCTGGACAATATCACCATTTACACTTTTTTGTATTCGCCAGTAGAACCATCGGCAAAAACAACCAATCAAGAATTGCTTGATATGTCGCGCAAAATTTGGTGTTCGGATGACCCGCTAATTACTTATTTTGCGCCGCATTACCCCGCCTGTTTTGAATAAAGAGCAGGAAAAAAACTGCGATATTTCAGCGCTTTTGGACAACCAAAATTTTGGCGCACGCAACGATATCAAACGAACACCCACCACTTTTTTGCCCAACGGCAAACGCTTGACCGGCGTTTTGACCGACCGCGGCATTGCGGACAATTTGAAAGCGGACAACCAAAAGAAAAAGAAAATCCGCTCCCCGCATCGTTTTCATTTTGATTAACGGAAAATAAGCGATTTTCCACGGTGAACCTTTTATTTTTTTGAAAATTTTTATTTGTTTACCGTGGATTTTTTGCGATTTCAAAAATCAACGTGCTTTTTTTGTCGTTATAAAATTCGCTTGGCATCAAATAATCGCCGCCAAAAATCGGCACGTCTACTGGTTGATAATGCAGTTTTAAATCACCCGCTTCGGCAAAAGATTTTTCAATCAACGTTGTGCAATACAAGGGCGATTCTTTATTAAAACTAAAACTTTTCCCTATTTGCGCTTGCAAAAAATCAGCGATTTTTTTCTGCGATTCATCGTTTAAAACATAACGTTTGATGGCGATGCGATTGGCATTCTTCAAAAAATCTGCCAAAGGCACGCGCGCCACGCGGTTGTTGGTATCCGAAGTGGAGGCGTGGATGATTTCAATGGGATTGATGGCAATAATCACGCCGGCGTGCGTCCACGGGCTGTGGCTGATTTTGGCGATAACGGCAGAATCCAAATCCACGCCTTCGCGCAAAATAATGTCAAGCGGTTTTAAAGTTGGCAGGTTTTTTAAATCCGCAAGCGTTAAGGTTGTTGGCGCATTCTTGTTTTTTTCAACAAAGAAAAAGGCGACAAATAATGCCGCCAACAAAAAAAATGCAACAACCCAAAACCTGCGTTTCATCAAACGATGCGTGTTTGACGCATTTAAAGTTTAACTTTCCAAGCGCCATTTTCTGTGAGCAAGCGAACCCGCTCTTTTTGGGTAGAACCGTCACCAAACTTCACAATTAAATAAACTGTGGCGCTGTTTTCAGTGATTTCAGATTTTGAATCGGGGTCAATGCCAACACTTTTAAAACCGCCTTTTTTTTCTGCCTGAGCCTTGGCTTGCCCTGCCATCATTTCCAACTTGCCTTTTGCCATGCTTTTTTCGGATTCTTTTTTCATATCTATGCCGGGTACAAGCGCCAACATTTTGTCGGTGTTGCCTTTGTAAGCCGCATTAAAAAACGAAATTGCCGCATTTTCCGCAGGATGCCCGCCGCCGCAGGCGCTTACAAACAAACCCAAAAATAAAGCATAAAAAAGAAAAACGATTTGTCGCATTTGGTATTTCCCTCAAATAATTAAAAAAAGCGCCATTCTACTATTTTTTGCAATAACAAACGAAAGCAGGCGGCACATTGCGCCAAACAATATCGGAAACCTTGACTTCTTGAAAGTAGCCCCGCAGTTTTTTTACAAAACGTTTTTTGCGCAAAGTCGGCAACGCATACATAAACGTGGCAAAAACACCCGATTCTGCTTTTAAATTGCAAGAAATAGCAGATAAAAGTGCATCTTGCGCATCGTTTGGTAAAATTGTCCAAGGAATGCCCGAGATAATCACATCGCAACAAGGCATGGCGTGTTTTGCCAAAATGGCGCTTAAATTTTGCGCATTGTCGTTTTCAACCACAAGTTTGGGGAATTTTTTGTGCAGAATTTCCACCATTTTGGCATTGATTTCAATGGCCACAAAATGCGCATTGTTGTGTTTTTTCTTTAAAATTTCGCAGGTAAAAGCGCCGGTGCCCGGGCCAATTTCCACAATATTTTGCGCAGAAAACCAACCAATACCTTCCACCATTTTTTGCGCCAATGCGGGCGATGAAGCGCAAATGGCGCCGGTTTGGCGTGGCTGGGCGATAAAATCATTCAAAAACATTGTGCTGTTTTTTTCTTTTTCAAAAAGCAAAAAATTATAAGCGTGATAAAAAATCTGGTTTTTGATTTTTACAATTTTTTACATTTTTTCCACGGTCAACCTTCAATTTTTTTCAAAAAAATAATTTTTTTATTTTTCAAATTTTTTTTGGGTTGACCGTGGATTTTTTTAAAACTACAAAAAAGTGCTGATTTTTTCTATTGGCGTGCGGGTTTTTTCGTGTTTGGGTGGCTCGCCTGCAAAGCCAAAACCCACCATCACGGCTAAGCCAAAATGATGAGAATCAAGAACATTTTCTTTTTCCAAAAGCGTTGAAGTTTCTTTTAAATTAAAACCTTCAATGGCGCAAGAATCAATGTTTAAGGCGGCGGCGGTGGTCATCATATTGCCCAGCGCGATGTAGCATTGGCGCGCACTCCATGCAAAAGTTGCCGCATCATCGTTTAAAAATCCCCATTCTTTTTCGCCAAAATTGGCAAAATAATCGCGCCGCAGTTGAATGCCCTCTGTTGGAATTTTGTGAACATTAGCCATGACATTGTGCAAATAATCGCTGTGCGGCAACAAATCCGCGCGTTTTCGGGCAAGCAAAATCACCACGTGGCTGGCAGAATCCAATGCGTGAATGCCGCCCCAAACGCTTTGTTTTAATTTTTCACGCAAGGTTTTTTGGCGCTCGGTTTTGTTCAAAATGCCACGGCTCAAAGCCAAAAGAGCTGGGCGATAATCTACCCGATTCCAAAATGGTGGCAAAGTCAGAATCCGCAATGCTTTTTGAAGCGTCAAATTTTTTGCAGGCGTAGCGCCGTTTGAAAATTTCAATAATGGTTGAAGAGTCAAGCCGTTTCATTTGTTGTGCTTTCTAAAAAAAAGATTGGAATGGTGTATTTTACGAGCGATGAGTTTGAATAACACCAGTTTTCGCAAAAACACAAAAATTGCCACAAACACAATTGCCGCGGCGCAAAATCCCAAATAATCAAAACCCAAATCTGCCACCACCCAACCGCCAACAAAAGCGCCGCCGCCAATGCCAATGTTGTAAATGCCTGAAAAAATACTGCTTGCAATGGCGCGCGCTTGCGGCACGGCTTCCAAAAGTTGCGCTTGAAAAACCAAGTTGAATGTAACAATAGAAAGTCCCCAAATGGCGCAAAGTGTGCCGAAAATCCATTCGTTAAAACTCAACACATTAAAAAGCAATAGCGAAAAAAACACGCCAAAAAGCGCCAAATGCACAAAAAATCCACGATGAACGTTATAAAATTTTGAAAACAAAAAACTCGCCAAGATGCCGCTGATACCATTAAAAGTCAGCAACAAGGTAATCACATTTTTGTTGAAATGGTGCCCAGCCAAAAAAGGTTCCACATAACTATACGCCGTGAATTGCCCGGTGATAAAAATGGCGGTCAACATGCAAATTTTGCGAAAATGCCGATTTTCAAAAAGTTGCGGCAAGGTGGCAAGCGACACATTTTCCGCATTGGGCATATGCGGAAAAAATCGCCAAAACAAGCACATCACGCTAAAAGCAGCAGCGGCAATCACCAAAAAAGTCCAGCGCCAAGACAAATACAATCCCAAAATTCGCCCGATTGGCAAACCCGCAACAAATGCCAAGGATGAACCAGAGATAATAATGCTTAACGCCAAGGCACGCTTGCTTTTGGGTGCGGCACGTATAGCCATTGGCGTCACAATAGACCAAAACAAAGCGTGCGATAACGCCACGCACAAGCGCCCTGCCATTAACATATAAAAACTATGCGCCATTCCAGCCAAAAAATTGCCAAAAACAAACAGCGCAAAAACGCCAAGCATCAATTTTTTTAATTCTGTTTGGCGAAAATAAAGCATCAACGGCAAAGAAAAAAGCGCCACAATCCACGCATAAAACGTGATAATCAACCCCGCTTTGGATTCGGAAATTTGAAAATCAAAAGCAATGGAAGACAATAGCCCAATAGGAATAAACTCGCTGGTGTTGAAAATAAACGTGCCGCAGGCAAGAATCATCACCAACTGCAAGCGCAAAGTCATAAAATAATCCTTTTTTTTATAACGTGAAAGTTTAAAAAAATGGCAGGTATTTTACTCCTTGGCGCCGCTGGTCAATTGGGGCAAGAATTTATTCATCTTTTGCCCAAAATCTCCCCTTCTTTAAACAAACTCCATGCATTAGACCGCCAAAATGGCGATATTTGCGATTTTGAAAAAATCGCCGAAATGGTTTGCACAAAACGCCCGAGAGTCATCATCAACGCCGCCGCCTTTACAGCCGTTGATTTGGCAGAAAGTGAAAAGGAAAAAGCCTTTGCCGTCAATTTTGAAGCGGTGAAAAATCTTGCGGAAATCGCCAAAAAAGAAAATGCGCTTTTGGTGCATTTTTCAACCGATTATGTTTTTGATGGCAAACAATCAACGCCGTATCAAGAAAACGACCAAACCAATGCGCAAAACATTTATGGTCAATCCAAATTAAAAGGCGAAGAAGCCATTTTGAAAAGCGGTTGCGATTTTTTGATTTTGCGCACCAGTTGGGTTTTTGGCGAATACGGCAACAATTTTGTGAAAACAATGTTGCGTTTGTTTCAAGAAAAAGAAGAATTAAACGTGGTTGCCGACCAAATTGGCAAACCCACCAGCGCCCGATTTTTGGCGGAATTTGCTGGCTTGGCTCTTTTTCAAACCTTGGAAAATCCCCAAAGACAAGGACTTTACCATTTGAGCAACTATGACGCGATGAGCTGGTTTGATTTTGCGCAAAAAATTTTAAACACCGCACAACATTTGAATTTTGATTTAAAAATCAAAACTTTAAACAAAACAACAAGCCAAAACTTTCCACAAAAAGCCAAACGTCCCAAAAACAGCGTTTTAAATTGCGCTTTATTTGAAAAAACATTTGGTTTAAACATTCCCACAATGGATTCTGATTTGAAAAAAATGCTGGAAAATTTACGTTTTCAAAAAAATCCACGGTCAACGTAAAATTTTTTTGAAATTTTGAATTTTTTTGATTTTTAATTTTTTGAAAAAAAAAACAGGTTGACCGTGGAAAATCATCTTCATTTGGAACAAACCGTGCGCATCCGGGCGCATATTGTGAAAATCAAAGGCAGTAAAGCCTTTGTGCGTGCGCAAAATGGTTGCGGGCGTTGCTTTGAAAAAGGCGGCTGCGGTGGGGCAAAACTAACGCAAATGTTTTGTTTGAAACCGCAAACTTTTGCGCTTGAAAACACAATTGGTGCGGCATTGGGCGATGTGGTGGAAGTGGAAGTTCTCAAAAAACATTTGCAGAGTTTTGCAACCTTGGCTTATGTTTTGCCGCTTTTTGCCTTTGTGTTGGGCGCTTTTTTGGGTGATTTTTTAAATGGTGAAAAATTGGCGATTGTTCTGAGTTTTGCTTTTTTAATTGCCACATTTTTGCTTTTAAAATATTTCACCAAAACAATTAAAAATTCCGTGCGCTTGGTGCGGCGTTTATAATCGCTTTTTTTATCCTTTTCAAAAACGCAAAATGTTAGACATTCAATTATTAAGAAACAACCTTGATTTTGTTCAAACAAACCTTGCCAAACGTGGCAAAGCCATTGATTTTTCACGCTTTTTGGAATTGGAAGCCACACGCAAAAATCTGCAAGCGCAAACCCAACAAGACCAAGCCGAGCGCAACCGATTGAGCAAAGAAATCGGCTTTAAAAAACAAAAAGGCGAAAACGCCGATTCCCTTTTAAAAGAAGTGGCATTGTTGGGCGAGAATTTGAAAAACAACGAAGCCAAACTTACCGAATTGTTGGCAGAATTGAACGCCTTTTTGTTAACCTTGCCGAATTTGCCCGATGAATCGGTGCCCGCTGGCAAAGATGAAACACAAAACGTGGAACAAAAACGCGTGGGAGCGCCGCGCCAATTTGATTTTCAAATCCGCGACCACGTGGATTTGGGCGAAGGTTTGGGGTTAATGGATTTTGCGGTGGCTGCCAAAATTACCGGCGCGCGTTTTGGTTTTTTAAAAGGCGACATTGCCAAACTGCACCGCGCTTTGGCGCAGTTTATGTTAAAAACCCACACCGAAGAACACGGCTACACCGAAATTTACGCGCCTTTTTTGGTTAATGCCGCATCGCTCGTAGGCACCAGCCAACTGCCGAAATTTGAAGAAGATTTATTCAAAATTTTAAGAGGCGAACAAGAACCGCTTTATCTCATTCCCACTGCCGAAGTGCCGCTAACCAATGCTGTTCGGGATTTGATTTTAAACATGGAAGATTTGCCTTTGAAGTTTGTTAGCCACACGCCGTGTTTTCGCTCAGAAGCAGGTTCTGGCGGGCGCGATGTGCGCGGGATGATTCGCCAACACCAATTTGACAAAGTGGAAATGGTGCAAATGGTCAAACCCGAAAATTCCATGGATGCTTTGGAAAATTTAACGCGCGATGCCGAAAGCATTTTGGAAAAATTAGAATTGCCTTATCGGCGCGTGTTGCTTTGCGCGGGCGATATGGGTTTTGGCGCCTTAAAAACTTACGATTTGGAAGTGTGGTTGCCCGCGCAAAACACTTACCGCGAAATCTCATCTTGCTCCAATTGTGGCGATTTTCAAGCGCGGCGCATGCAAGCGCGTTTTCGCTTGGCCAATAAAAAAACCGCTTTGATTCATACGTTAAACGGCTCGGGTTTGGCGGTGGGCAGAACATTGGTGGCGGTGATGGAAAACTACCAAAACAAAGATGGCAGCATTGCCATTCCAAAAGTTTTGCAAAACTTCATGGGCAAAGAATGTATTTATCCACGGTCAACCTAACATTTTTCAAAAAATGCTTCTTTTTAACAACCTATTTTTAACCTTACGCGCCACTTTAAAAAGTTTGACTGATGGCAAAATTTGGTTTTATCTTTTTGTGCCTACCCTTTTGGCGCTGTTTGTTTGGGTGTTGTTGTTGATTTTTTCGCTCGGCGCATTGAGCGAAAAACTAATGGATGCGCCGCCCTTGTCTTTGATGGTGGCTTGGGGAATGATTAGCCTTGCCAAAATATTGGCGCTCATCAGCGGTTGGATTAGCATCACGGGTTTGTCGTATTTAATCGGCTTGTTGGTGACTTCCATTTTTATTTTGCCGCTTTTGTTAAAACACATTGGCAAAACGCAATATGCCGATTTGGTTTTTGCGGGCAATAGTTTTTGGGGTAGTACCGCGCTTTATAGTTGTTGGGTGATTTTTTTGTATGTGCTGCTTTGGGTTTTAACCTTGCCGCTGTGGTTTGTGCCGGGTTTTGCGTTGATTTTGCCTTTGATTTTAATGGCTTGGCTCAATTACAAAACCTACACTTTTGAAATTTTGGCGGATTTTGCCACCTCGGCTGAAAAAAAAGAAATTTTGCAAAAACATTTTTTGTCTTTATTTTTATTGGGATTATTGCTCTCTGTTGTGGCGCATTTGCCCATTTTGTGTTTGTTTGCCCCGGGCATCACAGCGCTTGCGTTTAGCCATTATGTGCTTTTGGCTTTAAAAGAATTGCGCGGGGATGCCATTTTAAGCGTTGAGGTTCAAAACAAATGAAAAAATTTGTTGCTTTAATTATTGGCGATGAAATCATCTCCGGCAAACGCGTTGATTCTCATTTCACCGCCATTACAACAATGCTTGAAAAACGCGGACTTCGCTTAACGCGTGCGGAATATCTGCCGGATAACCGCGCGCAATTGGTGGAAGTTTTCAAACGCACTTTTTCTGAACAAGCGGTTGTTTTTTCCTGCGGCGGCATTGGCAACACGCCAGACGACAAAACGCGGCAAGCGGCAGCC
>ULYQ01035515.1_pt1 | contig 30723 bp, 26 predicted proteins | sample 1962271 | NCBI WGS metagenome assembly ULYQ01 (sample SAMEA4835865, study PRJEB28245) | human gut metagenome | biome: gut microbiome; material: fecal sample | place: Denmark | collected 2008
AAACCATTTGGTTCTTTGTCCTTTTGGACTTTTCATATACTGGGGTAATCTTCGAAATTATCAATAAAGAAACCACAGTAAAAATCAAAGATCCAAAATTGTTAGCAAAAAAATAAATGGTAAAAAGTGACTATAATAAAATAAAAAATAAATAAAATGGAAGAAACAAAAAACAAATTTATCGTTTTGTCATACTCACTCTATGACACAACTAAAGGTGACGATGGTAACGAAGAGTTGCTTGAGAAGACTGCTGATGAGCGTCCTTTCATCTTCGTAAGTGGTATGGGTGCTACTCTCCCTTCATTCGAGGAGCAGGTAGTTAACCTCGAGAAAGGTGCTGAGTTTGACTTCGAATTGACTCCAGACCAGGCATATGGTGAGCATTTCGACGAGCGTGTCATCGAACTCGACAAGCAAATCTTCACTATCAACGGTCAGTTTGATGCTCAGCATGTACAGGTTGGTGCAGTAATTCCTCTCCAGAACGAGGATGGTAACCGTTTCTTGGGTCTTGTATTAGCTATCTCAGAGGACAAGGTTAAGATCGACCTCAACCACCCATTGTCAGGCAAGAAGCTCAACTTCTGTGGTGAGGTTTTGGAAAACCGCGAGGCTACTGCAGAAGAGGTTGCACACATGGCAAAGCTCCTGAGCGGTGAAGGTCAGCAGGGTTGCGGCGGTAGCTGCGAGAACTGCGGTGGCGACTGCAAGGATGGAAATTGCGAAGGTGGCAACTGCGAGGGCGGTTGTGACTGCAATAAATAATCATACAATATGAAGATGGGGCTTTCATGCCCCATTTTTTTCATGACAATAAACCCATAATTTTATGAGAAATACTTTTGGCAATCTCTTCACGCTTACCACTTTTGGCGAAAGCCATGGTATAGCAGTAGGCGGTGTAATTGACGGCTTCCCTGCTGGCATCGAAATTGATATGGATTTCATTCAGAGTGAACTGAATCGTCGCCGACCAGGACAAAGTCATATTACAACTTCCAGAAACGAAGCTGACAAAGTGGAGTTTCTCAGCGGAGTTTTCGAGGGTAAATCCACAGGAACACCTATCGGATTCGAGGTAAGGAACACCAACCAGCATTCACAGGACTACGAGAACATGCGTTGTCTGTTCCGTCCTTCTCATGCAGACTATACTTATCATGAGAAATATGGCATCCGCGACCATCGCGGCGGAGGTCGTTCTTCTGCCCGTATCACCATCGCCAGATGTGTAGGAGGAGCTCTTGCTAAATTGGCACTGCGTCAACTCGGCATCAGCGTCACCGCATACACATCTCAGGTTGGCAATATTGCCCTTGATAGAGACTACCGGAAGTATGATCTTACAACTATCGAAGACAATATCGTACGTTGCCCTGATCAGGAAAAAGCTAAACAGATGGAAGATCTCATCGCCAAGGTAAAATCAGAAGGTGATACCATTGGAGGAGTTATTGCATGTGTTATCAAGGGTTGTCCTGTTGGTCTGGGTGAACCGGAATTCGATAAATTGCATGCGCAGTTGGGTGCAGCCATGTTGGGTATCAATGCCGTCAAGGGATTTGAGTATGGAGAAGGATTTGAAGGAGTCACCACTCGTGGCAGCGAACAGAACGATGTATTTATTCCTGCCAAGGAAGGTACTACTCATCAGGCCATTACTCCTACTGACGGACAGGATGTTACTACGACAACTAACCATAGTGGAGGCATCCAAGGTGGTATCAGCAATGGTCAGGACATCTATTTCCGCATAGCATTCAAACCCGTAGCTACTATCTTGACAGAACAGCATACAGTAGATCTGGAAGGCAATCCAACCCTACTGAAAGCCCGTGGTCGTCATGATCCATGTGTCCTGCCTCGTGCAGTACCTGTTGTCGAAGCAATGGCAGCTATGGTCATCCTCGACAATTATCTTTTGAATAAAACCGTAAGACTATAATAAGAATAAACGCTGCAGAATTCTAACAAAAAATTCTGCAGCGTTTATTCTTATTATGCAGTTATAAAACTCTCTCACTGAGAGAGAGTTTTCATATATTAATTATGCAGTCATTTGCTTCAACTTCTTGAGAAGTGCAAACATAACAACAGCACTTACCAAGCACAAAGCTATCAAGATACCCCAGTTATACATCAAAGGAATCTTGTTCCACAACATAGATGGGATAGAACTCAAATAGTTACCTATTGCTGTAGAAACAAACCAACCACCCATCATCAAACCCTTATACTTTGGAGGCGCAACTTTAGAAACAAAGGCAATGCCCATAGGAGAAAGCAACAACTCAGCCAGAGTCAGAGTAAAATAGGTAGAAATCAACCAACCTGGAGACAAAATACTCTGGGTATTATCTCCCAAATCCATAGGTGAAATCAAACCAGTAGAAGCTAAAGTAATGACACCGAAACCAAGAGCAGCAACCAACATACCCCAAGCTATGCGAGTAGGAGCACTAATCTCCTTACCTTTCTTGGTAAGAGTACCGAAGAACAGCATGCTGAACGGAGTGAGCGATACCACGAAGAATGGATTGAACTGTTGGAAATCTGAAGGCTGACCCATAGTCGGATTATCCATACTCAAGAACAATGCAGCAGCAATGGATAACAAAACGACAGTAGAAATACCACAGATTATACGGTTCTTAGAACTCTTAGACTGGAAAGCACAAAATCCTGTATAAACAGAAAGAGCAATCAGAGCAAGACTGAAAATATTGAACCATACACGCATACCACCGGAAATGGTAAGATTAGTATATTTTTTTGCAAAGAAAGTCAAAGCAGAACCATTCTGATGGAAAGCCATCCAGAAGAAGATAACCACAGCGAAAACTAGTAACAAAGCGATTACACGATCTTTTTCCTGTTTAGGAGTAAGAACCTCAACATTAGCATCATTCTGCTCTTCAGCCTGCTTAGCTGTTACATCAGCATGCTTAAACCAAGCGCGACAAACAAAGTATATAACTGCAGAAATAATCAAAGATACACATGCAACACCAAAACACAAGCCATAAGCACCATACAAAACTTTCAAGTAATTAGGATCTAAATTGGAAGCATCATACACCATACCATACTTACCAAGATAAACATTGGTAATCCACTTAGCCATAGAAGGGGCAAACATAGCACCGATATTAATGGCCATATAGAACAAACTAAAGGCATCAATACGTCTAGAAGCATACTTCGGATCATCATAAAGATTACCTACAAGCACCTGCAAATTACCCTTAAAAAGGCCAGTACCCAAAGACACACAAGCCAAACCTGCATACATGGCATACTCACCAGCAGCGTTAGCCTCTGTAGGAATTGCCAATCCTAAATAACCCAAAAACATGGTAGCAAAGCCTATGGTTACACACTTTCCGTAACCTATCTTATCGGCTATCATACCACCAAATAATGGTGCGAAATAAACAACAGCAAGGAAGATGGCATACACCTGTCCTGCATGAGACTCTGTCCATCCAAACTTAGCCTGCATGAACAATGTAAAGATGGCAAGCATGGTATAATAACCAAAACGCTCACCAGTGTTGGCCAATGCTAAAGCATAAAGACCTTTAGGTTGATTCTCAAACATAATAATTTATTTATTTTTTCACTTGTTTTTCAGTTTGCAAAGATACGGAAAATCTTTGAATATACAAACAATATGCACTATTTTCATCAATTTTACCTCACTTTTGTTGTAAAATCATGTAATAATTTAGGCATATTTCCAATTCTTTTACTTATAATCAATGAGATAAAAAATAAAAATATCCCAAAAGATACACAATAAAATCAAACTTTTTCGGTTTATATGACAAAGAAGTTGCAGTTTTTTTTGTAATTTTGCACCCCGAAACAAGTAATATCGGTTTCAGCGATAATAAAACAGATAATTTAATAGACAATTAAATACAGGTAAAAAGATAAATATTTATGAGACAACTTAAGATTAGCAAGAGTATAACCAACCGTTCCAGTGAAGCACTTGATAAGTACTTGGTGGAGATTGGTCGTGAACCTATGGTCTCTATTGATGAGGAGATCGAACTCGCACAGAAGATTCGCAAAGGCGGTCGCGAGGGTGAGCGTGCTAAAGATAAATTGGTGAAAGCCAACCTCCGCTTCGTGGTTTCTGTAGCAAAACAGTACCAGCATCAGGGCCTTTCGCTCACCGACTTGATTGATGAGGGAAATATCGGACTTGTAAAGGCTGCTGAGAAATTTGATGAGACTCGCGGTTTTAAGTTTATCTCATACGCAGTTTGGTGGATTCGCCAGAGCATCCTTCAGGCCATTGCAGAGCAGAGCCGTATTGTTCGTTTGCCACTCAATCAGGTAGGTGCTTTGAGTAAAATCCAGGCTGAGATTAGTAAGTTTGAGCAAGAGCATCAGCGCAAGCCATCCGTTTCAGAATTGAGTAAGATAACCAACATGGAGGAAACTAAGATTGACCAGACCATCAAGGCTGACAATCACCACATGAGTATCGATGCTCCATTCGGTGGCGAGGATGATGACAATGCGATGGTTGACGTGATGGCATCAGGTGATGATACACGTACAGACAAGCAGGTGGATTTCGAGTCTATGAGCAGTGAGTTGAAGCGCGTACTTGACGCAGTTCTCAAACCTCGTGAGCGTGATATTCTCTGCTATTGCTATGGCATCGGATGCCATGAGAAAGGCTTGGAAGAAATCGGAAGCGAGTTCAATCTCACCCGTGAACGTGTACGTCAGATTCGCGAAAAAAGTATTCTGAAGCTTCGCGACAGTGGAAAGATAAAAATTCTCATGAAATACTTAGGATAATAAAAAAGCTTGGCAAATAAATTTTGCCAAGCTTTTTTTTATTTCTCTATTAACTAAAAAGGGTTCCTTTTACTTCATCAAGTCTTGCCTTAATGCTGGATGTAAATTAATGCTGGATGAAATTTCCATCCTTATCTATCAGTCCAGACATACCATCCTTGACTGCTTCAAAATAAGGATATTCATCGCGTAAACAAATCTCATCATAGAGGAAGTCTGCAACAATGGTATCCTTACCATCAGGATAAACTAACCCCATCTTGCCATTCTTTTCTGCTATTACAGGCATCATACTCAAGTCGTCATTGTAAATATAGCAAGTGCGGAGGAAGTCATACTGAGGCGAAAGCATAATCTCACCCGTATGATTCTTCATACCAAACTTACCATTCTGCTCAAATACCTCATGATACTGGATATACTTCTCTTTGAGGCGAAGATAATAGAAAATCATCTTGCGCTTGTCATTGACAAATTCCAACATATATTGGAATGTATCACAATAGTTAGCAACAGAGCGAACCAGTATCATCTTCAAATCAAGGCCATCCAGAGCCTTTCTATTCAAGTCAATATACTTGGCTATCGCCTTTTCTTTCTCTGGCAAGGTCAAACTTGCCAATCGTTCCTCAAACTTGAGCATGGCAGTTTTAGTACCCGACATACCTTTGATATATCGGTGAATCTGTCTTCCCATTTCTGCACAGACGAACTTGTCAATCTCTTGCTGCTCTATCGGGTCAGCATACTCTTTTATAAGAGCTTCAGGTGTCGTGTTCATGGTTAGTCCTTTCTTTTTTATAGATGTTCCTCATCCCACCAATAGGATGAGAGAACATCCGGGTTTATAATTATTTAGCACTCAATATCATTCAAATATGATTTCTGAAAAAGACATCAGAAAATCAGCAGACCATATCAGAGAAATATTATTTCTTGATATTAGGCTTCTGCAAGCCATATCCCTTGCGCTTATCTTCCATCATAAGAAGAATGGAAATCAAGATAGCCACTACACCGAAACCGGCAAATATGGTCATTGTCTCCGTATAGTCTATCACACCATTAGCCGCCGTGTTAGCCTGATTTACCTTACCAATCCAAACTGGAACAAGAGCCAAGCCGATATTCTGAATATAGAAGATAAGGGCGTAAGCAGAACCTAAGAATTTCATCGGAATAATCTTAGGTACGGATGGCCACATGGCAGACGGAACCAATCCGAAAGCAACACCTAAGATAAGCATCATGATGATAGCCACCACGTATGAATCCATTGGCAAAGCAAATACGATATGAACCAAGGTCAAGAGGCAACTGCCGATAAGCATCAAGGTTGCACCCTTACCATATTTATCATATATACTACCGAAAAGTGGAGTCAGGATAATAGTACCATAAGGCAGCATAGCAGGAATAAAACCAGCTACATCTTCACTTACTCCATATTTGAAAATCATCAACTTGGTAGCAAACTTCAGGAATGGGAACACACCTGCATAGAACATGAGGCAGAGCACTGCGACATACCAGAAACCTGTAGTCTTCACCAAACCAGCCAAATCAGAGAACTTGAATCCCTCTTCCGGTTCCGTTTCAACAGCAGCAACAGATGCATCTTCCTTCTTATCCATCACGCAATAAACAAGATAAACCATGATACCAGCACAAAGCAGGGCAAGACCTAAGCCTACAGAAGCAGAAACGCTACCCATCATCTTGGCAAACGGAAGAGAAGCACTCAAGGCTGCAGCTGTACCCAGACGAGCCAAAGCAACCTGCACACCCATCGCCAAAGCCATTTCGTGACCAGTAAACCACTTGGCAAGTATCTTGGTTACGGTAACTCCACAAATCTCACTACCTACACCGAAAATAGCAAAACCAGTAGAAGCAAGTACCACTTGGGTCTGATATTCACCAAAGAAAGGCACAGCGATAGTACCCGTAAACTGATTGCTAACCGCATACCATTTTACCAACGCACCAGCAAACATCAATAATGTGGCAATCACACCCGTAAAACGGATACCAAACTTATCCAAGATGATACCACCGAAGAACAGGAGTAGAAGAAACACATTGAAGAATCCATATGAACCAGAAAAGAATCCATATTCATCTGATGTCCATCCGAGTCCTAAGCCGCCATCCTCTTTGGCTGCTGTCAAAAGCGGCTCCAATGGTGACATTACGTCTGTAAAAAAGTAGCCAAACATCATGGTGATAGCCACAATCAGTAAGGCTGTCCAGCGAGCAGACTTAGAGTCGCTCAATTTCTGTTGAAATTTTTCTGTAGTTGTCATTAATCTATAAATTTATTTATTTTCTCTTTACATCCTTGGTTTTTACAATATCAAATAGATAAGATACTTTAAACACAATCTGACCGAAATTACTTTTTGCGAAGAAATCCCTCTTGGAAGATCCATAGATGTTGCCCAATCCATAGTAATAACGAGCCTCAGCTAAGAAATGCCCTACTTTCGGGATACTGTATTCCGCTCCAATGCCTAAAGCTATACCATAGTCAAACTTATTCTCCACTGCCATCGTATCCTGTGCAATGATTCTGTTTACACGGTCATTGTCTGTAGCTGGCAGGCGTTTCGGATCGAAGTTGGTCTTCGTAGATTCACTGAGATAGTAACCGAACTGAGGACCAGCATTAACGAAGATATTCAGTCCACGTGTTTCTCTACCCCATGCTAAATGTGCAAAGATAGGAATCTGAACATAACTGATGGTACGCTCGTATGCCATCGGCTCACCCGTACTGGAAATGATGACCGGAGCATTTTCGATATCCAGGATTTTCTCCTTCCATCCTGCCTGTGCGAAATTCACCTCTCCATAGACAGAGCAGATACTCTTGAAATATTTCTCGCAAACATATCTGAAAGAGAAACCACCGGTCAGTCCTCCATGTTGGCTTTGAGGAATACTGGGAGTAAAGCCCACGCTGCTCATCAAGTAGCCACCATTTACACCTATAGAGAAGTCATTGCGATGTTCACCTATCTGAGCCTGTGCTGTCATACCGCCCAGCATCAGAAACATCACCAATATCTTAATTGCTTTCATTTACTTATCTTTAATATGTCACTTTTTAATAGGTTACCGCCTCTATCTGGCGATTGAATGTATAATGAATCAACTGTAATATCTGGTTACGGTAACCACCCTTTGAAGTCTTGACAAAATGCAGAGGAGTCTGCACAGGAGTATAGTTTACATGCGTCATCTGCCCTGTGAAATCCTTGCCATACTTATTGACACCCTGAATGAAGAACATCGCCTGATCATAACCAGTGATGGCAAATCGGGGCATCGCTACCTGCATAGGTTGATGGAACCAGATATTGTATTTACTCTCCAAATCTATTGTCTTAGCAGAATTTGCATTATAATAGAATGTGGAAGGGATATAAGTATCATATTTATAGAAGCGGTCGAGATTGTACTTGGCATACATCAACCACTCGGTATAACCATAGAGGGAGATGTCAGCACCAGGATACTTGGCGGTAAACTCATCCAACTTATTCAAAACCTGAGTCAGCTGTGGCGAACGTCCGGTATTGAGTATCACTACATTTTGCTTGGAAGGAACAAACGCCTTGGCAAAATATTCCAATGAAGAATTTACATTGGTCACACTATAAGTAATCTTTCTCTTCTCCAGTTCCTTGCGGAGACCAAAAGTAAAGTTACCCTTACGGGAAGTAGTGTCATTGCAATCCACAAAGATAGGATGTACATTCTTAAAACGGTTCAGGAAAGCCTTGATGCTTGCATCATTGAGCGATTCCGGAGACTGATATACCTGGAAGATTTCCTTGCAGCGATCCACCTGGTCACCATTGATAGAAAAAGGAATCACCATCTTGATGCCATAGGTTTTGCAGAAATCAGCCAATGGTGCCACCTGCTTGGTATAAAGCGGACCAAAGATAAGATCACACTGATTGGCACCTTCCTGTACCAGTGTAGTACGAATATCCGCATCAATAGGCACATTCCAGGCATGAATATTCGTAGAGATACCCTGCTGCTTCAACTTTTCGCAAGCCATCAGAATGCCACGATAGAACTCCACCATACGCTTGCCGTCACCATCTACATCATGAAGAGGAAGCATCACACCCACATTCACCGTATTGGCTTTCTTCTGAGGAGCCACCTGTTTCTGAGCTGCATGGGTCCGACCAGCCTGAGCAGTTCCACCTGTAGCGGTATTATTCTTCTCGAAAGGAATAAAGATGGTAGCACCCTTCTGGAGCATATATCCTTCCTTCTTCATTTCCGGGTTAGCTTCCATCAGTTCAGGCAGACTCAATCCATACTTATTGGCGATACCGAAAATCGTATCTTTTTTCTTCACCGTATAAATGTCACGCCATTTAGTAGTCTGACAGAACGCTGAGGCATTGAAAATAATCAATCCTATGCCCAACAAGATGTATCTCATTTTTTGTTTCATCTTTTTCGTTGATTTATGTTATTAATCCACAAAATTATGATTTCTTTTGCTTAATTTTATAATTTCATTTGCAAAAATACAAAAAAACTCTCATTCAACCATACTCTAATTCAGAAAATTGCGCTATCTTTGCAGAAATTTACATAAAGACATGAAAATAAAGACGAATTTCATATTATTATTGATGGTGTTTTTAGCCATGGCAACAACCAGTTTCGCAGACGATGCTCCATCTATTGCCCCATCAGTCACCTATACTACAAGTGATGGTGAGACCAGTGAAGACGCATCCTATTCCGGTTCGGCACCTATCAAGGCTGCTTTCAAGGCGAATCCTACTGGCATTACCGGATGGACAGAATACTATGAGTGGCGCATCTATCACGACAATGATACAGAGCCATATATAATAAGGTATGAAGAAAATACAGATCTTGAGTTTAATCAGTCTGGTCTGCACCGCATCATCCTCTATGCCAAATTCACGAAAGATGGACAGGTTATCGAACAGAACAATGAGGATTCTCCTCTCACTCTTACCATCTCTGAAAGTTTCTTGCAGATGCCTAATGCCTTCTCCCCAAACGGTGATGGTATCAATGACATCTACAAGGCGAAAGACGGATACCAGAGTCTGACCGAATTTCATGCATATATCTTCAATCGATGGGGACAGAAACTTCATGAATGGAACGACCCTGCAGACGGTTGGGATGGCACCTATAAGGGTAAGCCCGTGAAAGATGGAGTCTATTTCTGCCTGGTCAAGGCAAAAGGAGCCGATGGCAAGACCTACAACATCAAAAAGGATGTCAACCTGTTGAGGGGTTACATCGAATCAGGTTCTACTGCCACGGAATAACCCCGAGAGCAATAGGATTAGAAAGAAAGGAAATCATTCAAGTCGTATTTCCACAAAAACAAGTCATATTTCCATAAAAAAGAAGTATTTCAAGAAGAGAAAAGCTTTTCAAGAAGCATTTCAATACAAAAATAGCATTTCAACAAGAATCAATTAACTTCAATGAATTCAGAAGAAGAAAAGATAAACGTGTGGGGAGCCAGAGTTCACAACCTGAAGAATGTGGACGTAGAGATTCCCCGCAACTCACTGACAGTAATTACAGGACTTTCAGGTTCCGGCAAGTCATCCTTAGCCTTCGACACCATCTTTGCCGAAGGCCAGCGACGCTATATCGAAACTTTCTCTGCATACGCCCGCAATTTCCTGGGCGGCATGGAACGTCCTGATGTAGATAAGATTACAGGTCTCAGTCCTGTCATCAGTATCGAACAGAAGACTACCAACAAGAATCCCCGTTCCACCGTGGGCACAACCACCGAGATTTACGATTACCTGCGTCTGCTCTATGCACGCGCAGGTACAGCTTACAGCTATCATACTGGCGAGGAGATGGTAAAATATACCGAGGAACAGGTCATCGACATGATTCTCAGCGATTACAAAGGCCGTCGCATCTTCCTCCTTGCCCCACTCGTTCGTCAGCGCAAGGGTCATTACCGCGAACTCTTCGAGAGTATGCGACGCAAGGGATACCTACATGTGAGGGTAGATGGGGAAATCATGGAACTCGAAAGAGGAATGAAAGTGGACAGATACAAGAACCACAACATCGAGGTCCTCATCGACAAACTTGCAGTTCGCGATGATGACGAAGAGCGTATCCGCAAGAGTATCACCACAGCCATGAAACAAGGAGACGGCATGGTTATGGTCATCGATAAGGAAAAGGGAGAATCCAAGATTTTCTCCAAGAGACTGATGGACCCTGTTACCGGAATGGCCTACCGGGATCCAGCTCCAAACATGTTTTCCTTCAACTCTCCCGAAGGAGCATGTCCACACTGTAAAGGTTTAGGAAAGGTTAATCAAATAGACCTCAAGAAGGTAATACCAGACGACAACCTCAGCATCTACGCAGGTGGAATCGTGCCTTTAGGAAAATACAAGAACCAGATGATATTCTGGCAGTTACAATCATTGTTAGAGAAACATAATGCCACCATCAAGACCCCTATCAAGGACCTTGATGACGACACCATGCAAGAGGTAATGTACGGCACACTTGAGAACGTGAAGATACCGAAGGAAAAGGCAGGAACCTCTTCCGACTATATCTGCGCCTACGATGGTGTAATCGATTATCTTCATAAAGTAATAGAGAATGACGACTCTACTGCCGGCAAGAAATGGGCAGACCAGTTTATCACCACCATCGACTGTCCGAAATGTCACGGTATGCGTCTGAAACAAGAGTCTCTCTCCTATCGCATCTGGGATAAGAATATCTCAGAAGTAGCCTCCCTCGATATTGATGAATTGCTCGATTGGCTCGAACACGTAGAGGAACATCTGCCGAAGATGAAAGCCAAAGTAGCTCATGAAATCGTAAAGGAATTACGTTCCCGCGTAACCTTCCTCCTTGATGTCGGTTTGAATTATCTCTCTCTGAACCGTCAGTCTGCATCCCTTTCCGGTGGTGAAAGCCAGCGCATCCGACTTGCCACACAGATAGGTAGCCAGTTAGTCAATGTACTCTATATCCTCGACGAGCCGAGCATCGGATTGCATCAGCGTGACAACGAACGCCTCATCAACAGTCTGAAAGAACTTCGCGACATCGGCAATACCGTCATCGTAGTAGAACATGACCGCGACATGATGCTTGCAGCAGACTGGATAGTGGATATCGGTCCGAAGGCAGGACGCAAGGGAGGCGAAGTTGTATTTCAGGGAACACCGGCTGAAATGCTGAAGACCCAGACCATCACCGCACAATATCTGAATGGCGAGATGGAAATCAAAGTACCCGAGAAGCGGCGTGAAGGTAATGGCAAGAGCATTATCATCCGTGGCGCAAAGGGCAATAACCTGAAGAATGTAGATATCGAGTTCCCACTCGGCAAACTCATTGTGGTAACAGGTGTCAGCGGATCGGGCAAATCAACACTCGTCAATGAGACGCTTCAACCGATACTCTCTCATCATTTCTACCGTTCGCTCAAGAAGCCGATGCCATACGACAGTATTGAGGGAATAGACAACATCGACAAAGTAGTAAATGTTGATCAGAGTCCTATCGGTCGTACTCCTCGCAGCAACCCTGCTACTTATACAGGAGTATTCAGCGATATCCGTTCACTCTTTGTAGGTTTGCCGGAAGCCAAGATACGCGGTTATAAATCAGGTCGCTTCTCTTTCAACGTTAGTGAAGGCCGCTGTCAGGCTTGTAAGGGAAATGGATATAAGACCATTGAGATGAACTTCCTGCCAAATGTATATGTACCATGCGAAGTTTGCCACGGCAAGCGATACAACCGTGAGACCTTAGAGGTAAGATACAAGGGAAAGAGTATCGCAGATGTGCTTGATATGACCATCAATCAGGCTGTAGAATTCTTCGAGAACGTACCGCAGATACTCCAGAAAGTCAAGGCTTTGCAAAGTGTCGGACTCGGATATATCAAGTTAGGACAAAGTTCCACTACCCTCTCCGGCGGTGAAAGCCAACGAGTAAAACTTGCCACCGAGCTTTCCAAGCGTGATACCGGCAAAACCCTCTATATCCTGGACGAGCCTACTACCGGACTCCACTTCGAAGACATCCGCATCCTGATGGATGTATTGGAGAAGTTGGTAGATAAAGGCAACACGGTACTGATCATCGAGCACAACCTCGACGTCATCAAGTTGGCAGACTATATCATCGACATGGGACCAGAAGGCGGACGAGGAGGCGGTCAGTTGCTGTGTGCAGGAACCCCAGAGGAAGTAGCCAAGAGCAAGAAAGGATTCACTCCAAGATTCCTGGCAGAAGAACTCAAGAGAGAAAAGAAATAAGATTATCAACACTATATTTTAACAAAAAAAGATTGCTTTATGGATAAATTACCTATGAATGATGTGCCGATGCTGGTAAGCGCAATCAACTTCCTGCTTCGCGACCATGAGTTTGATACATTGGATGAGATTTGCTATCATTTCCATGTAAACCGTGCCGATCTGGAAGCTAAAATGGCAACCCAGGGTTTCGAATGGTCAGAAGAGCAGAAGAAGTTCTGGTAAAACGGCATCAATTCGCATTCTTATGCAAGAAAAACTCAGATAATTTATTTTATCTGAGTTTTTTTATGTACTTTTGCAGCCACAATTATCATCTTATAAAAGAGATCAATTAAATAAACAAGAAAAACGAACAAGAATAAATAAAAAAATAAAATAAGACATGACTGCAAACTTAACAAAGCGACCCTTGTTTCGAGAGATTCAAGACTATGTATTCATCGCCATCGGCATGATTTCCTATGCCATCGGCTGGAATGTATTTCTCCTTCCTACCAACGTAACAGCCAGCGGCTTACCTGGTATCTCCTCTATTATCTATTGGGCCACAGGATGTCCAGTACAGATACCTTATTTTATAGTCAATTCCTGTCTTATCGTAGCAGCTTGGATCATTCTCGGCAAGAAGTTTTGCATGAAAACCATCTATGCCGTAATCGTGGTAACCCTTCTCACCTCCTATTTTTCACACCATACAGAGAATCTGCATCTTCTCCAGAGCCAACCGCTTTGGGCAGCATTCTTAGGAGCAGTATTTTGCGGATGCGGTATCGGACTCGGTTTTTCTGCGGGCGGTTCTACGGGAGGAACAGATATCGTAGCAGCCATCGTCAATAAGTATCGCGACATCTCTCTGGGCAGAGTCATCATGATATGTGATATTTTCATCATTTCCTCCAGCTACTTTGTAGTCCACGACTGGGAGAAAGTACTCTATGGATATGTAGTACTCTATGTCCAGGCATTCTGCATCGACCAGGTGGTCAACAGTCGTCGTCGAAGCGTACAGTTCTTTATCATTTCCAAGAAATATCAGGAAATAGGCAAACGCATCAATACAGATGCCGACCGTGGAGTAACCGTAGTAGATGCCTCCGGTTTCTATTCCGGTCAGCAGGTAAAGATGCTCTTCGTACTGGCCAAGCAGCGCCAGTCACAAACCATCTTCCGCCTCATCGAAGAGATAGACCCTCACGCCTTCGTCAGCCAGAGTGCCGTGATTGGCGTATATGGCGAAGGCTTCGACCAGATCAAGGGTAAGATCAAGAAGAAAGGCGAAGAAGGGAAAGAAGAAGAAATAGAAGGGAAATAATTTCCAAGCAAAACATTTGGATGTTACAACAGAAAATCGTATCTTTGCAAAGGTTTCCTCAAGAAAATAACGAGGAGTTGTAAAAACAGAAGAAATCATGGAAGCAATCAAGAGATTACCAGTAGGAATATCTGACTTCAAGACATTACAGAGAAGTCATAAATATTTTGTTGACAAAACAAAGTACTTGCCATTATTGGAGGAGATTTCAAATTTTCTCTTTTTAATACGACCACGTCGTTTTGGCAAAAGTTTGTTTTTGTCAATGGTAGCCGATTACTTCGATTGCGCCAACAAGGATATAGAGTCAGAATATAAAGGCACTTGGATAGAAAGCCATCCTTTAGAATCCAAAGGAAAATTCCAGATTTTGCAATTTGACTTTTCCCAAGTATTGGACAAAATTGAAAATCTTGAGGACGACTTCAATACATATTGTTGCAGTTGCTTGAATCAATTTATTCAAAAATACCAGGACTATTATACCCCAGACACGGTAGAATGGGCTTTAGCAGCCACCACTTCCAAGGATAAGATCAACATTCTTGCCAAGGAAGCCAAGGAACGTGGCTATCATCTCTACCTTATCATTGACGAATACGACAACTTTACCAATACGGTACTCAATGAGTTGGGCAAGGATACCTACCACAATATGACACATAGTAGCGGTTTTTATCGCAGTGCATTCAAGATATTCAAGCCAAACTTCGAGCGTATCCTCTTTATGGGTGTCAGTCCAATCACTCTCAACGATTTGACCAGCGGCTTCAACATCGCCACCAACATCAGCCTACACCCATGGTTTAACATGATGTTAGGCTTTAGCGAAGAAGAAGTACACCAGATGATATCCTACTACATATCCGTAGGACTCATCAAGACGAGCGATTCTGCAAATGAAAACATTGATGAAGAAGAAAGGATAAACAAGATAATAGCAGAGATGAAACCATGGTACGATAACTACTGCTTTTCAGAAGACAGATTTAATATCGATCCGAGCATGTATAATAGCAACATGGTGCTCTATTATCTCAACAACCTCATCACTACAGGCAAAGCCCCCAAGGAGATGGCAGATCCAAGTTGCCGAACAGACTATGCAAAGTTAAAGAACCTTGTTCGTCTGGACCGTTTGGACGGTGACCGCAAGGGAGTCTTGATGAAGATAGCCGAAAAAGGCTACATTGATGCCCCAATAGCAGACTCATTTGCAGCAGAAGAAGTAATGAATCCTGATCGTTTCGTCAGCCTGTTATATTATTATGGCATGTTGACGATAGGTGGCACCGATCTCGATGCCCTTCATCTCGTGATTCCTAACAATACCATCCGCAAGTTGTATTACGACTTTCTGGTAGAACAATACCAGTCACTACACGGTTTGGATCTCAATGACTTATCTGCTATGTATCGTAAAGCGGCACAAGAAGGAGAATGGCAACCTTTATTTAAATATCTTTCCAATTCATATTGGAAAGACAGTAGCATCAGAGATAGCATTCAAGGAGAGCGTAACATACAAGGTTATTTCAATGCCTACCTTCATCTATCAAAGCTCTTCATAGCGCATCCTGAGATAGAGGCAAATCATGGCTATTGCGACTTTTTTCTTTTAGCAGACACCAAGAAATACCCAACATTGCGTCATAGCTACATTATAGAGTTGAAGTATCTTAATTCTAAAGCAACAGTTGAAGAAGTAAAGATAATCAAGGAACAAGCCCTGAAGCAATTGAAAAAATACATTACAGACTCGAATATACAAAGTCTATCTGTAGGAACACAACTACACGGAATATATCTAATATTCCAACAAGGTAAGACGACAGAGATTGGAGAGATATAAACTTTTGCATTATATTGTTACCCAAGCCCAAATCGGGCGAAAAGTGCCATAATTTCGTTCACAATGAACATTTAACACTTCACAAGTTGGGTAACTCAGAAAAAATGCTTAATTTTGCATTTCAGAATCATGTCATAAGATAGCAACTGTTGCTAAAATGGCGAAGTAAGAATCAATTTAACACCTCAAGGAAGGAGTCATTCTATGAAATATCCTATAGGAATACAAAATTTCGAAGACTTGCGACGTAACGGTTATAAATACGTTAACAAGACAAACTTTGTATATAAGCTCACAGATGAGGGCAAATATTACTTTTTGAGTCGTCCACGCCGATTCGGTAAGAGCCTCTTCCTATCTACATTAGAGGCATACTTTCAAGGCAAGAAGGAACTCTTCGATGGGTTAGCTATTTACGACTTGGAAACAGAATGGAAGAAATATCCTATATTCCATATTGACCTCAATACCGCCAACTTTCGAGAAAAGGACAGCCTCTATAATGTACTTAACGATTACCTTACAGGTTGGGAGGACAAATATGGAACCCGTGACTCAGAAGTCACACTTCCCCTTCGTTTCAAGGGTGTGATAGCAAGAGCTGCGGAGAAAGAAGGATGTGGTGTCGTTATTCTTATAGATGAATACGACAAGCCTATACTTCAGACCCTGCGCGACCCTGAGTTACAGGCAGAACACCGTGCACAGCTGAAAGCATTCTATTCGGTACTGAAAACGCAAGACCGCTACATCAAGTTCGCATTCCTCACAGGAGTGACTACATTTGGAAAGATGAGCGTGTTCAGCGACCTCAACAACCTGATGGATATATCTATGGATTACCGCTATGTTAATATATGCGGAACTACTGAAGAAGAGCTGAAGTCATATTTCAAGGAAGGCATTTCTGAATTGGCATCAGCAAATGGAGACAGCGAGAGCGAAACCATTGATAAGTTAAGAATGCGCTATGGAGGCTATCACTTCGAAAAGAATTCAGAAGGAATATATAATCCTTTCAGCGTATTGAACACATTAGCAAAACATCGCTACAAAAACTACTGGTTTGAGACAGGCACACCAACATTCCTCATTGAACTTCTTAAGGAGCATGGATATCGGCTCACCGACCTCAGTAAGGAGCAAGTATCGGCTAATGTAATGAGCAGTATGGATTCCTCTTTCCCCAATCCCATCCCCGTCATCTACCAGAGTGGTTACCTCACCATCAAAGGCTATGACGAACGATTTAAGAAATACCAGTTAGGCTTCCCCAACAAAGAAGTTGAAGAAGGTTTTCTTAACTTGCTCCAACCCCTCTATAATTCTGCAGGAGACCGCTCCTCCTTTATGGTTGACGAGTTAGAAGCCTGAAGAGTAGAGAGTTGGATTGTGGATAATTAGAATAGAATACATATTTTATAATTATGTATATAACTCTGTATTAATATAATTATCAAATATAAAAAAAATAGAAAAAAATGGAAAAGAAAGAAGGTTATATAAATGTCTCAGAAATACTAAAGGCTGTGCTTAGCAAGAAGAAGTTATTTCTCATATCTATTCCTATTGCTATCGTAGTTTCTTCACTCATCATAATTTGTGTTCCGCGTTCCTATACAGCAAGTGCCATGCTTGTGCCTGAAGTAGAGAATTCTACGGATATGGGAAGTGTAGGTTCTTTGGCCTCAAGTTTTGGTATTGACCTTAATCACATAGGTGGAACAGATGCTATCTCTCCGCTTCTTTATCCAGAGTTACTTAATGACAACGGCTTTGTTGCCAGCCTTCTCAAGATACAAGTGAAAACACAAGATGGTACTTTAAAATGCTCTTATTATGAATATCTTAAGAAGCATCAGAAAATTGCATGGTGGACAAAGGCCATGGGAGTAGTGAAGCGTATTTTCAAAAGCAAAGAAACAAATGCAAAACGTAAAAATTTCAAGGATGAATTCGAAAATCCTTACTATCTCTCCAAAGATGAAGACGACATCGTTGGTGCTGCAAGAAGTTTAATTGGATTAACTGTTGACAAGAAAACTGGCGTCATAACAATACATACAGAGGCCCAAGATCCATTGATTTGCAAAAACCTTGCCGACTCCGTATCTTCGAAACTGCAGGTTTTCATCACCAACTATCGCACCCAGAAGGCACGTCACGATGTAGAATATTACAAATCACTAACTGCAAAGACTAAAGCCAACTATGAAAAAGCTCGCCAATTATATGGGAGCTATTCCGATTCAAATATGGATGTTGTTCTTGAAAGCGTACGCTCCAAACAAACAGATTTAGAAAACGACATGCAGCTTAAGTTTAATGCTTACACTGCAATGGTTACCCAGTTGCAAGCAGCAGAAGCAAAGCTTCGTGAACGAACCCCCGCTTTCACAACGTTACAAGGTGCTAGCGTGCCTATCAAGCCCACTAAACCGCGTCGTATGATTTTCGTTCTTGCTATAACAATACTTGTATTTGTTGGCGATTTGACATATGTTTTAAAAGACTATATTTTAGGTAAGAATTAATGTTATTGTCGAAAGAAAAAATTATTATAGCATATTATTATATTGCACTCATTGCATTTGCCGTGAGTGCATGTGCTGTTATGTTTGATCAGGAATCCAGTGGAGGTATAGCATACATCAACTTTATAATAGCTTTTACCTTTATGGTGTGGGGCGTTTTTGTATTGCGTCCCTTTACAAAAGGCTATCTTATAGAGATACCATCAAAGACTATCTTATCTTTTAATGTTTACATGCTATGGGTGCTAGTAGTAACAATCATTAATCCTGTTGGTATTGAAGGTATATCGTCATATATGAACAGCCTGTTTTGGTCAGCATTCCCTATTCTCATTCTTAACGCAACCTACTATTTTGTCTTGCATAAAGGCGATAGTAAATGGTTGAAAAAAATATTTCTTGTCATCACCGCTTTGTTTCTGTTAACTTATTACAGTTTTTACGATGTTGACAATATCCTTATGAATGTGCATTTAGGATCATCCTATTACTCATTATACATGCTGCCTTTAGTTTTGGTTTACCCCTCGAAGATAGGAAAAATATGTTGGACTATCATCATCTGTATAGCGGTATTTTCTTCTGTAAAACGTGGAGGCGTACTTGCACTTGCACTTGCTATGTTAACATATATAATAACCAACCAATTGGTGTCTAAGAGAGGTAAGTTCACGAAAATTATTATCGGTTTCTGTATACTCACAGCATTTATTGCCGTCTTTGCTTATATTGGAACCATGGGTGACAACAATATCTTTGAACGTTTTGAATCAATACAAGAAGATAATGGAAGTGGGCGAACGGACGTATGGAACGAGGCATGGCGACTTATAAACAATCAGGGTATTGTTACTTATTTTGTCGGAAATGGATTCAACACCGTGGTTCGCAATTCGCGTTATGTACTTTCTGCTCATAACGACTATTTAGAAGCTTGGTTCGATTTTGGATTGGTAGGCATGTTACTCTATATAATCTCATTGCTTCTTCTGTTTAAAGATATATTAAAATGTCTCAAGGCAAAGAAAGAGTATGCCCCCGCAATGTCTATTCTTGGTGTTTTAATAGTTGTGCTCACCATGATTTCGCATATTGCCATCTATTATTGGTTTAACGTCATTGTGCTTTGCATAGCTTATTTTGAAGGACGTTACTATAGAGAAAAAAGAGAATTTGTAAAAAAAGAAAAGGACAATGAGTGAAAATAAAGTTAGCAAACGCATAATCTCGAATGTATTTTGGGCTCTGGCCGGTAAGTTCACAGGCCTGGCAAGTGCATTATTGGTAGGTATCTTTGTGGCTCGATACCTTGGTCCAACTCAATATGGTATAATGAACTATGCAGTCAGCTTCGTTACCTTATTTTTAGTGATTGCCACCTTTGGCTTTGAGAATATTGAAATAAGAGAAGAGGCGAAAGCGAATGATCAGAAAGACGTCATTCTGGGTACCGTGTTTGTGCTCCGTCTATTACTTTCGATCGTTACCATTGTCACCATTTCTGTGGTAGCTTACATCAATGAGACAGACCTTTATACATATGGCATCATAATGATATATGCAATAACTGTCATACTCTCTCCATTTGATGTGATTCGCAACTATTTTACCTCTCTCATTCAAAACGAATATATAGTAAAAGTAGGCATTTTCCGCACAATTCTATCAGGGACAATTAAGATTGTATTGTTGCTTGTACATGCCTCTCTTGTATGGTTTGTCATCTCCTTGGTATTTGATGCCTGCATCTTGGCACAAGGCTATTGCTATGTCTATAAAAAAAAGATTGGTAGCATGCGTTCTTGGCATTTTGACAAAGTTTGGGCACGCTATCTCTTACGTCAATCGTTTCCTTTACTGCTGTCAGGAGTAGCGGCAACGATATTCTTACAGATAGACCAAATTATGATTGGCAACATGATTGACAAGACATCGGTTGGCTATTTTTCAGTAGCTTCTAAGTTTATTGAAGTATTACTTTATGTGCCTACCATCCTCATACAAACCGTCAGTCCGCTACTCGTTAAGGAACGAAAGTACGATCTCGATTCGTATCATAAAAAGTCTCAAATGTTTATGAACGTCACTGTGTGGTCGTGTATTTTATGTGCCATCTTTACCTCCTTATGTTCCCAATACATTGTATTATGGACCTTTGGTTTAAAATATGCTGCCTCTATAGGTATCTTACAAATTTTATCATTTAAGATAATAGGAGTAGCTCTAAATATCGTTTCGGGGCAAATATTGATTATAGAGGAAAAACAAAGATATTTTGTATTGCGTAGTCTTAGCGGTTGTGTAGTATGTGTAGTACTAAACCTACTTATCATAACACGATTTGGTGTGTGTGGTGTTGCCTTTGTAGCCGTAGCTACACAGTTTGCAGCAGGTTTTTTCATTCATCTGTTCATTCCAACATACCGATACATATTTTTCATACAAATACGTTCTTTGCTTGTAGGTTGGAAAGACTTGTATAAAATAAAAATGCTTTTAGACCGTTAATAGTAAAAACGCCTATGCTTCAAAATAAGGAAGTATATCTATAGATATTTTAAATTATATTTTTTGTATGAAGAAGTTATTGATTAAATTATTTGAGTATATCCCCTTTTCCGATTGGATTTACCATAAGTATTTTATATTTAAAGGACGCCAGCGCAAGGTATGTCTTGGAAGCAAAAATGCGGACAAGACCTTTTATGTAATAGGTTGGAACGATGAGGGAGGCGGACTGTTTTGGATTGTAAACAAAGTGTGCATGCATATAGCCTATGCTTTGGATCACGGTTACATTCCTGTTGTCGATTTGAAAAACTACATCACCCAATACACATTAAAGAATGAGAAAAAAAATGTTTGGGAGATATTCTTTGAACAACCTGCAGGGTATGGATTGGAAGATATAAAGGATAGTAAAAATGTGATAATCAACCGCATGACTCCAGCACCAGCAAAGAAGTATCTCATGGGGCAAATAGAGTTTTATGACAATCAAGAGAGAATCTCTTATTTCCGTAATATCTTTAAGAAGTTTATTCATCCCAACAGTAAGACGTTAGATTATATTCGAAATAAAGAGAAACAACTTTTTAAAGATAAAGGACGTGTACTTGGCATCTTATGTCGTGGCACCGACTATGTGGTGGCCAAACCAAAGAACCATCCTATTCAACCTGATGTGAGTGAAATAATAAAGGACGCTAAAAAAGTAATGAAGGAGAAGCAATGCAATTATGTGTTTGTTGCAACAGAAGATAAAGACATACTTGATGTATTAAAAGCGGAATTTGGCGATAAATTATTATTTCTCGACCAGCGTAGATACAGCGGCAAAGACATGCAATCAGATCAACTACTTGCTCAAATTAAGGAGAAAGATAAGGAACGCAATCCCATAAAAGATGCCTTAGATTATTTTGCAGCCGTATATCTGCTTACCCGTTGCTGCTGTTTCATTGGAGGCCGTACAGGAGGAACTAAGGGAGTATTACTCATGAACGACGGCTTTGAATATAAAAAAATCTATGATTTAGGGCTATACAAATAATAAAAACTACATTATGTAGTTATTTCATTATAGAGAATAAATCAAAATTGAAACTTTAAACAAAATAATAAAATGAAAATAGGCTTGCTTGCATACCACTCTGTGTGTAATTTTGGAGCGATGTTACAGCTTCTTTCTACATACATGTTTTTGGAAAATCATGGACACGATCCAGTGGTTATAAATTGGGTAGCTAAAGACTTGGAAGAATATTATGCCCAAAATACACCTGTTTCACAAATTGAGTACCAGAAGAAACTGCGCCTCAAATTGTGGAAAGAAACCTGTTTATGTCGCACAATTGAAGATGTTGCAAACATTATTTCTACAGAACATATTGAAGCTGTAATAATAGGTAGCGATGCCGTGGCACAGCATCATCCACTTTTTGAACGAATTGTCTTCCCATGTCGCAATATTATAGCCATTAATTCTGTGACCTCCGATGTGGTATTTCCAAACCCTTTTTGGGGTATATGGACTGACTATCTCGACAAGCCTGTCCCTGTTGCATTAATGTCAGCAGCAAGCCAAGACTCAAAATATAAATATATTTCTAAAAAACTTCGTAAGCAAATGAAAGAGCGTATCATGGCATTTAACTATGTATCTGTGCGTGATGTGGACACCCAAAAGATGTTCTCTTTCATTACTGAAGGACAATGTTGTCCATCTGTTACACCAGACCCAGTATTTGCGTTCAATCAAAACGCAGCATCATTAGTACCTTCTAAAGAGGAACTGATGAAGAAATATGGTCTTTCAAACAAGTATATGCTCATAAGTTTCAAGAACGAAAAACGCTCTAACGTATCCCAAACTTGGTTGAACAAATTTCAAGACATAGCAAAACATCATGGCATACAGTGTGTATCGTTACCATTCTCGACAAGTCTATCTGCAGGAGAGTTGGAAAGTGAAATTGCACTCCCACTAAATCCTATTGACTGGTATGCTCTACTCAAATATTCTTGTGGTTATATTGGCAACAACATGCATCCTATCGTTGTGTGTATTCACAACGCAGTGCCTTTCTTTAGCTTTGACAATTATGGAACTAAACATGCAAACGGCTTGTTCTGTGACTCTTCAACGAGCAAAATCCGTCACATATTAAAGGTTGCCAAGCTGCTCGACTGTCGAATAGCGAGCAATTCACTATTTCGTCGCACGCCAAGTCCAGACCATGTATTTAATAAGTTGCAGACGTTTGATAAAGCTAAATGCACAACTTTTGCTCAAGATTATCTCAGCAAGTATAATGAGATGATGACAGCAATTTTAAGACACATAGGAGGCACTTTGTAGGCCGTTTAAATAATCAAAATGAAACAAAATGAAAGTGGCATATATATCAACACCGCATTTAGCCGATTGTGACATTCCTCTGATTGGTGAATTGCAGAAGAAAATAGATTTATTCTATTTTCTTAAAGTAACAGAATCAACTAAGCGACTCACACTTATAAAGATTAAATCTCTGAATAAAAGAGGTGGGGTTTATCCTGCTTCTGATTTTCCAGAACTTACCTACTTGTCTAACGACATAGATTTATCGAAGACATATATAGTAAACCTTCCAGGCAAGCATGACTGGTCAATTAGCAACCTCCTTGCCATATTAAGGATGGTGTGTGTCATTTTACATCTAAAGATTAACATAGTACATCTCACTTGGCCACCACGCTATGGTGAGTTCTTCACATATCTCTTGCGTAAGCGTATCGTCATAACCATGCATGACCCTCTGCCTCATTCAAGCGAAAATACATGGCTCAATCGTTTCCATCGCAATGTGTGTTTCCGACTACTTGACGATTTTATTTTGTTGAACGATACACAGAAAGAACAGTTTATCGAGACCTACCGGATGGGGGCAAAACGTGTGGCATTGTCACATCTTAGTACATATACAAACCTGCAAAATATTAAACCGCAAAAGCCAGATGTAAGTAACTATATCTTATTCTTTGGCGGAATTAGTTCACATAAGGGCATCGAATATCTGTGTGAAGCAATGGATAAGGTTTGTAAAAAACATCCCGATGTGAAGTTGGTTGTCGCAGGTAAAGGTAAGATTTATTTTGACTTAAACCAGTATGCCATCTATAATACTGGTCATTTAGTCCTTCTCAACCGATACCTTGACGATAACGAACTTGTTGGTCTGATACGTAACTCTTTGTTTGTGGTATGTCCTTATATCGATGCAACACAAAGTGGAGTGGTTATGTCAGCGTTTGCTTTAAACAAGCCTGTTGTTGCTACCAAAGTGGGTGCTCTACCTACCATGGTTAAGAATGGACAATATGGAACTATCGTTCCTCCAAAAGATGTCGCCACCTTGGCTTCTGCAATAAATACATTGATAGAAAATCCACAAAAAATAGAGGCAATGATGGCAAATATTGAGCACGACTATTCTGAGGACAAATACTCATGGAAAGCCATCGCACAAGGCATAACTGATATTTATGCAAAGAAACTGTCAGACTCTAACAAGTGAAATAATTAACAATGATTAAAAGAACAAACAAATGAAGAAAGTCTCAATAATAATTGTAACCTACAACTCTGAGAAGGACATATATGATTGTATTAATTCTATCATAGAAAATTCCGACATTCCGCTGGCGGAAATAGAACTGGTTGTTGTAGACAATAACAGCACAGGTTGCGACACAATGTTTTGGAAACTTAAAACATTGTGGGGAGAAGATATTATACTGATAAAAAACAGCAGCAATGGTGGCTACGGTCAAGGCAACAACGTGGGTATTAGGCGATGTTCCGCACCGTTGGTGCTTATCATGAATCCAGACGTAAGGCTTGTATGTCCAATTTTCCACAAAGCAATAGACCGCTTTTCTAAAGACAAGAGCATGTGTATGCTCGGCATGAAACAGTGGCTCACGCTTGAAGAACCTAGCAACAATTCATTTACATGCACCTATAGAATGAACGGCTATCTCTCGACCATACTCTCTGCCTTGTGTACACGTCTTGATTTCTACATAGCAAAATATATGCATTTTTCAGGATCGTGTTTCTTTATAAACAAGGCCATGTTTGAAGCGGTCGGTCTTTTCGATGAAAACGTGTTCCTCTATGGTGAGGAAGATGACATTCATTATCGTCTAATGCATCGTTTCAAAGATTGTAAGATGAAATATGACAAGAGTCTAAGATATCTGCACCTCACTAAAGAACGTCAACCAGACATAAAATATGAAAAGACGCTTATTGATGTGGCAGTAATTCAAAACCAAAAGAAAGGTTACAATGAGGATAAAACTCTTAAAAATCGCCTGCGCTGCATCAACTTACTGATTTTAAGAGAACGTCTGCGCATTATGCTTGGCAAAAATAACAGAACACTCCTGAACATGCTTGAAGAACTAAAGTTATATATAAAAGAGAAACTGCAAAGTTGCAAGCAGATCAAATAGCAACAAGAAGGCATTTAAAAGTTTTCGTGAACAAATAAAAATATAGTCGTTTAATCAATAAATAACAATTTAAGCTTATGAAATATCCATGAGCTAAAAAATCTCGCCAAAGCGAATGTAAATTGGAAGAAAAATGCTATCTTTGTTGCGTATAACCAACATTGAGCAATTATAACTAACGTTACATTCCCTCAGTTGATCCAGCGAGGCTGTGGTATCGACGTCCATTTGAAGGTGGTGGTGGCAACAATTGATGGTGTGGGCATACACAAGGAAACCCGCTCTTTTAACACCTTCACGAGTTGTTTGACAGAAATGAAAGAATGGCTGTTAGCTAATGGTATTACTCATGTGGCAATGGAGAGTACCGGTGTTTATTGGAAACCTGTAATGCGTGTCTTGGAGGAAGACATTCCAAATGTCTGGATAGTGAATGCCCGACACATTAAGAATGTACCTGGTCACAAAACAGACAAAATGGATAGCGAATGGATTTGCAAGTTACTTCTTGCAGGTCTGTTAAAGCCAAGTTACATACCTCCAAAAGAACAACGGCAGTTGCGCGACTTAACTCGCTATCGTAATAAGCATATCCAGACTATAGCAGCAGAAAAGAATCGCATGATGCGAGTCTTGGAAGACTGCAATATCAAGCTTTCAAGTGTTGTCGCTAATACCTCTGGTGTTACGGTAACTGCTTTGATAGATATGTTTTGCGAAGGTCGTAAGTTAACAATGGCTGACATTGAAAGAGTTTATCACAAAAAATTGTCGGCTAGTCCGCAAGAGTTGTTGGAGGCTTGCACTGGCTTTGTCGAGGAGCACCATGTATATATGCTTCAGATGATTCGTAAGAGCATTGCTCAAACGCAAGGTCTCGTTGATGAATTGTCCAAGCGTATCAAGGAAATACTTATCAAGTATGACAATGTGCTAGAATTACTGAAGGAGATACCTGGCTTCAATACCAAGGTAGTCAAGGACCTCGCTTCTGAAATAGACCTTGATATGTCAGCTTTCCCATCTGAGAAGCATTTGGTTTCTTGGGCAGGCATCTGCCCTGGCAATAATGAGAGTGCTGGTAAAAAAAGCGGAAGAATCACTCACGATAACAAACAAGTAAAGGCTGTCCTGACAGAGGCTGCGTGGGCTGCGACTCGTACCAAGAATACATTCTTCAGTGAACGTTACCACCATATCAGTGCCAGACGTGGGAAAAAGCGTGCCTTGATTGCTGTTGCACACTCTCAATTAACTGCAGTATATTTGATTCTCAGCACAGGAGCTAGATACCATGAGTTGGGTGCTCAACATATGCAAGTCAAGATTGAGAAGAAGCGAAAGGTTTACTTGACAGCTGAATTAAAGAAGCTTTGATTCAAAGTTAGTCTTGAGAAAAACATGGAAGCAACAAAATCTTGAGACAACACTATCTTAGGCCGATTTTTACTGGAACACCCATAGTCCGATTATGAAATTGGTCTCAACAGCTAAGCGGCAAAGACTGTGACTTATGGACACGTGTATGAAACTTTTATATCTTAGCTGTTACATAAAAATGCCGTACTTTACAGTCGCACTTATAGCTATTATGAGTGCTATTCTTTCTTGTGTCTAATACTCACGTAAATATAAAATTAGTATAAAACATAGGTCCTACAGTAATGTTGGACGATAATAATTTACGTATGAAAAAAAAAATCTTCTATATTGACCCACAATCTATGAATAATCTCTCTGAATATGATTATTCTGTGACAAAGGAAATAGATTGTGAAATAATATATTTATGTAGTAAATATTATGATTATAAGATTAATCCTAAATTAAAATACATTTATGTATTTAAATACAACTACATTAAGAATGTTTTCCAGAAATCATTGAGTTATGTGATATCTCTAATCTACATAGCTATATTGATTATTAAATATAAACCTGTTTTGGTTCACATTCAATGGTTCAAAATACCTAAGTTGGACTACTTGTTTTGGAAAGTCGTTAAGAAAATTTTTCGAATCAAAATTATCCATACAGCTCACAATGTATTACCACATAACACAGGAAATACATATCATGATATTTATCGAAAAATATACAAAAACTTATCTGACAAGATTATAGTTCACAGTACTAACACCCAAGAAGAACTTTGTGGATTATTTCATATAGAAAAAGAAAAAGTGACTATAATAAGACATGGTTTATTAAAAATGAAATATAATGAATTTGAATATAAAAATCAATTTAGAAATTCACCACTGTATGAAATCATTCAAGATAAGATTGTATTTACTTCTTTAGGTGAACAAAGCTACTATAAAGGAAGTGATTTAATTATAAAAACATGGCTCAAAACCCCACAACTAAATCAGTCAGACAAATGCGTACTTGTTATGGCTGGAAAATTTGATAAGATAGATTATAAAAAAATTGAAAATCATAAAAATGTATTCATTAAAAATCAGCGCATTTCAAACGAAGAATATATGTTTTGGCTTAAACATACTGATGCTTATCTTCTACCATATAGGACTATATCACAAAGTGGTGCTCTACTTACTGCACTTTCTGAACATCTCCCAGTTATAACAACCAATGTTGGAGGTATCAGCGAACCTATTAGTATTGCAAATATAGGGTGGAATATAGGTGATGCCAAAATAGAAAATCTCCAAAAGACACTACTCAATATTCTTCATTCACCAGAAGAGATTCTGAATATCAAAAAAGACGATGAAGGTTGGAAAAAAATAGAAAAATTCTATGATTGGAGAAAAATAAGTAAAGAAACTGAATTATTATATAAGTTTTTAACAAAGTGATCAAAACAACATAACTTATTTATTGATTGCATTTTAATTATAAACTTTTGGTATCAACACAAAAGTTTATAATTAAAACGCAATACTAGTATCTCAATGACATTTAATTTATAAGACTATCATCATTATATGCTTATAATGATTTTCATTTAAGAGGTAAAACACTCACATTATTATTCCTCACTACCCAAATCGCATCAAATTTTCGTGAAGTTTTAGCTCTAAATAAATATTTTTCTAATTCATCTGGACGAATTACATAATAAATAGTTTTTTGGGGTTCTCCAAATCAAAATAAACGCGTGCAGCCCACCCCATATACTAACAATATTTACCAGTTGCTTGAAAAACAGAATATTCAGGAATAGGTGGGTCACAATCTAAGATACACACTACGTGAGGTATTATTTTAGTATTCAAAACAACAGACTCAACTCGCTTCTGAGCAAAGAGTCCTGCTTTATACATATAATAGCCTTTATGAAAGTACACAAAGATACAACATATAAAAAATAAAACAACAATATTCTTATCCCATTTTTTCCACTTAGTTGTTCTAAAGACTATACTAATAGAAAAGGCAATTCCCCCACAAAGTAGGAAAAGCATGCATCTCTCCCGGATGTCCCATCACCAAATGTGGAGCTGTCAGAGCTAATGTTATCAAAAGGCATTTTAGCAATTTCACTATAGAATATTTTTGCAAGCAAAACAACTTTTTGATAAGAACACTAAGAAAAAATACACTTATAACTGTAGAGGTTATTACCACAAACCAATTATGTTAAAAATCAAAGCGACAGTGTCAATAGAAGACAAAGAAACACCAAATAATAATCCTAAACCAACAAAAGAATTTAATCCGAACCCTGCTGCATAATTACCAGAAACTTCATCAGTATTAGGGACTCGCAAAACAATACGAAGAAAGAAATATCCACCTATAATAATTAAAGAAATCATATAAGGCTTAATTAGTTGTTTGTAAGTTCTTAGATTTTCACTTTTAACGCCCTTCCGAATATTGTCCATAATCAAGCACAGAAAAGGCGTAACTACAAACTAAACAATACCGCTCTCTTTACTAAAAAGAGCCAACAACATCATTATAAAAGCAAAAACCTTAAATTTGGGATATAGCAAAACAGAAGCGATTCCAAAAGACATACATAAAACTTGATTAATTGAATCTACAGAATATACCGTAGCAACCAACGCAGGTGACAACAGGAAAATCCCAACGGATATTTTTTTGTAAATCCAACGACATAGCAAGCATCAAGTATTTTAATTAATCCATAAATACAAAAGGTAAACAACGAAAATACAAGTAGGTGATTTTAAAAAGGAAATACACCAACACATTTACTCATCAATAGACCCCACAAAACATCCAACGGCCGCCAAAAAGCTCCATTTGGCAAAAGGACATTAATGTCTTGAAATTTATGAGGCGCAGACAAACAATTAAAATCATCATTGTTAGGCAAAACAAAAAAAGCACCTAATGCTAAGACGAAACCTATCAAAAAAATAATTTTACTATTCTTTTCCATAATTATTCAATACTAAACTTATTGATTATTTTTAATCGAGAACTCAATCCTGTTATTGTTTATCAAACTCATATAGATGATTCAATACCAGACGAACATACTCCTCATTATTAAATAAATACTTTTTGCGTTCACTCCATTGATTAATCTGCAAAATCACCAGTTCAAATACTTCTTGAGGTTTCATTATCAGCCACTCCTTAAGATCTGGATTATTATGCAAGATAAAATCTACAGTTGACAATAATTCCAAAAGATAATTGGAATAATAACCAGAGAGGAAACTTGCTGTTTTCTTACAAATATCCTCATAATGCCTATTCTCTTCTTTTGCAAAGAAGTCCTGGACATCTTTGAAAAAATGTATGACTCTCTTTACTATAGTTTCAGATTTACTTTTTCTTCCATTCCTCTATCGTACCAGTCTTCGACGAAAAGTTGACACCTATCTGATGAATATGTCGGGCATC
>ULYQ01030334.1_pt1 | contig 30056 bp, 28 predicted proteins | sample 1962271 | NCBI WGS metagenome assembly ULYQ01 (sample SAMEA4835865, study PRJEB28245) | human gut metagenome | biome: gut microbiome; material: fecal sample | place: Denmark | collected 2008
TAGGCGCGTTGTTCACATAAAGTCCGCCGTGTTGGTCATTGGGATAAATTACAGCGTTGTCAAACGCGCGCACATTTAATGTGGCATTTTCTAATAAAAAAGTTTGTTGCGATGCGGCTAACAAAGTTGGCGCATCTTTGGGATGGATGAAATCCGTGTTGATGGGCATGGTTTTTCCTAAAAAATCCACGGTAAACGCCAAATTTTTTTAATGTTTACCGTGGAAAATTTAAATTTTATTTTGTGGCGTTGTCTGGTTTTAAGTTGTCGGTAGGATTTGACAAAATTTCGCTTTTTGGCGGTTCTTCGCCCACGTGCAAATCGTTTTTCAAACTCTCAACCGATTTATCGCCGAAGCCTTTGACTTTTTTCAAATCTTCTATTGATTGAAATGCGCCATTTTGCTCGCGGTATTCAATAATGCTTTTGGCTTTTGTTGGTCCCACGCCTTTTAAAGTTTCTAACTCGGTTTGGGTTGCGGTGTTTAAATTCACCGCCGCAAAGGCAAAGTTTGCGCCAGCAAAAAACAAAGCAAAGATTTTAAGCAAGGTTTTCATCGTTTTTCCTTTTAAAAATTGAAAGTTGGATTTTATGAAAATTCTATGTTTTTTGGAATCACGGTGGGGGAGAGTTGTTTTGCTCGTTTGAATCGCGCGGTGGTAAGCCGCGCACATAACGGTAGAAAAAGTCCAGTGAGGTGTCAGAACCTGTGCCAATGATAAACATCACGCCGTATTTCATCCTTGTGAAAAGCCGCAACAGGCTATCCGCTTGCCCTAACGATTGTTCATAAACCAAGCGCATGCGGTTGGTAATGCGTTTGCCGATGGTTAAAATTTGGTCGTTCGTGGCACCTGATGAATCCTGCATACTACCCACCACGCGGCTTGTAATGCGGCGTTTGTTGGCATTGCCGCCCACATCGCCTTGTGAAATATTAAATTCATCAATGCCGATGCTTGTTCGCATTTGCGAAATAATGCCGCCTGATGAACTGCCCAACAAACCATCCGCCGCCGAGACCAAAAGTGCTGCATCGCCCATGCTCATATCTTCTGGACCGTGCCCCAACACAAGCCACGATAATTTTTCAGCATCGGGCACGTTGGGTTCCGAAATTAAAGAAATCTCCGGGCGCTCAACGGTGCCTGAAATTTTAACGCCCGATGAGATTTTGCCGCCCAAGCGAAAGGCTTCAACGTCTAGCGTAGGGTTGTTGATAAGATTTTCAAAATTTAGGCGACCTCTGCGAATCATCAAACGTTGACCGTAGGCTTCAAAACGCCCGCCGCGCGTGTTGATGGTGCCTTCCGCCCGCGGCAAATCGTGCCCTTCGGCAATGATTTTGAGCCGACCATCCAAAAGCGTTGAAAGTCCATAGCCTGTGAACATAAAATGCCGCCCCATATCAATATTGAGCGCTACGCGTGGCTGCCAGATGATTTTTTTCGGTTGAACTTGCGTCTCTAAGGTTTTGCGAACAACCACATCAGAACTTAATGACGGTGAGCCAAAACCCTTGATTTGCCAAAAGCCTGCGTCAATTTTAAGATCGCCCTTTGCCGCCAAGCTTTCTTTTTCCCAGTGTGCTTCGGCATTGCCAGATAAAATCAGCCATTGGTCTGCTTGTTGCACAGGACCAAAGCGATCGAGTTGGATGTTGAGCCGCGCGTTGTCTTCTTCTTGTGTCATCAAGCGCAAATGCCCGTTGGCGCGAATGCTGCCCGGTTTTTCGGTTAAGTCGGCAAGGTTTTTGGCATCTGGTTGCTTGGTTAAAAGTGGCGGCGGTTTTTGTAAGCCGCTTTTCCAAAAGAATTCCTTTAATTGCAAGACATTTTGGTTGATGGTTAAATCCAGCGTGCCATCAAACAAGTTCAAAAGCCAATCATTTTGCGCAAGTTTTAAGGCGCTACCTTGAATTGTGCCTGATGCAAGCGGTTTTTTTGGAGAGCCTTTAAGCGCCAAATGTGCGTTTAAGGTGCCGTCCAACTCCCAGTTTTCGCCTAGCGATTCCGATAACCACGCCATTTGGGCAATGTCGGCATTGAGTTTTATATGCCACGGCGCGGAATCGGCAATAACCCACGGCGTTTTGGCGTTGGTTAATTCGGCGGATAAATCAATTTTGTTTTTTCTTGCTTGATTTTCCAAAGTTGCTGAAAACGTGGTTTTTTGCGCATTACCATACCCTTCAAAATGTGCTTCAAAAGGCACTTTGAAGGCAAATTTGGAACCATCTTGGGTTTTAATGTTGAGATTTTCTACTTTCCAATGGTTTGCGCCAACTGCGATGGTATTACCTTTTTGAATTTGGTAGCCGCCGCGCGTGCGGTGGTAATAGTTCAAAAGATTAATTGTTCCAGCCCAAATATCGCGCGCATTGGCGATTTTTAATAACGGTGTTTGAAAACCGCCTGCCACGTCAAAATCCAAATATTCGCGTTTGGGCAAGCGCGTTTTTAAGCGAATTTGGTGCGCGCGGTTTGTGCCGCTCAATTTTAAATCCAACTCCCGCAAGAGTTGCGGCGTGTTTTCAATGTTCAATTGTTTGATGGTGATTTGCGATTCCAAAGGAGAATCAAGCAACCCACCAACCTTGAATTGCGCTGATAAGTCTTGCAACAAAAAACCGCTTTTGTTGTTGATTTCTTTTGAATTGGCACGCAAGAGCAGTTGTGGCGATTCCCAATTGCCCGAGATTTCGGCATTCACCGCCGCCGCGCCGCGATAACCCAAGGGGTTTAAATCTGCCAACTTAGATTCTATTTTTAATAAACCATTGCCTTTTTGGGTGAGCGTGCCTTGGATTGCCAAGGTGTTTTTTCCCCAAAGAAGTGAAATATCTGCGTTTTTTAGTGCCGTTGGAGTGAGATTCGCATTGCCTTTGGCTATCAATGGCAATGCCAACAATTGGGAATTGTTTAAATCAAAATTGGTGGCAACTTCCAAAGGCGAGAGTTTGCCGCTTGCGTGCAATTTGCCGTTTAAGCGGGAGTTGGCAACAAATTCTTTAAAATCAAAGTTGGCAAAATCCACTGTGGCATCAAACTGTTGTGCGCCTTTTAGTTGCAATTTGCCTGCCATTGTCATTTTGCCCGCACCGTATTCCAACAAAAAACTTTTGAAGGCAATGGAATCGTTTTCATAAAGCGCTTGGGTTTGTAGCATTAAAGGCGGTTTTGCTTGTGAATCGGAAATGGCAACTTCTAATCGTGTTTTTTTTGTTGTGCCTTTTAAAACAATTTTGCCGTTTAAGTTTGTTGGCGGTAGCGATTTTGAAAATTTTTGCAAGTTCACCGTGGAAATTTGCAAATCCGCATAAATTTGTTTTTTAAAATGCCCGTTTGCCGTGATTTTGCCCGCATTGTCAAAGAAAAAAACGTGCAAGGGCGTGAAATTCACGCCAAAATTTTTGTCTAATGCAAAATTGCCGGATACGCTTTTAATCGGCAAGGTTTTATCTGTGTTGCCAACAAACACCGTGCCTTGCAATTGTTGGTTTTTTTGGATGACGTGCAACTGCGCATTCAAAGTGGCTGGTGTTGCAATGCCCCATTCTTTTAAAGTAACGGGTGCAATGTTTAAAAAACCTTTTTCCAAAGCTTGCACGGCAAGGGGATTCAATAAAAACGCGCCTTCGGCTTGCAAGGCACCTTCACTTTTAAGATTGACTTCAATGCCTTTTAAACTGCCTGTTAAATCGGCAGTGAGTGAGAGGTTTTTTTCAGATTCGGTTTTTAAAAGATTTTGCAAGTTGCCGTTTACCGCCGCTTTCATTGTGAAGGCAAAGGGTTTTTTGGCTGCCATTTCACCGGAGATTGAAAATTCCAAATCGTCATAAAAAACGCGAAAGTTTTCAATGGTGTGTTTTTCGCGCGATTCGGTGGCACTTGTTAAGGCAAGTTGGGCGTTGTGAAATAGCCGCTCTTGTTGCCAAAAAAATTCGCCAACTTTGAATTCTTTGATTTCAAAGCGTATTGGCAAATGCGATTCTTCTGGGAACAAGTCTTTTAAATTGATAGGTTTTTGTGCGGATTCGCTAGCTTCGGGCGGAGGATTTTCAGGCGCAATAAAATCCACAAAAATAGATTCAATAGACAAAGTTTCCACCACCAAGTGCGGTGGCAACTGCGAGAGTTTTAAAGGTTGCCAAACCAGTTTTAAATTTTTGACTTTCACACGCTTGGTTGTTGTTTTTGTTGGATATTCCCAAAATAGTTCCGCAATTTTGAGTTCGTGAGACAATGAACCTTGCGCTGAATCAACGGAAAACGACATTCCCCAATAAGGCGCGATTTTTTCTACCCCGTTTAACAACAAGCGAAACCCCGTTTGGGTTAAAAGCAAAAAAAATAGTGTGAAAAAAAACGCCACAACCACGCCCGAAAAAGCGATGGAAGATTGGATGAATAAGCGTTTTTTGTTCATTATTTTTCAAAAAAAAATTGCGGTTTACCGTGGAAAAAGTTCGGGCGTTGGAATAAATCGCTTTTTTTGCTTCCAAAAATACACAAAATGCGCAACTTTTTGCGCGCGGTGTTCATACAAATGCCGTTTTTGAACTGTTTGAAAAGCATTTTCGGCAATTTCGCGCGTGCGCTCAAAATGGTTAAGAAAAAAGCGGATTTGTTTGACACAATCTTCAAAATCGGTAAAAAAAGCAAAGTCTTCTCCGGGCGTGAAGTCATCCAAAGCGTGATTTCTCCAATCGCTTAACAAAAAACCACCGCAATTAGGCACGCCGTAACAACGTTCAGGCAAACCATCGCTTATGGGTTTGCCTTCTTTGGAACGCTTGCGGTAGCGAAAATCGCAACCTGCCAAAGCCGACAAATTGATTTTGCTTGTTTGAATAATCTCAATTTGTTCGTTAAGCGAAAAATCGTTATTTTTTGCCCACAATGCAATGCCGTATTCTGCCAATGCTTTTTGGAGTTTTTCAAAAAACGCACAACGCACGCGGGTTTCTCCCCAACGATTGGCGTCTAATCTACCGAAAAATGAAACATCGTATTGGTAGTTTTTTTCATCGCGCAAATCGGCAAGTGTTTTGCCGTTGAGATTGTAAATACCGTTTGCCGCGGCGTTTGGCAAATACAAAACATCGCGGCAAAATCCGCCGGCATCTTGCAGTGTGTGCGTGGCGTAAATATCCATAAAAGGCAAAAGCCGCAACAAGCACATGCGCCACAATTTTTCGCCCATATGCGATGGTCCATCGCGGTCCCAAAAAATCACTGGTGCGCCCAAGGCGTTTAGCCGATTTTTGAAGTAGAGCGCCTTGTGCGGTTTTTTGATTTCCAAATGGATATTGTTAAAAGCGCAAAGAATTTCGTTTTTTTGAAAACGTTTTAAATCGCGCACGCTTGGGTTTTCTACAATTTCAAAACCAAGATGAGAAAACGCCGACATCAAAGGCTGGGCTATTGCCCACTGGTGCCGAAACAGCACAAAGCGTGGAGCGGGTGAAGGGAATCGAACCCTCGTATTGAGCTTGGGAAGCTCACGTTCTGCCATTGAACTACACCCGCTTACCTTGTTGAAAAAAGCGCAATTTTAGCAAGTTTTCCACGGTGAACTTGAAATTTTTTTTGGGTTTACCGTGGAAAATCGCTAATGGTTGATTTTGCGCATGCGCTCTGATGAGCTCACAATATCCGTCAAGCGAATGCCAAAGCGGTCATTAACAACCACAACTTCGCCTTGGGCAATCAAAGTGCCGTTGACCAACACATCCATCGGTTCGCCTGCCATGGCGTCTAATTCCACAACGGAACCGTGCGCCAACTGCAACAAGTTTTTGATGCTGATTTTGGTGCGGCCTAATTCCACAGTGATTTGCACGGGAATATCCAAAATCATATCCAATTCGTTCATCAAGCCCGATGCGGTTTCTTCCGAATCAAACGATGGAAAAATCGGTGCGGCAGTAGCGGCGGCAGGCGCAGTCACGGCCGCAGCGGCGGATTCGCTTGCCGTTTGTTCAGCCATGGCGGCTGCCCAGTCAATATCGCCGTCAGCGTTTGCATCATCAGAAACACTGGCATTAGAAGAAGCGTTGCTTGCCGTGGCTGTTTCTAAGCCAACAGAATCAGCCGTTGCGGCGGCGGATTCTGTGGCGCTTTGTTCGGCCATAGCAGCCGCCCAGTCGGCATCGTCAATTTTGCCTTCTTCGTCTATTAAATTTTCATCAGCCATTATCGTATCCTTATTCTTCGGTTGGGTTAGTATTGTTGTCTTCTTCTGCCGTGTTTAACGAGGGCGGCGGCTCGGGCGGAATTTCAGGTTCCGCCGTAATAAATTCTTCTACTTTAACGGCGTATTGCCCATTTTGTTGCCCATAAGAGCAAGATAAAAGCGGCACGTTGTCTATGGTGACTTGTAAGCGTTCGGGGATTTCAATAGGAATAACATCCCCACGTTTTAATTCCAACACATCTCGCAATCGCACTTCGCCATCGCCTAAATTCACCACCATTTCCACTTCGGCAGCACGCAGTTGTTGGCGAAGAGTGCCAATCCAACGTTTATCGCTTGAAAGCTGCTCGCTGGACATTGTGCTATACAAAATCTCCCGAATTGGCTCCAACATAGAATAAGGAAAGCAGATGAACATATCCGCTGTTGCGCCACCAAATTCCAATGTAAAGCTCGTAGACACAACAATTTCCGAAGGTGTAGCAATGTTGGCAAACTGCGAGTTCATCTCAGAACGGATATATTTAAAATTGATTTTAAATACTGGTTCCCACGCTTTGCTGTATTCGGTGAAAACAATGTTGAGTAAACCTTGAATAATGCGCTGTTCTGTGGCGGTAAAATCACGCCCTTCAACCCGCGTGTGAAAACGCCCATCGCCGCCGAATAAATTATCAACAACCAAAAACACCAAGTTGGGGTCAAAAACAAAAAGTGATGTGCCGCGCAAAGGATGCGCCAAAACCAAATTCAAATTGGTGGGCACCACAAGGTTGCGGATAAATTCGCCGTATTTTTGAACCCGAATGGGACCTACCGAAATCTCCGCATTTTTATGCATGTAATTGAACAAACCAATGCGCAAATACCGCACAAAGCGTTCATTGACAAGCTCCAAGGTTGGCATTCTGCCGCGCACAATGCGCTCTTGCGTGCCAACGTTATACGGACGCACGCCAGAGGTTTGCTCTTGCGTTTCTTCGGGTTCGTCCGCTTCGCCGGTAACGCCTTTTAAAAGCGCATCAACTTCGTCTTGGGATAAAAAATCGCCTGCCATTTTGCTTATTTTATTGAACGATAAAAGAAGTAAATAAAACGTCTGTCACCGGTCCATCGGGCGGGAGCGGTGTTTCACCTTTGTGGATGATAACGGGCGGGTTAATTGCCCAGTTGACTCGATCCTTGATATCTGCCGCTAATTTCATTTTGCCATCAGGCGATTGCAAGCCCGTAGCAGTTTGACTTGTTAGCAATATCGTCACATCGTTGCGCACACGTGGCATTCTTGTTTTGAGATTCGCTTCTTCTGTTGCATCTTCTAATTCCAAGGTAATGCCCACTTGCAAATATTGGTCGCCCAAATCATCCACAGGCATCAAGTTGACGGTGAAGGTATCCAGCGCCACATAAACAGGCGGAGCAGCGGGGTCTTTTTTCTTTTTCTTTTTGGGAGGCTCGGCTTCTACCACCACTTCTTCTTCATCTGCCGATTCTTCGTCCGAATTGTGTTGCAATAGCAAGAACAACCCTGCCGCAGTGCCAATTAAAATCAATGCCAACAAAATGGCAATGATTAAAAGCAACTTGCTTTTTTTCTTGGGTGTTTCTGCGGCGTTTGTAGTGGGTTTTTCGTCTGCCATTTTGGTCCTCGTGTGGTTAAGCAAACAAATCCACTTGTGCAGAATCGGCTTTTAAAACACGCATTGGTGCGTGGTTTTCTGGCAAATGCACCATCAAAGCGGCTTCTTCAAAAGTGGGCTCGTCTGTGAGTATACCGCTTTGTTTTTGTGCTTGGGCTGAAAAATCTTGGAAGTTGGGGCTTTTTTCTTCACTGCCCACGTTGGTTTGACCCAAATCAATGCCGGATGCCGCCAACATTTCTTTTAACTGCGGCAAGGCTTCTTGAATGGATTGCCGCACTTCGCTATGCGCTGCCACAAAGGCAATTTGCGCCTTGCCATCGGCAATGTTGAGCGAAATTTTAATTGGTCCCAAATTTTCAGGATGCAAGCGGATTTCTGCCGATTGCACATCGTTTTTTGCCGCCCACACAATTTGCTGATTAAATTCCGCACCCCAATTGGCAGAACCAACGGGAGAAGAGACGCTAACATTGGGCGTTGTGTTTTTTGTTTGTGCGGATTCCACCGCTGCCAAAATGTGGTTAAACGGCGTGTCAATGCTTTCATCGTTTGCGGCAAGTTTTACCGACTCCGATGCACCATTTGCCGTTTTGTTCGCTTGCGCCATCAAGGCATTGAATAAAGCGTTGGAAGCATTGTTGGAAGAGCCGCCGTTGTTGGCGATAAGATTGTTTAAAGTGGATAGCGCCAAATCGTTGCGGTTTTCAACATCTGGTGTAATTTGTGCCAAAACGGCATTGGCATCGGGGGTAAGCATTGCAAAAAGTGCGTTTAAATCCAAAGAATTGGCATTGTCGTTGTCGTTATTCAAATGCAAGGCGTTTTTGATGAATTGCGGCGCAGCGCTTGGGTTTTCAGCAATTAAGCTAGTCAAAAGCGGATTATTTGCGGCGTTTTCGCCCAACTGCTGATTAAACAGCAAAGAAAAAATGCCCGCAGATGAAGAAGACTGCACACTATTCAAACCGCCTGTTATCGGCGCTGCGGCTGCCGCGGCGGACATTGCCCCCAAATTGTTTAAAACCGACACACTCATTTTTGCGCTCCACATAGCGTTAAAAACGTCTGATAAAAAGCAAAACACGTGCCACGGCTAAAAGCCTTGTTTTATAAGGGATTGTGGTTGGTTTTTAATTTTTTTCCACGGTAAACGCTTTATTTTTTTTGAAAATTTTTGAAGGTTTACCGTGGAAAATCGTCTGTTTGAAGATTTTTAAAGTTTTAAAGGTTTTTCTAATGCAAACAATTCGTCTGTTTTTTCGCGCTCGCGAATCAACTGATGCGCATTGCCGCGCACCAAAATCTCGGGCGCTCTGCCGCGCGCGTTGTAGTTGGATGCCATTGTGGAACCATAAGCGCCTGCGGATAAAATTGCCAACAAATCGCCCGTTTCAATCGCCATTTTGCGGTTTTTGCCTAAAAAATCGCCCGTTTCGCAAATGGGGCCAACAATGTCGTATTGCTGCGGCGGGGCTTTTGATTTTTCTTTCACATTCACAATGTTGTGAAAAGCATCGTATAAAGCCGGGCGCATCAAATCATTCATCGCACAATCTACCACGGCAAAATGCTTGTTGGCGTTGGATTTCAAATATTCCACTTGCGTGATGATGGCGCCCGCATTGCCAACCAAGCGCCGCCCGGGTTCCACAACCAACTGCCAAGGTTTGTATTCCAATTTGTTGAGCATTGGCGTTAAATAATCTTTTACGCTTGGCGCTTGTTCATTTTGTTCATAAGCAATGCCCAAGCCGCCGCCCATATCAATGTGCGAAAGCGGGCAGATTTGTTTTTCAATTTCTTCTGCCAATTCAAAAACCAAATCAAAGGCATCATGCACGGGCGCAGGGTCTAAAAGTTGTGAGCCAATGTGGCAATCAACGCCTTTTAATTCAATGTGGGAAAGGCTGGCGGCTTCTTTATAAAACGCCAAGGCTTCTTCAATTGGCACGCCGAATTTGTTTTCTTTTAACCCAGTGGAAATGTAGGGGTGCGTTTTGGCATCCACATTGGGATTCACACGCAATGCCACGGGCACTTGTTTGTTAAAAGATTGCGCAATGGTGTTTAAGCGCAAAAGTTCTTCTTTGGATTCCACATTGAAGCAATAAATGCCAGCAGCCAAGGCTTGGCGAATGTCGTGCTCTGATTTGCCCACGCCAGAAAAAACAACTTTGCGTGTATCTGCCCCAGCTTTTAAAACTCGGGCAAGTTCACCCTTGGAAACAATGTCAAAGCCCAAGCCCTTTTTGGCGAAAAATTCCAAAATGGCAATGTTGGCAAGCGACTTCACCGCAAAGGCAATGTGCAAACGATTGCCTTCGGGGTGATTTTCTTTCACCTTTAAAAATTCCTGCACGGCATCTTCCAAGGCTGTTAAGGAATAAACATAAAAAGGCGTGCCAAATTTTTGGGCAAGCTGCTGGGCGGAGACGTTTTCAACGTGCAAAATGCCGTTTTGGTAAGCAAAATTCTTGTTCATTGTTGTGTGTTCTGGGTTGGTTGCAATTGTTGGGTTGGTTTTTCAAAAACGGGCGGGCGCTCCAAGGCGTTTTTTAAGCCGCAAGCGCTCAAAAAAAGGCAAAATAGCAAAAAAAGTGAAGTAGCCCGCATTACAATACCCGTTTTTAAAAAAAGATGAGTCTACCACGATGGATGAAAATTTTAACTGCGCTTTGAATCGCCTGTTTGACGATTTGGAGCGTTTTTTTGACGAACTTGCCAGCAGAACGCCCGATTTAGACGCCGATTGGCAAAGTGATTCTGTTTTTCGTTTGAGCATGGATGAAGGCGGTGAAATTTTAATTTCCGCTCATTCCAGCACGCAAGAAGTGTGGTTATCGGCACAAAATGGCGGTTTTCATTTTCAATACAAAAACGGTCAATGGTTGGACACAAGGGATTCCAAAACCTTGGGCGAAAAAATCTCGCAAGCTTTATCTGCATTGGGTTTAAACGTCAAAGTGCCGTTTTAAAAAAATGCGCAATATTTTGTATTTGCATGGTTTTTGCGCATCTTCCCAAAGTTGGAAGGCGCAAATCGTTAAGCAAAAAATGGCGCAAATGGGTTTGAGCCAACATTTTTTTTGCCCCGATTTGCATTTTCAGCCAAAAAAAGCCATTCAGCAGGTTGTTGAAATGGTGGAAAAGCACCAACCCATCGGCATTATTGGTTCTTCGCTTGGCGGACATTACGCAAGCGTTGTGGCAGAAAAATATGATTTGCCTGCGGTTTTAATTAACCCTGCCGTTATTGCCAACATTGATTTGGCTTTGTTTTTGGGTGAGCATAAGAATTTTTATAGTGCGCAAAAATTTTTATTTACCGAATCGGATGCCATTGATTTAAAAAATCAAATTGTTTTGCCAAACCCCAAACGTTATTGGTTATTACAAGAATTGGGTGATGAAGTTTTAAACCCAACAGATGCGCAACAATGGTTTCAAGGCGCAAAAACCACGCTTTTTGCAGGCGGCAATCACAGTTTTAGCCGTTTTGAAGAATGCGTGGATGAAATTTTGGCGTGGATTGATAATTTTCCACGGTAAACTTTTAAAAATTTTGAAAAAAAAGGATGGTTCACCGTGGAAAATTGCAATTTCAAGTGGTTGGAATGGGGCAATGCCGTTTTAAAAACTGAATCGCAGGCGATTTTGGATTTAAAACTAGATGACAACTTCACCAAAGCCGTCAACTTGGTTTTGAACACGCCCGGCCGTTTGATTGTTAGCGGCATTGGCAAATCTGGGCATATCGGCAAAAAAATTGCAGCCACGCTGGCTTCTACGGGCACGCCCGCTTATTTTGTGCATCCAGCGGAAGCCAGCCACGGCGACTTGGGGATGATTACCCAAAACGATTTGTTGTTGGCAATTTCTTATTCGGGCGAATCGGAGGAATTGCTCAAAATTTTGCCGCCCATTCAGCGCCAAGGCGCAAAAATCATTGCAATAACGGGCAAAGCCACTTCCACATTAGCAAAAAATGCCGATGTGCATTTGAACGCACATATTGAAAAGGAAGCCTGCCCTTTTGGTTTGGTGCCGACTTCTTCCACCACGGCGGCACTTGCTTTGGGTGATGCGCTTGCCGTTGTTTTATTACAAGCACGTGGCTTTGGTGTGGATGATTTTGCACGCTCGCACCCGGGCGGTGCACTTGGGCGGCGTTTGCTCACTCGTGTTAAAGATATTATGCGCCAAGGCAAAAATTTGCCCATTGTTTTGCCTGAAACTTTGATGGCTGATGCCATTTTAAAAATGTCCCAAGGCGGTTTGGGAATGGTGATTGTGGCGGATTTAGAAAACAAACCGCTGGGCATTTTTACCGATGGCGATTTGCGCCGAGCGTTTGAAAAAAACGTGGATTTTAAAAGCGTTGCCATTGGCGAATTGATGCACCAAAACCCGCAATGTATATCTGACAATAAAATGGCAACAGAAGTTGTGGCATTGATGGAACGCTTTAAAATCAACGCCGTTATTGCTTTAAATGATGCAGGCAAAATTGTTGGCGCTTTAAACACCCACGATTTGTTGGACGCAAAAGTTTTATAGAAAAATGGAACAAAAAATTTTAGAAAAAGCACGCCGCATTCGGTTAATTGCCTTTGACGTTGACGGCGTGATGACTGACGGCGGTTTGTTTTATGCCGAATCTTGGCAAGCCAAACGTTTTAACGCACAAGATGGTTTGGCATTGCGCTTATTAGCCGATTCGCCCATTGCCGTTGCGGTGATTACAGGCAAAAAATCAGAATGCGTGGCACAACGCATGGCGGAATTACAAATTTCGCACGTTTTTCAAGGTGTTAAAAATAAGCGTGAAGTCTTTGAAAATTTGAAAAAAAAATTGGGTTTACCGTGGGAATCTTGCGCTTTTATGGGAGATGATTTAATTGATTTATCGGTGATGAAAAAATGCGCTCTTTCTTTTGCGCCGCAAAACGCCGTGCCAGAAGTCAAAGAAATCGCCAGTTGGGTATCCGCCAAAACGGGCGGCGCAGGCGCCGTGCGGGATGTAATAGAACTGCTTTTAAAAGCGCAAGGCATTTGGCAAAATGCCGTGGAATATTTTGAGAATCAGTAATGCCTTTTAAAAATATCAACACACTGGTGCCGTTTTTCTTTTTGCTGATTTTGGCGGGTTTGTCTTTTTGGTTGAATGAAATGGTGCAATTCAACCCCGAATCCACAACGCCCCAACACAAGCCCGATGCCTTTGCTTATAACCTGCAAATGTTGCAGTTTGGCGAGGATGGCGTGTTGCGTTACCGCTTAAATAGCCCAGAAGCTCGCCATTTTCCAGACGATGACAGCGCCGAGATGGATGCGCCAATTTTGACCGCCTACCGAGACAACGAGCCGCCCATCAGCGTCATAGCCAAAAATGCGGTGGTGACAAGCAATGGCGATTTGGTTTATTTATACAACGGCACAACAATATCCCGCCCACCTTTTGAAAACCGTGGCGCCTTGCGGGCAGAAATGGCGCATTTGGTGATTGAACCCGCCGCTGATTTTGCCTTTACCAACACGGATTTTGTGCTTTATGAAAATGACGATTCTTGGGTGAAATCGGTTGGTGCCAAACTTTTTATAGACCGTTCGGTGATTGAATTACAAAGCCGTGTCAGCGGCATTATCCAACCACAACTGATGGAAAAGAAAAAATGATTGTTCGCATTGTTTTATCCCTTTTAATAGCGGTTTTTTTAACGGTGAATGCGTGGGCAGAAAAAGCCGACCGTGAAAAACCAATGTTAATTGAAGCCGATTTCGCCACCATTGACGACAAAGAAAAAGTGCAAGTGTTAGAAGGCAATGTGATTATTACCAAAGGCACCATACGCCTAGAAGCTGCCCGAGTGCGCATTGTGGAAGATCAATACGGCTACCAAAAAGGCACGGCGTTTAAATATGCGAATCGCCGAGCGTATTTTCGCCAAAAACGTGAAGGCGTGGATGAATACATTGAAGGCAAGGCGGACCGCATTGTTTATGATGGCAATTACGAAGTGGCGGAGTTAATTGGCAATGCGTGGGTAAAAAGCGGCAAAGATGAAGTCAAAGGCGCTTATATTCGCTACAACGCAATGAATGAAACTTATTTTGTAAACAACGGCTCGGATGAAGCGCAAAAAAGCATCCGCCAAAATCCCAAATCTGCCCGAGTGCGAGCCATTATCCAACCAAGGAATAAAACCGACAAAAATAATGCCAAAGTTGATTCCAAAAAAAAGTCCAAAGGCGCTTTGCCTAAGAATCAGCCAATTTTATTAAAACCCGCAGTTGAACTCACGCCAAGCGAATCGCAAACTGCGCAAATGCCGTGATTTTCCACGGTAAACTTTTTATTTTTTTGAAAAATTTTTGCCGTTTACCGTGGATTTTTGGTTTTTTTTATTTTTTTATTGGTTCAATTCCAAAACCGCTTGCAAAACTTCATCAACGTGGTTGGGAATTTTGACTTTGAGCCATTGTTGGCGCAAAACGCCATTTTCATCAAACAAAAAAGTGCTGCGCACAATGCCACGCACATCTTTGCCATACATTTTTTTGGGTTGAATCACGCCAAACAAATTGCAAACTTCTTCGTTAGGGTCGGCGGCAAGTGGAAAAGGCAGATTTTCTTTTTCAATGAATTTTTTATGCCGTGCGATGGTATCGCGCGAAATGCCCAAAACAAAAGCATTTGCTTTTTGAAAATCTGCAAATTTTGCCGCAAAATCTTGCGCTTCTTTGGTGCAACCGCTGGTTAAATCGCGGGGGTAAAAATACAAAACAAAAATTTTATTTAATGCCAATTCTGGCGTAAAAGTTTCAATATTTCCTTTAAAATCAACGGTTTCAATAGAAAAATATGGAATTTTTTCGTTTAAAATTATCGGCATTTTTGTTTTCCTTTTGGTGCCCGGGAAGGGACTCGAACCCCCACGTTTTTTGAACGCCAGAACCTAAATCTGGTGCGTCTACCAATTTCGCCACCCGGGCGTAAAATGCCGCATTATACGTTTTTGTTGAAAAATAAAAAAATGAAAAATATTTTTACTTTGTTTTTTTTGCTTTTTGTGGGCAATGCCGCAGCGCTTGATTTGTTGCATTTGGGCAAATTTTGCCTAGATTCGCGCGCCGCACCAACGGAGTCTGGTCTTCCTTTGTTTTTATACCCTTGCCACGCCAAAGAACGCCAGCGCTGGGAGTTTACAACCCTTGATTCTTCCCGTGTTTTAATCCAAATGTGGCCGCACGCTTGCATTGCCAATGTGAAAGGCAGTGTTGTTGTGCGGCTTTGCCAGTTTGATGAAAACGAAGTGTGGTTTGTGGAAAACAATATTAAAGGCGGCACTTACCGCCAAGGCGATTATTGTTTGGGCGTGCAAACAATCAAACAAGGTGCAAAAATTGAGTTATTACCTTGTGAAAACAAGGCGGATTCGGTCTCTCCCACGCAATTTTGGACGGTAACCAACGCGTTGGATTTTTGGCTACAAAAAACCCGCCCGCGTGAACGGGCATTGCAACCCGGGGAATTGCGCAATGGTTGGTGATTTTCTGCGGTCGACGTAAAATGGCGCAATTATTTGAATGTTTTTTCAAAGGAAAAAATAATGGACAATGAACTTATTTTTAGCGTTGCCGAATGCCGCAACGACAAAAAAGTAACCGAAGGCAAAACCGTTTGCGTGCAAGGCTACATTATGCAAGTGCGCCAAACCGAAGACCAACAAGGTTATACGTTTAGCTTGTGTGATGATTTAATTAATCTTTCGGCAAAAATTGATTGCGTGCTCTACACCTACGGTGAAGCGTTTTTACAAGGCATTTCAGAAAATTCTTTGGTTTGCGTAACGGCAAAAGTGCAGATTTTCCAAGGCATCAAAGAGTTGGCAGTAACTGATATTGTTGCCGTTCCGCAAGAATATTTTATCAACACCACCAAAGTGGCGTTAATTACCACGCCCGGCTCGCCCGCTTTGGTTGATATTCATTATATTTTGGACGGTTTGGTGGAAATCAAAGATTATTTGGCAGAACCTGATTTATCCAATGATCGCCTATGCGCCAACTATTGCGCCGCCATTGAAAAAGCAAAGAGCGACCCAGAAGTTGGTTATATTTTATTTTGCCGTGGCGTGGGCTATGAAAATTCGTGGGAAATTTACAACAATCCCAAGCTCATTGCCGCCATTCGGGAAGCACGCAAATCCAAAGTGTTCATCACCGGTTTGGGTTATATTGAAGAAGATTTTCACCGCCGAGTTTTTATGGCGGATGCCGCCGCTGATTTTGATACCGTCACACCCACAATGGCAGCCGTTGAAGTGGTGAGCAAAATTTTGTTCAAAAAAACGTGGAAAGAATGGATTACTTTTTCTTCCGTTGTTTGAAAAATATTTTTCAAATATTTTTCAAAAATCAAAATTCAAAAAAAATCCACGGTCAACGTGGATTTTTTTTGAAAAAATTTGCGATTTACCGTGGAAAGTTTGGTTTTTGGGAAGTCATATATTCCGCCCACGTTTTTCCAAAAAGAAGTAAACAGGCTGCTTCAATGGCAGCCATTGTGGGAGTTGTTGCGTCTATTTCTGCAGCATCGTCTGCTCTTGTTTTCTCTTGTTGGCGGTTATATTGAGCGTGTCCCAACCCTGTAATGAATGTTTTTTGTTTTTGTCGCTGGGCATATTTTATTGTTTGAATCAACTCATCTTCGTCAAAAGCCGCAACCCAGTTGGGCTTTCCTTGTTTTTCATCCCATCCACCGCAACAAAATAAGATATGGCTGATTTCGTTATCATCTGCCGCTTCTCTGATTTTTTCGCAATGTTTTTTGCATATTGTTGCTGTGTCTTCATTTAGGTTGTTAAAGTTGATTAGAAATTCTTTAATTTCAACAATGCCCTTTAAAACGTGTTGAATGTCGTTCAAAGCGGCACTTTTCGGGGTTGTGATAACGCCTATTTTCTGTTCTTTAATGGCTACTTCTGCTTGGTTAAAATTTTGAATGGCTAATTGATTGATTTCGGTTTGAATCATCCCTTCCACCAAAACAACACTACCTTCACAAAATTGCAATAGTGGTGCGTTGTAGGCGAAATAGCTATACGAGCCATCGGTGTTTTGTATGAGTTCGTGAGATTTGTTGAAATTTTTGTCTTGTGGGAAAAGAATACATTTGATTTTTATGGATGAATTCTCTTCATCTACCAAGTCAAAGGTGTCGCCCTGCGGTTTTTTGTCTATGTTTTTAATTTTTCCCTTTACAAAAATAATTTGCTTGTGTTGACGATTAGGAAGGTTCAAAAAATCCGCAACGGTCTTCGTGGGGTTGGGTAATTGTGCCAATGTGTTCATTGTGCTTTCTTTTACAAAAAATTAAAAAATTAAATCTACCACGGAAAAAAGCTGTTTTACAAAGTTAACACGTTTTATAAAGTTAACCGCCATCAAGGTTTTTGGGGCAAAAAATCTGCTTAAATTTTTCATTGTTTTTGTTTAAAATACGGCGTTTTTTATACGTCAGCAAAAAAAGTTCGGGGTGCGAATGATTAAAATCTCTCGCGGATTAGACGTGCCAATTCTCGGTGCGCCGCAACAGACGGTATCAACCGCCAAGGTCAACAAAGTGGCACTTTTGCCTGCCGATTTTGTGGGAATCAAACCGAGTTTGCTCATCCAAGAAGGCGACAAAGTGCAAGCCGGGCAAGCGATTTTTAAAGATCGCAACAACCCGGGCATTGTTTTCACAGCGCCTTTGGGTGGCATAGTTCAAAAAATAAAACGTGGCGCACGAAGGATGATTGAATCCATTACCATTGCCACAGACGAAAACGCACCGCGTGTGGCGTTTTCCAAGCTAACAGATAAAGAAATTTTAAATGCCCAAGCCAATTTTATTCGGCAACGTTTGATTGAATCGGGCGCTTGGGTGGCTTTGCGAACGCGGCCATTTTCCAAAATTCCAGCGGCAGAATCAACGCCGGATGCCTTATTTATTACGGCGATAGATACCCATCCATTGTCGGTGGATCCGCGCATTGCCGCCAAAGAGTTGGATCCAACAGGCAAATTTTTCCACGGCGGGGTTGCGGCATTGTCCAAAATCGCGCCGATTTTTTTGTGCCAAGCGCCCGGCGATTTGTGGCAAGGCGCCGATTTGCCTAATGTGAAAACCGAAATTTTTGAAGGCCCGCATCCAGCGGGTTTGCCCAGCACACACATTCATTTTTTGCGGCCAGCCAGTTTAAAACACACGGTTTGGCATTTGAATTACCAAGATGTGATTGCCATCGGCGCTTTGTTTTTGGAAGGGCAATTTTTAACCGAGCGTGTGATTGCTTTGGCAGGCCCAGTGGTGAAAAAACCGCGTTTAATCAAAACGTATTTGGGCGCTGATTTGTTGGCATTAACGCAAAATGAATTAAAAGAAGGCGAAAACCGCATTGTGTCTGGTTCTATTTTGGGCGGGCGCACGGCAAAAGCGGATACGGCATTTTTGGGGCGCTACCACTTGCAAGTTTCTTGCTTGAAAGAAGGGCGCGAGCGCGAAATGTTTCATTATTTCCGTTTGGGCTTCAATAAGCATTCCGTTAAAAATATTTTTATTTCCAAATTGCTGGGCAACAAAAAATTTGCCATGGATACTTCCACCAACGGCTCGGCGCGGGCAATTGTTTCCGTTGGCAATTATGAATCGGTGATGCCTTTGGATATTTTGGCAACGCCTTTGTTGCGTTATTTGGTGGCAGGCGATACCGAAATGGCGCAAAAATTAGGCGCTTTGGAATTGGATGAAGAAGATTTGGCGCTTTGTTCTTATGTTTGCGCAGGCAAATACGAATACGGCCCGATTTTGCGCGATGTTTTAACGCGCATTGAAAAGGAGGGCTAAATGAAAGCCTTACGCAATATGTTGGACAAAATCGCTCCGCAATTTGAAGCGGGCGGCAAGTTTGAAAAATGGAAAGCTTTGTATGAAGCTACCGATACATTTTTGTATCGCCCATCCAATGTAACCAAAAGCAGTGCGCACGTTCGGGATGGCATTGATTTAAAACGAATGATGATTATCGTTTGGCTTTGCGCTTTTCCGGCAATGTTTTGGGCAATGTGGAATGTGGGGCATCAAGCCAATTTGGCGTATTTGGCAAACCCCGATTTGTTGATTTTGGAAAAAAATTGGCGTCTACCGTGGATTTCTTGCTTGGCAGGGTTTAATCCGCAAAGTTGTTGGGATAATTTTATCCACGGCGCTTTTTATTTTGTTCCCGTTTATGCCACCACTTTTGTTGTGGGCGGTTTTTGGGAAGTGTTGTTCGCCAGCATTAGAAAACACGAAGTCAATGAAGGTTTTTTTGTGACTTCCATTTTGTTTTCTTTAATTGTTCCGCCAACCATTCCGCTTTGGCAAGTGGCGCTGGGCATTTCTTTTGGCGTGGTTTTGGCAAAAGAAGTTTTTGGCGGCACGGGCAAAAACTTTTTGAATCCCGCTTTGGCTGGGCGTGCTTTTTTGTTTTTTGCTTATCCGGCGCAAATTTCAGGCGATGCCGTTTGGGTTGCCGTGGATGGTTTAACACAAGCCACGCCGTTGGCTTTGGCGGCATCGGGCGGTGTTGCGGCAATTGAAAACGCCGGCATTTCGTGGATGAATGCTTTTGTTGGTTTTGTTCCCGGTTCTATGGGGGAAACCAGCACCTTGGCAATTATGCTGGGCGGTGTTTTGTTGTTGCTTTCTGGCATTTCTTCTTGGCGCACGGTCTTGGCGGTGTTTTTGGGAATGCTTGCCATTAGTTCTTTGTTCAATTGGATTGGTTCAGCGACCAATCCAATGTTTGCCGTTCCGTGGTATTGGCATTTTGTGTTGGGTGGTTTTGCTTTTGGGTTATTTTTTATGACCACCGACCCCGTTTCCGCCGCAATGACTTCCACAGGCAAATGGATTTACGGCTTTTTAATTGGTGCGATGGTGGTGTTGATTCGCGTCGTCAACCCCGCTTTTCCCGAAGGAATGATGCTGGCCATTTTGCTGGGCAATTTGTGCGCACCGTTAATTGATTATTTTGTTATGCAATCCAATATCAAACGGAGGATGGCACGCGATGAGCACTGAAAAAGAATCGGTTGCCAAAACATTATTGGTAGCCTTAATTGTCAGTTTGGTTTCTGCCGTTTTTGTTGCTGGTGCGGCAGTGGGTTTAAAACCTGTTCAAAAGGAAAACCGCCAAATTGATATGCAAAAAAGCATTTTGCAAATTGCGCAGTTGTTGCCGCAAGGCAATGCCAATGCCGATGAAATCAAACGCATTTTTAATAGCCAAATTGAAGCCAAAGTGGTGGATTTAAAATCGGGTTTGTATTTGGAAAATGAAGACCCGAACACTATCAATCCCTTGTTGTTGGCATCCGATTCTGCGCAATCGGTGGCGTTGTCGGCTAATGAAGATATTGCCAACATCAAACGGCGTGAAAACAAAAGCGTGGTGTATTGGGCAAAAGATGAAAACGGCACCATTCAAAGTTTGATTTTACCTGTGCGCGGCTATGGGCTTTGGTCTACTTTATACGGCTTTTTGGCGATTAAAGAAGATTTAAACACCGTGGTCGGTTTGGGTTTTTACCAACACGGGGAGACTCCCGGCTTAGGCGGCGAAGTAGATAACCCCAAATGGAAAGCCAAATGGATTGGCAAAGAATTGTTCCAAGGCGAGCAACTCAACATTCACGTTATCAAAGGCAATGTCAAAGATTCTGACCCCGATGCCGCTCACAAAGTGGATGGTTTGGCTGGGGCATCTTTAACCAGCCGCGGCGTGAATAATTTGGTTAATTTTTGGTTAGGCGAACAAGGTTTTGGTGCTTATTTGCAACAACTGCGCAAAGGGGAGGCTTAAAAAATGGCAAAAACAATTTCCGCCAAAGAAGCGCTTTTTGGTCCCATTTTTGAAAACAACCCCATTGCTTTGCAAATTTTGGGCATTTGCTCTGCCTTGGCGGTCACTTCCAACTTAAAAACCGCGCTGGTGATGGCAGTTTCGCTCACGCTGGTTACCGCTTTTTCTAATTTATTCATTGCAATGATTAGAAACCAAATTCCCGCCTCCATTCGTATGATTGTGCAAATGGTGATTATTGCCTCCTTGGTGATTGTGGTAGACCAAGTTTTGCAAGCCTATGCGTATAGTTTGGCAAAACAACTTTCTGTTTTTGTCGGCTTAATTATCACCAACTGCATTGTGATGGGCAGAGCCGAAGCCTTTGCCATGCAAAACCCGCCCGGCATTTCCTTTTTGGATGGCATTGGCAATGGTTTGGGTTACAGCGCAATGTTGTTGACGTTGGGCGTTATTCGGGAGCTTTTTGGTTCTGGCAAGTTGTTTGGCATCAGCATTTTGCAAACGGTCAATGATGGCGGTTGGTATATCCCCAACGGTTTGTTGCTTTTGCCGCCTTCTGCTTTCTTTTTGATTGGTTTAATCATTTGGGCATTGCGCACCGCCAAAAAAGACCAAGCAGAACCTGCCGCTTTTCGCCTTGCCCCACAAGTTAAAGAAGATTAAAGGACACAAACCATGGAACATTATTTAAGTTTATTCATCCGCACCGTATTTATTGAAAATATGGCGCTCTCGTTCTTTTTGGGAATGTGTTCTTTTATTGCCATTTCCAAAAAGGTGGAAACCGCCTTGGGTTTGGGCGCAGCCATTATTGTTGTGCAAGCCATCACGGTGCCTGCCAACAATTTGATTTACACTTTTTTGTTAAAAGAAGGCGCACTTTCTTGGGCAGGTTTGCCCGATGTGGATTTGTCCTTTTTGGGTTTGCTTTGTTATATCGGCGTGATTGCCGCCATTGTGCAGATTTTGGAAATGACTTTGGACAAATACATGCCCAGCCTTTACAACGCTTTGGGCATTTTCTTGCCTTTAATTACGGTCAATTGCGTGGTGATGGCAGGCGCTTTGTTTATGGTGGAGCGCAACTACAATTTTGCTGAAAGCGTGGTGTATGGTTTTGGCTCAGGTGCTTCTTGGGCGTTGGCAATTGCTTTACTTGCCGCCATACGTGAAAAACTCAAATATTCCGATGTGCCAGCAGGTCTGCGTGGTTTGGGCATTACTTTTATTACCATCGGACTGATGTCGCTTGGGTTTATGTCGTTTTCAGGTATTCAACTTTAAAGGGAGATGGCGATGAATATCGGTGAAATTTTGCTCGCCATTGGTATGTTTACTGGCGTGGTGTTGCTTTTGGCAATCATCATCATTGGCGCGCGCTCGGTTTTGGTGCAAACAGGCAAAGTGAAAATCACTTTAAATGGTGAAAAAAGCATAGAAGTTGAAGCCGGCGGCAAACTTTTGCAAACCTTGGCAAATGAACAAGTTTTTTTGTCTTCGGCTTGCGGTGGCGGCGGCACGTGCGGGCAATGCAAATGCATTGTGAAATCGGGCGGTGGCGATATGTTGCCAACGGAAGAAGCGCATTTTAATAAAAAACAAGCCCGCGCAGGTTGGCGGCTTTCTTGCCAAACGCCTGTGAAACAAAATATGGAAGTGGTGGTGCCCGAAGATGTTTTTGGTGTAAAAAAATGGGAATGCACGGTGGAATCCAATCACAATGTTGCCACTTACATTAAAGAATTGGTGTTGCGCTTGCCCAAAGGCGAAGAAGTCAATTTCCGTGCGGGCGGTTATGTGCAGTTGGAATGCCCGCCGCATCAAGTGGCTTACAAAGATTTTGCCATTGAAGAAGAATACCGCCCAGAGTGGGACAAATTCAACATTTGGCGCTATGTCTCCAAGGTTACCGAACCCGTTGTGCGGGCTTATTCTATGGCGAATTACCCCGAAGAAAAGGGCATTGTTAAATTTAATATTCGTGTGGCAACGCCGCCCAAAGCGCGCGATGATATCCCGCCGGGCAAAATGTCTTCTTATGTTTTTTCTTTAAAACCGGGCGACAAAATCACCGTTTATGGTCCTTTTGGGGAATTTTTTGCCAAAGAAACCGATGCCGAAATGGTGTTTGTTGGCGGCGGCGCTGGAATGGCGCCAATGCGCTCACACATTTTTGACCAATTAAAACGCATCAAAACCAAACGCAAAATTTCTTTTTGGTATGGCGCACGTTCTTTGCGTGAAGCGTTTTACATTGAAGAATTCAACCAGTTGGCAGAAGAAAACCCCAATTTTACGTGGCATTTGGCTTTGTCGGACGCTTTGCCAGAAGACAATTGGAAAGGCTACACGGGTTTTATTCACCAAGTGTTGTTTGACCATTATTTGAAAGACCACCCAGCGCCAGAAGATTGTGAATTTTATATGTGCGGCCCCGGCCCCATGACGCGCGCCACCATTGAAATGTTGCACAATTTGGGCGTGGAAGATGAAAACATTTTGTTGGATAATTTTGGTTGATTTTTTTCCACGGTCAACCCAAAATTTTTTTGAAAATTTTTGCAGGTTGACCGTGGATTTTTGAAAATGGATATTGAAAATGAACGAAAAAGAATTATTAGAATTGTTAAAAAACGAATTTGGCACACATTTAAAACAACGTGCGCGTGAAAAGGATGCCGATTTATTAACATTTTTATTAAACAATAAAGATTTTAAAACCCGTTTTTTTGAAAACATTGCAGGCGCACTTGTTTTTAAAGAAAGGGAATTTTTGCGTTTTTGTGAAAGTTATGTTTTGAATAAAAGTTTTACCCGTTTTAAAAACAAAATTGGTTTGAGTTTTGAAAATGAAGAATTGTTGAAAAAGGATGAAAACACCATTTTAAATTTTCCATTTAAAGATTGTGTTTTAAAAGGTGCGCAAACAAAAGACGATGAAAAAGAAAACGAATTGTTTTTTAATGAAATTTTAGCCCAAACGGAAATTGACGTTTTGTTTCAACCAAAGGCTTTGCATAATTTTGAATTGATTCAAAAAGAAAATAATAAAAACATTCAAAATGTTTTAAGCGCCACAACCCCCCCCCCCCAATTTTTTAATTAAGGGGAATAATTTATTAGCCTTGCACACTTTAAAAAATCGTGCGGATATTTATGGCAAAGTCAAATTGATTTACATTGACCCGCCTTATAACACGGGCAATGATAGTTTTAATTACAACGATAATTTTAATCATTCCACATGGTTGTGTTTTATGAAAAACCGCTTGGAAATTGCGCGGGATTTTTTGCGCGATGACGGCGTGATTTTCGTGCAATGCGATGACAACGAACAGGCTTATTTAAAAGTTTTAATGGATGAGATTTTTGGGAGAGAGAATTTTGTCGGTTGTATAACTTGGCATAGAAAACGAGGTAAGGATAATTCTGCAAAATTTTTAAGTAGGGTTAGTGAGTATATTCTAGTTTTTGCTAGACAAATTTCACATTTAACATTTAGTAGAACTAACCTTGACGATTCAACATTAGAACAATATACAAATCCAGATAATGACCCGCGTGGCAATTATAGAAAATTAGCTTTGTGGCGTAGGCGGGGACAAGGTGGAAGTAAAGAATATTCGTATACAACAAAAGAAGGCATAATTTTAGAATCTCGTGCTTGGCTTTGTAGTGAAAATACAATGCAAGAATTAGACAATGAAAATAAATTGGTGGTTATTGGCAATAATCTTTATAGAAAATTATTTTTAAGCGAACACGAGGGAAGTATCCCTGAAACAATTTGGATAAATTTATCAAATACAGCAAATGCGAAAGATGAAATTAAAGCATTATTTTTAGAAGATAAACAAATAAAAACTGATGAAGAATCGAACTTATTTTCCACTCCCAAACCCCAAGCCTTATTAAAAAGAATTATAGAAATCTCCACGCAAGAGGGCGATTTAGTAATGGATTTTTTTGCGGGCTCTGGCACCACGCTAGCCGTAGCGCACAAAATGAATCGCCGTTGGGTTGGCATTGAACAAATGGATTACATTGAAAACATCACCAAAGAAAGGCTTAAAAAAGTTATAGACGGCGAACAAGGCGGAATCAGCAAAGCCGTAAATTTTAACGGCGGCGGCAGTTTTGTTTATTGTGAATTGATGCCTTTAAACGCCGTTTTCAAACAAAAAATCAAAAAAGCCAAAACCCAAAATGATTGGGATGAACTATTTGAAGATTTAAAACAAAAAGCCTTTGTGGATTACCGCATGGATATCCAAAACTTATTAAAAGACAAAGATTTTTTTGAATTAAATTCAACTGACAAAAAAGAAATTCTCTTTCAAATTTTGGATAAAAATATGGATTATATGCTTTACACCGATATTGAAGATCGCGACCACCCTATTGATAAAGAAACAATCGCTTTAAACAAAATCTTTTACGGAGAAAAAAATGAATAACAAAAAAACACTGAAAGAAGAAATTGCAGAAAAAAAAGCACTGAAAACATAGAAAAAATTGAATTGCTTTCGCATATTACGCAAAATTTAAACAAAACATTGCGCATTTATCAAAAAAATGCCTTGCGTTATTATTTGGCAAATTTTAAATACCAAGAATTTAACCGCCACCATTTAATGTTCAATATGGCAACGGGCAGCGGCAAAACTTTGGTGATGGCTGCCATTATTTTGGATTGTTACAAAAGAGGTTACCGCAACTTTTTGTTTTTTGTGGATAGAACATATATTGTGGCAAAAACGCGCGATAATTTTACAAACAACAAAAGCGCAAAATATTTGTTTGCAGAAAATATCAATATTGATAACAAAAAAATAGCCATCAACGTTGTGGATAGTTTTGAAGATTCCAAAGAAAATGCCATCAACATTTCTTTTAAAACCGTGCAAGGATTGTATAGTTTATTTAATAGTGAAAAAGAAAATGCCATCACATTTGAAAATTTTGAAAATCGCAAAATCGTCTTTTTAGCCGATGAAGCACACCATTTGAATGCCGACACCAAAAAACAAACAAAAGACGAAGAAAATATAAAAAAAGGTTGGGAAGATATTATCAACAAAGCCTTTGCCGCTAACCCTGACAATTTAATGTTTGAATTTACTGCCACTATTCCTAGAATTGATATTGTTTTAGAAAAATACAAAGACAAAATTATTGCCGATTATGATTTGAAACAATTTTGCGAAGAGCAATTTAGCAAAAAAATATTTTTATTAAAATATGAAAATAGAGCCATCAATAATCGTTTTTTAGGCGCTATTCTTTTGAATATTTTCCGCCAATTAGTGGCAAAAAAATATTTGCCCAAACAACACCATTTTAAACCCGTGATGCTTTTTAAAAGCGAAACCATTGCAACATCCGAAGCCATACAAATAGAATTTTTGGAATATGTTGAAAAATTAAAAGTAAAAGACATCCGCAACTTTTATTCTTTTGTGAATGCTGACAATCAAGGTTTTGAATTATTAGCAAAAAGCAAAGAGTTTTTCAAAGAATATTGGGGGGATAATTTTTCACAAAATTTATTAGAAATGATTCAAGCCGAAATCAATGAAAATGTTTGTTTAAATGTGAATAATGATTCTCAAGCGGAAAGGAATCAGTTGTTATTAAACAGCTTGGAAAGTGTTGAAAACCCCATCCGCGTGATTTTTGCCGTGGATAAATTAAATGAAGGTTGGGATGTTTTAAATTTATTTGATATTGTGCGCACCAAATCCGAAGAAAGCAGAACAATTCCAAAAGCAACAACAACCAAAGAAGCACAGTTGATTGGGCGCGGCGCACGCTATTGTCCTTTTCCTTTTGATGATGGCGATTTATACAAACGCAAATTTGATAACGAGCGCCATCCTTTAAGTGCTTTGGAAAGTTTAAGCTACCACACCATCAATTCCGTGGATTACATCAATAAGTTAAATGAAGCCTTGGAAGAAATGGGTATTACGCCAGAAAAAACCGCAAAAGAAATCACTTTAAATTTAAACAAAAAAGCCAAAAAAATGCAGAAAGACGGAATAAAAGCAATTTCCTTGGCATTAAATAGCCGCAGTGAACCGCTGCCGTTGTTGGATAAACCGATTGATAATAAAATTAAAGCAAATAAAATTTTTAAAGGCATGCAAATTCCATTGATTAGAACAAACCGAGTGGAAGAAATTGAAGTATTTTCAAGTGATGAAGAAAAAAAGACCATTTTTAAGACTTTTCATTTGAAAGAAATTCCATTGTCCATTTGGCAAAAAGCATTGAATCAAACGCAAACAGGGAATTTAAATTTTCAAAGTTTGCATAAAGAATTTAAATTTTCATCCCGCACGGAATTTTTTGAATTTGTGCAAAATGAAACGTGTATTGTTCACAAAAGCCAACAAACGAAGGGCAGAGAAGAACAATTAGGCATTGCTGCATTTATTTTGGAAAATTTTCAAAAAAAATGGGATGAAGAAAAAAATAAAAAAATCAATTACAAAGTGTTTGATTTTGAAATCAAACATCATTTTGAATTAGAAAAACGTACAATATGGAGCAAAAACGAAGCAACATCTTGCAAAGAATACGATTGGTTGGTTTATGACAAATGCTTGAATGATTCTGAATTGGAAATTAGTTTTTTAGATTTTATAGAAACGCATAAAACTGAAATTGATGCCGTTTTTAAAAATTGGTTGGTTATTCGCAACGAGCAATACAAAGACTTGGTGCTTTATAACAATGATGAAAAATCCCCTTGTTATGCCGAACGTTTTTTCCCTGATTTTGTATTTTGGGGAGAATACCAATCGGGAGATAAAATTGCCATTGAATGTTTTATGGAATCCAAAGGCGAACATTTAATAGAAAAAGATAAATGGAAAGAAAATTTATTAAAATCCCTAAAAGGTGAATGTATTCAAAAAAACAACAATAAAATTTTTGTGGAAGGTTTATGCTTTTTCCGCACAAAAGCAGAAAATCACGCCTTTAAAGATGATTTTTGGAAATTTATAGAAAAATACAAAAAAAATCCACGGTCAACCGATTATTTTTTTCAAAAATAAAAAACGTTGACCGTGGATTTTGATTTTTAAAAAGTTTAAAACGCCGATTCAATGCAGGATAATCCGGCGTTTAATTCCGTTGGTGTGGTGCCGAAGTTAAGCCGCAAAAAGTTCGGTGCGCCAAAATCCGCACCGTTGGATAAACCAATGCCGTGGTTTTCAAAAAATGCTTCTGGGTTCTTTTGGTTTAAGGCGCGCGCATCAATCCACGCCAAATAGGAGGCTTCTACCCAATGCGTTTTGAGTTTTGGCAAAGCGTTGATGCGTTTAAAAACTTCTTCTCGGTTTTGGCGCAACACATGGAGCAAGGCTTTGCGCCATTCATCGCAACTTGAAAACGCCGCGCGCGCGGCTTCTAATCCCAAAACATTCACATCCGGCACAATGCCCGCTTTGGCTGCCAAAAAGCGCGCGCGCAATTTTTCATCTGGGATAATTGCAAAAGCAGCAGCCAAGCCCGGCAGGTTATAAGTTTTGGAAGGCGCCATCAAGGTAATGGCGTTTTGTTCGGCGATTTTCAAAAAAGGAATATGGGCGCGTTTATCCAACATCAAATCGGCGTGGATTTCATCTGAGCAAACTGCAATGTTGTAATGCGTTGCCAAATCGGCGAGTTGTTGCAATTCTTCAATTTGCCACGCACGCCCCACAGGGTTGTGCGGGTGGCACAAAAACAAAATGGAATCGGGCGCGGCTTTTTGAAAGGCTTTTTCTAAATTCGCAAAATCCATGCGCCATTCGTTTTTGTTTTTTTCAGGTTCGTTGGATGGCGCAAGCAAAGGCACATCAATGCGTTTTTTGTTGTTCAAAATGGGCGCTTTTAAAAAAGGCGGATATACTGGCGGCATCACGATAATGTTACCGCTTGCAAAACGCGCCACCACGTTCAAAGCGGGCACCAAACCCGGAATCCAAATAATCCAATCGGGCGAAAGGGCATAATCGTATTGCGCTGCCGCATAGTTTGCGATGGTTTCATTCAACGCCAAATCGGGTGTGGTGTAGCCCAAAACAGGATGTTGCAAGCGTTTTTGAATGGCGGCAATAACCTGATTAGGCGCGGCAAAATCCATATCCGCCACCCAAAATGGCAAAATATCGCGCCCTTTGTATTTTTCCCATTTTAAAGAATGCGTATTTTGGCGCGCAATAGGCGTTTGAAAGTCAAACATTTAAAAAATCCTTGATAAAAAACAAAAAAATCCACGGTAAACCTTAAAAAATTTTCAAAAAAAATTTTTGTTTACCGTGGATTTTTGTTTTGAAAAACTATTTTGCCGTCAATGATGGTGTGGTGCACTTTGCCTTTTAACGTTTTATTCAAAAAGGGCGAGTTTTTGCCGCGGCTTTTTAAATTTTGTGCGTTTAAAATCCATGTTTCTTCGGGGTTGAATAAAATCAAATCCGCTGGTGCGTCAATTTTTAAAGTGCCAAGATGATGAAGCCCCAAAATTTTGGCGGGGAATCGCGTTAAAAAGGCAAGCGCTTCTAAAAGATTTAAACCTTGCGATTTTGCCCATTGCAGTGTTAAAGGCAACAACACTTCCAAACCGGTTGCGCCGGGTTTAGCTTCACCAAATGGCAAGAGTTTGTCGTCTGCGCCAACGGGCGTGTGGTCAGAAGCAATCGGCATTTTGGCGTGGATAATGGCTTGCGATAAAGCGTTTTTGTCCGATTCAGCGCGCAAAGGCGGGTTAAAACGCGCTTGGGTGTTGAAATAATCGGTATCGGAATCGGTCATTAGCAAATGATGAATATCCACATCAAAAGTAACAGGCAAGCCCGCCGCAATGGCGCCCAACACAACTTGCACGCCCGCTTTGGATGAGAGTTTGTGAAAATGCAAGGGCAATGGAATTTCACGAAGCAAAGCCAAAAATGTGGCAATGGCAATGGTTTCTGCCGCCACGGGAATGGTGGCTAAACCTAATCGGTCAGCAATCACGCCCGAGTGCGCCGAACCGTTTTTGGAAAGCCAATAGTCTTGCGGTTCCACCCAAAGCGCAAAACCAAAAGTGGCAGCGTATTCCATGGCGCGGTGCAAAATTTCGGTGTTGATAATCGCTCGGCTGGCTTGTGAAAAAGCAACGCAACCGGCTTTTTTCAAACCAGCAAGTTCGGATAATTGTTCGCCTTTTAAGCCTAATGTTAAAGCGCCCAAAGGCAACACTTTGGATTTTTTGATATCGCGCGCGCGATGCACCAAGCGGTCGGCCAATTCGGGTTCGTCCAAAGGCGGGTCGGTGTCTGGCGGCACC
>ULYQ01006058.1_pt1 | contig 29856 bp, 26 predicted proteins | sample 1962271 | NCBI WGS metagenome assembly ULYQ01 (sample SAMEA4835865, study PRJEB28245) | human gut metagenome | biome: gut microbiome; material: fecal sample | place: Denmark | collected 2008
AGCCCGTTTTAATCGCTTTAACCGCACACACTGCGGCACTCGGCGGCATTGCGGCGTTTGTGCGCAAACCCAAGCTTGGCGGCATTTTCTATGGCTTGGCACTTGCCGCTTGCGTTTTGGGCACAGGCTTTGCAACCACGCTGCCGCTTTTGTTTTTGGCTTTTTTTGCGTGGTTCTGCCCAAACAAAAAAAATGCGGCATTCGGGTTGGTTTTGGGCTTTGCCATCGCCATTTTTTTAATCGCTTGTGCGGCTTTGTTGTTTTATTTTAATAACCCATTATTTTTAAAAGAGTTTTTAAAAACCTTGCGCTTTGAAAACCTGCCTTTTTCTTTTGATTATTTTTCTAATACTTTAAAATTTTTAGCGCTTTTGCCGTGGTTTGCCTTTCCAACCTTGCCCTTGGCGCTTTATAGCTTGTGGGTTTACCGCAAAAAACTCTTTTCCTTTTTTGGCGCATTGCCGCTTGTTTTGTGGCTTTTTAATAGTTTGTTACTCGCGCTTGTTTTTCAAGCCAATGAATTGCCCGCATTGTTGCTTTTGCCGCCTTTGGCATTGCTTGCAACACCGGCTGTTTTGGCATTAAAGCGCGGCGCTGCCGCGCTTTTTGACTGGTTTTCTATATGCGTTTTTTCGCTATTTTGCGCGCTGGCGTGGATTTGTTGGAGTGCGATGCATTTTGGTTTTCCAGCCAAACTTTCTGAACGCATTTTTGTGTTGCGCCCGGGGTTTGCGCCATCATTGGAATGGTTGCCGCTGATGCTCGCGCTTTTAACCACAATTTTTTGGGTCTGGCTTATTTTAAAACTCCCGCGCCACGCCTACCGCGCTTTGATGCACTGGACACTTGGCGTTATTGCCTTTTGGTTCATCAGCGCTTGTTTAATCATAGACTGGTTTGATTACGGCAAAAGCTACCGCCCGATGGCTGAAAAAATCGCTCCGCTTTTGGTTACACGCAATCGCCCAAGTCGTTGCTTGGCAGAATACGGTTTGGGTGAGGCGCAGCGCGCCGCCTTTTCTTATTTTTTAAATCTTAATTTGCAAGCGTGGAATAACCAAAACCAATGCGATTTTGTGCTAACAACCCGCATTTTGAATTTACCCATTTTGTGGGAAGGCTCACGCGCTGGCCGCGCCCGCCGAGAATGGTTTCGGCTTTATCGCCGTTAAAAAAACATTTGCAAAAAAGCAAAAATCACCTTTGAAATTTTCAAAAAAAATTGAAGTTGACCGTGGAAAAGGCGCAAAATTCGCATTTTTCCACGGTCAACCACATTTTTTTTGAAAAACTATGCCAACCATCGCTTTTTTAAGCATTTTGCTTTGCCAACTTTTGGGCGAATCAATCACCCGATTTTTCCATTGGAGCGTGCCCGGGCCAGTATTAGGACTTTTACTCCTATTCGTTTTGCTTTTAATAAACAATCGCAAAATCCCAAAAGGTTTAGAAACATGTGAAACCGCCCTACTCTCGCATTTGTCGTTATTTTTCGTGCCTGCGGGCGTGGGCGTGGTCAATTTGTTGAGCCTTTTGCAAAAAAACTTGGGCATGATTATTTGCGTTTTAATCATTTCAACCCTTGCCGCAATTATTGTTGGCGCTTGGTGCACCAACAAAATCATCGGGCTACAAAACAAAATCATCCAAAAACAAAATCGGAGAATGCCGTGAATAACGATTCCTTAGAATTGTGGATTTATCTGCAAGCGCAACCGCTTTTTTGGCTAACAATCACACTCATTGTTTTTGTGCTAACCAACGAATTGTGGATTTACGCACGCCGCAAGCCTTTTTTGCACCCGATGTTGTGGTCAACCGTTATTTTGGCTTTGATGGTTTATTTTGCCCGTGTGCCTTATGAAAATTACTTTTCAGGCGCACAATTCATTCATTTTTTATTGGGCCCTGCCACGGTTGTTTTAGCCGTGCCGCTGATTCGGCAATGGGAAACCTTAAAACGTTATTGGCTGGCTATTGGCGTGGGACTTTTTGCAGGTTCAATCACCGCTGTGCTTGTGGCGCTTTTGATTTGCCAACTCTTTGGCACGGATTTAAACATTAGCCTTTCACTTTTACCCAAATCCGCCACCACGCCCATTGCCATGGCGATTAGCGAAATGCAAGGCGGCATTCCTTCTTTAACGGCAACCATTGTGATTTTAACGGGCATTGTGGGTGCCATGTTGGGGCCGTGGTCGCTTGCCAAAGTGGGCATCAAAAACGATGTTGCCATTGGCATTGGCATTGGCACAGCGGCGCACGGTTGCGGCACGGCGCAAGCTTTTACGATTAGCCACAGCGCAGGCGCTTTTGCGGGTTTGGCAATGGGGTTAAACGGCTTACTTACCGCATTGGTGGTGCCGCTGGTTGTTGCGTGGTTTTTAAAATAAAAAACAATTAAACGCGCAAAAAATGCGTGCGGTAATATTTCAACTCTTCAATGGATTCCAACACATCTTGCATTGCCGTGTGGTTGCCCGCTTTGGAAAATCCGCGGGCAACTGCTGGATTCCAACGTTTGCACAATTCTTTGAGCGTGCTGATGTCAATGTTGCGGTAATGAAAATAATTATCCAAAAGTGGCATAAAACGGCGCAAAAAGCGGCGGTCTTGGCTGATGGTGTTGCCACACAAAGGCGAAGCACCCGCAGGCACCCATTCTTCCAAAAACTGCAAGGATTGGAATTCAATGGTTTTTTCGTCCAAGTTAGAATTTTTCACGCGCTCAATCAAACCCGAACGGCTATGCGTTTTTTGATTCCAAGCGTCCATTGCCATTAAAATGTCGTCATTTTGATGGCACACCCAAATGGGCGATTGGGCAAGTTCATTCAAATGCTCATCGGTGATGACCATTGCCAACTCCAAAACCTTGTGTTCTGCGGGGTTTAGCCCGCTCATTTCCATATCCAACCAAACCAAATTTTTTTGCGATTTCATTTGTTTATGCCTTCACAAACCTTGCCCTGCCTTGTTGTTGCCGCCCACGGCAGGCAATACCGCGTGCGCAATTCCCAAGGCGTTATTTTAAGCGCATTTACGCGCGGCAAAAAAAGCAATGTGGCTTGTGGGGATGAAGTTTTTATTCAAAAAGTTGGTGATTCCCAAGCGGTGATTGAAAAAATCCGCCCACGCACGAGTTTGATTTTAAGAAAAGACAACACACGTGAAAAACTCATCGCTGCCAACTGCACACAAATGGCAATTATTTTGGCGGTGGAACCTGTTTTTTCTGATAATTTTTTAAGCCGTGCATTGATTGCCGCCCACGCTGCAAATATTCAACCTTTAATTGTTTTAAATAAAATTGATTTAAATTGCGAAGAAGCAAAAAAACATTTGGAATTTTATAAACTTTTAAATTATAAAATTATTTTTTTATCCGCTTTAAAATCTTTTGAAGCAATTATTCCTTTTTTAGAAAATCAAAAAACTTTGTTTTTAGGAACTTCGGGCGTTGGAAAATCAAGTTTATTAAACGCTATTTTTAAAAAAGATTTAAGAAAAACGGGCGAACTTTCAACATTTTCACAAAAAGGCGTGCATACCACAACCGATTCACAACTTTATTTTTTAAATGGAAAAAGCACAATTATTGATTCACCGGGTTTACAACAATTTGGCTTAAAACATTTAAATGTTAATGATTTGGCAAACGCTTTTCCAGAATTTAAAGATTATTTGGGGCATTGCCGATTTAGAAACTGCCAACATTTGAATGAACCCAACTGCGCCATTCTCTGCGCCTTAAAAAACAAGCAAATTCAACAATTTCGCTACAATATTTTTAAAGAAATTGCCGAAGAACTTGCCAAAAATCCACGGTAAACCCAAAATTTTTTTGATTTACTGCGGAAAATCAAAAATAAAAATCCACGGAAAGCGAAAATTTTGACTCAAAATAGTTTAATTTATTACGATGCCGCTTTCAGTGCAAAGCGTGTGGTTGCGTTTTACAAACACTGCTCGGCATTTGTGTTTAATTTAGCCTTAAAAAAATCTCACTCAAAAGGATGAACAATGATTATTCAACAAACCTCATTTAATCACTTCTTTTCACGCCCAAATACTGAATTTGTCATTCCTGTTTATCAGCGAAATTATGCTTGGCAAAAACAAAATTGCGAACAGCTCTTAGATGATATTTTATCCATTGCCAAAGACACTAATAAACAGCATTTTTTAGGGACGATTACATATATCAGACATCCCATTCAGCCTTATGGCGATGAGTTTGTCATTATTGACGGACAGCAACGCATTACCACGCTTATGCTTTTACTTAAAGCTATGCAAAGCAAGACCAAGGATGAGAATTTGAGTGTAGGCATTAGCAGTTATCTTAATTTGGGCATTAAAAAAACAAAACTTCGTTTAAAGCCTATTAAAAAGGATAGAGAGGCGTTAGAGTATGTTATGAGTGGGCGTTGGACTGAGTTTACAGGGTTTTCTAACATAAAAGACAATTATCGATTTTTTACAAATGAAATCAACAAGGTATTAGAAAAGGGCTATGAAATAGGGCAAATTTTTAACTCTTTTTCTCAGTTACAAATTTCTATGATTGAACTAGAACAAAGCAAAGGCGATGACCCGCAGTTAGTTTTTGAACGCATAAACGCCACAGGGATTCATTTAAAGGGGCTTGACTTAATCCGCAATTTTTTAATGATGGAGCTTTCGCCAAACGAACAAGAAAGAATTTTTAATTATTGGGCGGGAATCGAGAATCTTTTAGGCAATGAAAAAGATAGTGAAAAAATTATCTCTAAATTCATCAGTGTATATTTGCGGATTTATTATGGTAAAAGTCTAAAAGACGATGAAAAAGATATTTACAACAAATTTAAGCAACTGCGCAAAAATAATTTTTATAATGATAGCGAGAAAATTCTAAAAGATATGCTTAAATTTGCCCGTATTTATAAAATGATTACTGATAAAAATTTCTCTTGGGAATACGTAAATGAAATATCAAGAGAAAAACGAATTTTGCGTAAAAAAATAAGTCTTATTGATTATCTGCAATTTGGCACGGCTTATCCATTTTTAATGCGACTAATTGATAATTTTGAAATTTCACGGCTTGATTTTAAGAATTTTAATGGGATTTTGGATTTGCTTATTAGCTACTTTGTAAGGCGTGCCATTTGTTCTGTAGCTACAAATGCACTAAACGACGTGCTTTATAGTGCATATAGCAAGCTAAATGAGAATATAAGCGTAGAAAGTGTAGCCAAGTATTTAGGACAAAAAAGTGGCAATGAAGTTTTTCCAAACGCCGTAATGCTTAAACTCAATTTTCTAAATTCGGCTATTTTTAAATCCAAAAAGGTTGTCTCTCTCGTGCTTTATGAAATTGAAAAACTAGATAATCACGAAGTGCCGACACTTGAAAGCCTGAACATAGAGCATTTTTATCCACAAACACCGACAAAAGAGTGGCGTGAAATGTTGGGCGATGAATGGAATTCTTTGGAGCAAAATTACATTGATACCTTTGGAAATCTCACTTTAACGGATAGTGCGCTGAATTCAAAATTAAGCAACAAACCATTTGAGGAAAAGGTTTGTCTTTATGTGAATAAAGGCTCGTTGCACCTAAATAAATACTTTGGTAGATGCAAAAAATGGAATATAGATGAAATCAAAAAGCGTGCAGAATGGCTTTTTGATAAATTTAATGAAGTTGAGATTTTTAGGGATATTGAAGACGAATTCAGGCAAATACCCGATAAAATCACGCTTATCGATGATTGGACAGGGTTAAAACCACGCTTTTTAAAATTACCTGATGGTAGTGAAAAAAGCGTGTCAAGCGTTAGAGATACAGTAAAGGCGATAATCGAATACCTGATAGAAAATCATAGCGATGAGTTAGATACTGCTTTAAAACAAGGCTTTGAATTTATTGAGTTTGGAGAAGTGGAAAATAAAGACGGCGCTGTGGTAGAAAGATTTGGCGAATTTACATTTGTGCGTAATGCAAGTGCTAGCTCACTTCGCTCTGCCATGAAAAAGCTAGTTGAAACTTGTGATTTAGAGCCTGATGAATTTGAAGTGATAACCCTTTGATTCTCTAAAAAAGATTCTCCACATCTTCCCCTCTTCCGATTAGCAGAGAGGGCTTACTTTATCAAACGCCCCCCGCTCAATATGACAAATTCAGGATTCCGCTTGAATTTTGTCTTGTGCTATGCACTCGTTTAAAAAAATCCAATTTTTTTTGTTAAGAGTCTTGCATAAGAGTTACTCTAAGGTTTTATAAAGTAAAAATCTTACTTTTTCAAAGTGGATTCAAATGAAAAAACTTCTTTGTGCAACTTTTTTGGCAATCACCATTTCGGGAGGCGCTATGGCAGAACAAACACTCAACAAAAAAGGCAGTTTGGGCGGGTTTGATGGACCTGATAATATTTTCAGCGGCAAGGTAAAAGTTACTAACATTTTCCAAAAAACCGAATGGATGCCCTTTTCCGGCAGTTTGGTGGAATTTTCACCCAATGCCCGAAGCGCTTGGCACACGCATCCCGCTGGGCAAACCTTGATTGTTTCCGCAGGCAAAATTTTAACCGCCACAAAAAATGGCGAAGCGCACATTGCCGAAGTGGGCGATGCCATTTTATGCCCGCCGAATATTGAACATTTTCACGGTGCGGCTGGCAATGAAAAGGGCGCACACATTGCTTTAACGGGTTATTTGAATAATCAAAACGTTACTTGGCTCAAAAAAGTAAGCGATGAGGAATATCAAACAGCGCTTAAAAAAGCAGAGAGCCAATAATGCAATACACCATCAAAGAATTGGAAAACAAAACCAAAGTCAGTGCGCATACTTTACGCTATTGGGCAAAGTGCGGTTTGTTTCCTAACATTATGCGAGACAACAACGATTACCGCTTGTTTTCCGAACAAGATGTGTTGTGGGTTACCACCGTGCGATGCCTGCGCGAGACGGGAATGCCAATCAAACGCGTTTTGGCATATTTAAAATTGTGCGAAATTGGCGATGAATCTTTACCCGAACGCATTGAAATTTTGAATGCGCAAAAAGCGGAGATTTTGCAAACTATCCAAACCTACCAAGCGGCATTGGAACATTTGGAAAAGAAAATCACGCTCATGCAAGAGCGCAACAATGAAGCAGCGCAAAATCTGCGCGAAGATTTTCGCAAAAATTTTGAAAAAAAATCCTACAAAAGCCTGCAAGACAACATTGCCAACAAGAAAAAACTCAAAGCAAGCTTTTAAAAACTTTTTGAAGGTTTACCGTGGATTTTTGATTTTTTTTTTTACTTTTGAGAAAAAATGAATCGTAGAGAATTTTTGAACGCTTCTGTCAGCCTTGCGGCGGGGAGTTTTTTGAATCCTGCCATCGCGCAAACTTCACAAACGGTGGCGAAAACAGCGAAAAAACCGAGAATCATCACAGAGTTTTTTACACTCTCAAACGGCGTGAAGATTCCCAAAATTGGTTTGGGACTTTGGCGCATCCCGAACGATAAAATCCAAGAAGCCATCAACGCCGCCTTAAAAAACGATTACCGCCATTTTGACACAGCCCAAGCTTATGCCAACGAAGACGGCACGGGCAAAGCACTGCGAATCGCCATTGAAAAAGGCATTATCAACCGCGATGATGTTTTCATCACTTCCAAAATTCGCGCTGAAATCAAAGATTTTGAAACGGCAAAAAAAAAGCATTGATGAAACGCTCAATAAAATGGGCTTGGCGTTTATTGATTTGATGCTCATCCACGCAGCAGAACCGTGGAATAGTTTTCGCCACGGCAATTTTGATGAAGGCAATCGCGCAGTGTGGCGCGCCTTGGAAGAAGCGCTTCAAAATGGCAAAGTGCGCGCCATTGGCGTTTCCAACTTTTTAGAAAAGGATTTGAATAATATTTTGTCCACCGCCAAGGTTGCGCCGATGGTCAATCAAATTCTTTTGCACGTGGGCAACACGCCTTTTGAACTCATGGAATTTTGCAAAAAACAAAATATTTTGGTGGAAGCTTATTCGCCCATTGCGCACGGCAATTTGTTGAAAAGCCAAGAATTGCAAGCAATGGCTGAAAAATACAAGGTTTCTGCCGCACAACTTTGCATTCGTTACGCCTTGGATTTGGGCGTGTTGCCGCTGCCCAAAAGTGCAAATCCCCAGCATATCGCCCAAAACGCAGCGGTCGACTTCACCATTTCGGCGCAAGATTTGGAGATTCTCAAAATCTTGAATTTCAAAGATTACGGCGAAAATGCGCATTTTCCAGTTTTTAGTGGAAAATGATTTTTTTCCACGGTAAACAAAAATTTTTTTAAAAAAAGGAGAAAAAATGCAATACATTGACGAAGCCACCAGCGGCAAACGCATTCCATTCAAAGGTTTTGCTGTTGCGGATAAAAACGCAAAATTCACGCCTTTTGAATCCACACGCCACGCTTTGGGCGATTCCGACATTTTGATTGAAATTCTTTTTGCCGGCATTTGCCACAGCGATATTCACTCTGCCAAAAGCGAATGGAGTGAAGGTATTTACCCAATGGTGCCCGGGCACGAAATTGCTGGACGAGTGGTTGCCATCGGCAAAAATGTTCAAAAATTCAAAGTGGGCGATTTTGCGGGCGTGGGTTGTATGGTCAATTCTTGCGGCAAATGTCCTGCCTGCAAAGAAAGCCACGAGCAGTTTTGTGAAAATCGCCAAACCGTTTTTACTTACAACTGCCAAGATTGTTTTCACAACAACGAACCCACTTACGGCGGCTATTCCAACAACATTGTGGTTTCTGAAAAATTTGCCATTTGCATTCCACCAAACGCACCATTAGAAAAAGTCGCACCGCTTTTGTGTGCGGGCATTACCACTTATTCGCCATTGCGTTTTAGCAAAGTGGGCAAAAATTCACGTGTTGGCGTGGCAGGTTTTGGCGGTTTGGGCGTGATGGCGGTGAAATACGCTAAGCAAATGGGCGCAGAAGTTTTTGTTTTTGCCCGCAACACCCGCAAAAAAGATGAGGCTTTGAAGCTTGGCGCCAAAGCGCTTTACGTTACAGACGAACTGCAAAATGTGCCGGAGCGTTTTGATTTAATCATTTCCACCATTCCCACCCATTACAACCCGATGCATTACGTCAATTTGCTGAAATACGGCGGCGAATTGTGTTTTGTGGGTTTGCCGCCAACAGAACAAATGCCCAAAATTGCGGTTTCAAGTTTTGTTTATAGCGCCAATCGGCGTGTTTATGGCTCGCTTATCGGCGGCATTGATGAAACGCAAGAAATGTTGGATTTTTCAATTCAACACAACATTTACCCGGAAATTGAATTGGTGCAACCCACGCAAATTGATGAGGTTTACCAAAAATTGACCAGCGGCAGCGGGCAATTCCGTTATGTAATGGATATGCAAAAAATGTGATTTTTTTAAAAATCCACGGTGAACGTTTTATTTTTTTGAAAAAAAATCACGTTCACCGTGGATTTTTTGATTTGCTTTTTAAATGTTGAAATCTTTGTAAATATTTTGGCGGTTGCCAATTTTTCAAATTGTTTTTCGCTTTTGGGCGTGAAGTAAAAAATCATAAATTGAATTCTTTAAAAATTTCACTGCTGGGGCGTTTTTTTTCTGGGTGTTTTAAAAATTCGGTGTTGAGTTTTTCAATGTGCGGCAACATTTGGATATCCAAAAGCATTTCTTCCACCATTTCTTCCAAAACATTTTCTATTTTGTTTTTGCCGCAAAGTTGTTGCAAAAAAATGGCGTTGCTCGGGCTTAAATTGATGGTGAATTGCATTTTTTTCTCCTTGTTTGTTTGTTTTATTTTAACGACAAAAATCCACGGTGAACGTGCAAAAATTTTCAAAAAAAATAAAACGCTCACCGTGGATTTTTTGTTTTCATTCTTCTTTGGTTTTTTGGGCGTAGAGTTGGAAAAGGTGGGCGACCATTTCATTTTCTTTGGTTTTGGGTTTGAAGCCATAGAGTTTTAAAACAAAGGCATCGTTTTGTTGGTGTGCTTTTAACAGTTCGGCGGGCATGGTCAAAGGGTTGTATAAATCCGCCAAAGAAGCGTTGGGGAATTTTGCCCGAGCATTCAAAATGTTTTGCGCCAAAGCGCTTAATTGGCTTTGTTCTTGTTCGTTGGCGCTGGGCCAAATGAAGTTGTTGTAAACAATGGTGTTGGAATAGTTGTAATCGCTTTTTAACCTGCCGCAAACGGCACGCATCCACGCATTGTGAACAATGGAAGTTAAAATTCCAAAATCGTAAAGCGTGGCGTTGGGGATGATTTGATTTCTATCGCTAGAAATAACTTCGGGTGGCATAAAACCTATGGGAATGTATTTTCGGTTTTCGCTTGAAACTCGTGGAATTAAAAGGTAGTTGGATTCGGTATGTGAAACATACGCAAAAAGTGTAGGCGTTTGCGCCAATTGGCGTGTTACCTCTCTGGTGCTGTTTAAGCGGTAATTTTTCACTTGTTCAATGCGTTTTAACACTTGCGGGCATTGTTTTAATTCACTCGGGTCGGCATTTTTTAACCACAAAACAAAACGTTTTTTGTTGTTGATAAATTCTGCCGAACCCAAAAAAGTGCGGAAAAATTTTTCTGCTTGCGGTTCGGTTTGCAAAAATACGTTTTTTTCTTCTTCGGTAAAAATATAAAAACCGCCATCAATAGGTTGGTTTCCAAAAGCTATTTTGGGAATCTTGCAAAGCGGTTGTGAACGGTTTTCCACAATAACGCTTGGTGCATCAATTAAATAAGGATTGATATTTTTGGCAAGAATCGGTTTGTTGTTTTCAAAAATTTTTTTGGTTGACCGTGGATTTTTTGAAAATCCCACAATCACACAATGCACGTGCGCTTTGCCTTGTGCTTCGCTATCCCAAACAAAAGAGCGGTGCGCAAAATCAATGTGGAATCCTTTTTCAAAAATCGTTTGCCACAAAGGCGCCACGTTTTCGCCTTGGCAAATGGAATTGCTGGCAACAAAAGCGCATTGCACGGGGTTGTTTTGAATAAAATCGGCGGCTTTTAAAAACCAACCGCAAACATAATCCAAATTGCCCGCATTTTTAATGTTTTTGGCAACGTTGAATAAATCTTCTTTTTGTTCTTTGCCCATTACACGTGCGCCCGAAAAAGGCGGGTTGCCCAAAATATAATTTAAATTTTCAGCGGGAATAACTTCATTCCAATCTAGACGCAAGGCGTTGTTTTCCACAATATGCGTGTAATTTTTCAGCGGCAAAAAATCCAAATCTTTTTTTAAAATCATCTCCGTTTCAAAAAGCATTTGCAATTCCGCAATCCACAACGCCGTTTTGGCAACCGATGCCGCAAAATCGTTGATTTCAATGCCAAAAAATTGCCCCAAATTCACCAAAACAGGCGAAAAATCCAAATTGTTCCAAAACAAATCCGCATTGCCTTGGTTAATCGCTTGCAAACATTCATTTTCCAAACGCCGCAAGGAAATATACGTTTCAGTCAAAAAATTCCCCGAACCACAAGCCGGGTCCAAAAAAGTTAAACCCGCCAATTTTTTTTGAAATTCACGCAAATTTTTTGCACGTTTTTTGCCCAACGGCGCATTCAACAATTTTTGCAATTCTTCCTTTAAAGAATCCAAAAACAATGGGTCAATTACCTTGTGAATGTTTTCAATAGAGGTGTAATGCATGCCGCCTTGGCGCCGAGTGGCTGGATTCAACGTGGATTCAAACATCGCACCAAAAATGGTGGGCGAAATGCCCGACCAATCAAAACCCAGCGAACAATCTTTAACCAAAATGTTGAAAATTTCTTCGTTTATCGGCGGAATTTCATCATTTTGCGCATTGTCAAACAACCCACCATTCACATACGGAAAAGCTTTTAATTCTTCTTTTAAAGAAAGCGGACGTTGTTCAATAGGCGTGTTCAAAATTTTAAAACACTTTTCCAAGGCTTCGCCCGCATTTTCCGCCTTAAAACCTTCCAAATAATGCCCAAGTTGATTCATTTTTGGAAAAATGCCCGAATCTTCCGCATAAAAACAAAATACCAAACGCACACACAATTTGTTTAAATTTTTTAAAACAAAATCATCATCTTTGCGATTTTCGCCGTATTGTTTTAATAAGGCTTCATGCAATTTTCCAATGAGTGTTGCCGCTTGAATGGAAATGTTTTTTTCTTTTTCAAAAATATTTTGGTTTTTGTGAATTAAAAAAGAAAAATGGTCAAAATGTTTTGGCAATTCTTTTAAATAAAAAACTTGCGGTTTTTGTTTCAAAGGATTGTTTAAATTAAAATCATAAATATGAAATTCCTTAAAATTGCAAATAATAATAAAACGTGCACGTTCATTAAAAGGCAATGCCGCATTGTAACGATGCGCTTGTTCAAAAGGTGTTAAAAAAGAACCATCCGATTGTTTTTGCGGTTTGTTTAAATCTATTTCTTTGGATTTTTGTTCAATTAAAACTTTGGTTTCTTTTAAATAAGCATCAATAAAAGAAGTGTTTTTTAACCCGACTTTTTTTTCAAATTCAATTTGTTGCGTGGCGTTGGCAATGTTTAAAACATTTTCCAAAAAATCCAACCAAAAAAGTTGCGTATCTTGTTTTTCATCGCCTTTATTTTCCCAACGAAAAACAAATGCTGCGGCATTTTGTTTTTGTTGCAAAATGGATATCATTTTTTTTTATTCCTATTTATTTAAAAAAACAAAAAATTTATTTTAAAAAAATCCACGGTAAACGTCTAATTTTTTTCAAAAAAATTAGACGTTTACCGTGGAAAATGGCGATTTTTATTGATACCGCAAGGCTTCAATAGGGTCTAGTTGGGCGGCTTTTTTGGCTGGATAAAATCCAAAGAAAATGCCCACCGCCGCCGCCACCGCAAAGGCAATTAAAGCGCTTGAACCAGAAATAACCACCGGCATTGAAAATGCAAAATGCAACAGCAAAATAATGCCAATGCCAAAGGCTAAGCCAATAAAACAACCAGCAAAACTGAGCATTATAGATTCCAACAAAAATTGCAAAAGAATGTCCGATTCCCTTGCGCCAATTGCCATACGAATGCCAATTTCACGTGTGCGCTCGGTAACGGAGACCAACATAATGTTCATAATGCCAATGCCGCCCACAACCAAAGAAATAGAGGCAATGGCGCCGAGCAAAAGCGACATTGTGCGCATTGTTTCCGCTGCCGATTCCATTGCGGCGGACAAATTGCGCAAATAAAAATCATCTTCATCGGATTCTTTTAAGCGGTGGCGTTGGCGCAAAAGCGCGGTGATATCGCGCTCCACTTGATTCATTGCGGCTTCACTGCTGGCTTGCACCATCATCATCCGCACCGAACCCGCAAAGCGTGTGCCAAACACTTTGCGTTGTGCGGTGGTTAAAGGAATAATCACGGTGTCGTCTTGGTCACGCCCGTCCATAGATTGCCCTTTTTCCGCCAAAACGCCCACCACGGTAAAAGGAATGTTGCCAATGCGAATCACTTTGCCAACGGGCGCTTCATTGTTGAATAAATTTTCAACCACCGTTTTGCCGATAATGGCTACGCGCAAAGCCGAGCGCACATCCGATTCTGAAAAAGAAGCACCTTCTGCAATGCGCCAAGAACGTGTGGATAAAACATCGGGGGTGGAGCCAATCACTTGGGTATTCCAGTTTTGTGCACCATAAACCAGTTGCCTAGTTTTTTGGGATTGCGGCGCCACGGCTGCCACATTGTCTAATTCTTTAATGGCGTTGGCATCTTCAATCGTTAAAGTGGGGCCAGAACCAGAACCTGATTTCACGCCCGAAGTGTTGGTTGCGCCAGACAAAACAATAAACAAATTGGAACCCATATCGCTCATGGATTCTTGCACCGAACGCTGTGCGCCTTGCCCGATTGCCATCATCACCACCACGGCACCAACGCCAATAACCATTCCAAGCATTGTTAAAGCACTGCGCATGCGGTTTGCCGTCATTGCGCGCCACGCCTCACCCAACATGGGCAACAACAAATTGGTGGAGTGATTTTTCATTTTTATTCCTTTGGCAAAACGGCGCGTTGTTGTTGGCTAATTTCATCGCTTACGATTTTTCCATCAAAAAAACGCACTTGCCGTTTGGCATAAGCGGCAATATCGGGTTCGTGAGTAACCAAAACAATGGTAATGCCTTGGTCGTTTAATTCTTGGAAAAGTTGCATAATTTCAATGCTGGTGTGGCTATCCAAATTGCCCGTGGGTTCGTCCGCCAAAATCAATTGCGGTTTTACCGCCAACGCGCGCGCAATTGCCACGCGTTGTTGTTGACCGCCAGAGATTTGATTGGGCAAATGCGGCGCGTGTTTTTTTAAGCCCACTTTTTCCAAAAGTGTTAAAGCGCGCGCGCGGCGTGTGGGTTTATCAATGCCGGCGTAAATCAAAGGTAGCGCCACATTGTCAATTAGGCTCATACGCGAGAGCAAATTAAACCCTTGAAACACAAAGCCCAGCGTGCGATTTCTAAAACTTGCCAAATCGTCTTTGGGCATGGTTGCCACGTTTTCGCCTGCCAACCAATAATGGCCAGAAGTGGGCGTATCCAAGCAACCCAGCAGATTCATAAAAGTGGATTTGCCTGAGCCCGATGGTCCCATAATGGCGATAAATTCGCCTTTTTCCACTTTTAAACTTGCACCTTTTAAGGCTTGAAAAGTGCCCGCGGCGGTTTGGTAACTGCGCGTTAAGTTTTCTGTGCGCAAAACTTCTTGGCTCATTTTAAAAAACGCTCACCGTTAAACCGGATTTTTTGCCCGTGTTGTTTAAATTTTCGCCCACCACGACCAAATCGCCTTCTTTAAGATTGTCGCTTTTAATCTGCGTCATTTTGTTGTCGGTAATGCCCAAAATCACTTTGACTGCGACCATTTCATTCTCGCGAATCACATAAACCGTGCCGTGTTGCTCGCCATCGTTATTTTCCACGGTCGACTCATTATTTTTTTTATTTTTATTGCGATCGGGCGGCGGTGGCGGATGCCCCATTCCACCAATGATAAAGCCACCATTGGATGCGCTTTTTGCCATTGTTGGCGGTTTGAAACGCAAGGCGCTGTTGGGGGCTAACAAAACATTTTCATGGGTGATAACGGGAATATTCACATACGCCGTCATTCCGGGCAACAAGATTTCATCCGGATTATCAACTGATACGCGAACGTTATACGTCACAACATTTGATTCGGTTGTGGGGTTCAACCGCACTTCTTCCACAACGGCTTGGAATTTTTTATTAGGAAAAGCATCCACGGTGAAATGAACCGGCATTCCTTTTTTAATATCGCCAATGTCTGCTTCGGCAAAGCTGGTATCAATTGCCATTTTTTTCAAATCTTCGGCAATTTTAATGAGCGTTGGCGTTTGAAAACTGGCTGCCACCGTTTGGCCTTCATCCACATCGCGGTCAATCACCACGCCATCAACCGGGGACAAAATTTTGGTAAAACCCACATTGGTGCGGTCTCTTAAATTTTGCGCTTCGGCTTGTTGCAAACTGGCTTGGGCGGATTTTAAACTTTGGCGCGCTTGGTCTAATTCTTGGCGCGAAACATATTCTTTTTTAAACAATTCTTGCATTCTTTTAAAATTAGCTTGCGCCAATTCCAGCGATGCTTGGGCGCTCAAAACATTGGCGGCGCTTTGGCGCTCGGTGGCTTGCAACAATTCGCCATCCAATTCCATTAAAACTTGTCCTTTTTTAACGCGGTCGTTGAAATCCACATGCAATTTTTGAACCGTGCCAGATACTTGCGTGCCAACGCTAATTAAGGTTACAGGATTAAGCGTGCCATTGGCGGATACGGTTTTGACCACTTTGCCAATTGTTAAAGGTTCTTGGCGGTATTTTTGGGTTAAATCCACGTTTTCGCCGCGCCCAAAAAGCACGAACAAAACGATAAGCACCAAAACAATACCGATGAGTGTTTTTTTGTTTTTCATAATATTTTCCTATTTTTTAAGGAAGCAAAAGACTTTGGTAATTCAAATTGCCAGCGGCTTTGGCAAAATCAATGCGGTAAGCGTGCCAATTCAGTTGCGCTTGAATTTTTTGCAGTTTGGCATCCGCCAAAGAAGATTGCGCCGAGAGCAAATCCAAAATATTGCCCACGCCCGCTTTGTAGCGCCCCATTGCCACATCAAAAGATTGCTTTGCGCTTTGGATTAAATCCTGCGTGGTTTTTAAGGTTTGCAATGCGGTTAAAAGATTTTGGTGCGCTTGCCAAACATCCAAAGCCACTTGATTTTTCAACACTTCTTCTTGTGCAGCAGTGCTTTCATAACGTGCTTGGGCACTTTGGATTAAATAATGCCGTTCAAAACCGGTAAAAAGCGGAATGTTCAGGGTTAAACCCAAAGTTCCCGAGCGGTTAAAAATATGCGGTTGCGGTGACAAACGTTCATTAAAACTTTGGCTGGCAGAAAAACTTAACGTTGGCAAACCCGCGCTTTTTGCCGCTTGGATATTGTATTTTGCCGCTTGGGTTTTTAAATTTTGGGCTTTTAAATCCGGGCGAATTTTCAAAGCTTGTTGAATGATTTTTTGAATATCTTTTTCCAGCACCAAATTTTTGGGCAAATTTTGCACAGTTGCCAAAACAATTTTTGTTGTGGGTTGAAAACCCATGGAATCCAGCAAATTGGCGCGGGCAATTTGTGAACTGCCTTGGGCGCTAATGCGTTTTAAAGTGGCTTGCGAATAAGCCGTTTGTGCTTGCAGTTGGTCGGCTGGCGTGCCCACGCCAACTTCATAACGATTTTTTGCCGCTTCAAAACTTTCTTGGGCGTATTTTTCTGCTTCCAATGTAGAAAGAACGGCGGCTTCTTGCGCTTGTGCGGTGTAAAAATTTTTGAGTGCCGTTTGAATCAAACTTTGCACCGAATCATTTTCGGTATTCAATGCCGCTTCCAACAACAAAGTGTCGCGTTTGATTTGCGCTTTTCTTGTTCCAAAATCCAACAACAACCACGACAAATTAAGATTGGCAGAATCACTTTTGGTGTTTTTTTCCCCGCGCGTGTGGTTTTGATTCGCATTCAAATTGGCATTGATGCTGGGCAACAACTGGCTTTTGCTTTGCCCCAACTGCGCGGCTTCCAATTGTGCCGCTGCCCAAATGGCGCGCGTTTGCGGATTGTTGCACAAGGTTAAATCCACCACGTCCAAGGCAGAAAGTGGATAATCGGGCAGATTTTGCGCACAAATAAATGCGCCTTCGCGCAACAATTCGGGGTTATTGGGGGAAATTTTGGGCGGTAATAATTGTTGCGTATGAAAAGGATCATCCCATGCAAATGCCGCAGGCGTTGTTGCCATTAGCATTGCACTGATTGAAAAAATCAAAAAACGTTTCATTGTTGAAAAGTTCCATCTGTTTTTTTGATGAATTTTATAAAAAAAATAATTTTTAAATTGTTTAAAATCGTTTCAATTTTTTTCAAAAAAAATGTTTCGTTGACCGTGGAAAATCAAAATCAACGCCGTTTTGGCAATTTTGCAAAGTTAATTGGGGAAGAAAATTTTTGCAAAATACAACAATCACATATTGCCGTTGTTGGCGTGGGCGGTGTGGGTTCATGGGCGGCGGAATCGTTGGTGCGTTGCGGCATTGGCAAACTCACTTTAATTGATTTGGATTCGGTTGCCATCTCCAACACCAACCGACAATTAACGGCGTTGTCATCAACCTTTGGCGAACCCAAGGTTGCCGTTTTAAAAGAACGTTTTTTGCAAATTAACCCGCATTTGAAAATCGTAACGGTTGAAGATTTTTTAACACCTGAAAATTGTTCGGCGATTTTACCCGCCAATTTAAACGGTATTTTGGATTGCACCGATGATATTCCCGCCAAAATAGCGCTGATTTTGTTTGGTAAAAAAAACAAAATTCCTTTAATCGTTTCAGGCGGTGCGGGCGGCAAAAGCGACCCAACTTTGATTCGCACGGGCGATTTGGCGCAGTCCAAAAACGATGCGCTCTTGGCAAGTTTGCGATCGCGCCTACGCCGATTGCACGGTTTTCCAAAAGCAGAAAAAGCAACAAAAATGAAAATCCCCGTTATTTTTTCAATAGAACCAATGCAACGCCCGAGTTTTTGCGAATCTGGCCGTTTAAACTGCGCCGGTTTGGGTTCCAGCGTGGCTGTTGCGGCAAGTTTTGGCAATGCCGCTGCCGCATTGCTTTTAAAAAAAATAACCAAGGCAAAAGGCTAAAAAATGCGCAAACTTTATGTTCAATGGATTGCCGCACTTTTGGTTTTGTGTTTGGCTTACCCCTATTTTGCCTTTGAAAAAATTAACAATTTACCGTGGAATTTAATTGTTTGGGCAATTGGCGGTGCTGCGGCAATGCTTTCTATCATTTGCCGCCAAGCGCCGTGGTGGTGGGGCATTCACTTTTTATTTTGCCCGGCGCTTTATTTTTTATTGCAGTTAAAACTTTCGCCCGAATGGTTTTTGCTCGCATTTGTGATTTTATTTTTAATTTTTCGTGGCGCTGCCACAAGCCAAGTGCCGTTGTTTTTAACAAACAAAATCACGCTGTTGGAAATAGAAAAAATCTTTTTGCAAGAATCCCAAAACAAAACAAATTTTGTTTTTTGGGATGCAGGCGCTGGCATTGGCACGGTGATTGTGTTTTTGGCAAAGCGTTATCCCAAACACGTTTTTATCGGCGTTGAAAATTCGCCCATTCCTTTTTTAATCGGCAAAATGAGAAGCAAAAAACTGCCCAATGTTGTGTGGCACTGGGGCAGTTTTGAGCGGCAAAACTTTGAAAAAGCGCATATGCTTTACGCTTTTTTATCACCCGCACCAATGCCAAAAATTTGGAATCAAGCCAATCGCCAAATGCCCAAAGGCGCACTTTTTTTATCCAACACTTTTGAAGTGCCCGGCATTGCACCAGCCCAAACAATAGAAAAAAACAGCGCCCGCCCGCTTTTTTGTTACCGTTTGTGAAATTTGTAAAATTTGGTTTAATATTAAAAACAATCTGTCAAACTTTTTAAAGGAGTTGAAAATGGCGCTGCAAACCAAAGAAAACGATCCCTTGTCTTTTATGCGCAATTTGTGGTCAAGCATGGGGTTTTCATTGCCCGGGATGGTCTCGCCCACTTTGGATACGGATGATTTAACCAAACAAATCAACGATATGCGTGCGGTGGAAGGTTGGTTGCAGATGAATTTATCCATGTTGCAGATGACCATTCAAAATATGGAAATGCAGCGCACCACGGTTTCTGCCGTGAAAACGATGAGTCAATTCACCGCCAACGCCATCAAAGGTTCTGACGACGAACACGCCGCCGCTGCACAAGCAGGAGCGCCTTTGCCGCCAATGTTGTTTCCGTGGCAGCTGATGCACCAAGTTACCGAACACATGCAACAAAACGCCGTGGCAGTGGCTGATGCCGCCAAAAAAAGCGCCAAACGTGCGGTTGAAGCCGCCAGCGCCGCCGAAAATGTGGTGAAAAAAGCCGAAGAAAAAGAAGAAAAAACCACCGCCAAACACCACAAAAAAGAAAAATAGTTTCATAGTCCTTTGTGAAGAAAACTGCCCTTTTGAAAAAAAGGGCGTTTTTTTTCCACGATTTTCCACGGTCAACGTAATATTTTTTTGAAAAAAATATTCCGTTGACCGTGGATTTTATTTAATCGACCGAATATTCTTTTAAATAATCGGTGTGTTTCTTTTTTGTTTTTGAATGGCGGTTTTTTGCTAATATTAATCGGCACAATTTTAGGAAAAGTTGGCGGATTGGGGTTTTGGAAAATATCAAAGTTTTTATTGCTTAAAATATTTTTGCCATTAACAATAGAAAGATTAAATTGCATGAGTTGACTATCTAAATAATGCGGAAAAATAAAATAATCTATTTTTTGGAGATGGTAGGTTTTTTTGTTAAAATAACGACCATTTAAAACTTCAATGGGGTTTTCTTTAATCAATCCTACTTGATATTCATTGAAATCACCCACCACAACATTGGGATAATTAAAAAACGTGCGTGCAAGCGCAAATTCTTTGTTTGTTCCATTCGTTTCATTGGTGGTAAAAACAAATTGTTGCTGTGGGTGTTTTTGAATAAATGATTCTATTGCTTTGACATTTTCTTTTTCTTCTGTTTTGAGTTTGTAAAATAAGGCTTGGTCTTTATAAACATCTGCATTATTGACAATATAAAATAATGCCAAAAATGCACAAAACACATTTAAAAAGAGTGTTTGTTTTTTATTATGCAAATAAAAAACAAAAGCCGTCATTAAAACAAATAAAATAATTTTAAAAATAAAAACAAAATGTTTTAATTTTGAATCCAAACTATACAACATAAAATTATCAATAGGCGCTATTGCATAACAACCATTAAAAAATATAAAAATAAAAACAAACGGAAAAATTAAAAACAACCATTTTGGTTTTTGGAAGTTTTGATTTTCAAAAATAGAAATAAAAAAACACAAAAACGGAATCCAAGCAAAAATTAAATAACGCAACAAGGCTCGGGGTGGAATGTTTTCACGTGGAAAATCTTCATTCATATAAATTTTAAAACTCACAACAATTGCAGTTTCAACACAAATAATAATGAGAAACAACAACGCCTTTTGAATTGTTGGATTCAAATTTTGATAAAAAACCAAAGGCAACAAAGCAGGAAAAAATCCACTTGCCAAAATAGCAAGCATTAAAAAATAAAGCATCATCAAAAAACCAGCAATAAAAAAGGTTAAAGTGCTGATTGTTTTTTGATTTTCAATTGCCGTTGTATAAAAATTGATATTATCAGCAAAAAATAAAAATTGAATTATAAAATAAAATATTAAAAAAACGCTAAAAATAATAGCAAGGTTTTTTATTTTGTTTGTGGAAAGTTTTGGCAAATAAAAAAGCAACAAAGCAGCAGGAAAAAACAAAGCAATTTCTTTACACAAATAAACCAAAAAAGAAAATACGCCTAAAAACAAGGCAAAACGTGGTTGAAAATCATTTTTTTGAATAAATTTTACATAAAAATAAAATAACCATAAAGACAAAGGAAAAAACAAATTCTCGCTCATAAAAGTTGCGGAATAAGCAAGTTCTGGCGATAAAAATGTTAAAAATAAAATGATTAAAATATTGCGTTTTTCTTTTAAAAATAATTTTGCCAAAAAATACGCTGGGAACACGACCGATGAAATAACAAAAGCGTTTATAAACGTGATGATGTTTTGTTGAATCTCTCGAGATTCAAACAAAAAGGCAGGTATTAAAATAAAAGAATACAAAAACTTTTGAAAGTTTGATTCCAAGCCATAAAGTTTTAAACCACGCCCTTGGGCAAGACTTTCTGCAAATTGATAATAAAGCGATTCATCTGGAACAAAAATATGTTTGGGATAATCCGCCAAAAAAAAGCGCAAAATAACGCTTATTAAAAATAAAAAATAAAGTGGAAAATAACGCCGCATTTTTTAAATAAAATCCACGGTAAACAAACTATTTTTTTCAAAAAAAATGTGTTTACCGTGGATTTTTTTCTTAAATATTCAAATTCAATTCTTTTTTGGAGCAAGCGGCGGTGAAAAGAACATCGGTTGAACTGTTGAGTGCGGTCTCCACACTGTCTTGAATGACCCCGATGATAAAACCAACGGCAACAACCTGCATCGCAATGTCGTAATCCATTTGAAAAAGCGAGCACGCAAGCGGAATCAAAAGCAGTGAGCCGCCCGCCACACCGCTTGCGCCGCAAGCGCCGAATGTGGCAATAATGCTTAAAAATAAGGCTTGCCAGAATGTAACTTCAATGCCCACCGTGTGCGCCGCCGCCAAGCTCAACATTGCAATGGTCACAGCAGCGCCCGCCATATTGATGGTTGCGCCCAAGGGAATGGAGACGCTATAAAAATCTTCTTCAATGCCAAGTTTTTCGCAAAGCGCCAAATTCACAGGAATGTTGGCAGCCGATGAGCGCGTGAAAAAAGCAAAAATGGCGCTGTGTTTGATGCAAATAAAAATAAGCGGAAACGGGTTTTTGCGCGTTGCTAAAAACACAATAACGGCATTGACCACAAAAGCCACAAAAAGCATTGTTGCCACCAAAACAACCAGCAAGCGCGCGTAGCTAATCAAACCACCCGCACCTGTTTCAGCAACCGAATTGGCAACCAAGGCAAAAATCCCAAAGGGCGCAAGTTTGACGATAAAACGCACGATTTTCAACACCGCCGCATTCATATCCAAAAAAATTTCCTTGGCGTGCGCATTGCAATGTTTAAGCGCCACACCAAAAGCAATTGCCCAAGTTAAAATGCCCAAATAATTGCCGCTGGACAAGGCGTGAATGGGGTTATCCACAATGTTTTTCATCAAGGTTTTGAAAACGGCAACAATATTTTCAGGCGAAGAAGCATTCGCCTGCGTAACGTTTAAAACCAAATCCAATTGAAACCAAAAACTTGCAACCACGGCGGAAAGCGCTGCCAAAAATGTGCCGACCAAATAAAGCAACAACACTTTTTGAAATTGCTTGCCGTGTTTGCCAAAATCTTTGGTGCAAATGCTGGTTAAAACCAAAATAAAAACCAAAATCGGCGCAATGGCTTTTAAAGCACCGACAAAAACGTCTCCCAAAAAGCTAATGCTTTGCGCACCTTCGGCGTAAAAAGCGCCCAACAAAATGCCCAAAACAATGCCGATGCAGATTTCCAAAATCAAATTCGTGTCGGCGTAGGTGCGGTAGATTTTTGTTAACATTTTTTTTGCCCTGCGAAAAAACGCAAATTGTAACGCAAAATTACAATGTGTGTTTTTCCACGGCAAACAAAATATTTTTTTGAAAATCAATGGTTTAGCAGAAAATTAACGCGCTTTTTTAGGAAAATAAACCGAAAAAGTAGAACCCAAATCGCTACTTTCCACAGCAATAAAAGCGTTGTGGCGCGCGGCTACCGCTTTGGCAATGGCAAGCCCTAGCCCGGTGCCGCCTTTGCTTTTTTCCACGCGGAAAAAACGCTCAAAAATGCGCTCTTGCAAATTCGGCGCAATGCCAATTCCATTATCTTTCACGGAAAAAATAATATGATGTTCATTTTCAAACAATTGAATATCAACCGTGCCGTTTTTTTGATTATAACGAATGGCGTTGTCAATTAAATTATAAAAAAGATTTTCTAACAATTCTTGATTGCCGAATATTTGAAAATCTTTTAAATCTTTTTGGATTTTTATATTATTTTGTTCGGCAATAATATTTAAACGATTGATAACATTTTCAACAATGCTTTTTAAATTCACTTCGCTTTTTTGGATAATTTGATTTTCATCCATAAAAGATAGTTTTAAAATATCATTAATCATATTGAGCAAATGCTGCGCTTCATTTTCAATTTTGGCAAAAAAATGAGGAAAATCTTCCGCCTGCACCATATTATGATGAATCATCTCAGCACTTGCCAAAATGCTTGTTAAAGGTGTTTTTAATTCGTGTGTGACGTTGGCGCTGAATTCTCGGCGCAATTTTTGGGCTTTGATTTCATCTGAAATATTGCGCAAAATCACCACCAAACCTTTGAATTTTTGGCGCACAAATATTGGGCAAAAAATAGCTTCTATGGATTCATTTTCTATTTCCAAAATCTCGCGTTGCGATTCCTTTTGATGTTCGTTTTTATAAAAATCAAAATAGGAAAGAATGGGATTATTTTCATCAAAATTATGAAAATATTTTTTTGCTTCATCATTTAACAACAACACTTTTCCCGATTTATTCAACAAAACAAAACCATCGCTCATATTTTGGGTGAGCATCAAAAGTTGGTTTTGCTTTTGTTTTAAATTATTGATTTGATTTTTAATAATTTTTCTGTCGTTACGGATGGTTTGAATAAAAGGATACAATTCGGGATAAGGTGATGATTTTAAAATATTCTCAATTGTATGATCTTTTAAAGGTTCCACAATTTTGAATGTGAGAAATTTTGCAACCCAATAGCACAAAAACAAAATTACCAAGGTTTCAAAAATAATATACGGAAAAAATGTTAAAAAAATAAGATTCAAATTTTTTAACATTATCGCTGTTCTTAAAATAATTGGTTTGCCTTCGTTTTGAATAACAATGGCATAATACAAAAAATCAGTTTTTAAGGATTCTGAATAACGAATGGCGTGCCCATTTTTATTTTTTAAAGCATTTTGTATTTCTTCTCGGCTTAAATGGTTATCCAAATCATCAATATCGGCATTGTTATCAAACAATACCGTGCCATTTAAATCAATAATCGTTGTGCGGTAAGGGTAATTGTGCGGAATTTTTTGAATAAAATCTTTTAAATCTAGCGCAATCACCTGCGCATGGCGTTCTAATTCTTCCAAAGCCGTGTTATTTAACCACGTTTTAGCGCTCATCAATAGCACCACATTAATGGCAATGCTAACCACAATGCACAAAGAAAAAATATTGAAGAAAATCTTTTTTTGCATTTGATTTATTCCGTTTTAATTTTGTAACCCAAACCGCGAATAGTTTCAATGTGGGCAATGCCCCAAGCGCCTAATTTTTTGCGCAGGCTTTTAATGTGGGCATCAATGGTGCGGGTTTCGGCATTGGCGGAATAGTCCCACAAATGCGCCAACAAAGTGTCGCGGTTAAAAGCACGGTGTTTGTTTTTTAATAAAAAACCTAATAATTCAAATTCTTTTAAGGTTAAATTAATAGTTTCATTGTTGATTTTAACCGAATGAGAATTTTCTGAAAATATTAAGCCTTGATATTCTAAATCTTCATTATTCTGCGGCAAGCGTCTTAAAATTGCGCGCACGCGGGCTAATAATTCCATAACACCAAATGGTTTTGTCATATAATCATCAGCACCTAAATCAAAACCTTTGACCTTTTCATATTCACTGCCCAAAGCAGTTAATATTAAAACGCTAATATTTTTTGTTTTGTTGTTTTCTTTGATAGATTTTAAAATTTGAAAACCATTATCTGCACCCAACATAATATCCAAAATCAAAAGTTTTGGCAGCGGTTCTTTTTCAAGTGCGCATTTAAAATTTTCAACATTTGAAAAGCCCGTTGCTTTGATATTTTGCGATTTTAAAGCATACAAAATTAGCTCCAAAATTGAAGTATCATCTTCCAAAACAAAAATCATTTTTATGCTTCCTTTTTTGAAAGTTTTATTATAACTAACCAAAACGCCCTTGAATATAATCTTTTGTTTTTTTATCTTTTGGGTTTTCAAAAATATCATGGGTGTTTCCAAATTCAATCATCTCTCCTAATAAAAAGAAAGCGGTTTTATCTGATACACGATTCGCTTGTTGCATATTGTGGGTGACGATAATAATCGTGTAATCGCGCTTTAATTCCGCAATGAGTTTTTCAATTTGCAAGGTAGAAATGGGATCAAGTGCCGAAGTGGGTTCATCCATCAACAACACTTCGGGCTGAATGCTCAAAGCCCTTGCAATACACAAACGCTGTTGCTGCCCGCCGCTTAAATCAAGTGCGCTATCTTTTAAACGGTCTTTTAAATCCTTCCACAAACCAACATTTTTTAAAGAGTTTTCCACAATTTCATTTAACAATTCTTTTTGTTTGATGCCGTGCGTTTTGGGGCCAAAAACCAAATTATCATAAATGCTCATAGGGAAAGGATTCGGTTTTTGAAACACCATTCCAACCTTTTTTCGTAACAAATTGATATTATAACTTTTGTAAATATTTTCCCCATGAAAAAGAATTTTTCCTTTAATTGTGCAATTATCTACCAAATCATTCATTCTATTTAAACTTTTTAAAAAAGTTGATTTGCCACAACCGCTAGGGCCAATAAAGGCAACCACTTCATTTTTTTGAATTGAAAGATTGATATTTTTTAAAGCTTGAAAATCGCCATAATACAAATCCATATTTTCAATTTGGAAAATATTTTGCATTTTTTTACACCCTTGTAATTTTGTTTGAAATATAATGTGCGGTAATATTAATTACCAACACAATCAAAATTAAAACCATTGCGGTAGAATAGGCTTCATTAATATGTAGCCCTTCGCGTGATATTTCATACATATGCACGCTCAATGTTCTGCCCGAATCAAATAAGCCGGCAATTTTGGCAATATTGCCGGCGGTATAAAGCAATGCCGCCGATTCGCCCACAATTTTGCCGATGCCCAAAATAACACCTGCCAAAATACCGGGGGCGCTAGCAGGCAACACCACGGCAAAAATGGTGCGTAATTTGCCAGCCCCCAAAGCAAAAGAAGCTTCTCTTAAACTTTTATCAACCGCTTTTAAAGATTCTTGGGCTGTTTTAAATATCAAAGGCAAAATCATAATACTTAAAGTTAAGGCGCCAGATAAAAAACTCAACCCCATTTGAAAATACAAAACAAAAGCCAAATAACCGAATAAGCCATAAACAATGCTTGGAATACCAGCAAGTGTTTCCGTGGCAAGTGTGATGCTTGCGATAAAATAATTGTTTTTATGCGGGTATTCATTTAAAAACACCGCACCAAAAATAGCAATAGGAATAGAAAAACACAAAGCACAAACAATTAAAAATAAGGTGTTGATAATGGCGGGCATCATAGAAACATTTTCAGAATTATATTCCCAAGCAAAAAGGCTCGGCGTAATATAATGAAAACCACGAATAAAAATAAAACTAAAAATAGTTAAAAATGCCAAAACAACAAGAATAATCCCCAAACGAATGGTAAAAAATAAAATAATAGAGAGCGCATCTTTTTCAAAAATTGATTGAAAATATTGCGATAAATTCCGTTTAATATTTTTATACAACAACAAGCCAAAAGATTTTCTTCTTTTGTATTGTTTTTGCAAGCGCTTTTTTAAATATTTGCGCGTGCTTTTGCGCATATTATTTTGGTTCATTTTTTGATTGTGATCCATTTAAAAGAAAAGTTGATAAGCAAAATAAACACAAACAACACCGCCGCGTTGGCAATCAAGGCTTCGCGGTGCAAGTCTTGCGCGTAGCCCATTTCCAACACAATGTTGGTGCTCAAAGTGCGCACACCATCCAAGAGAGAATGCGGAATTTGCACTTGGTTGCCAGCGACCATAATCACAGCCATTGCCTCGCCAATGGCGCGCCCTAGCCCCAAAATCACGCTTGCCAAAATGCCTGATTTTGCCGCTTTGAGTTGGATAAAAAAGACGCTGCGCTCAGGCGAGATACCCAAAGCCAATGCCGCTTCGGTATAAGATTTTGGCACCGCATCAAGTGCGGATTTGGACACCAAAATAATGGTTGGCAAAATCATAATGCTTAAAATAATTGCCGCAGATAATAAACTTTTTCCGCCGCCATTAAATGTATTATTAATAAACGGCACCAAAATAACCAAGCCAAAAAAACCATAAACAACAGATGGAATGGCACTTAATAATTCCACGGTAAACGTTAATATTTTTTTAAAATAATTCGGGCAAAAAGCAGATAAAAAGATGGCGGATAATAAACCAACAGGCACGCTGATAATTAAAGCAAAAGCGCTAACATAAAATGTTCCTAAAATCATCGGAAAAATACCGAATAATTCTAAATCTATGGGCAACCATTCTTTGCCAAACAAAAATTCTTTTAAGCCAATTTTATATAATGTTGGAATGGCATTTGAAAATAAAAATAAACAAATGGTTAAAACAGCCACAATGCTGATAATTGCGCATAAGAAAAACAAGGATTTGAAAATGTTTTCTTGCGTGAAAATTTGTTTCATTTTGCAAATCCTTGTTTTAACTTTTAAAATTATTTGATTTGATTCCATTGTTTTAAATTACCCAAAAATATTGCCCGAATATTTTCAGCGCTTAAATTATTCATAGGGTTTTCATTGTGAACAATAATTGCCAAACCATCGGTGGCTAAAATTTTTGGATTCAAACCCTTTGCTTTTTCACTTTGTTTTAAATCTCTGGATAACATTCCAATATCGGCAATATTATCCACAACCAAATTCGCTCCCATTGTGGAATCAGAGGTTTGGATTTCAATATCTGCATTCGGGTTTTTTAAGCGGTAATATTCTACCAATTTTTCCATTAAAGGTGAGACGGAACTAGAACCTGCAATAACCAATTTTCCGCTTGGTTTTTTAGTTTTATATTCCGTTTTTTGATTATTATTTGGAATATAACCTGCCTTTTGGATAATATCGGCGGATTGCATGGCAATATTCAAAAAATCACTAATCAACGGATTATCTTTTTTGGTAACAACATAAAAAGGGCGTTGAATTTTATATGTGCCGTTTTGAATATTTTCAATATTCGCTGAAACACCGTCTATTGCAACACTTTTTACCGTATGATTTAAAGCGCCGAGCGAAATATAACCGATGGCATTTTTATCATTTTGAATGCTGGTGATCATCACGCCTGTGGAATTTGTGATTTCTGCTTTTTGGGTGATGGCATCCACTTTTTTATTTTTAATTTTTTTTTGAACTTGGAATAATTCCACAAAAGCACTGCGCGTGCCAGAACCCATTTCGCGCGTGATGGGGTGAATATCTTCGGCAAAAGCATTGGTAGTTAAAAACAATGCGCCACTCAAAATGGCAATGGTTTTTTTCATATTGATTCCTTTGTTTGTTGAAAACGCGGTCAATATAAAAAAATCGTGTGAAATTAAAATGTTGATTTTGTAAAATCTTTGTAAAATTTAAAAAAATCCACGGTCAACGCTGATTTTTTTTGAAAAAAAGTTTTTGTGGACCGTGGATTTTTTTATTTTTTTGCAAATTCGCCTGCGGTGGCATATTCACGGCTCACATCGGTGTAGGCGTTTTTATCATACAAATTACCTTGAATGCGGTAGGCGTGGTAAATATTCCAAAGAGAATCGGGATTTTTTGAAGTATCGCGCGGGCGCGCGTGCAAAATGGCGCGGTTTTTTGGGTAATTTTTTAAAATATTCGGCAAAACATTCGGGCAAGAATTGTTTAAATTTTCGCAAAAAATAGTTGCCGCATCAAAATTTGCCATCAAGCGCGAATCGCTTTGAAGTTCGCCCCGTGCATTAAAATCTTTGAATAAAAATAAAATATCTTGCCCAAAGATGCCAAACGGCAACGGCGGCACTTTGAAGGCACTATCTGAACCCGGATGATCGCTAACAATTAAAATTTGCGTGTTGTCGTAAATATTTTCCGTTTTGAGCCATGTTAAAAAATTATTCAATAAAAACAGCGAACAAGCCTCACTATCAAAATGTTGGGCGTTGAGACTGCGGTCTTTATTTTGCTCTGCAAAAACGGCATAAGTTTTTTTCCATGGCGGTTTTGGGAAAATGGTGCCGGGCATCAAATAGTTGCATTTGCCGCCTTGTGCATTGATTCCAAACGGAAAATGCGTAATCTCCGAATGGATAAATTTAAAAGTTGCTCGGTTTGCATTGGCATTTTGAATGCGAGAAAAGGCGTAAAAACTAGCGATATTGTCAATCACCTTGCTGTTGTCCATCGGCGGTGTGGCAAAAAACCATTTGCCACCGTTATAAATGGCGTGGCGAATGTGCCCATCCGATGCAAATTTAAAAACACCAAAACTCAATAAATGTGAGATGTCAAAAATATGGGTATCTTTGAAACTGGCATGCGTGTTGTTTTGCAAAAAATAATGTTGCAAAGCACGGTGATCGTTTAACCAAAAAAAATTGGAAGAATGCGGCGTGGCAGACAGCGTTTCTTTGCTTAACAAACTCACCTGATAATCAGCTTCTAAAAAAGCATTGAGGGTGTTGAAATAAGCATTTTGTGTGGCTTCATCACGATTTTGGC
>ULYQ01014049.1_pt1 | contig 29386 bp, 24 predicted proteins | sample 1962271 | NCBI WGS metagenome assembly ULYQ01 (sample SAMEA4835865, study PRJEB28245) | human gut metagenome | biome: gut microbiome; material: fecal sample | place: Denmark | collected 2008
CACTTGATATAGGCCCCGATGTCGTCCGCATGGGTTTCGTTGAAAATGCGGATAACCCTGTGATAGGTCCGCAGCAGCCGCCATGTCAGGAACAGCCCATATACGACCAGACACACAGCCAAAGCCAATATCGCCACTGTCTGAACAGTCCCTTCCGGCAACAGTTTCAGGACAATGCAGGAGATCGCGGAGTACAGCACCCACAATGACATATTTGTCAATAACCTGCGCCTGGTGATATAATTGCGGTCAAGCAATGTGGTAAGGGCCGAGCTGAACAGCCAGTAGCACAAGAAATAAGTGGACAGGTTTATGAGGATGGCGGCATCGGCGTCATTGAAACGGACTTTCATAAAGAAATGCACCGAATAGTTGGCAGCGAGCAACAGCATTGCCGCTCCCATTATGCGTCGGGAGCGCAGAAAATTGTCAAAAATCGCCTTTTCCGGAGTTCTGGCAAACAAAAAGTAGAAGCCGAAAAACAACATCAACGGCAGCGCAGCACAAAGGGAATAGTTGTATATAGGGTCCATTGGGCATTCATATTTACGCCCCCTAAGTTACAAAAAATCCACATTTTGTCTAAGGATCGAAAGGGCTATTTCGTGCAATCAGCCAAATAACAACTTAACAAAAAAGTGAAGTTTTGTTTGGAAATTCAAAAAGATGCCGTATCTTAGCGATCAGAAAAAAATATAACGTATGGGAAAACTCGAACTCGTCATAGAAAGCGATAATGTCAGCATATACTCACCAAAGTATGATGGTGAGACGCAGACAGAGTTCGAGAAATTCATGTCCGATAATGGCGAACTGGAGAATCCGCAATTAAAGAAAGACTTTGATGCCATCATTGCAGCCATCAAAAAGATAATTGACGATTGCGGAGCTCGTGAGAATCTCTTTCGCCCGGAGGGGAATAACATCAAAGCCATTCCTCTTTGTATAGAACAAAGGCGAGGGAAAGGAGTCGGAACCTTACGATTATATTGCATCAGAATATCAGGGAAGATTCTCATCATTGGCAATGGAGGAATAAAAAGAGTCAAAAGATATGAAGATGATCCAATTTTACTGGATATAGTTAACAAACTGCGCTCCATTGAGCATCAAATTTTCATAGGGACACGTAAGATTCATGCTGATTACGACGATTACCAAAAAGTTAAAATGATTATTGAAGCTATCACCATATAACATTTATTATGAAAAAGAATCCTTTATTTGATAGATGCGTCGCCAATGTTACTCCTGAGGTGATGGAGGAGGTAAACCTTAATATTGACATTGCAAACCGCATTTACGATCTTCTCAAGAAGAAAAAGATGACACAGCGCGAGCTGGCAACGCGGATGGGCAAACGCGAATCGGAAATTTCAAGATGGCTCACCGGATCTCACGGATTCACGACCAAGACACTGGCGAAGATTGCCTCCGTACTTGGCGAGCCCGTGGTAGAGATAAAAAAAGCACCCGAAGTGAAATACGTATTCGTTCCGGCAAAAGAATTTATAACCCCGTCCGATTCTTATGATGGAACTTATAACAGCCAGATTTTCAATTGTTTTCACGCGACATCCCACAATTAACTTACTATGGCGGAAGATAATGTAAATATCCAGATGAGGCTTATTTCCGTCAGCGAAGTAAGCTTTATGATGTCTCCGGGAAAAATAGGGGACGATGTCAATCCTGATGCAGTTCAGATTGGTTTTTCAACACAGATTCAACCCGATGTCGAAAACGACACCTTCAACTTGTTTTTCGGTACTCGTTATGAACTTGACGGAGATGTAGTGCTTGAGTGTTTGTACAAATTCGAGTTTGAAGTAAAAAATCTCCGCCAGTTCATCGTTTATAACGAGGACCAAAGCATTACGGTCAACCACATCATGCCTCACTTCCTAAGTGTGGCAATAGGAACGATGCGTGGAATTCTGGTCGTCAAGACTGCAGGAACAAACTGCGCCAAGTATCCCCTACCAATGATAAATGTGAACCAATTGAATGTGAACCTATCCAACAAAGAATAGACATTCGAACGACACAGACCGCTTCTCAGGACTTCTTGCAAAAAGCAATTACTTGCGAGACGCTTTTACATTGGTGACGCCTTTATAGAGGACACGGATGTCGCCTTTCGTTTCGCGGTACAGGGTAATCGAAAGGTCGATCTCGAGATAGCGTCCGTCGTCGGACAGCTTGTAGTGGTTCAGTCGGACACCGGAGACGGACTTGTTGCCGCTCAAGTAATTTTCACCTTCGGTGCGCTCCTCAAGAGGAATCTGCATTGTCGCAATGCCAGGGAGGTCAATGTCAATGACAGACAAATGGAACGGGATGTGCCCCGTATCCTTGCAGCGGCAGCGATATCCGGAAACATTGACACGGACTTTGCCTTCATCATAGAAAGCCCACTTCTGGTTACCATCAGTTTCGCCGCCAATGGCGCTGGTCAGGGCGCAGAAATACTCATTGTCCACGGTTACACAACCGACAGCCACCTCAGGTTTGAATTCATCGCAGGAGACAAATCCAGCCAAGGCAACAAGGAAAGGGAGGAATAAATGTCTGGTGCTCATAATAATATGGTATTAAGGGTTTCTCTCTATGTACAATGCATTGATATCTAACCCCTTGCATCCACCTCGACAATCTAAGGGACGCGCAATACGACTTTGCGGACGAAAACATTTTCGACAGCGCCTCTTATGTCGAGTTGCTTATTGGTTATGGTCAATGTGGTTTTGCCGGATTTTTTAGGTACAACAGTAAGAGTCAACTCGATAGGAGAAATATAACCGCCAATATCGACAATAGAAGGATCATCAAGATTAAATCGCCTGTCATCATTTTTATCCCATTCGAATTGGCAAGATTTCAACAGCACATAAGGCTTTCCATATCTATCATCTATATTCAACTTCGAGACATCAATTTCTTCTCCATCTTCAAGTCCCGGTCCAAGGTACGAATAACCGGTATAAGAAGGATAAATATTAAACCTGTGCTCGTATGCATAAATGCGATATCTTTTCACCAGTTCCATATTCCCATCTTTCGGGGTAATTTGAAACACTCCGGAACCGGCTTTCAATGCTTTTATGTACGCCCTGTCATTAACTGACAATTCAAATTCACCATCCGGATAAAGGGTCTGGTTGGGCAAAAACTCCCAAATAAAATCATCTGCTTTAGCCGACGGAGGATCGCATGTAAACGGCAATTCTATAGGGTTTTCCGCATCGCGCCAAATAGGGAAAAAATCATCAGGAATCGTATAGGAATTTATCTTCCGCGGCACACAAACCTTGCACTTCGCCACATGGCTTGCATTATTTGTCCAGGCTGCAATTATAGCCCTGCCGGTGCCGGTCGCGGTCACCAGACCATTCTTATCCACAGTAGCGACTTCGTCATCTTCGCTCACCCAGCGGATTTTGTCGCCATGCAGATTCGTGACCTTCAGATTGAAGGTCTCCCCTATTTTCAGGTCAATGCTTTCCTTATTCAATTCCAGATCAATACCGACAGTCTCCTTCTTGCATCCGTCCAATACCAATGTCAATGCTGCCGCAACGGCGCCCATAAGAATCACACTATAAAATGGTCTTTTCATGATTTGTCAGTTTTTACAGTTTATAACCAATCCTCAATTTCCGCAAAGAAAGGAAATCCCCAGCAAATTTCCTATACGTAATTTTACGTATTTTCGAGATTTACCTTATCCGATTGAGGGCGGATTGTATTGTATTGGGAGAATCGTATAAAGAAATAAGCATTTTGACATTCGTGAAGGTGTTAAAGCAATATTATTTTCGGCAAATTTTGTAGATTTTGCCTAAAATAGTATATTTGTGGTGATTTAATACTGCTATGGCCGGAGTCATTAAATACATAACAGATTTTGCCGCAAGGAATGAATCTTTCCGGGCATCCGACTTGTTGGAAGAAGCTCAAAGCATCTATCCGATGAGCCGGGCGGTCTTGAATGCCTATCTGGCAAAGTTGGTTGAACAGGGCAAGTTGGAAAGGATTGGAAGGGGCGTTTATGATAGCATAGCAAAGAAGAACCATTTCACACCTGAAACGGGCGAGAAGGCTTCCGGGCTATATCATTTGATGAAGCAGGAGTTCCCGTTGATTAGTATGTGCGTGTATGAAGGGCAATGGATATCACCTCTTATGCACCACTTGGCCAACAACCAAGCCATCTATCTGGAAGTGGAGAAAGACGTTTCCGAGGCAGTCTTTCATAAACTTCAAGACCGGGGTCTGACCACGTTCCATCGCCCGGACAAAACGGAAATGTATAAGTATGTGGATCTTGGCGATGCTCCGATTATTGTCAAGAATCTCGTAACCGAAGCACCGCTGCAAACTATCGGCGAAGTACAGATCCCGACGTTGGAGAAGTTGCTGGTCGATATGTATTGCGATCCAGACTTCTTCTATCTCCATGGTTCTGAATACTGGCACATCATGCACAATGCTCACCGTTATTCCATCAATACGTCAAAAATGCTCCGGTATGCAGCACGCAGAAGCGCTGCAGAGGAAATAAAGAAAATATGGGAGGAAAGCGTAAATGATTTCGACTGAATCTTTTTCAAAGGAATGGATAGAGGGCGTTGCCCAGCAATATGGCTATCATGACAAAGAACTACTGGAGAAGGTCATCCGCGCCTTTGCCTTGCTGGAGACCCTTGTGGACGCCGGCGCGCCTCTGACATTCAAGGGTGGGAGTTCAATCCTTCTGTTGCTCAAAGACAATCTGAACCGTCTGTCCATAGACGTAGATGTAATCTGTCCGCCCGATACCTATATCCTTCAGTATCTCAATGACTTGGAAAAGCACGGTTTCCTTCGCGCAATTCCGGTCCGCACGGAGCACGCCGGGAAGAAACTTCCGGCAAGCCACTCAAAGGTCTTTTATGAAGTAGCCTTTTCCAATCCGAATTCCAACGATGCTTTCATCCGGCTGGATGTCCTGTACGAGGATAACCCTTACACCCACACCATTGCCGTTCCTATTGACTTGCCTTTCCTTAAGCAAGAGGGGACACCCCTGATGGTAAACGTGCCCACGAAGGAAGACATCCTTGGCGACAAGATAACAGCTTTCGGCCCGAACTCCATCGGTATCCCATATTTCAAGGGCGTCAGGGATTGCTCTTTGGACATAATGAAGCAGCTGTTCGACATCAGCCGCTTGTTTGACGTGGTCGATGATTTTACTGATACCTATGCGTCATTCCGGAAGGTGGCAGATGTTGAACTCGGCTATCGTGGTATGGAAGGTCAGATTGACCGTTATTACGAGGATGTCCGGCAGACTGCCATAAACATTTCTACCCGAGGGGATATTTCGAAGGAAGAATTCACTCGACTCCAAGGAGGAATCCGCCGTTTGGAATCATATATGTACCAGCAGAGCTACTACATCGAGAATGCCACTGATGATTCTGCAAAGGCAGCCTACCTCACGACCTGTTTCGAACGCGGTGTAACCAAGATCGAGAAATTCAGCCCTAAGGTGGACGTTATGGATATCCCTATTGACAATCTGCCACGAAAGATTCAAAAACTACGCAAGAGCCGCCCTGAGGCTTTTTACTACTGGTCCAAGGTGGCGGAGATGACAGAGTTGAAATAATCTTCCCTTCCTGCATCCTTAAGCCAGAAGATTTTGGTTTTTGTGCAGAGCATCATCAGGAGGGTGAGGACTGCTCCTTTCGCGACGCCCCAGAACGGGGAGCCGAGGCAGAGAGAGTCCTTTGTTCTAAGCCGGCGAGACGGTGCAGGTGCCAGAATACAACTTCGTGACTGGAATCCGCTAGTACAACGGCAAGACCCTGAAGCTCGAATCTGACACGGTGCTCCTCGTTGAAGGAATCCACGCCCTTAACCCGCGTCTGACCGACCAAGTGCCGGCAGCGAGCAAATTCAGCATCTTCATCGGTGGAAGTTCGTTTTAGAATCCCCAACTGTCACGCCAGTGAATCTTGAAACGGTCACCGTCAAATTCAATCGGTAGCCAAACGTAGCGCCCGTCAATGGCATTCTTCGGATTCCATCTATCACCCATATAGATGAAGGTGTTCGCCTTGCCGGCAACCGGCAGTATGAATGTGCTCTGGGAATTGAAGGTCAGCTGAGAGCCTTCTCCCTCGCACGGGTTTCCGAGCTCAGTCCATGGTCCCCAGATTGACGGTGCGGACGCACTACGGGCCGCATTGGGAGCCCAACCTGTGCATCCCGACCCAATAAAATAGTAGGTTCCGTCTTTTTTGAATATAGCAGGAGCCTCCATGAGACGATCCGGGAACACACGCACATATTTTCCGGTGTAGTCCAAATAGTCATCCGTCAGTTCAGCTATATGCAGCGTCCAGTTGTCCTCCGAGGCGGACAGCTGATATGCCTTGCCGTCGTCATTGAAATCACATTGCCATTAGCAGAATAGAGAAATGCGGAGAATAGGGCCGTCGCGCAAAATAGGATGTGTCTAATTTTCATTTGAAGCAAATCTATCAGCAATTACTCTGCATGAAGCGATGCAATCCACTCGAACATCGAAGCCGGAAAATCCTGCCATTGGCCCCAATGATGACCACCTGTCTCATGCGGTATCTCCTTGACGGGAACGCCTGCTTTCCTCAGAGCCTCGCAATATGCGTGGCTATTTTCGTTCGGCTTCACGACATCATCATCGAGAGAATATGCGACGTACGCCGGAGGTATGGCCGAAGTCACTCGCTTTTCAACTGAATATGTGTCAATCAGTTCCTGCGAAGGAGACGCTGTTCCGAGAAACATTGTCATCGAACCGGTGTGCGTCTTGCCCGGATCCATTGATATGACTGGGTAGCAATCAATCTGAAAATCTATTTTCTTTGGATGCATAGCCGACATGAGTGCAGCCAGATAGCCTCCCGCAGACTCGCCCATCACCCCGAGCTTCGAATATCCGCCGAGCATAGCCTTTCCCGTAAGCATCATTTCGATGGCGTTCTCACAGTCGGTCACCGTCCTCCGGCGGTCGCGATTCGGCAAGCGGTACATGACAATCGCAAGAGTAATACCCTTTCCTTTGCAGTAATCGACAATCTGGCTTATACAGCCGGGAGTATGATTAGCGAATCCGCCTCCAGGAAAATAGACAATGCAGTCGGTGTTGTCCTTAGCATCGGAATAGTAGATGTCGGCATATCCATCGGCCGATGGAAGCACAGCCCTCACACATTCATCCGAACCGCCCAAGGCCGGAACGACTACATAGGTATAGTCCCGTAACTTCATCGCCGGGTTGTTCGATTCGAGTTTTAGAGGAAGGAGAAAAGCCTTTGCGGAAGACAGTTTGCGCAGCTTTTTCTGGTCAATGCGGACAACTATCTCTCCGGAAGTCTCCATTTTCCTGACCACTACCGTCCCTATGCTGTAGCAATCTTCCGGCATCATCACGACGGACGCGCCATTTTCATTCTCGTATGCCGCAAGTGCCTTAGGATAAGCCTTGGCAGTGAATGCCACATCCTCAAGAACCGATGCTTGGGAATATTTGCCGTCAAGAACCTTGAACGTCAAAGTCACCTCGTCCGCCAGCGTAAGTATCTTACGGGCAGTCATCACAGCAGTCCTCTCACCGTTATCCTCCACTGCCGCAGGCCTACAGCAAACAGCCAAGGCCAGCAGAATCACTGCCGGGCAAACAAACAATCTTTTCATTTTCAATTTTTCTCAGAGGTGAGAGAAACCTTCAGGCAGTCCAAGGCCACCTTCGATGATGTCACGCCTGATATGCGAACATCATTCTCCCCCTTGAGGAACTCCACATCGAACGGAATCTCCACGAATGCGGAATCCGTCGTGGCAACCGATACGTGATGCGCCTTTCCGTTCACAACCAAATCAAAATCAACCGCTTCCGGCGATGAAAACCGAACGGAGATTCTGTATTTCCCGCCCTTGAGACTGAAGACGTCTGCCCATTCGAGATAATTCGTCGGGGAGTCTCCGAGGTTCGTCGCCACGGCGCGTCCGGAAGCCCCCTCGACAGGGATGTACTTCACGCCCGTCCCGCGTATTGCGGTAAAGTCCGGACAATAGCCCCACTCCGCCTCATAGAGGACAGGTTCAATCCGCTCACCCTCTACCTTAAGAATCTTCGCTGTGTGAGGCTGAAGTGTCATCTCTATGACTCTGCACGACGCAAGGTCGGATCGCAGGTTGAGGTCGCGCAACTTCATCTCCCCGGCGAACTCCAGCACGTCGGCCGGCACGCTGAACGAGGCAGCCGAGTCCGAAGGGTTATAGAGCGCTACGGCCCTCGCACCTCCGTGGCGACGCAGGATATCCTTCGCGAATACATATGTCTCACCTTCGTGCTGAACCACATGGGCCTGAAGCCCGAGCGGGTCCTGATTCACGGCAATCAACTCCGGGTTGGTGATTATCCGCATAGTCTCCTCCGGAATGTACTCTATGTCACAGCCCAGAAGCAGCGGTGAGCTCATTATGCACCACATCCCGAAATGCGCCTCCTCCTCGGCATAGCTAAGTCCGAGCCCTTCCTCCCAGAACGGAGAAGGCTTGATGTTGTAGCCTACCGCGAGCATATCCATGTCGTTGTAGTGCCCGTCATGCGCATAAGCTGACAGATAGAGATTTTTCTCCACGATGTGCCGGACCGAAGACCAGATGGGACGTATGTCCCCCGAAATCCGCCAAGAGTCTGCAATCTTCTCAACCCATGTCCCCGGATAATCCCAGCGGCATACATTGATGTCGATGTGCCTGCCAGCCACACTGTCAATCACCTGACGGATTTCCTCATAGCGGTTCCTTTCCTCAAGACGGCGATGAATGCCTCCGCAGTAGTCAATCTTGATGAAGTCGAAGTTCCAGTTGTTGAAATACTGGTCAGCGTCCTGAACATCGTGCATCCAGAGACCCGCACCAATTCCGTTCAGGTCCTTGTTGTAGCTCGACCCGCAGGTGTTGTCTCCGGCATCGGAATAGATTCCGGCCTTCAGGCCGAGAGAGTGGATGTGGTCGGAGATGGAGCGCATCTGCGCTGAGCCACCAGGAAACCTCTGCGGATGCGGAATCATATAACCACGCTGGTCGCGGTAGCCGAAAAATCCGTCATCGATGTTGACGTTTCCGTAACCGGCGTCCTTAAGTCCACGTTTGACGATAAGGTCGGCCTGATGCATGATTATGGAGTCGGAAATATCGACCATATAGGCATTCCACGAGCTCCAGCCCATAAGAGGAGGCTTCACTGCCTGCGGCTGACGAGAGGTGCATGACACGATGAGTGCGAAGACGAGGAAAATGGGATATATTTTCTTCATATATTCTTGATATTCAGCTCATTCTCAACAAGAGAGATGATTCGATTTACTACTTATAGCTGTTTTCGATGTTCCGGTAAGTTTCCTCATCGACATGGATGATGCAGCCGTGGCGGCCGTCTTTCGGAGGATAGAAGCTAGTCGCATCCTTCCACGGTGCGCCCTGAATCGTCATGGCCTCACGCATCTCATAGACATGCTCGCCATAATTCTCGTAGTAGAGCCTAAATTTGCCCTCCGGAGTGCGGATTATAATCGGAGCTTCGCGCCAGTTCGGACTTACGGAAGGCCCGGGGTTGGAGTAAGGGCCGAGCAGATTGTCCGACGAGGCAATCCTTATGGACTTGTGGGTTTTAGGAGCCTTGTCCTCCCAGCGTTCGTCCTTCATAATGGCATAATACTTACCGTTGAACTTTCTGATTATCACATCAATGAGTGCGATATCGGAATCAGCACCGGTAAAATAAATCGGGGCAAGGTCACCGCCATCCTGGGCCGCGAAGAGGCGTTTCGGCCTCGTAAAATTCACGAAATCCTCGGTCAGAATATAGCAGGTCTTCATGGTCTCCCAATTTTTTCTACCGTACATGTCTCGCTCTTCATTGGTCTTAGCCTCCTGGATTTTCCTGTAATACTCGCCGGCATGCCAAGTGATGATGAACTGGTGACTGTCCTCATCATAGAACATTTTCGGCGCTCCCACGAACGGGATCTCATTATATACGCCGAGATGATCCACGACAAACTTCTCACCATCGAGAACTTTATTCTTCCATACGACGAGGTCTGTCGTGTGCCAGAGCACCAACGACTCTTTCGACGATCCACGCACCACTCCTATCATATACCACCTTCTGTCAGCCTTCCCGAACACGTCCGGTCCCTCGCAGATGTCAGGATGGCCATAATAGCTCTCAAGAATAACCTTACCACCGTTCAGCGTCTTCCAACTGAGCCCGTCACGGGAAATCGAGTAGAACAGCGAGCCGTAGTTCGCGTTCGTCATGTGCGCGAAGAGATAGCCACCCTGCCCTTCCTCTACGGAAGGCTTGTCCACCGGTTTGGTATTGCCGGAGCCATCATTTTCTCTCGTGCAGCCGGCAAGAAGAACCGTTCCTCCAGCGGCAATAGCAAGGTGCAGTGCCGCTGTGCACAAGAGTACCTTACCTAAAAATGTTCTTATAATCTCCATTGTATAATTGTATATTTACTTCTTTCGCATTATTCCACATTAGCGGTATTCTCTTGCACAATGCCATCGACATAAATCTCAGCGATTTCGCAAGGAGTGTTGCCGCGGTAGGCCTTAGTCGGGCGAATCTTCAGATAGCGTCCTGTCCTATCGGCCTTGCTTACAGTCTCCGGAACGTCGTACCAGAATATTCCGTTTTCCTTAGGAATATCAGTCGCTTCCAGGACAAGCTTCCAGTCATTGTCATCGTTAGCTGTGTTGTAGTTCTCAAGATTTCCTCCGCCCGGCCAATAATTTGTTCTTTTCCCATCCTCACTAGTTACAGTCTTTTCAGATGCGCTCTTGAAATTCCATACAGTTCCGACATAAAACTCACAGCTACGGAGATCTTGGTTGTAAGGCCAGTCAAGAGGAGACTTTCCGACGCCAATACGCCCGATTTCAATATCTTTCTTGAAATCAAACACAAAAACAATATTAGGGATGTCGCGATGCCTGTCCTCGCCGATAAGAACACTCCACTCATTACTGCTCCACAGATAATTAAAATCATCCTCTTCCGCACCGACAAGAGGCTTATTCCACGGATTAACCCATTCGGTGGACAAGTCACCGTCATACATTTTCTCCGGACGACAGTCCATACTCCAATAGTAACTGTTCACGAACTTCACACCCCAGTCCTTCCTGTCAACAGTCTCCATCACAACCCGTGTAGCCTTCGCAAGATTGAGGCCGAGAGGATATATCCCATTGCGATCAAATGTCCTTGCAGTAGAGAGATTAAACACATAATAGGCCTTGTCCGTCCTAACCTTCACCTTTCCGGTGTATGTTCCAGGAGCCACGGCCATCCTCACAGAGCCGGAATGGTCCTTGTCCGCGCCCACCTTGGCGTCAGACTCCGTCCTCGCCACATTTGTCAGAGGCGCGGCGAAATCGCCTTCAGCCCTCGCGGAGGTGAGATCAATGGCAAGCGTTTTCTCATCATCTGGGTTGACATTCTGCACATTTATTTTGAATTCGCCGACGATGTTCTTGTCCGCCTCGAAAATCACATCCCGGACAGTCTCGCCCTGATATGTTACATCTGTCGAAAATACCCGGAAATCAAGCAGTGCACCGAGATTGAGGAACTTCACCTCTTGGAGATGATTGTCTGCCCCCACAAGCATATCCTTTGTAAAAGTGAAAGGCACGCTCACCATCGGCATAGCAGCTCCGTCAAACTTGCCTCCCTTATGGGTCTGCACAAGTGGAATTGTTATGCTCTGCATCGGATCAGCATTGACAGGTTCCCGCCGGTCAGCTCCCACATCTATATGGAGTACACGCGGAGATACCACGTATATACGGTCACCGGCCTTCATCTGATGATTTGTAGTAAACCCGAAAATCGGACGTGGCTCGGTTGTCTGTATGGTTGTCCTCTGGGCATCGACAATCTTCCCAGCTTGTTCCAGCGAAAATCCGAGATAGTCACCTGTTTCAAAAGCGAGATGGTCACCGCTCATATCTGACTTAACGGACGGAAGTTCCTCGTTCACTACCGCAAATCTGTATGTATATGACGGATTTTCCTCAATTCCTGCAACCTTCGAGCATGAAACAGCAGTCATGGCTACAATCATTGCAGTGGCGGCAAAAATTATGTTTTTCATGGCTATTTTCTCCGTCAACTATAGTTCATAATACGGGTCTGCATAGAAGATTTCGGTTCCGTTAGTCCTATCATAACGGCTGTCCGATGTTGCAAATCCTGATTCTGTAGAGACGTACTCCACAACAAGTGTCGGAGGGTAATAATCCCTCCCACAGAGGTTAGATTTTTCTGATTTCATACTCATTTGTTTAGGTGTTATTATGTGTTATTCTTCTCAATCAAAGGCACTTTATTTATTCGGTTTTTTCATTTTACCGGATAGCCATCGATGGACACAAGCTCGCTGACATAGAACTCGGCGATGTTCACGGCCTTCGGATCAAGACCCTGAAACAGTTCAATCGGACGTATCTTCACATAGCGCCCCTTCACCGCTGTCTGCACATGCGACCAATATTCCTTGACCGGCCGGTCCAGCTCGATGGTAGTGAAAAACTTCCAATCATTTCCTTCATCGAGAGTGTTATAATTTGCGATGGTGCCACCTTCCCGCACGGTCTTAAATTCGAAGGCCGACTCCGCATAAACCTCGCATCTCTTAACCTTCTGCTCCTGAGGTTTGGTCGATTGCAGGATTCCTGCGCCGCCGAGATTGTATTCGCGTCCCAGATCAATCACCATAATGATATTAGGGACCTCACGACTTCCCTGGAACAGAGTAGGAACAATCGAATGCAGGTTCTTGTCGGCAGGGTCATACTCATAGTCATCCCATGACGGATTGGATTTGTCCCCATTCCATTTCGTTCCCCATGTGGTCTCCGGTCTTCCGTCAAAGGCATAAGTGGCAAACCACTGCAAATCAAGCGTTGCCCCATACCAGTGTTCCTGTGAATTGGCATAGAGGAGTTTCCAGTCCTTGCGGTCAACTGGACGGTAAACATACTTCGGATTGGTAACAACAAGATAGCGGACCTCCTCTGAAACTCCGACCGGGAATGAGGCGGCGTCAAACTTTAGCGGAAGAAGATAGGTCTCGTCAGAGTTCAGACCTTCACGGCTCAGATGCAGCCTGCCTTTCACTATTTCCTTTTTGGCTTCGACGTCAACACCGTCAAAAGACCACGAAGACTCTGGAAGCAGTTTGTAGGAAGTGGAATTCTTGCTGTTGTACTCATCCACCAGCGTCTCAAGCCCTACCCTAACAATCTTTCCGACAAAGGGGGAGAGATTGCTTTCGCTGTACTCGACCTTGGCCTCTATGTCACAATCTGTCTCCCTCAGAGAAATCTCCTCGCTGATGTCGGAGAGGTCCGGCCAGACGACCTTCGGCCCGTTGATGTCAAACTTCCAGAGAATCGTGCTGCTTGAGGTGTTCACAGTGTCAGTTTCACTGCGGAGAACCACCGGAAGTACAAGTGTCTTGCCCTTAGCTTTCAGGGCCTGATGATAAATGTTTTCGGGAGAGAAAGTTATTGGGATATAGCGGCTGCGCGTACTGCCTTCGAGAACAATGTCGTCCCCGCCTCTTATCGAATATGACTCCGAAGCAATTATCTCAATGCTCCCGCCCTCATACCCGAAAGTCTCACACGCCTTTCCGAGTTCCATGACCTCAATCCTTGCGAATGCGTCGTTGTCGGGGTTGCCACCGCCCTTGAGGACAAGAATCGAGTCCTTATATTCCTTGACGGTGTTTCCGCTGCGCAGCTCCCTCACACCGCTGTTCTTGAGCGAAAGGATGCGGTTGTACTTGTCTGGGAAGAGCTTGTAGTCCTCATTGCAGGAAAGGAGGAGCAGCGCGCATAATGTGGTGATTACTAATAATACTCTTTTCATCGCTGTTATTCGTTTCAATGTTCTCTCATCAATATCCAGGAGCCTGGACCATGTTAGGATTGGAATAGACCTCATTGTTTGAGACCGGCAGCAGGAACATCCTGTCGTTCCAGCTGAACGGCTGGCTTATATCAACCACTTCGTTGAATGAGGCGAAGGACGGGGAGGTCTGGACTGCATTGAGTCCTTTCCAATTGCCGGAGGAAAGCCTCTCGCGTCCCTGAAGATAGCGACGCAGGTCGTAGTAACGGTATCCCTCAAGGTAGCACTCGACAAAGCGCTCGTCCATCACGGCTTGAAGCGCGGTCTTGCCCTTCTCCGCAAGCAGAGCCTCAGTCCACGGGGTTATGCCAGCGCGTTTGCGTACCTTGTTCATATAAACTATGGCCTCAGCCTCGTTGCCGCATTGCGCTTCGCACTCAGCGAGCGAAAGATACATCTCCGCAAGGCGGACAATCGGGAAAGGAGTTTTACAGGAGGCGTAGTTGTTGCTCCAGCCCGTACCGGTATATTGGAAGTTCGGATGAACCCACTTCTTGTTGAGCCAGCCCGTCACGACATAGTTTCTCGTGCCCCAAATGGCAGCGTCATAACCGGCCTTCGTGTTGTTCCTCATTTCACAATAGAGCGGATTTCCCGCCGCAACCTTCGTCGAATATTCGTCCCCGTCAAATGATATTGCGGCATAATAACGCGGCTCGCGGCGGACATTGATCTTCGTTATGTCAGAATTCGTGAGCCCAGCGGAGGTGTGGTACTCCGATTCTGGCCAGAAAGACGGATCGTCTTCGGGAAGGAAGCCGTTCTGAGTGAAGAAATGCTCCACGGTGTAGAGTGTCGGCGAGAGTCCGCCCCAGCCACCTACATTAGCACCAGTATCGTTTCTGAGCACCCAATGAGGAAGAGAGGACATAAAGGTATTGTTGACATCGATGCCGCCCTGCACTACAAATCCCCAGACAGTCTCTTTGTTACCATCATTCGGAGAGGAGCACATCACATATCTCATGAGTACTACCTGTTTCCGAAAAGCCTCCGCCTCAGCGTCCGAACCAAGCCCCGGAATCACCGGAAGACCGATTTTCTGGTTCTCGCGCAGAGTCTCGGAATCCTCAAGCGAGAACAACTCCGCTCCAGCGGCCTCCGCAGCCTTGACTGCCTCCGCCATGGCGTCGCGTGCCTTTTCCCATTTCTTCCTGTCAAACTCATGACTCACAAGTTCCTTTCCGTAGCCCGGAGTCTCATACGCGATATTCTTCCATGCTCTATCCGGAAAACTTCCGTTCCACAGAGGAGATGCCGCAAGTACGAGTGCCCTCGCCTTCATAGCCTTACACGCGACAGATGTGGCGCGACCGTAAAACGATGAGTTTGTATAACTTATAGGCAGCCCTTCCGCAGCCTCGTCAAACAGGTCACAAATATACTTCACGCAGTAGTCAAAATGCGAACGTCCCGGAAATTCGGACTTAGGCGCATCCGAATCGATGAACTTGTCAACAATCGGAATCGGCCCGAAGAGCGAAAGAAGTCGCAGATGGTAGTAGGCCTTGAGGAACTTGACCTCACAGATGAACTGCTCGCGCATGTTCGGATTGAGCTGTGGATTGTGTTCGTCAATCAGTTTGAGGAAAAGGTTGCAGTAGCCGATTCCGTCATACCATATTTTCCAAACATATCCGTTGTCCCCGTTTATGGAAGACGGAGTTATGGCACCCCACTGTACCCTTGAACCGTAGTTTTCCCATTCCTGAGGGGTTACGTATTCATCGGCACGCATATCGAGGTTTGACGAAAGCTGCATGCTCGCATTATTCTGCGCATAGGAGTAGCAGGAATAGAGCATCTTTGTCGTGGTCGCTTCATCGACCATCATGTCATCGAGATCCGGCTGCTCCGGAGGAACGACATCAAGGTAACGGCAGGAAGCCACGGCAATTACCGCAAACGCGGACAATATTCTTCTTATATTGATTTTCATGACTATGATTTTACAAATTGAACTGCAGGCCGATGTTAAATGTCCGCTGGAGCGGGTAGGAATTGAAGTTGAGCTCCGGATCCCAATACTTGAACTTCGACCACACGGCAAGATTATCCGCACTGAAATAAAGTCTAAACCACTTTAGCCTGTAGCCTATCTCCAGAGTCTTGAAGCGGAGGAAACTACCATTCCTCATCCACCAACTGCTCGGCTGGTTATTGTTGGAAATTTGAGTAGAAAGCGTTCCGAGACGAGGATAGAGGACATTTGAGTTGTCAGCACCCTCGCTCCAGTGACTGTCCGCAATCCACTTCATCAGGTTGTTGTCATTGGAATCGTTCGCGCAGAATGGATACATCCCTGTGAGCATTATGTTTCTCTTCGCGGAACCGTTGAAGAATACATTCACGTCGAGATCCTTCCACTGCACGCTGATTCCGAAGCCGTACTGGATTCTCGGCATATTTCCGTAAGGCGAGAGCATGACCTGATCCTCGGCAGTAATCCTGTTATCACCATTGATGTCTCGGTAGCGGATGTCACCAGGCATGATGGTGCTGCCGAAGATGCTCTGGTCCGGGCTCGCGTCAATCTCCGCCTGGCTTTCGAAGAGCCCGTCAGCGATATATCCCCTCATCGCGTCAAGCGGCTTTCCTGTCTGTGTCTGCCAAACGTAAGGATAGTCCGGTTCGTCCACATAGACATACTTGTTTTTCGAATATGTCCAATTAACCCTCGCGTCTATAAACCAGTCCTTGTTTATCTGTTTGGTCCAATTTGCGCTGAACTCGAAGCCCATATTATCGACCTTTCCTACGTTCGCCCAAGGAATCGCGTTCTGATAGCCGAGCACCGACGGGAACGATGCCCTCTTCATAAGAATACGGTCGCGCTTGCTACTGAACCAGTCGAATGTGAAGTTGAACTGCTTGAAAAGCTGAAGGTCCACGCCGATGTCAAACTCGGTCGCCCTCTCCCAGCTGGCATTGGAAACCGGATATGAGTTCACCATAGGGCCCCGCTGACTTAAGCCTCCGGTGACACCCGACTCGAAGTTTCCACCACCATTCATGTTGACATTACTGAGATAGAGATAATGAGGCGCGCCGGCGTAGAGCCCGGTCTCGTCGCTTCCGACAAGCCCATATGACGACCTCAGCTTGAAATAGTTCACGACATCGATTATAGGAGTCCAGAATTTCTCGTTGCTCGCCACCCATCCGAGCGACATCGCCGGAAAGAATTCATAGCGCTTACCCGCCTCCAGACGCTCCGTACCATTGTAGCCGAAGTTAAACTCGGCGAGGTAACGATTGTCATAGTCGTAGGTCGCACGGCCGGAAAATCCCTGATTGCGCTGCGGAAGCACGGAGCTGATGTACTGACGCATCATGTACATCGCCATGGCCGTCACATTGTGTTTTCCGAACGAGCGCGCATAGTTGAGCCTCGCATCAAGGTAGAATACATTATCACTATAGCGAGTCACGTCCGATTGCGAGATGTACTCCGTTCCCTCCTGAAGCTTTGTCGTACTATACTGTTCAGGAAACTCCTCCGAGACGCTAGCCATATCGACGGCATAGAGGTACGGGGTGAGGCTCCGGGTGAAATAGTTCTGCGAGTAGTTGTTGAAGTTCACGAGAGCCGTGAGCGAGAGTCCCTCGGTGATGAAGTCGAACTTCTGGTCGAGGTTAAGGGAAACGTTCAGCTTGTTGGCCCTATTTTCCCTATAGGTATTGAGCATATGCGCATACGGGTTCGTGTAGTAGCGTCCCGCAGACATTATCGCTGAGCCGAAACGGATATGCTTGTCTCCCTCCTCGGCAGGGAAAGTCGCGGGGAAAGACACTGGGGTATTCTTGAAAATCTGGTAGAAAATGTCACTGGAATTGACGTTCGGAGACTTCATGTTTGAAATCTGCGCGTTCATCCTCAGGTCAATCTTCGTATATTGCGTAATCTTGTAGCCGATATTGTTCTGGAATGTGTATGCCCATCGGTTGTAGTTGTTGTCATAGGAATATGCCTTCGGCGTGTTGAGTAGTCCACCGTCATGGTTCATCTGAAGGCTCATGTAATATGTCAGCGCTGAACCGCCGCCCGAAATGTTGACATTCGCCCTCTGGCTCATCGTGAACTTCTTGAACATCAGGTCATACCAGTCGACATTCGGATAGACATACGGGTTTATTCCGCTTGCGGTGTTGGCAATCTGTGCCTCGCTGTAACGAGGCGTAGCCGACTGATTTCGGCTCAAGAGCGCCTCATTGTAGGTTTTCATGTAAGTCGGTCCATCGGCATATTCTACCACTCCCACAGGTTGGAGGAAAGATTGCTCGACGGAAGCGTTAACCTTCGCCTTTGTGTTTTCCTTTCCAGACTTTGTCGTGATTATCATGACTCCATTCGCTCCCCTCGCGCCGTAAATCGCCGTGGCCGAAGCATCCTTGAGAATGGAGAAGTTCTCAATCGACTCGGCCGGCAGGTTGTCGAGGTCTGCGGCCGAGATTTCCACGCCGTCGAGAAGGATTAGCGGCGTGGAGCGACCTCCGAATGTGCTTATGCCACGTATGTAGAACTGCGAGGAAGAACCAGGTTCACCACTATTGGTGACGGCTATGACTCCTGAGAGTTTCCCCGCGAGGTTGTTGGTCAAGGAGGAGGACGGTGCCTTGAGAGCATCACCCTTTATAGCGACGATTGAACCTGTCACGGAGACCTTCTTCTGCGTTCCGGCGCCAACGACAATGACTCCTTCAAGTTCATTGGCTGAAGTAAGAGTAATCTCAAGCTCTCCGAGGTTTCCGACACGGAATTCGCGTGGCTGATAACCGACATACGAAACGTCAAGGACCGTGCGGTTGTCACAGCCGTCAATAGTGAACTTTCCGTCAATGTCCGTGATTGCGACATTATCGGAGCCCTTGACAAGAACCGTTGCCCCGATGAGCGGCGTCCTGTCCACTTCATCAATAACAATTCCCTTCACCGAGCGTTTGTCATCGTCTTTCTTCTGCTCGCCGAAATTTTTCTTGAGCACGATTTCCTTGTCCTGGACACGCCATGTGATTGCTGTTCCAGTAAAGAGACTTTCAAGAACCGTCTCTATCGATCCGGAGACATTAATATTCCGGCTTCCAATTCCTGCAAGGTCAGTAGAATTGTAAAAGAAAGAATAGTCAGTCTCCTTCTGAATCTGTAAGATTGCCTGTTCCACCGTCATTTGTCCTCGCAGACTTACCTGTGCCGCTGTCACAAGGCACGAGGCAAACGATAGAATGGCAACAGCCAGCGCCCTGAGGACGCGGATGTGGTTTGATTTTACTGTCATAATTTTGAGGTTATCAGTAATAATATATTGGATTATTTATGAATCAGGTAGTTATCCCCGCTCTTGTCATAATCAAGATCGAGCATGAAACAGAGTTTGTCCAGCACACTTCCCGGTGTCTCTGAGTGCATTATTTTGCCGTTCACCCGCTGCCCGTTCCCGATTGATGGTTCCGTTGTGACATTAATTGACCAGTTCCAGCAGATAAATTCGACAATGTCTCCAAGCGATGCGTTCTCTATGATATAGTTTCCGTCTTTCCATGAAATTCCATTGAAAAACGGTGCCATGCTGATTGTAGAAGCCGCCGGACTGAAGGCAAGACGGTTTGACGGAGTGAGAGAGACTTTCTGCCCGGTTGTCTCCGCGACGAAATCAACGGCACCAGAATAAAGCGTAACATAAACGATGTCGTCCCCACTCCAGTTCACGGAGAATGAGGTGCCCTTCACTTCGATGTAAGAATCGTACAACTTGACGATGAAGTTCTGTCCACTTTCCTTCTTAGTCACATCAAATACAGCATTTCCGGAGAGTGAGACAACGCGAGAATTCGTCATATCCTCCGGATAGGTGACCGAACTGCCGGCATCAAGCCAGACACGTGAGCCGTCAGGAAGCTCCAGACAGTCGTTAGCCTCAGCCAAATAGACAATCTGCTGTGGGACAAGTTCTTTCTGCGCGGCATCTCTGTCCGACCAGAGGAACATTCCAAAGGCAGTGAGACAGGCTGCCGTCGCCATAGCACCGGCAAGCCATTTCCATATTGTCCGGTAACGGAATAGACGCCTGTCAATATTCTTCCACACCCGCTTGCCGATAGCCTCGTCAGCAGAGTTTTCCACAGTAGCGGAGTTCCATTGCTTTCTTGTGTATTCGTCGAAATCCATATTATGTCTATCAAGAAGTTGATACAAATGTTCTAGACAGACTTAAATACACAAAAAGAAAGTGCTGCACCACATCGGAACAGCAGTTTTCAAGAAAAAAATTAAAGATTTATGAATATGAGGAAGAGAGGCAGGTTAGTCTTAAGAAACTTTAGGGCGAGGTTTATATTGCGTTGCACGCCCTTCTCTGTTATTCCCATAACTCCGGCAATTTCCCTTATGGACATTCCGTCACGCCGGCTTAGGACAAAGGCCTCTCTCTGCCTCGGCGGCAATTCCGTGACAAGTCGATCAACGGCCTCACGAAGAAATCCGGCATCAATACCTCCCTCTATGTCATGATAAAACTCCGGGCCGGCTCCGTCGATGAAGTCAGCAAGCGATTCGGCAGTAAAGGAATGCCGCGCACGGTTGAATATGAGATTGCGTGTGACAATGAAAAGGAATCCGTCAAAGTCTTTGCCAGCATCGACCTTTGTCCGGTTCTCCCATAGTCTGATGAACACCTGCTGCACGACTTCTTCTTGTTCATAAGAGTCCTTGATGTACAGTCGCGTGAAAGAAAGCACTTTACGCCAATACCTCTGGTAAAGCGCCTCAAAGGCCACTCGATCCCCATCTCGGAAACGGACTATCTCGTTCTTCTGCACATCAGCCATTGCATTCTTTCTTGATACGGCCTCAAATATAGGCAAAATATTGCATTATGTTATAATGGCTCGTGGAATCAAGTGATTTTAAGAACGATTCGTAATTTGACATATCAACCTTGGTGAGGTTATCGGCTTCTTTCATAGCGGCCAAAGTTTCGTCATTTGGTTCATCCAAGACCGCATCCAATCTGTCAAGTAAATCCGCCCGCAGTATGAATGCCGTTTGTCTTCTGTTCGATGCCAGACTGGCAAACATCAGATTTTCATCGTTATAGTAGAGTAGTTCCGATTTTTTTTCGTAGATTTGGGGATTCGTTGGTGAACTTAGAAGATCGATAATCATTACAAATGAAAACCAAAAACATTCTTATCCTATGCACGGCATTTCTCGTGAGCATGCCAAGTGCTGATGCCCAGTCATTTAAAGACGGTCTCAAAAGCCTCGGAGACAAAATCGGCAAACAAATCGTAAAGACGACCCAGTCTGTCAAGAACCAGACAACCAGCAGCAAGCCGACTACCAGCAAACCGACCACACAAAAGCCAGCCGCAAGCAAGACTTCCGACAGGGACAAGGCACTTCAGAAGCAGTACGATGCAATGATGGGAAATGTTCCTGAAATGGAAGATGAGGCACCTACAGTAAAACTTCCAAATGAGCACACGGCACTTTTCGCTCCGCTCGGATATCCTGTAGAGGCAGCATACGGAACACTTACGGTAAAACCAAGTATGCCGCCTCAGAGCCCTGACGCCCAGGTGAACTGGTCCGGAAAACAGCCGAACATCTTCAACTTGAACAATAAGAGTCTGGTGGATGAGTTCCTCCTGCTGGATGACTGCTTCAAAAACGGATATTTCAAGACTCTTACTCCGGCACATGCGCGATATGAAAATGTAGAAGGAGAACTCTATGCACGTGCCAACGAGTTGAACAAACTTGTAGAATTGATGGCAGAAGCCAGAAGCGAGTACGGCAGCGAATCTCCTCAATGGGTCATAAACGGACTGCACGACAAGATCGCGTCCATTCTCGAGGGCGATAAGTATAAGACTCTCATAAAGAGCTCAATATCACCATTTTTCACTATAAAAGGACTCATCAATGACGAGACGAAGGAGTATTTCCAGAAACATGGCGGATATGAGAACGCTACCAAGGTGACTATGACCAAATGGGATCCGAAACCTGTAAAACAAAGCATCTCCACTTCAGGATCAAGCCAGAGCGGTACCATCGTAAGCGAGAACGCTTCCGGAGCAACCGTTGATATCGGCGGCATCATCTACATAGTCCACGCAAGTAAGGGTTTCGCCTTCGCATCCGAGGCCGTGAACACCGCTGTCGCAGGCAAGGACATCGTCATGCCCGACTATATCAATTACAAAGGCAAGAGAATCCCTGTCACGGAAATGCGCGGTGATATTTTCTGGGGTAAACACATAAAATCCATCAAACTGCCGTCAACATTGACAGAAATATCGAACTCCGCACTCAGGGAGACCGACATCAGCGAGATTGTGATTCCGGCATCGGTGAAAATCATTCAGGGTTCAGCCTTTTATGGTTGCAAGAACCTGAAGAAAGTCGTTTTCGAGAGCGACAAGATAGATGAACTGCATGGATGTTTCCAGAACTGCACCAGTCTTCAGAGTATCAAACTCCCTCGTTATGTGGGACTTACAAGTTATGAGATGTTCAGCGGCTGTACAAATCTCACGAGCGTGACTCTGCCTGAGAACCTTACGGAAATCAAAGACGGAACATTCGAGAACTGCACCAAACTCACTACCATAAACATTCCTGCCAGTGTAACCAAAGTCGGCAGTCACGTATTTTCCGACAGCGGTGTGGTTTCCCTCGACCTTTCCCACGTATTGGAAATCGGAGAATTCACATTCGACAATTGCAAGAGCCTCAAGAACTTGAAATTGAACTCCAAACTGAAGGATGACTTCCTTATGGAAATTTACCCGGACATGATGACCTGTCCTTACATGCAGGTCAAATGGGAGAACAACCAGTATGTCTATCCTGCAGGACTTGAATTTGTAGATACCGAATAAAAACGACTTCCCATGACCATGAAAGATACAGCTAAATATGTGATTATGACAATGTTGTCAATGGCGGCCATCTTGCTGCCACTGACGACATTGGCCCAAGACAAACCGAAAATCAAAAGCATTGACCTGGTCATTCCGGTCCCGAAACCGGGAACGGACCTTTGGGACGCGCGTGAGGTGCAGCCGACTTCGGCGACCACCGAATATGGCGACCTTGCCCCTACCGGAGATATTCAGCTTATGGAAGCGGATTATATCGGCGATTTCGTGGAGAAAGACAGCGGCGAGATGCTGTTCAAGAGCGGATTCGAGTATAAAGCCGTATTCAAGGTGATGGTAAATCCGAGCGGAAAATACCAGACAGATTATTATTTCAAGAATAATGACTATGGTATCGACGGCAGCAGGATTAAGATTACCGTAAATGGAAAAGAGGCGAAAGTGAAGCCAAGCGCCCCATATTTCATAGATATAGAGACGAGGGTTTTCGTAGGAGAAGGCGGGGCCGGATCTGACAGAGAAGCCGCGCTGAACATGAAATCAGATTATGAACTGAACAAAGACTCTTACCGCAGATCCCGCAAGGCCTACTCCATCGATGAGGCCAATGCTCTCAGCCCTGACATCAATCCTTGGCCGCTGATTGTCATCAACGATTCGTATGATCCGCGATTCTATGCCAACGATTCGGGAGAATTCAAGGGACAGAATACCATGCGCGTGACCAAGATAATAGTGGATACTGACAGTGAATTCATCCAAAGTTGCGCAGCAGGTGATGTAAACAACTCCATACAAGGAACTTACAATATCCGCGAAGTATGGCTGAGCCCGAAAGTGGACGCTACGGAATTCATCAGAACCATCTGTAGTGCCTATCAAGGTGACAGGGATCATTCAACACAGATTTACCATCCGTATCACAGCTACTTGTGCCAGAATAAAAGGGCAACGATATTCATTCCGGAATCGGAAGCCGGCAATGTGATGAAAATGGTTTCCTGGAAAACTTGGTCATACCCTATATTGTTCACGATAAAGACATATCAGGGTGACGTCTTTTCCGCCCAGAAAGCCGGAGCCGATGCGGCGAAACCTTTCTGCACACATCATGTCTTCACGGAAAAAGTAGCTTCCCCTGACAACATTTACAAGGATTATTCATGCAAGAATTTCACGTCGTACTATTATTCCTGCAAATACTGCGGAAAATGCGAGCATAACCCTGCCCATACTTTCGAGATAAAATATTCGGACTTCGATTATCCGCTGCACATATTCGAACAGCCTTTGGCCAATGACCAGGCATATATAGGCAAAAACTCGGCCGGACAGCACGTATGGTGGTACAGCTGCATCTGGTGCGGCATGTCAGAAGGATATGAACAGAAGCACTTTACGAAAGTCGCATGGAAAGCGACCGGAACTGAAATGGGGTATGAAGATTTCAGAAAGGCCATGGCTGAACAGGCAGAAGGTTTCGAAACTGAGGCAAGACTTACCACTACAACGCAACCGGGAACGTTCATCCTTCCATACAAGTCAGACGCCAAGATGAGCACTGCTTTCCAGAGTTCTGTAAACTTCGCTTTGTGCGATGACCTTTTGGATGACGAAGTACTCGGAAAAGACTACACCGTACAGGCGACATTGATCCAGATAAAATCCCTCGCGGTACGCCTGGTAGAGGAACTTCTCGACCGCGAAATCAAGCTCGGCAAGAAACAGTCAGGCGACAAGTTCGTGGCGAAATGCGCTGCACTCGGAATCAACGAAATCCCTTCTGCATCAGCTTCGGACAGTGACAAGGCCACCCGTCAGGATGTGGCTGCAATCCTCTACAAGGCATTGCGTTACATCGAAAGCCAGGGTGCCTACGCCTACACTGAATTCGATAATGGACTGGACAAATATACCGACAAGAAAGATATCTACCCTGCCGCAGAGGAGGCCATGAGTTTCATGGAAGCACTGGGACTGATTAAAGGCAAAACATCCACAACCATCTGCCCTAAGGAGATCTGCTCCATCGAACAAGCTATCGACGTAGCGGAAAAATGCACACATGCACATCAGCTAGGCTGGTATCAGGTGAGAGCGTGGGGAGAAGGAGCCGGACGCGACTTTAAAGGTAGCGTTTACACAGGCCCGTCCGAAGGCTATTCGACATTCCAGACGTACGCTCCGGGTGAAAGAGTGTGGGTTACAGGTCCGCGCATCGGCGGCATGTGGGAATTCCTGCCTATCGTGGACAGATATACCGGCAAGACAGTATATGTGAAAGCCGAATGGTACACCCCTGTAAGAAAACATGTATTCACCTCGAAGAAGACCGTCAAGACCATAGAGTTCAAAGACTACTGGGACGGAATCGGCATGTGGACAAAGTAATGGCGGAATAAAGAACGACGGGGGCGAAAACCCACGTTCTGCACCCGTGAAGTTCAATCTGAAGGACGACGGGGGCAGAAAGGCCGAATTTGCACACGTGAATCAAACGACGTGTACGAAAAGGCTTGATTTGCCCCCGTAAATCTCGGGCTCACCACAGGCACAGGCGCTCTGTAACTTACCTTGTTTTCATGATGTGTACAGGGCAAACTTCACTATGATTGTGTAAGCCGAACAGCGGCAAGAGCCCGCTCTGCTCAGGGTGCTTCGCAATTCGCCGCGGTCTATGCCGCTGTTCGGCCAACAACATCAATGAAGAACGACTTGTTCTAGTCAACCTAATTGTCTGGTGAATTACCGGTAGAATGTGTAAGTGATGGTTCCCTGCTGAAGCTTAGGGGCATCGTAGTTGTAATTGAAACGTGTCTTCAGCGCTGCTTTTTTGCAGGCTTCGATAACCTCTTCATCTGTGATTGTGGAGGCAGAGTTCAGTTTTGCGGACTTCACTTGGCCTAAAGTACTTATAGTGATGTCAAGTTTGACAATTCCCTCAGCGTTTCCAAGTTCTTGGGGATCATCTACCCCGTAACTGTATCTGTCCTCCATACGATAGGAAGACTTCACTTTGAGTCTTGGAGTCACCGCCTTTTTAGGTGCATTTTCATTGGCCTTCTTCGCTGCACGATATTCTTCCTGCGCGTCACCGACGAGTTCATTTATAAATGATACGACTCCGGTCGGTGCCGGTTTCTCATCCGGTTGGGCAGCAGCTGGCTTCGTTACCTGTTTAGCTGCAACAGGCTTTTCAGCCGGTTTCGAGGCTGCCGACTTCGAGGCAGCCGGCTTTGCAATCGACTTTTTCTCTGATTTGTCAGCGGCAACATTCCTCTCAGACTTCTTTTCCGGCTTGCCAATGTCCTCCTTTATGCTGGACGTGGCCGGCTGACAGAGTAGAGAGTCGATGGTGTCACGCAGGAATGCGTTCTCATCCCGGAGTTCCTTGATATCCTCGTAGTTCTTGAACGTGAAATATCCAAAACTGAGGCACAATAACAAGGTCAGAACCTGCAATAATTTTCCGTTTCCCATAATTGATTATTTATTAGAGGTTTAAGTAATGAAAGCACATTGGCGTGAACTCACTCACGGATTTTGGAGTCGATGATGATGGTGACAGGGCCGTCATTGACGAGTGCACACTTCATGTCGGCACCGAACACACCCTTCAGAACAGGTCTTCCGGCGACCTCGGAAAGGCGTTTGCAGTACTTTTCGTAGAGCGGAACCGCAAGTTCGTGGGCAGCTGCCCGGATATAGGAGGGACGGTTGCCCTTTTTCGTGGAGGCAGTCAGCGTAAACTGCGAAACCGCCAGAAGTTCACCATCCACATCCACCACACTTCTGTTCATAACACCGTTCTCGTCATCGAAAATCCGCATTGCCGCAGTCTTCGACACAAGCCACTCCATATCAGCCTCAGTATCACCGGTTTCCACCCCGACAAGGATGAACAGTCCCGCTCCGATAGAGCTGACCACTTCTCCGTCAATGGTGACTGACGCTTCCCTGACTCTCTGAATTACAAGCCTCATTGTCCTGTCTCTCCTATGTAATTATCTTACTATTTTAAATACCGGCTCAAGCAGACTCACTATTGCCTGCTGAACGAATACGGACGTGACACCGATGAAGTGCAACGTGACTTGTCTGGCTCGGACGACATTGAAAAGTCTATAACCGCTCCAGCTGAAAGTTCATCGAAAGTCAGGAACGTACGGTCCGCGCTCTTGCCGTTCACCTTCATTGACCTGACATAGAAATTCTCGGAAGAATTGTCCGAAGCATTGACAATGAACACTTTACCGTCAGGGAGAGTAACCTTCATGCTCTTGAACAGCGGAGTGCCGACAGCGAATTGTCCGGACGCCGGGCAGACAGGATAGAATCCCATCGCCGAGAACACGTACCAGGCAGAAGTCTGGCCATTGTCCTCATCGCCGCAATACCCGTCAGGCGCTGCGGTGTAGAATTTCTCCATCACTTCACGCACGCGGGCCTGGGCCTTCCATGCCTGACCGCACCAGTCATACAGATATATGAAATGCTGGATAGGCTGGTTGCCGTGTGCATAATTGCCCATATTCATCACCTGCATTTCCCTGATTTCATGAATCGGAAAGCCGTAATAACTGTCATCGAAGATTGGCGGGATATTGAAAACCGAATCCATCATATGTCCGAAATCCTCATCGCCACCCATCAGGTCGATAAGCCCCTGCACATCGTGAAATACGGACCACGTATAGTGCAGACTGTTGCCTTCCGTGAAATCTCCACCCCATTTGAGCGGGCTGAACGGCTCCGAAAAAGAACCGTCCTCGTTACGGCCCACCATCAAGTTGTACTTCGGATTGAACAGATTCTTATAGTTCAATGCAGCCTTGCGATACGGCTCAAGTTCTTCGTCCGACTTGCCCAACTGCTTGCCCAACTGCCAGATACACCAGTCGTTGTAGGCATATTCCAGAGTACGGGCAGCATTCTCATTGATTCCGACATTGCAAGGAACATAGCCGAGACGGTCGTAGTATTCCCAGCCCAGGCGTCCCGTAGAGCTCACCTCAGGATGCACTTTGTGAGCGCCTGAAGTCACGGCTTCCCACAGTTTCTCCACATCATATCCACGGATACCGTCGATGTAGGCATCAGCCACCACAGAAGCCGAATTGTTGCCCACCATACAGCCGCGATGTCCAGGACTCGCCCACTCAGGCAGGAATCCGCTCTCCATATAAGCATTGACAAGACCCTCCTGCACCTTCACGCTCTGCTCCGGATAGACGAGATTCATCAGCGGGAAAAGGCTTCTGAAAGTATCCCAGAAACCGGTATCCGTCGTCATATAACCAGGCAAGACCTCACCGTTGTACGGGCTGTAATGCACCCTTGTACCCTCTGCATTGACCTCAGAAAGGTCACGCGGGAACAGCAGAGACCGGTACAGGCAAGAATAGAATGTGCGGAGATGGTCAATGTTGCTGTCGCTGACCGAGATGCGTCCGAGTGCGGAGTTCCAGCTGTCGCGGCACGCGGTCTTCACCTCGTCGAAGGAGAGGCCGTCGATTTCGCGCAGATTGATCTGAGCCTGGTCAATGCTGATGAACGACGATGCCACGCGGAGATTCACCTGCTGTCCCCGGCCCGTCTTGAAGCCTACCAATGCCAATGCATGATCCGCCTCGACTTCATTCTTTCCAGTAACTTTATTTCCGTCAATGACTTGCATCATCTCAAAAGGCGTATCGGAAACGATTACGAACCAGTTTCTGAAATTGTCAGGCACTCCTCCGTGGTTGTTGGTGACATATCCCACGATCTTGTTCTCCTCCGGTATGACCTTCACGAATGAGCCGCCTGCGTAGCCGTCCACCACAAGATAGGACATTTCCTTTTCCGGATATGTGAGGCGGACCGCTGCTGCACGCTCGGTAGGCGAAATCTCAGCAACCACGTCATGCTCAGCGAGATATACCTTATAATAATAAGGAGTCGCCACCTCCGACTTGTGGGAGAACCAGCTTTCACGTTCATTCTCGTCAAAAACCGGCCCGGTAGTAACAGGCATTATAGAGAATGCACCATAATCATTGATCCAAGGGCTCGGCTGATGGGTCTGCTTAAGGCCGCGCATCTTCGTGGCAGTATATTTATAGGTCCAGCCGTCGCCGTTTTTCCCGGTCTGAGGTGTCCAAAAGTTCATTCCCCACGGCATTGCCACTGCAGGATAGGTATTTCCGGCAGAAAGTTCATAGGTGGATTCCGTTCCCACCAGCGTACTCACATAATCCACAGGGGATTCCACATAATCAATGCTGTTCTTGCAGCATGAGAGACTCGCCAAAGCAAGAGTCATAAAGGCCAATGTCGGTTTCAGTTTCATATTATATATCAATATTATCAGTTTTGAGCAGTTCTCTGAAAATCTTCTCTTAATCCGAGGAACTTATTATTTTCATGTTACTGAATTGCGAAGATAGCAATAATATTTTTGCCGATAAGGAAAACGCGGGAGTT